>Ga0209034_10001645_pt1 | contig 10737 bp, 11 predicted proteins | sample MarorgKNORR_S2LV_2_FD_188219 | JGI IMG/M metagenome (GOLD analysis project Ga0209034, IMG submission 188219) | Marine microbial communities from the Southern Atlantic Ocean, analyzing organic carbon cycling - 250m_A/KNORR_S2/LV (SPAdes) (version 2) | ecosystem: Environmental > Aquatic > Marine...
CCTTCTTAAATTTTTAATCAACCTCTGGAGGTTTGAGGCTGAGAAATATATTTTATTGATTTGTAAAACCCATTGTCAATTAAGGTGTTAAAGATGAAATATGTAATTATCTAATTGACGTAAAAGCTGATTGGAAATATAATTTAAATCTCCAATATGTTGAAAATTATACTGCAATTTAGTTTTATTCGGGTGTTATAAATGCCCGTTGGGAGATTCTACAATATGTACCGAAAAGAAATCAAAGTTTTAGATTGCACTATCCGAGATGGCGGATTGATGAATAATCACTTGTTTAGTGATGATCTAGTTCGCGGAGTTTTTCAAGCTGTCAACCAGTCAGGGGTCGACTATATTGAATTGGGTTATAAGGCGGATGAAAACCAATTTAAGCGTGGGGAATTTGGGCCAATGAAGTTCTGCTCAGAAAAAGATTTAGAAAATGTAATTGGGGATACTGAAATCAACTGTAAAGTTTCTGTCATGGCAGATATTGGAAGATTTGATCCAAAATCAGTCGTACCAAAAGCAGAAAGTTATATAGACATGATGCGAGTGGCTTCTTATGTTAAAGATATAGATAAAGCCATAGATTTTGTCAATATTTTAAATAAAAAAGGCTATGAAACCACAATCAACATTATGGCCGTATCTCATGCAAGAGAAAGAGAACTTGATGAAGCACTTGCTCAGGTAGAAAAAGAAAGCTCAGCTGATGTAATCTATTTAGTGGATAGTTTTGGTGCTTTGTACTCGGAGCAAATTGCTTATTTAGCAAAGAAATATAAATCGGCAATGCCGTCTCGAGAAATAGGGATCCATGCTCATAATAACCAGCAACTTGCTTTTGCAAATACAATTGAAGCTATAATTCAGGATATTAACTATTTAGATGGAACAATTTTTGGTATTGGTCGTGCTGCCGGTAATTGTCCTCTTGAATTATTATTAGGGTTTCTTAAAAATCCAAAATTTAATATAAAACCTATTTTGGAAGTATTAGGTAAAAATTTTGTTAAGCTACGTGAAGAAATTGAATGGGGATATACGATACCTTATATGATTACAGGTATTTTAGATTTACATCCGCGCGCTGGAATGAAGTTAAGAAACTCGGAAGACAAAGACGAATACTTGAATTTTTACGAGAAGTTAACTTCTGAAGCTAACGTCTAAAACTCTTAGATGTCTTTCGATTTAAATCTCTTTGAATCTACCCCTGTCCTGGGAATCATTAGGGGTGTAAAGTTGAATTGCCTCCATGGTGTTGTTGAGGCTTGTTTGGGGGGTGGGCTCAGCTATCTAGAAATAACCCAAAATACACCTGATTATATTAAATACATTCAAATAATTAATAAAGAGTATCCACAAGTAGTTGTGGGGGCAGGAACAATTCTTGCGGTTGTTGATGCGCAAAAGGCTTTCGATGCAGGCGCGAAATTTCTGGTTGCCCCTGACTTTAATGAAAACGTCTCAAAATTTTGTGTGGATAAAAAATTGGCCTATTTTCCTGGTGCTTTAACACCAACAGAAATCCAAAAAGCTTGGAATTCGGGTGCCGCAATGGTAAAGGTTTTTCCCGCTTCGCAAATGGGACCTACTTACTTTAAGCAAATCAAAGGCCCTTTCGATAAAATTAAACTAATGGCTGTTGGAGGAGTTAATCCTAAAAATATTAAGGATTATTTGACTTCTGGGGCAGACGCTTTGGCATTAGGAGGTTCTATTTTTTCCATAAAGCGAATGGAAAATCGATTATTCAGTGAAATTCAAAATGATATTGAAGATTTTATGTTTGAAGTAAAATCTTTTTACTCTAAAATAAATTCTAATAATTTGACGAATCGCTAAAATTATTAGTGGAGCTACTAAATGAGTTTTGATTTTATGAAAGATTTTATGATGTTTGAAGATGAAGAGCGGTTTGCAGGTCTTTGCGAACAAATTGAGGAAACAATCAAAGATATCGATGCCGGGGAGGGCAAGTTCTCTGAGGTCGAAATTATGCAGGCACTGGACTATGTTGGTTTCAATTTGTTTCGCGATAACTGGGAAGAGTATAAAAAGATGGATATGATGAATCGCGATCAGTCCTTTTCCTCCACCTTCAAAGGCAAAGATAAAAGGTTTCTACATTAATTGATTTCTCATTTCGATTGCTTACCCCCCAACCCTGGTACAAAGGTGTAAACTAAAGCGAAAATAAATAATAAGAACAAGATCGCTTGGCCAATAAAAGTTTCCCATGTGGGGTACATTCCCAACCATGAAATACTCGGTAAGAATTCAACGGCAGTCAATGAAAACTGCTCCCCCATTTGTAATTCATGAATCCCTTTTCCCATAAAGGTAAAGGCCATGTAATAAAGCAGAACACTAGTAAACCCAAAAAACCATTTAATGGGAATCCGCATTCCTAGGTGATTGACTAGATAGAATACTCCAGCAAGAACAATACATCCGGCGACGAAGCCAGGGACAATACCTCCTGTAGTTTTTCCTGCGTATAAAAAAAGTGCTTTATAAAATAAAACTGTTTCAAAGCCTTCCCTATACACCGAAATAAATGCTACGGCGCTCAGGGTAAAAGTATTTCCTTTTGACAAAGCCTCGTGCATCTTTGTATTAATGTATTTTTGCCATTTTTTATTATCAATATTTGATACAAGCCAGTAGCTGACCCAGAATAAAATCACAACAGAGACAAGCATAATCCAGCCTTCTAAGAGTTCCTGACTAGCCATGTTAAGATGTAATAATTCATGGACAACATAAGCAGTAAGAAAACTTCCTAAAATTCCTACTATAACTCCGATATGTATGGTTTTGATGCTTGATTCGTTTTTAGATTTTCTTAAAAAGGCAATCAACGCTGCAATGATAAGGATTGCTTCAAATCCTTCACGAACGATAATGGAAAAGGATTGTAAAAATAACCCAGAGAAACCAACTTTATCTTTAAGAAGTTCTTCGGCCTTGGAAAGATCTAAAAGAATCGTATTATGAAGTTTTTTAATGTCCTGTAAGGGAGCTCCTCTTTTGATTTCACCACGGTAATCGCTAAAAGCAGACTCAAGTTTCACACCAAGTGGCTTATCCTGGGATATCAAGTTCGATTCAATTTTTTCATATGTCATATAGGCATCAAAGGCGCTCTCTGCTGCATTTTCTATTTTCCCCTTTTCAAATTGGTCATAACTTTTTAATACTAGTTTACGTACTTCACTGACTACCTGCTCTGTATTTTTGGAATCCGAATTATTTTCTATTGTTGTTACTTCTTGGTTTACTGATGGAAGCCGCACATTATTGTTAGAAAAAGTACGAATATAATAAGTGACGTCCCAAATTTGACCTTCAGATAGGGTTCCTGCCCATGCTTTCATTCCAGTATTGGCTATTCCAACATTTATAACTTCAAAGTTGTCGTAAGCTTCAGTATTTTTATCCCCAGTCAATTTTGGATCGGATAACTTAGCAGGCGAGGGATTTAAATTTTTCGCCATAGGCCCATCCCCATTTCCAGTTAACCCATGGCAACTAGAACAATTTTTTTCAAAAATATTTTTACCATTTTCTAATGAAACCGGTGTGATAGGAGTTTTATTGATCTCAATTTCAAAGGTTTTCATTAGTTCTGAATTTAGGATATTAACTTTATCCCAGACTTTTTGAGAGTCTGCTTTATTATTGATCATTTCCAAAAGTTTAGGAAAATGGGGGCTTATTTTATTTAATTCTTTTTCATTTTTGATTTTCTCCGAAATTTTGGAAAATCTTTCTGTGGCTTGTTGTAAAAAGATTTGGCTTTCCTCATATTCTGGGGCAACAACGACCTTCCCATCTTTTACTCCTTCTTCAAATTCTTTGGCCCCAATATTCAACATCATGATTATTTTTTTCACATTATCTTGTGATTCCTGCTTTAATGATTCGGCAAAGGAAGTTTTGCAAATAAGGAAACAAATGGATATTCCAAGGACAAAAAATAGCTTTAATTTTTTAATGGTATACATTTCTAATAGACCCAATAAAATTTAGCGAAACAAAGTAGGTATAATTGATATTAATATTTGATATCCTGCTACTTAACATAATAATGAGAATGGTTTTCAATAATATGGCAGGTTTTTTTAAAAGTCAATTAAAAGGCCTTTAAAATAAATTTAAATGAAAAATCTAAAAACCTTCCTATTATTTTGATGGTTGATATTTATAGATGCAAGTTTTAATTTTTTAAAAAATTTTAATAATCTAAAATTATAGTAAATCAAAAAAGCTACTATTAATCAAAAATTCTCCAATAAGTTATTACTTTCTTTAATTTGTAAAACTCGTTTTAAGATAGAATGGTTGTAATGAGAATAAAAAATTTAAGTCATAAAATTTATAAAATTATGTGGAGTAGAAAATGTTGAATAGAATGATTCCGTTTTTGATTTTCTTTGGAATTTTGGGTGGTTGCTCACTTCATTCCGGTTCTACTTATGAAAGTGGTGAAATGGGAGCACCCGCTTATTTTAAGAAAGGAGTTATTTTATCTGTTAGGGATATAAAAATTAAGGGAAGAGAGTCTGGTATAGGTGCGATAGCAGGAGCTACTGCTGGTGGACTTGCTGGTTCTACATTGGGTGAAAATATGGCTACAAAGACATTAGGGGGACTGGGAGGAGCAGTTTTAGGAGGGATCGTAGGAAATACTGCCGAAAATTTAGTTACGGGTGGCAAGGCTTCAGAATTTATAATTCAACCAGATGAAGGCGAACCCTATTCATTAGTGCAGGTTAATGATGAAAACCTTAAGGCAGGTGAAAGAGTTTTGATTATGGAATCGGATAAGTTGCGCATCGTGCGTGACAATACAACTACAAAATAAACCTATAAATATGAATGCTAACTATCAAAGATTAATTGAAAGGCTTAAAGAATCTAGTCGCCTGGGTGGAATAATGGGTATTCTGCATTGGGATCAAGAGGTAATTATGCCCAGTGGAGCAGCGGAATCGCGTTCCAAACAAATGGGGGTTTTGGCTGGAATAATGCACGAAAAAAGTACCGATCCCGAAATCGGCAAACTATTGGATAGTTTAAATGGTGATGATTCTTTTAATAGTTTTGAAAAATGTAATATTCGAGAAGCTCGCCGAGAATACGAAATGGAGACGAAGGTTCCTAAAAACCTGGTTATGGATTTGGCAGAGCATTCTTCAAAAGGGCATCATGTTTGGGTAAAAGCACGTTCGGAAAACAAATTTTCAGACTTTGCACCTATACTATCTAAATTAGTGGAATTGAAAAAGCGTTGGGCCGAATATGTTTCTCCAGAACTACAATCTTACGATGCTAATATTGACCTTTATGAACGGGGGACCACTATGGCTGATATAACCCCCGTTTTTGAAACCTTAAAGGCTGAGTTAATACCCTTAATTCGAGATATACAGGAATCTGATTATAAACCTGACACATCTTTTCTGTCAGGAGAATTTTCTGTAGAGAAACAGGAAACGCTAGGTCGGAAAATCAGTGAAGATATGGGATTTGCTTTTGACTGCGGTCGTATGGATGTATCAGTGCATCCCTTTTGCGGAGGAAGTCATCCTACAGATGTTCGTATTACGACACGATATAGAACAGATAACTTTATTGAATCTCTTTATGCAGTCATCCATGAGACGGGTCATGGACTCTATGAGCAAGGAAGAATGCAAGAAGGAAGAGACCTCCCAGTCTCGGAAGCACTCACGATGGGTATACATGAATCTCAATCTCTTTTTTGGGAAAGGATGATTGCGCAAAGCCCGGCTTTTTGTAATCGTTATTTGCCATTAATAGCAAAAACATTCCCAAAAACATTTAAGGATATTGAATGGAAACATTTATATGAAGCTGTAAATGTAAGCGAACCTTCCTTTATAAGGGTTGAAGCAGATGAAGTGACCTATCCAATGCATGTAATATTGCGATATGAAATTGAAAGGGGCCTATTCGACGGTTCAATTGATATCAATACTTTACCAGAACTATGGAATTCGAAAATGAAAGAGTATTTGGGAATAGAACCTCCTACCGACACATTGGGTGTCTTGCAGGATACACATTGGAGTGGAGCTGCATTTGGCTATTTTCCTTCTTACACCTTAGGAGCAATCTACGCTAGCCAGTTTTATCAAATTTTACAGAAAGAGAAGCCAGGTTTGGAAAAGGAGATTGAATCGGGTAATTTGACAATAATACGCGAATGGTTGAATCAAAAAATTCATAAAAAAGGACGCTTATTATCAGTCTCTGAGCTAGTCAATCAGGTTACAGGAGATAGTTTAAATCCCACCGTATTTCTTGATTATCTTAATACTAAATATCGTAAAATTTACAAACTGGATCAATAATTTATGGATCAAAGTATTTCAAATACCGTCAGGGATGAGTCGGGATTAAAATATTTTAATTGTGATACCTGTAGCTCATTATTGCCTGCGCCTGGATTTTATTGCGAGCAATGCGAACCTCCTAGCGGCCCTGCTTCTATTATGGAAGGGGAACTTACATTTTATCAGGCGATGTTACGCATCAGTCTTTTAATTCTATTATTTTTAGTGATTGCTATATTTAAATTGGATATTAATGTTGCGGATGAATTAACCTTTAACAAGAAGGAAGCGAAGTTAAAAATTGCAGAAGATGAAGATTTTAAACTTTTCTATAAAGTAAATACTGGCTTAGCTAATGTAAGAAGTGTTCCAAATTCCAAAACAAGTAAGATTATAGACACCCTCTCTATGGGAACCCAGGTTGAAATTCTTCATGAGATGCATAGAGGTTGGTCAAAAGTTAAGTATAGAATGGAATCTGGAGATCAATATAAAATTGGCTGGATTGCAACAAAACTGCTTAGTTCTGAAATTAAATAAGGATTTCTGAATCTAGAACCCAGCTAAATATTTTTTGCGGTTTCAATGAAAGTTTTTTTAAACTCTTCGTAATTACGAGTTACGGGAAACTGGGGAAATTCTTCTATTACATTCGTGGGTGCTTTAAAAAGAATTCCAGCTTCTGCTTGCTGTAACATCCCTGTATCATTATAAGAGTCACCGGCTGCAATGACCTTTAAGTTAAGGCCTTGCAATGCCTTTACTGCTTTAGTTTTTGCATCGCGAATTCGTAATTTGTAATCGGTTATTCGCCCTGAATTATCAACAATTAAGTCATGACAAAATAGGGTAGGGTGATCTAACTTTTCCATTAGAGGGCCCGCAAACTGGTTAAAGGTATCAGAAAGAATGATTACTTGAAATTCAGTTTTTAACCAGGAAAGAAAATCCTTGGCACCTTCCATGGGAAAAACTTGTTTAATCACATTCTGGATATCAGATATTCTCAGATTATTGTCGTTTAGAATTTTTAATCGCCCTCGCATCAGCTCATCATAATCTGGTATATCACGTGTGGTAAGACGAAGTTTTTCAATCCCGGTTTTTTCTGCGAAGGCAATCCAGATTTCTGGTACCAATACTCCTTCAAGATCAAGACAAGCTACAATCATTTGAAATTTCCTTTTTTGTATATTAGTTTAGGTTTGCCGGGAATTTATGAGCCTTATTTTTTCTCATTTCTAATAAATAAAGCCATTCTTCATTTTTCAAGAAGTGAGAGATTAAGGCATATACCAGTATTCCCAAAGATATGCAACCCAGGAGAAAAGCTAAGCGAATTTCTAGCGCATCATTTAAATGAAACCAAAATATATTACAATAATAAATTATTATTCCCATAAAACATGCTGCTATTGACATTTTAAGCATGGATCGCAGAATTTTTCTTCCTCCCAACAAACCTAAACGTTTTCTAAGACAATAAGTAAGAGCAATTACATTAAATAAAGCGGAAATTGAAGTTGCGAGTGCCAAGCCCCCATGCTTTAAAGGCCCCATTAATATTAGGTTTAGAATTATATTAAGAACCATGGAATAGATACCGATTTTTGCAGGGGTCTTAGTGTCTTGTAGGGAGTAAAATGCCGGAGCAATAATTTTTATTCCAGAATAAGCGCAAAGGCCAATTGAATAGAAAACAAGAGCTACTGCTGTTCCTTGCGTAGAAGTGTATAGAAATTCGCCACGCTGCCATAATGTGTTTACAATTGGTTCACTTAAGATAATGAGTCCAATTGTAGCAGGGATGGTAATAAATAAAATAAGCCTTATGCTAAAGTTAAGAGTTTGTACTAATTCTTTTGTTTCCCCTTTTGCTGCGTAGTTCGATAAAGTGGGCAGAAGTACCACGGCTAGAGCAATGGCAAAAACGCCAAGTGGAAGCTGAACCAATCGATTACCGTAATAAAGGTAGGAAATTGAGCCATTAGGTAGTGTAGATGCTAATAAAGTATCCACCAAAAGATTTAATTCATAGACAGCTAACCCTAATATGGCCGGGCCTGTTAATTTGGCAATTTTTATTACCTCTGGTTGTTTTATGTGAAGATAATTTTTCCAGCCATAACCTTGTTTGATAATAGTTGGTAACTGTATAAAAACTTGAAGGGCACCACCTATAAGAACCCCAATTGCCAAACCGATTATCGGTTTATCCAATTGTGGAACCACAATCAAAATTGCAACAATCATAGAAATATTTTGCAAGATAGGCGTAGCCGCAGGTAAAGCGAAAACCTTAAGAGAGTTTAAAACTCCCATGGAAAAAGCTGAAAGGCCAATAAAGAATAAATAGGGAGACATCCATCGAGTTAAATCGACTGTAAGGTTGAATTTTTCAGTATCATTTAAGAAGCCGGGTGCGAAAATAGTAACGACCGCTGGGGAAAATATAAATAATGCAAGCGAGAGGATTGATAAAAGTATCAATAAAATATTAAAAATATTAGCGGTTAGCTCCTGAGCTGTTTGTTTTCCTTTTTGGGTCAATGTTTCTGAAAAAACAGGTATAAATGCAGAGGCAATTGCTCCTTCTCCTAATACACGTCTTTGCATATTGGGAATTCTAAAGGCAACGAAAAAAGCATCGGCCGCTATAGATGAGCCAAATGTCATCGCAATCAACATATCTCGGATGAATCCGAATATCCGGGAAAGAAAAGTTATTCCGCTTACAACGCCTGCAGTTTTACTTAAGTTGTTTTTCATCTGGTGGGACAGAGGGATTAGCGTATAATTATCAGTGGTTTAACAGAAACAGTATAACAAAGCTTAACTCATTAATTGTAAAAAAAGTAGAGTTGTTATTCTAAATCATATGCTAGGATTTAAAATTAGCAGTTTATGGAGTTTAATATGCCAAAAATCAAATTACGCGCTAAGGACCAGATTATCTATGACAAGATTACTGAATCCTATGAAAAAACCGAAATTATTCAGAGGCAACGGCAACTGACTTCTGGTCGTTGGGATTTTGTGGTTTTTGGTGACTCGGGTAGTAATCGAACTGTTTTTAGAGAGGGGTTCGCTGAACACGCTTCTATTAAGCGTGCACCGATTTATATTGCCTCTTTGGCACAATCTGGATTAACGGATGTAAATGGTATTCCCATTGAGGAATTTGTCCAAGAAGATATTCCTGAAAAATATCAAGGGCTAGAAATAATCCAAGTGGATCCTTTGAGACCTTTAACCGTCGTAAAAAAAGAAAATTATGCTGGAAAAAAAGGTCCTGATAAAATTTGCAGAGAATATGAGGATAGAAATATTGCTATTATTCGTTCCCCTCACGAAACGGATTGGATGATTTCTGTCATGAAATATTTGAATGAGTGCGACCAAAATTTTCCTGATCCCGTACAGCAGAAATTTTTGGGTAGATCTTCAAATAATATTTTTTCACTAGAGCAAAACCGATCTTCTTCAGATAGATTAAACTGATTCTCAATCCAAACCTTCTTTTTCATAAACAACATAACCTGAATCTATCATACCAAGGGCTTTATATGTTTCTATGCCGGATTGATTGTTCTGAATAACATAAAGGCGCAAGGCTTTTACCTTTGGGTTATTTCGAGCTAGATTCTCTATATGATTAAAAAGAGCCCTAAATACACCTTGCTTGCGGAAATTAAATAAGACAAACACACTTTGGATCCACCAAATCAAGCCATTTCTCCAATCACTCCACTCATAGGTAATCAGGGTCTGACCTACAACCATTTTATTTATTTCTGCAACAAAATAATGACAATCCTCTCTGTCTAATGCATTTGAAACACCAGATATAATTGTATCCAAGTTGAGATTTATGTTTTCGGTTTCATTAGCGAGAGCTTGATTGTTTTTAGCTAGGATTGTTATATCTGATTTAACAGCTTCTCTTATTTTGAAATTCATTTGTTATAGATCTTGGATAAAACGTTTTGCGTAAGAACGTATGTCTTTCCCGTTCAACACATGAAACCTTCTAACTTTCTCTATGGTTTGATTGGAAAAACGTTTTAGAGGTAAATGAATCATATTTTTACCATATCGACGGGCCAATCGCTTCCATTTTAAGTGTGGGGTACAGGGTGAAACTAAAGTGATATTTTTTTCACGTGAATGGAAAAATGCTGCTTCTAAAAGTTTCTCTTCCAAAGTTTGAGAAAACTTTAACCGTGGATCTTGCCAGATATCAAGTATAGGGCGGGGAGGAAAAAGCATCATACAGCCCCCATAGGTTGCCTGACCAATTCCAGGCCCAATAAGGTTTTCCATATATTCGGTAGCAAAAAAGCATAAAGTGGATTCTTCCTTATGT
>Ga0209034_10001647_pt1 | contig 10734 bp, 8 predicted proteins | sample MarorgKNORR_S2LV_2_FD_188219 | JGI IMG/M metagenome (GOLD analysis project Ga0209034, IMG submission 188219) | Marine microbial communities from the Southern Atlantic Ocean, analyzing organic carbon cycling - 250m_A/KNORR_S2/LV (SPAdes) (version 2) | ecosystem: Environmental > Aquatic > Marine >...
ATTGCATCAGAGACCGGACCACTTTCCGGAATCGGTCGAAAATGCCGCGTTGTCGTTTCCGGAGCCTCTCCAACAGAAGCCGCAGTAGCGACGACTGGCGCTGACAACTCAAAGCCCCCCAACGCCACTGCTCCAGGTTCAACGTCGTTGGCACGGAGAATGTAGGCGACGAGACTCGCATAGTCCTGAGCATCCAGCGACCCACCTGCCCCAGGCGGCATCGTCGTTTCAATTAGATTAAGGAGTTCTTCAACTGGCCGTTGATTCCACGTGCGACGAAAATTCGCCCCCGCAAGCTCTGGTGCCTCGAACGACCCGGTCAGGTTGTCAAGATGGCAGGCCGCACATCTTCGTTGGTAAATATCTTGTCCAGCTTCTACCTGAACCATTGTAAAGCTGGTGGACAAAAGCTGGGCGACAGACTCACATGGCATGGCCATGCCGACTAGAGCGATCGCTATCCCTATGCCTAGTCGTCGCATCTGTCAGTACTTGGTCGCTAGTTATTGTTGTTTGCTCGCAGCATTTTTTTCGCTGCCCGTTCGGCGACACGTGCTTCGTACTGCTCGTCGGTCATAAAAGCAATGTCCGTCCAGCCATGGCCCATTTCATCCATTGTCCGACCACCCCAACCCACCCAGGCTGACGGATCGGGATTGTGTTTGTTGTTCGCCGTATTGTCATGCCACGAGACGGTATGGAGAATCGTGCCCTTCGGAAACAGATGCGCTTCCTTGTATGGATAAACGATCTGCCACGTTTGCTCGTAATTCGTCACATCGGTCAACACTTCTCGACGACCATCCACATGAATCGCCTCCAGTAACATCCGTTTCCCACGAAAATGCATGTGCGGTTGAAAACTTAGTACCAACGCGGCTTGTGGAAGTGGCCAAAATCGTTCGTGACGAATGACGCTGTGCGGCGGGATGCTCATCAACGCAACACCGTTCAATGTATTGTCATCAATGATCGCACCAGGCGGCATCCGGTCCGCATGGAGATCAAGCTCAAACCCGGCACGCAATAAACGGTCCTCCACCGCTTCACGATTCAGTTTCCAGTCGTGTCCCAAACCAGTTCGAATCCGATGCGCGGTGACGATCAACTCCGGAACGACACCTTTAGGATAAAACTTGATCCCGACCTTTTGCCGGTCAATCGTTTCCTCACCCCAAGGATGGTAATGCGGCGCAAAACGGAACAGCCCGCCAGCAGGTAGTTTTCGCCCAGTACCGTCTGGATAGAATTGCCCCGTGCTTCCCATGGCATATTCGATAAGATCGATTTCCTCGGTATTCGATCCCATGCCAAGCCGAAAACTTTCTAAATCCTCAGCTGTCTCCGGAACGCTGACATAGACATGCGAATGGTGCACGCAGCAGTAGGCCTCTGGAATAATCTGCACCCATTTGACGTACCGATCTTCTGTTAAACCCGGATCAACGATCTCGGACGGGTAAAAGTCAGCACCTTCCGCTGGAATCTTGAACCCTTCTTTCATCTGAACTACTAAATCCGGCTCACCGTGGGTCCATTCGTTTAGACTAGCCAAATCAAGTGGCGGTGGTGCATCAGCAGGATTTCCACGCGGGGCGCCGCTATCAACCCATGTTGCAATCGCCTGAATCTCTTCATCACTCAAAGACGGGTCCGCCGTATATTCACCAATCGTCCGATCAATATGCCATGGCGGCATTTGACGCGTCACGACTCGGTCTTTAATAGCACGCGCCCAAGGTCGCACTTCCTCAAAAGTTAGCAAAGACATCGGGGCCCCCGTGCCCGGCCGGTGGCATTGCTGGCAAGACCGCTGGAGAATGGGCATTACGTCCTTCGTAAAGGTCACCTCGTCAGCACCCTGCGCAGCCACTTGCGACGTGACACAGAACACCACAAAAAGTGCCGAAGCAATCACCCTGAAATTCAAGATTTTCCGCATTGCTCAACCCCCCGCTTGAAATCTTCCGCCGTACCCGTCAGTCTAGCACCCGATACCCATGCGCGTACTACGATTCTCAGGGTTTTTACCCGTTGCCACCGTGTGGTTTTGGCTCATCAATCCTGCCCACGCTCAATTGAACCAACCTGTGTATCCCGTGTACGACGGATTCTATGTCACTGAAGATGGCACATACGTTATTTCATACGCCTATTTCAGTCACAACTACGACACCGTTCAGGTGACCCTTGGAACCGAAAATGCCTTTGGTTCAGAGCCAACAGACCGTTTACAACCCACGAACTTTAGACCCGGCCACCATCGCTTCCAGTGTGTCATGGTGCTCGACGCTGATTTTCAGGGCGGCTTGCGCTGGACGCTGACGTATGCAGGCACGACGACCTCCACCAGTGAAGACATGCTCCAGTACAACTGGGAATTCGATGACCGAACAAAGCAGTCGGTCTTACGTGATGTCGATGTTGCAAATGCCCCACGTGGCGTGTGCCTAAACCGGTCCCCACTTGTCCGCATTCTTGGACTTCGAAACGGCCCGGACGGTGAACCACCAGAACTCACGGTCAATGTTGGCGATGAGCTCAGGTTATTCGGTAGTACTCGTGATGAAGGGTTACCGAGAGATCAGGTGTTGGTCTCAGAGTGGCGTGCCATTGAGGGGCCTGGAAATGTCTCGTTTAGTGCACAGGATGAGCCACGCACACTCGCAACATTTGATACAGCCGGCACCTACGAGTTAGAACTTCGAGCGAGTGACTCAGTATTCGAATCGACTACGCGAGTTATCGTTCATGCCGAGTGAGGCCTCGAACGCTGTAAGACGATAGGGCTCTATTACCGCCGTTCGTAAGGAGCACCCGTCCCAGATGACCCAACGAAAAATGTAGACCCATCCGGAAGGGTGATGTCACGGGCGTTCGCTGTGTTTGACCCGTCCTTCGCACCAAAACCATCAATCACCAATTCCGTCCCAACCGGAACGGAGTTTTTATTAAGCCCACGGCGCATTAATGAATTCGGCGCTCCACATTCGATGGCCCACGTCACCACTTGGCCATCCTCGCCTTTGACATCAATATGGATCCACGAATGGGGATTAATCCATTCTGTTTTCGACACCGTGCCATGAAGCGCTATCGGTCGGTCAGCATCAAATTCGGCTGAGAAAGCATGATGTGCTGACACGCGAGGCATCCCAACAAGCAACGTGAACCCAACAACGAAGAATACAAGCCTGGCAAGCATCACAATTTACCTCTCACCTAATCGTATCGTTTCAAGGTCCGTACCCGTCATGAGTGAAATACCCCGTCCATTTCCTTCGTGACACGCGTATTCAAATAGCATGTGCCCATCAGGTGCACGCCGAAGCGCATCAAATTCAATTGTCCATGGCTCTGTAAAAACGTTTGGATCTTCAATCGTCGCACGGTAACTGATGGTATTCGCATCGACGAACGTGAACCTCTCAATCACATGCAGGTCACCGCTGTGAAATACACCGTGTCCGGTCGTTAGTGCACCACCCGGTGCACCTTCAGGTGGAGCACCGTGACCGACTGGCCAAGTGTTCTCCGTGAAATTAGTGACATCGATAACTAATGTATTGCCCTCCCACCGTCCACGAGAGTCTCCCATCCCAAGACGAATGTCTGGGCTAACATGCGGACTACCATCAAGTGGGATATAGCGATACAAATGATTCCATTCGTACAGCATCACTATGTATCCAGGTAGTTGAAGAATTTGATAGGTGTTGTACCCAACGGGTAAATGCGCGCGTGGCAGCGCCGAAGGCAAGCATTTCACGCGGGGATCGAGGTGTTCTAACTCGTCTTGTCGCACCATGATTTCGTTGCGTTGTTCGGCTGCCCATGGTTGAAATGGAATTTTGCCATCAGGCGGGTCAACAATCATGGGCGCTGTAAGTCGGGCAGGCCTTGGAGGCGCATCCGGATCTGGCTCAAAAAACCGTGAAAAAGCCGCATTGTTTCCCCCGGAACCCTCTGTCGACGGTTGCCAGTTCTCGTCTGCAGCGATTTCCAGTGGCCGATACTGTCCCGGAAGGTAATGACCGCGAAAATCAGGATCACCCCATTCGGTACGTGGTGGATCAAACTCTGCAGTGGACTCCTGCGCAGACACCCAAAGCGAACATGTTAGAAACACGAGACTCGTTGTCGCAAGCTTACTCAGACCGATTCGGATCATTGAACACCTCCATCCGAGCGATTCGCTGATTCCAAAATAAAATCCACACAATCATAATCAAGAAGCTGCAACGCCTCATCTATTCGTCGATACAAAGGCATACGCATCGTCCACGGGCGGGTGAAGACTTCAGGGTCCTCAATCGTAACCTCATAATCAATATGGTATGAACTGGTCGGCGTATAGCGCTCCACAACATGCAGCTCGTTGCTATGAAAATTACCCGCTGCATCGAACCATGTCTCGCCGTTAAAATGCGTTGTATCAACGACCAACGTGTCGCCGTCCCAATGTCCACGGGAATCTCCCATCCAAAAATCATTTGGTAAAGGGTGCGCACTGCCGTCCGTATAAATAATTCTGACTGTGTGCGCAAACTCGTACGTCATGACCACATGATCAGCCGTCTGAAAAATGCGAAAGGGAAATGGCATGTACGTAATCCGAGGGACCCCAGGCAAAAAACACTGTCGGACAGGGTCTGCTGTGAATCGGTTGGCATAGTTTTCCTGTTGCTGGGCTGACGCCCATGCCTGGTACGGGATGACATTGTCCTCAATCACCCCAAGACCGGCCGGCACGCCGTCCTGCGCATTGTGTGCACGAATATCCCATGCGGCCGAATTGAGAACCTGCCAAATACCGTTCAGGTCGGGTTGGCCCTCAGGCGTTCGTGGTCCGTCATACTCGGTCTGTGCTGATCCCGACGCAGAAGATGACAAGGATTCGAGATAAGCAACCACTTGTCGCACATTGTCATCACTCAATTCGCGCTGAGAAATTGGCGGCATCTGGCCGTATCCTTCTCTCACGACTGCTAGTACATACTCCGCATCAAACCCCAGGGGCACAAGGACAGGTGCAATATCCCCACGCCCACGCTCCCCATGACAAAGTTGACACACCTGTCGATAGGACTCCAATCCTGGATGCTCTTGTGCTTCTGTCGTTCCGACAACGGCTAACAAACCAACTAGCACTAAAAAAAATAGACGCGGCACCACACTCACTCCTCTGGAAGCGAAAACGCAACAAGTCTCGCATCAGGACCAGCTCCCGTAGCAATAACTATGTATTGTCGCCCTTCGCGTGATCGGTAGGTCATTGGGTTCCCACTTGTCCTGAATTCTGTTGCCACTCGCGATATTTCACGACCAGTGGCAGCATCGAATGCATAGAGATACGGGTCACCCCCTCCAAGAAACACGACTCCGCCAGCTGTAACCATCGGGCCATTTGCCCCAGGTGTACCGAGACGGTCAGGAAGTTCCACGTCGCGCAGTAATGGATGATTACGTATCAGTCGACTGCCCTCGCCAAAAGGCACACGCCACGCGATCTCACCTTGATTAAGATCTATCGCAACCAGTCTGGCATATGGTGGTTTGATCAGAGGAATAGGACCCAGCTGGCTGCGTTCGGTCGGTGCAGACCCGCCAAACAACGCAAATCCACCAGACCCACCACGCGGGCAGTTATTCGTGTACTCAACATCAACATCGGGCAGACCCGGGTCTGTCTTGCACACCTGGTTAGGCGATGTTCCTTCAGAGGTGCGCACGTAAAGTAACCCGGTAGACGGATCAAACGCCGCGCCACCCCAATTCGCCCCACCATCAACTCTCGGCCGCTGTAATGTCCCTCGAGCACTCGGGGGTGTGAATAACGGACCGAGACGATAGGTTTCGAGTTCAGCGGCCGCAAGACGATGAATCTCTGGCGTCAAATCATTAGCGTCTTCAAGCGTGACACCTTGTCCAGCAAACGGGGGTGGTTTGGTTGGAAACGGTTGCGTCGGATACGGGACTTCTCCGGGAACATCCGTGTCGGTATCCACTGGCCGTTCTTCAATTGGCCACACCGGTTCGCCGGTCACTCGGTCAAATACATACGTGAACCCTTGCTTGGACACCTCAGCAACCGCCTCAATACTGCGACCACCGACGTTCAGGCTGACCAGGTTGGGCGCCGACGTGAGGTCATAGTCCCATAACCCATGGTGCACGGTCTGAAAATGCCACTCACGCTCTCCTGTACGAGCATTAAGACAGACAAGCGACTCAGCAAATAAATTAGCTCCTAGTCGACGACCACCCCAAAAATCACTACTCGGTGTACTTGTCGGCAAATACAAGAGTCCTCGTTCCGCATCGAGCGACATTAGGCCCCAAACATTCGCATGTCCGGTATAGCGCCAAGACCCGTCTTGCCAGGTGTCAGCACCAAATGCGTCATTCGATTGCGGAACCGTATAAAAGACCCAGCGACGCTCACCCGTGTTGACATCAAATGCTTGTACAGACCCGGGCGTGTCAAATCGATGTTGCACACGATCGGGCACGCGACTTCCAACAATCACGAGGTCTTCAAACACCACAGGTGGTGACGTCTGATCGAATTCATCACGCGTGACCTCATTCGGAAAATCTTCAGTCAAAAGGACACGACCATCTTCGCCAAACGACGGAATAAGAGTGCCACTTGCCGCGTCAACTGAGTACAAACTGTCGCGGCTATTAATAAAAATACGCATCTCATCACCGTCTTCCCATACGGCAACACCACGATGCTTAAACCCACCGGGACCCGCACCACGTGGTCCCGTTCGATAAGCTTCAGGATCAAACGCCCACAACTCTTGCCCCGTCTCAGCATCAAGCGCAACCACCCGTGTATACATGGTGGATAGATAGATGACGTTATCAATCATGAGCGGGGTAGCCTCGAAGCTTCCGGGACGTGTCCGAAACTCTTGATTGGGAAGTTCGTTGGGTTCCCACGTCCACGCGATCTCAAGCTGATCGACGTTCGCCGTATTGATGTCGGCCAACGGGGAATATTTCGATGCTGCCTGATCTGCACCTACGTAGGGCCACTCCACCATTCCTGTCGACGCCCCTTGTGCAAACGCAACCTCTATCCGGCACACCAAGAATGAGACAGACAGAATAATGAAGCAGGCTCGCTTCATAACGCCCTCCACATACGGAACACAGCCGCGAACTCTCGACACTGCAACATAAACACCCTTCTATAACTACTTAACTACCTGAGAAACTTTCCGTTCTCAGAATTATTCGGCTGGTAGTGCAAACACAAAAAGTCCATTACCGGCATTTGGCCGACGTTTTTCAGGAGTAAGCTGCGCCGGAATCGACACCCAACTCCCCCCACCGATCCCAGCACCGATGGCCACGTATTGGCGCCCATCGACCTCATACGTCACCGGAAAACCTTGTACGGACGTAGGCAGCCTAGTCTTCCACAGTTGCTCACCGGTAGATACGTCGTAGGCATATGCGTCACGGTCATAGGTGCCCACAAAGGCCAACCCACCTGCGGTCGTTAGTGAAGCCGAAATGTAAGGGGTCCGCTGTCGATGCGACCACAGAATCTCGCCGCTCACATGCATCGCGACAAATTCTCCCAAATTCCCGCCACTATCAGGATGAAGGAAATTCTTGCGCCCGACCATGCCGTTACCACCACCGCCTTCACGCCACTCCACGTCACTGTAGACGGTACTCGTGCAATTCAAAGTCAGCGGAATATAAAAAGCTTCCGTTTCTGGACTATAAGACATCGCGCGCCAACTCTTGAGACCGGAATGACTCGGACAAAAATCTAACGCTTCGTCCAACTCTGGAATCATGTTTGGCCGAAACGATAACTGGCCGGTCGCAGAATCAACATCCACGATATTTTGATACCCAAGATCCGTGGCATTAATGAACTCACCTGTCTGGCGATCGAGTTGCCACAATATACCGAGCTTTCCCATCGTAAAAACCGACGGACGTCCATCGACATCAACCAGAATGCGTTCGAACACTTCGTCCATATCATGCGACTCACCAGGATGATGTTGGTAAAACCACTGCATCTCTCCGGTGTCCGGATCGAGTGCAAGTGTCGAGCTTGTATACAAGGCATCGCCATCCGTACGCCGGCTCACTTGCGCCCATGGCTTCGCTTGCGCGACGCCCCAAAATGTTAGTCCAAGATCAGCATCATACGTTCCAGTGATCCATGCATCCCCGCCACCACGAAACAACATCGGTAAATCGCCCCACGTATCTCCACCTGGTTCGCCGGGACGAGCCACCGTTGACGTGCGCCACAATTCGCGTCCCGTGTTCGCATCGTGCGCGGTAATGAAACATCCGTCATCCCAAAACCGCATGCATCCAGCCATACCAGAAATGACTTTCCCGTCTGCCACAAGAGCGCCACCGGTATAGTGAAATCCCTTGTCTGGGTCCGCAACGTCTACCTCCCACACTACTTCCCCTGTGTGTGCGTCAAGAGCAACAATATTCGCGTCGGCAGTATTCAAAATAATCTTGTCCTCATAAATCGAAATATTTCGATTCGGTCGTCCACGACCCCGAGCGGTTGGAAATTGGCGCCGATATTCCCAGAGAAGGTCCCCAGTGGCAGCATCCAGGGCCTGAATCAGATTTCCAGGGTTGGCTAGGTACATCACGCCCCCATGAATGATCGGAGTCGTCTGTTGTGACCCTGCCTCCATGGCCCACGACCACTCAAGCCGAAGATCGTTAACATTTTCACGCGTAATCTGATCGAGCGGGCTGTACCCCCACCCATCTCGCGTACGCCGCCAGTTCAGCCAACTTTCGGGGGGCGGGTCCTCCAACATCGCATCCGTCACCGGTTGAAAGGACGGCACCTGGGCGGAAATTGGAACGGTCGTACTAAGGATGACGAATACTGCACCAATCATTAAACGAAGCATCGATTTGCCTCCCTCTGTATCCATCTACACACGTAATCTTCTGTCACTGCTCCCGACGAACATATTTCTTCAACCCCTTCGGGCCCACTTCAGCACCATAGATATTACCCGCCGCATCAACTGCCACACCTTCTGAAAAACTAGTTCCCCGAAGCGGGCCATCATTGGGGTCTGCAGGGTCTGGGATGAAATACAGCACTTCACCAGTGCGAGCGCTCCCGACTCGCATACCTCGTCTCCATTCACCATTTCCCCGTCGATGATTTGATTCGGAATCAGTCCCATACAGCATGTCGTCATCGTCGATAAAGATGCCACTAAGACGAGAGAACTGATGCCATTCTTCCAAGAAATTCCCATCTTGATCAAAAATCTGGATACGGTTGTTGCTGCGGTCAGCCACAAACAGTCGTCCCTGAGAATCGAACGCCAACCCATGAGGCACACCGAACTGCCCAGGCGCGGTTCCAGGCTCACCCCATGCCTTAACAAAATTCCCCGCCGCATCGAATTTCACGATCCGTGCGTTCGATTCTCCTCCATGCCCGTCGCCAACGTAAATACTCCCGTCAGGCCCTACCACCACATCTGACGGTTGATTAAAGTGTGAACCGTCGGTACCCGCCACCCCTGCTGTTCCTAGTGACAGCAGCAGGTCGCCATTCGGACTGAACTTGTGAACTTGGTGCCCTTTACCGTCGCCACCACGGGCATCCGTCACCCACACAGACCCATCATCGTGAACGTAAAACCCGTGGGGCCAGTTCATCAATCCGGCTCCAAAGCTGTTAATCAGATGTCCAGATTCATCAAACTTTAAGACCGGGTCGAGTGTCGAACCTTCACAAGCGTTCGCCTCACAACGCTCAGCGACCCAAATATGTTTCCCGTCAGGGTCAATATCGACGGCGCTAGTAGCTCCCCAAGTTCGCGAACCCGGCATCTTCGCCCACCCAACAACCGTCGTGTACGGATTCGGCAGATCATTTGTGGGACCGGTCTGCGGTGCGTTTGCTGCTGAGTTGTCCACCTGAGCAGAAGATTCGGCTCCCGCCGGCACACGGTTTGGCGTCTCGCTAGGGGCTGTATTGACAGCGGTCTCGGTAGATTGCGGAGCGACCGGCGGCAAGTTTCGAACGCACGACCAACTCAGTGCCCCCATTACGATTAGCCCAGTCAACAAAGTGTTTCTCGCATACCGCATTCCGTGTCTCCTTCGTGTTCTCGTTTTCAATGCCATATTCCGTTTACAAGTAAATAATGAATTCCAGTAAATTACCGTCCGGGTCGCGAATATACCGACTCGTGCCTGTATCAACACCGAGACTTCGACCGCCTTGGCGTGGTGCCGGCCCTTCAATAACCGTCGCACCAACTCGTTCAAGTTGCAGTTCTAATTCACGCTCGCTCCCTCCCCAGACAAAACAAAAATCGCCGCACGGCGGTGTTGCCTCTGATGCGCGGAGTGTAAAGTCACCACTTTCCCATAATTCAGGACGGTGAAAATTAATCTTGCTATCACCAAAATGAACCGAGCAAATCCGATCACCCTCGTTCACATGGAATCCGAGTCCTCTATAAAACGCTACCATCTCGGTCGTATTGCGCATTGGTACTGCTACATGATCGAATCGAACCAAATGCGAAGACAGCTGATCCTGAGCAGCACCCGCGCTGTTCGATATGCCGGCCAATGTCACACCTCCAATAACGGTAGTTTTTAGAAAACGCCGTCTCGACAAACCAGCCCTTGCCCCCTGATATGTCTGCTGTTCTAGCACAAGCACCCCCCGTCTCTGCCAACTAT
>Ga0209034_10001648_pt1 | contig 10729 bp, 7 predicted proteins | sample MarorgKNORR_S2LV_2_FD_188219 | JGI IMG/M metagenome (GOLD analysis project Ga0209034, IMG submission 188219) | Marine microbial communities from the Southern Atlantic Ocean, analyzing organic carbon cycling - 250m_A/KNORR_S2/LV (SPAdes) (version 2) | ecosystem: Environmental > Aquatic > Marine >...
CCCGAACGAGACCGGGGGGATCGAGATTCGAACCGGTCCGAGTGACCCGACCGGACGAAATCGCGACGCACGAATTCGTAGGGGAACTGGTGCCTGCCGGACCCGGTCCCGGTGTTTCACACGCAGCCTCCCCAACGGTCGGCTACAGTATCATTGCCAATGGTGGCCGCACGGCCACGGCGTTCCGGCAGAAGCCTCCCGAACAGGACATGCACCATGGGTTCCCGCAAGGTCATCATCACCTGTGCCGTTACCGGTTCGATCCACACTCCCAGCATGTCACCGCACCTGCCGGTGACACCCGAGCAGATTGCCGACAACGCGGTGGCTGCAGCCAACGCCGGTGCCAGCATTCTTCACCTGCACGCCCGCGACCCCAACGACGGTCGGCCCACGCCAGATCCCGACGTGTTTCGCCAGTTTCTGCCGAGGATCAAGGCCGAGACCGACGCGGTCATCAACGTGACAACCGGCGGCGGACACAACATGACGATCGATGAGCGTCTGGAGGGTCCGATCTCGCTGCAACCGGAAATGAGTTCTCTGAACATGGGGTCGATGAACTTCGGCCTGTTTCCGGCGCTTGACCGATTCCCGGAATGGCAGCACGACTGGGAACCGGACTACCTGGAGGCCACCCGTGGGGGCATCTTCCGCAACACGTTCAGCGACATCGAGGCGATCCTGGAACGCCTCGGCAAGGGGTGCGGCACCCGTTTCGAGTACGAGTGCTACGACGTCGGGCACCTCTACAACCTGGCACACGTCGTCGATCGCGGCCTGGCCGAACCCCCGTTTTTCGTGCAGACGATCTTCGGAGTTCTTGGCGGCATCGGCACGGATCTCGACAACCTGGACCACATGCGTCGTATCGCCGACAAGCTCTTCGGTTCCGACTACCACTGGTCGATTCTCGCGGCTGGTCGGCACCAGACGAATTTCGTGACCACCGGTGCCATCCGGGGCGGCAATGTCCGCGTCGGACTGGAAGACAACCTCTATCTCTCCCGCGGAGTCCTGGCCGAAAACAATGCCCAGCAGGTCACCAAGATCCGCAACATCCTGGAAGAACTGTCGCTGGAAATCGCCACGCCAACCGAAACACGAGACATGCTCGCCCTGAAAGGACCCGACCAGGTCCAGTTCTGAGGCTTGCCTCCCCGATTTCCGCCGGAACGGTCCCACGGTCAATTCGGTCGTTCACGCTGTCGCAATGTCATCGACGACGCAGCGATGACGACCAGCACGGTGTCTCCGGCACCAGCCCTTTCGATCGGCTCCCGGATCCGTGCCTGGTCACGCGGAACGTGAGTGGTTCGCAGCCGCCGCTCGCTCGTCCCGGTCGTTCGAGTTCGCCTCGCTTACGGCAACACCATCACGTTCAGGCGGGACACCGCTTTCGGGGAACGAAAGACCCGTTGCGTCGCTGACCGGTAATCGTCCTCATCGGCCCGGAAGATGTCACAGAACTTCTGGGGATTCCGATCCACCAGCGGGAACCACGAGCTCTGCACCTGGACCATGATCCGGTGACCCGAGCGGAAACAGTGGTAGGTGTCGGGCATGGTGAACCGGACCCGCGACGGCTTGTTCGGTTCGAAGGGCTCTGGTTTCTCGAAGCTGTTACGGAACTTGCCGCGGATCACGTCGCCACGGACCAGTTGCTGGTAACCACCCATGCGGACTTCCCGGGGATTTTTGGCGGCGTCGGGGTAGTCGTCAGGGTAGACGTCGATCAGCTTGACGACCCAGTCGCTGTCGGTCCCGGAGGTTGAAACCAACAGGTCGACCTCGATCGGTCCGACCAGCGTCACGTCCTCTTCCAGTTCTCCGGTCTGGTAGACCAGCACGTCGGGCCGCCGCGAGGCGAACCGCTGATCGGCAATCATGTACTCGGCTTTCATGCCGGCGAGAATGCCGTTCATGTACGGAACGGGCTTGTCCGGATTGCTGAGGTACTGGTCGTAGTCAGGCCGGCCGGCCTTTCCCCTGGGCGGTTCAAATGCCAGTTGCTCGCCGGCATGAAAGTAGAGCGACTTCGAGCGGGCGCGGGCGGGCGGCCACTTGTCGTACTTCCGCCACTGGTTGGTGCCCATCTCGAACACCCAGGCCTCGGGATGCTCGGTGTCGCCCTTGCCCTTGAGGTGCCTCTGGAAGAATGGGAACTCGATCTTCTCGCGATAGAACACCGAGGTCTTCGCGTTGAACGGGATGTCGCCAAAGAACGACCCGTCGCCCCGGGCCCATCCACCGTGTCGCCACGGCCCCATCACCAGCGTGTTGACGGTCTTGGAATTCCGGGCCTCGATGGACTTGTACGTCTCCAGAGCCCCGAACAGGTTCTCCGCGTCGAACCACCCGCCCACGGTCATCACCGCGGCGTTGACGTTGTTGAGATGAGGACGGATGTTGCGCGACTTCCAGAACTCATCGTAGGTCCCGTGACGGACGGTCTCGAGCCAGAACGGCACATCCCCCTTGAGATACTTCTTGTCGATCTCCGAGAGTGTCTTGATGCGGCGATAGAACTCGTAGCCGTCGGGGGTGCCGTAATCGAACGTCGCCCGTGGAAATTTCTTGGTCGGTGCGGGACGCTTGCGACCGTTGCGAGACATCCAGTTGAACATGTGGGCCAGGAAGAAGGCCCCGTTGTGGTGCCAGTCGTCCCCGATGAACCAGTCGTTGACCGGTGCCTGGGGCGAAGCGGCCTTGATGGCCGGATGAGAGTCGATGATCCCGGCGGCCGTGTAGAACCCCGGGTAGGAGATACCGGCGATGCCCACGCGGCCGTTGTGGCCACGGACCCGCTTGATCAGCCACTCGACCGTGTCCCAGGTGTCGGTGCTCTCATCGATCTGTGTCTTCTTTGTCTTCTTCGAGAGGTGTGGACGCATGTGGACAAATTCCCCCTCCGACATCCAGCGGCCCCGCACGTCCTGATAGACGAAGATGTACCCCTCCCTGGCAAACAGCGGAGACGGTCCGAGGTTCTCGGGGTACTGGTCGGCCCCGTAGGGCCGGGCGCTGTAGGGAGTTCGCTTCAGCAGGATCGGGTAGGTCTGCGAATCGTCCTTGGGAACGTAGACCGAGGTGAACAGACGCTTTCCATCACGCATCGGGATGCGGTATTCGTACTTCGTGTAGTTCGCCTTCACGTGTTCCAAACCCTGGGCGGCAACGGCGGCCGGCAGCTGCAGTACCACCACGATGGTGCAAACGACGTGAGTCAGGTTCCTGCTGGAAATCATGCGAACGTTCCCGATTCTCTGGCGACTGACATCATCGAACTCGAACCATAGATTAGTCGAGAAGAAGTGACGGTGGCCACCTGCACGGCCAGGTGGTCCCGGTGCCCACGGCTCATCGGGTTCCCGCAAGCGGGCTGTTCCCGGACCGGTGACCGCGATCACCCCCTAGGACTTCGGATCAAACACGTTGCGTCGATCCGAATCGAATGACGCGTCCCGGACGCTCCTGTCGGAATTGACCGGTTTGGTGTTCAGACGCCACTTGACCAGCCCGACGTCTCGGGGAGCCTGAGGGCTGTCCTTGCCGGCCTGGATGCGGTATCCGGTCCCGAACGCCGTGAGAATCGACCCGTCGGGCAGCAGCGTTGATGACGTGGACTGGCTGCTGGGCCACCAGTAGGTCTTCCCCTTGCGCTTGCCCGACCAGACGTGCAACAGGTAACGGTGATCGAGGTCCCAGTTCACCCCGTGATCGTGGCTGACCACCGCTTCGATCCCGAATTGCGGAAACCCGTCCTTGTCGTCGACGTAGCCCAGTCTCACCACGTAGGTCATCACGATGTCCTTGTTGGGCATCAGCACCAGCGACTGGTGATGGCGGCCGTAGTCGTAGATCTTCTTGACCGGCGACCACGTGAGACCGTCGTCCCGGGAGATCGAGACCCCCAGTCCCTCGTAGTGATCCAGTGTCTTGCCCTTCAGTCGCCGTGGCACATCGGTGCGACAGGCTGCCAGCAAATGACCGTTGCCGGCGCGAAACAGGTACACCTCGTTGGCGCCTCGCCACTGCGGAACCTGGATGGACTTTTTCCAGGTCCGTCCCCCGTCACCGCTGAATCGAACAGAGGCACTGGAACTCGTTCCGGATTGCCGGTAACCGGTTTCGGCCAGCCGGGTGACCTTCCCTGTTTTGGGATGACGCTCAACCAGCGGCGGATCCCAGATGTGCCAGGCCATCTTGTCCGACGAAACCGCGATGGGCACCGGGTTTGCCCAGGTCTTTCCGTAGTCGGAACTGAACCATCGCGAGGGTGACCCGACTGCCAGGCCACCGCTCTCGTAGAACATCAGCTTTCCCTTACCGAGATAAGCCAGCGCCGTCCCCATACCGATCGATGGCTTGCCGTCTTTTCCGACACGGGCCGGACGCGGATCCGTCCATGTCCCGCCGTGATCGTCACTGGTCAGTACGAACGCTCGGTGGGGATAGTCGCACCCGACCAGCATCAACACCCGGTCCTTCTCGGGCATGTTGACGATGTAGGGAACCGCGACCACCCGGTTCCAGCTCTCGGTGACGATCTGAAACCGTGCCGGCAGCCGGAACGGCCCAGCCTTCCCGTTGAGTTGTCGCACGACATGCGGCTGCCACTCGGCCAATCCGGTCGAGGGAACAGAAACAGCAGCCAGCACAATCAACGACATAAGACATCCGGTGTTTTTCATCCTGGGTCCTTTCGTGGAAGGTGCTCACGCACCGTCTTGACAGCCGCATCGATCGGCAGGAAATCGATCCCGTTGCGGGTCGTGTTGACCCGAAACCGCATGACGTAGACGCGGTTGGGAGCCTTCGACGATTCGCAATACGAGATCATGATCGATTGGTCCTTCATCACGAAAGCGCCAGGGTACCCGTAGGCGGAAATGTCCAGTGCGATCCCCTTGTGGGTCCACGTGTCGCCGTGGTCACGGCTGATCCACGCACAAAGGTGAGGCACACCCTTGCCGACCTTGTGGACATGCCAGGTGCCCAGCGCCACCACGGTCCCGTCCCGCAGCACCAGCAACTGAGGGGCCCGGAAGGTCGGCCCGTACCGCTTGACGGTGCGTCCCGACTCGACCCACGTGACGCCCCGATCTTTCGAGTACAGCACACCCCCGTCGGGGCGGGTCGCCATGATCAATCGGCCGTCCTTGAGTTGGGCAATCGCCGGCTCATCAATGTTCTTGCCGCGGCGGCGGACCACCGAAATGGTCTTCCAGGTTCTTCCCGAATCGTCCGAGCGGTGAATCACGCCGTAGAGAGGTTTCTTGCCTCCCGACTCGGCCCCGCCGACATCCTCGCAGTAGGTCGCCCAGAGAATGCCCCCATCGGCCAACTGGATCGGCCGGCCGTGCGCCCGTTCATAAAACGTGCCGGGACCGTCAATCCAGATCGGATCCGACCACGTCACACCATTGTCCACCGACCTCAGCACCATCTGCTTGTCATTGAGTCCGCCGATGTCGTTCTCGAACCGCCTGGGAGCCTTCGGATACCCGGCCCAGGAGGCATTCACGTTGACGAAGCACAACACGGTGCCGTCGCGACAGACGAACAGGGCGTCGGGTCGATCGTCCAGTCGATGATCGACGACAGTGAACGGCTTTGACCACGTCTTGCCGTTGTCGCTGGACCGGCAGGCCATCGAGCGACCGCCTGTGGGTGCGACAAATCCGCCCGTCTTGCCGCGGATGTCGCGCGGCGAGGCGTAGGACACGTGGTCGTAGCCGGCCGAGTGGATCAACAGGATGTCGCCGTTGGGCAGCCTCTGGATTCCCTCGGCCCAGCCGATGAAATTTCCCATCCCGGCAAACGGTCCCGGCCGGTTGTGGTCGAATCCGGTAACGCAGACGCGGACATCCTTTGCGGTCAGCGTCGCGTTCCTGGATACTCTCGCCCCCGTCGGCTCGCCGGGCTGATCCGCTGCCGGCAGAACACACTGGAACACCAGGAGAACGGCGACCGGCGAGAACGTCTTCCACATGGACCGTTCCAGGAACCGGACAACCGGTTCAGCCAAGACTCGACACCTGGTCATCTGCACTTTCCCGACAATCTCTCAGGGTCGACCACGGTCCACCAGGATCAACACGGTGGCCCGGCCGACCTCAGCCCGAATCGACGCAGGATCTGGTGCCGTCCTCGGGAAGCTCTCCCTGAGCTTTTCGCCGGCCCCGGGAATGTGCTCCTCCAACAGCAACAGCAGGCGGGTACTTCTGATGGCGTAGTTGACACCCTGTGGCAGGGTCGCTTTCGGTGCCAGCAGCTTGAGGGCGTCCACTCGAGCCACGACCACGCCCACGACGTTGCCGTGTTCGTTGACGAGTGGTCCGCCCGAGTTTCCCGGCTGAATCGCGGCACTGATCTGGAGCGTCCGGGGATCATCGCCAACCCCCACCAGCCGGCTGATGTCACCGGAAGTTTGAACCGGCTCCAGGCCCTGTGCGTCGGGGTTGGGATGGCCAAGGGTGAAGACCTTACCGCCTTGGCGAAGACGACTGCTGGAAATCACCGGGAGCGACTTGAAGCTGCCGGTGACCTTCATCAGCGCCAGGTCGTTGACCGTGTCCCTGTAGACAACCCACGCCGTCAGGATGCCCGCGGTGGTCAACACTCGCACACGCGAGAGATCGTCGACACGGTGCGCGTTGGTCACGAAGTAACCGTCATCGGTGACAAAGAACCCGGTGCCCGTCACCACCGTTTTTCCGGGGCGACCCGCCGGGGCCGATCCGGAACGCTGCCGAAAGGCAACCTGTGCCATCAACTTGCGGCTCAGCCGCACCGCCTCGGCGAATTGACCGGCGGTCATCGATTCCCGGACAGCCAACCTGTTGTTTCTGGCACCCTCGTTGCCTTGTTTCGCAGCGAGATCCAACCAGGCGAAGGCGGTCACGCTGTCTTTGACCACTCCCAGGCCCTGGCCATATGACGTCCCGAGATTGTACTGGGCATCCGCGTGGCCCTGCTCGGCAGCCTTCCGGTACCACCGGGCGGCTTCTCGATCGTCCTTGGTGACCCCGGCACCGAAGTGATAGGCCCCTCCGAGGTTGTACTGGGCATCCGCATGACCACGGTCGGCGGCTTTCCGATACCACCTTGCCGCTTGCCGGAAGTCTTTGACAACTCCCTCGCCCTTGTCATAAGAGACGGCCAGGTTGAACTGGGCCGGAACAACCCCCTGCGCCGCGGCTTTGCCGTACCACTTGACCGCTTCCCTGTCATCTTTGGCAATACCTTCGCCGAAGTGGTACGCCCCTCCGAGACTGACCTGGGCATCCGGATGGCCCTTTTCTGCGGCCTTGCGACACCACCTGACCGATTCCGATTCATCTTTTTCAACGCCCTCACCAAAACGATACGACTCGGCAAGATGAAACTGGGCGCTGGACAGCCCCTGGTCGGCGGCTTTGCGGTACCACTTGACCGCTTCTCCGTCGTCTTTCGGCACACCGTCACCAAACCGATACGACTCTCCGAGGTGAAACTGGGCCTGCGAGACCCCCTGGTCGGCGGCCTTTCGGTACCACTTGACCGCTTCCGTGTCGTTCTTCGGGATCCCGATTCCGATGGCGCAGGTTTGTCCCAGGGTGAACTGCGCCCGGGCGTCCCCCTTCTCCGCTTTCTCGCGAAGTGTGGTCACCCACTTGCTTTCCGGTTTTTCCGCCGCCTCACAGGTCAGCGAAACCAGGAGAACACATAGCGCGACAATCGACAGGCAGCAGCAACGGCGGACCATGACAGGGTGCACGTTGGAGACCTCCGAAAGACCTGGAGGGCGACAGCCAGAACGAATCAGACTATCAACGCTCTGGGGAAATGGCAAAACGGTGCCGGGAAGCGTGGTCAGCACACGGTCGGACACCAGGAACCGATCGAAACGAATTGGAACTATTTTCTGATGTCACAGTTCTGGAGTGCCTCTTTGAGCGTTTCGGTTCCCTTCTCGGAAATCTGAGTTCTGTGAATGTCCAGCTGTTTCAACTGTGTCAGTGTGACCAGCAACGGAACCGACTCATCGGTGATCTCGGTCCCACTGAGATCCAGGTTCGTACAACGTCGCAACGACCAGACATCCGGCAACTTCGCGTCGGTGATCACCCCCTTGGTCAGCAACGTCACTCTCCGGAAACGGATGCCGTAACTGTCAGGACCACCACAGACATTTTCACACGCATCCCAGATCCACCTGAGCGTGCCAAGATCGACATCGCCCCTGGCTTTCCGGTCCAGTTCTTTTTCAAGGTCTTCCAGCCCGGCGAGTTTCTCGGGGTTGGAAGCGAAGAAGTCCTGAAAGATCACGTTGGCCGTCCACTCGACAGCCTCTTTCCATTGCGCCTCCGGAACATCCGTCGGGCGTCTGGAGTCAAAAGACCGGATCGTGTCAGCAACGTGAGTGACAGACTGGCTGAAGCGAAGGATCTCATTGATGCGGATCGCCACCGGCACCGCCATGGCAATGAGTCCCAGGGCCACCAGGAGCACAATGATTCGCGATCTTCGCATCGTGAGAATCCACACGGTCAACGGCATTCCCGGCCGCGAGCATTTCGTTCATCTGACCCGCAGACATCGGCCAGCCAGAAGACTACACGATCCCGATCCACGTAGAATATGGAAGCCACCGTTTGCGACACCAAAACTGCAAACGAACCAGGCCTGCGGACGAAAACCCTCACTGCGGGTCTCTTTTTTATAAACAGCAACAAGCGGAGACCGAGTCATGTCCAGGCGGCTCATTCCCCTGACAGCTTTCGTGATGACCTTCTGTGCGATCTCGGCACACGCCCAGTCCCGCAAGGCCCCGCCGGGAACGTTCAAGGAACTCGACGATGTGATCGCCGGCAACGCGCTGATCCTCCACGGGAAGCAGTTGTTCATCGACAACCACGTGATCGCCAGGCTGGACGGCGTCAGGAAGGTCCTCAATCAGCCCGTCAAACACCCACGCAATCCGTTGCTGCGCAAGAGCCGCCACGAGCAGGCAATCGACTTCGGCACGGTCGTTCATGATCCGAAGGATGGCCTCCACAAGATGTGGTACCAGATCTGGGGCGACCAGGAAAACGTCGGCACGGTGGGCTACGCAGTCTCCAAAGACGGAATCAAATGGAAGAAACCAGTCGTCGACAAGTCAACGGGAAGCAATCTGGTGATCTTCGACCCGAAGCAACCGTGGGTCGGCGCGCCGGGGATTCTCATCGACCGAAGGGATCCGGATCCCAGCCGTCGCTTCAAGATGACCTATTCGGCCCGACCCGGTCTCACGTCAACCCTGTCGAGTTGCGTGGCGTATTCGGCGGACGGAACCCACTGGAAGGCCGAGGCTCGCAACCCCCTGATCCCCTTTAGCGACACACAAATCTGCCCGTACTGGGACGCGCGACTGGCCCGCTACGTCGCCTATCTCCGCTTCGGGCCGCCAAACATCAGGAAGATCGCCCGCATCGAGAGCACCGATTTTCTTCACTGGTCACCCAAGCTGACGGTGATTCCCGGAAAATCTCGCCTGGGCGGCACCAGCAGCAACCTGGACAAGCCGTTCGCAACCAACCACTACACCATGACGGCGATGCCGTACGCCGGCATCTACATCGGACTGCTCAACACGTATCACGGTGAGACGAAGACCCCGATTCCCGACGACAAGCTGTGGATGGACCGGGTCGATGCCCAGTTGGTCTTCAGCCGAAACGGTGTCACCTGGCAGCGGGTGCTCAAGGACGGAGCCATCACCGCCCAGCAACTCCGTGAGAATCGAGACTGGAAACAGGCAGCCGCCGGCGCGACGTTTCTTCCCTACGGCAAGTTCAAGAAGGACTGGGACTGGGGACAGATCTACCCGCACCATCCGCCGCTGGTCGTCGGCGATGAGATCCGGTTCTACTACGCGGGAATCAGTGCCCGGCACTGGGCCGCGTTGCACAAGGACACGCCGGACCACGCCATCGGCCTGGCAACGCTGAGGCTGGATGGCTTCGTGTCGGTGGAAACCGACCGGAAGGGCACCCTGACAACCAAGCCCATCGTGTTCCTGGGTGACACGCTGGTCATCAATGCCAACGCAAAAGGCGGGTCGCTTGTCGTGGAAGCCCTCGACGTGGCAGGGAAACCGATCAAGGGTTTCTCCGCGAGCAACTGTGCCCCGATCACCACCGACAGCGTCCGCCACGTCGTGACCTGGAAGGGTCACAAGGACTGCCACCTGCTGCAGGGACGGCCGATCAGGCTGCGGTTCCACCTGAAACGCGCGAAGCTGTATGCCTTCGAACCCGGCATCCGGCACAGTCATTACCTGCAGTCCTACGATTGATCGGGCACTCCGGCACCCGACGTCTGCCTGCCATGAGGACAACGGCAAGAACGATTCGGAGCCGGTTGTTCGGCTGCGCTTTCCACAATCGGGTCGGTTGTGTTGGAATGGCCGCGGGCAATCCGAAGTCAGCTCCTGGCAACAAAGAGGAAACAACGATGGCTCTCCGCTGGTTTGTGACGTTTTCCGGTTCGATCCTGGTCCTGTCGTGCCTGGCGATTCTCGCCACCGCCGAGGCTCCCGCCGAGTCATCGGCCAAGGCTCCTCCGGAGGTCACCACCGCTGATGTCGAGCGAATGATTACGACCCTTTCGAACTGGGGCCGGTGGGGAAAAGACGACGAACTGGGAACGCTGAACCTGATCACACCGAAGACGAGGCGGAAGGCGGCGAAACTGGTCAAGG
>Ga0209034_10001649_pt1 | contig 10729 bp, 6 predicted proteins | sample MarorgKNORR_S2LV_2_FD_188219 | JGI IMG/M metagenome (GOLD analysis project Ga0209034, IMG submission 188219) | Marine microbial communities from the Southern Atlantic Ocean, analyzing organic carbon cycling - 250m_A/KNORR_S2/LV (SPAdes) (version 2) | ecosystem: Environmental > Aquatic > Marine >...
CGCTTCGATGTCTAATTCTTTAAGTGTGGCCACAGCCGAAAACCTCCCCACAAACTCAGGGATCAAACCATACTTAAGCAGGTCTTCAGGTTGAATTTGTTCAAGAAAATCTTCATCCTCGATATCAACTTTTGAAACAATTTTTTGTCCAAATCCAAGACTTTTTTTACCAAGCCGATTACGAACTATTTCGCTCAGGCCCACAAATGCTCCTCCACAAATAAATAATATGTTAGTAGTATCTACTTGTAAAAACTCCTGATGAGGATGCTTGCGTCCACCCTGAGGTGGAACACTGGCGGTCGTTCCTTCAATTATTTTCAACAATGCCTGTTGGACACCTTCGCCAGAAACATCTCGAGTGATAGATGGGTTTTCAGATTTCCTGGAAATCTTGTCTACCTCATCTATATAAATAATTCCACGCTCCGCTTTTTCAACATCATAATCTGCGCTCTGTAACAGCTTGAGAATAATATTTTCAACATCTTCTCCAACATAGCCTGCTTCAGTTAACGTGGTTGCATCCACAATGGTAAAGGGAACATCGAGAATGCGAGCCAGTGTTTGCGCCATGAGAGTTTTTCCTGAGCCCGTAGGGCCCACCAAAAGGACGTTACTTTTTTGAAGTTCAACATCGTCCGATTCAAGGTTGGAATCAATGCGTTTGAAATGATTATGAACCGCAACAGAAAGAATTTTTTTACAACGCTCTTGATTAATAATGTATTGGTCAAGGTGACTATAAATTTCCTTTGGTTTAAGCAAATTCTGGAAGTCTTCACCCTTCTCCTGCGCCCACTCCTCCACCATGATTTCGTTGCACAGCTCAATACACTCATCACAAATATACACACTAGGACCGGCAATCAGTTTTTTGACTTCTTCCTGACTCTTACCACAAAAAGAACAGCGATAATTTCCGTTAGTTGTGCTTTTCTTTGCCATAAAACCCTCGTTTTAAGGTAGCTTGGATTTCAACTTCTACTTGTAATGAACCTTTTTATTTTTTATCTTTTCCAACTTTTTTAACTTCATCACGGTCACTGATAACACTGTCTATCAGGCCATAATTTTTCGCTTCCTCTCCAGTCATATAATGATCACGCTCCGTGTCTTTATTAACCTGAGCTATATTTTTTCCGGAGTGCTTTGCCATGATACCGTCTAAAATAGAGCGGATGCGAGTAATCTCTTTTGCCTGAATTTCAATGTCGGTATGTTGCCCCTGAAACCCACCGCTGGGCTGATGAATCATGATTCGAGCATGGGGCAGGGCAAAACGTTTTTTAGGAGCCCCGGCAGTTAAGAGCAAAGCACCCATACTTGCTGCCTGACCGATACAAATGGTTTGAACATCGGGCTTAATGTATTGCATGGTATCGTAAATAGCCATTCCCGAACTGACCTGACCGCCCGGGCTATTAATATAAAGATAAATATCCTGATCAGGCTCATCAGATTCCAGAAATAACAATTGCGCAATGATAAGATTTGCCATGTGATCCTCAATGGCAGACCCAATAAAAATAATTCTGTCTTTTAAAAGACGCGAATAGATATCGTAAGAACGTTCTCCGCGACTAGTTTGCTCTACAACAATAGGTACCAATTGATTGTGGATGGAATTCATTTTTCTCTCTTGATATGGACAACGGTGAGACAAGCGTCCTTATGGAACCGAATTGGGTTCAAAAGGGATGTCGGCATGTAAGTCATTAAAATATAATCAGATAATAGAACAGATTGACTATACATTATCAGCAATTAAATCTTTTCTGTCAACCATTACTTCTTTTAAAGTTACCTTTTCAAGGGCAATTTTGAGTGTTTTATCGCGTTTCATACGGCTATGCAAACGTGCAAGCACACCATTTTTTTCCCATTCCTTTTTCATCTGAGATAAACTCCCTCCTCCACCTAATAGTTGGGCCATATTCGCTAACTCTTCATTCAATTCTTCTGGTGTGACTTCTAATTTAAGGTCACGGGATAATTGATCTAAAACAAGTTCTTCTCTTAAAGCTTGAGTAGCAGGCTCCTTGTATTCTTTAAAAAGTTCAGGACTAATCTCTTCTTCATGAGTATGATCATGTTCGTGGCCATGATCATGCTGGGCTTCTTGATTCTGTTTCTTTTTAGCTTGATTGGACATAAATTTGATCTGTTCCTTGATCAATCCTTCTGGCAATTCGACAGGGTTTTGTGCTGTTAGTGTTTCGGCAAGTTTCTTCTTGGTTGCTTTAAGAGCTTCGTTACGTTCATAGTCTTCCAACTCGGTACGAACTTTAGACTTCATATCATCCAAACTGTCATATTTTTTTCCGGTATCTAATTCACGAGCAAATTCATCGTCCAGATTTGGTAATTCCTGCACTTGAATGCCTTTCAGCACGATGTTGAAATCGACATCCTTTCCAGCAATTTCCTCATTATGATAATCTTTAGGCACTGGGACGCTTATATCCCGATTATCCCCAATTTCCATACCAATCATTCCCTTATCTAACCCTTCAATAAGTTGACCGCCTCCGACCTGAATTATCTGGTCTTTTGCCTCTCCTCCTTCAAAGGGCTGGTCTCCTAATTTGCTGGTGAAGTCAATTTTTATCAAATCCTTTTCCTGAACAGGGCGATCTGTGATCTCGGAAGTTTTGGCTTTTCTTTGGCGGAACGCTTCAATAGTTTGATCGACCTCTTCATTTGTAATACGAGGGATTTTCATTTCCATTTCGATGCCAGAATACTCCTGAATATCTACACTTGGTAGTACTTCCACAGAAGCGGATACAGAAATATCAGTCCCCTCTTCCGCATTAACCTCTAACAGATGTGGTTGTCCAATAGCGCGTAAATCCTTTTCGGTAATTACTTGATTCAACTGATTGCTGATGAGGTTACTCAATACCTCTTTTTTAACATCCGGGCCAAATTGTTTTTCGAGCAAGGAGGTAGGTACCTTTCCTTTGCGAAAACCAGGAACTTTTACTTCTCTTCCTAGTCTTTTATAGTATTTTTCTATTTCCTTTTTGTAGTCTTGATGGGGAATTACAAATTTGATTTTTTTATTACAAGAGTCCACATCTTCTATTTTGATATCCATGATTTTTCCAAGAATTTAATGATTAGCGACTTTAACCTAGACAAATTCCACTTCAAAACACTTAAAAAGTGGTGCCGGTGGAGGGACTCGAACCCCCACGCCCGAAAGCACTAGTTCCTAAAACTAGCGTGTATACCAATTTCACCACACCGGCAACTTTTCTTCAAAAATATAGCACTTTATAGGGTAATCGGTCGAAAGAAAAGCATTTATATAAAAGGAGGCATCTCATATGAATTTCTAAGGAATTGAAAAATTTAATCATCTTTTTAGATTTCAATAGTAGGTTATGACAATTAAAAATATTCAAAATTATATTTCTAAAGTCTTAATTAATAATTTATTCTTTGATTATTCGCAAATAGACTGAAGGATTCCCAGTTTTTATTCTAGTCCGAAGCAGGAAAGGGAAATTAATCATCTTCTATTTCAGATTGAAGGACAGAAATTTCTTTCTGAAGAAGAGCATAATCTATTTGTAGTTTGTCACAATATTTCCGTAGGAAAGAGTACATTATAAGAACACAGTGCCACTCATCAAAAATTTCATCACTTTTTTCACAAAATTTTTCGTACTCCGAAAAAGCTTTCTCTATGGTTTCAAATAATTTACAAAACCCTGCCAGCTCATCCACTTCTGAATAGGAAGCATCCAGATCATAGTCCCAGAAGGTTTCATCAGATTGCTCGGGATTGACAGAGGCTAAATACTGATCTTCAATCTGGCTAAAATCTAAATCAATTTCTCTACAATAACTTCTTAAGTTATTAAAGGCTATGAAAAGGCATTCGTAGCCACCTACTTGATTTTCATCCTTCTTATTGAGCTCAGAGATATCTTCATCTACCCAATCAAACATCTCAAAAAATGCATCTAGGTTAGATCTTTCTCCCGGAGAAGAGTCGTTGGAACTCATAGAATCATTTTTCAAAGATACGTGGTTTTCGGTCTTTGGAGGCCAATACCATGTTGGGTGGGTAATACCCTTTTGGCACCATCAAGTTGGGATAAACCCATACTCCTTTTCCCAGCAATGATCCAGGGCAAAGAACAGCATTGCATCCTAATTCAGCATAATCTCCCACCACAGCGCCAAGTTTTTCCATACCTGTATTTAGTTCTTCAGATTCCAGAGGAAGTTGAACCGGGGGAATGAAACCTTTAAGCTTTTGATCTTCGGAACGAAACTGCAAATTAGCCAATCTAGATCCAGCACCCATATTAACATGGCGGCCCACGATGCTGTCGCCAATATAATTAAAATGGGCCGCCTCACAGTAATCCATTAAGATGCTGTTCTTAACTTCTGTTGCGTGACCAATGACACAACCCTCCCCAGCAAAGATATTTCCACGAACGTAAGCTCCTTGACGGATATCACAATTCTCGCCAATCACCGCCGGACCTTTGAGGATTACCGAAGGTTCCAATCGGGTACCCTTCCCAATAAAAATATCTTGATCAATTAAATAAACCGCCTGATCTAGCTTTATCCATTGTTTTACGAAAATCCCCTTTCCAGCCTGGTCGAAACAAACACCTTCCAATTTGGTCACGTAAGAAATTTTACTGAATATATTTTGAATTAGAGATTGCAATATATAATCGAGATTTTTTAAAGGGTCCCAAACTCGATCTGCCCCAGCAAAGATCACCTTATAGGGTTCATTATCCAAATCTGAAAAAAACAGTGATAAATCTTTCATAATTAATTTTCTACATACCATTTTCCAAGTGCGGTCAATCGAAAACCAATGGTATCCGTTTTAATAATTCCCTGTTTCTGCATTTCATTAACAAGTCTTGTTTTGGAATGCTTTTCGACTCTTAAATCTTTTTCTTTCAAGCTCTGCGAGGCGATCTGGCTTAAGACATACAACTCTTGTTTATAAAAATGATGCTCACGGTTTTTCAAAGTAGTGAAAAGAATTTTTATCGCCTCTAATCCCATTTCCCTTAAGTTGGACGCATCCGATTTCCGGCCCCGAAGGTTGACGCTGATCTTATCTTCCGTACCTGAGTTTCTAACAAAAATACCTGCTTTTCCTGCTGACATTGAGATGTATAACATATCGGGGTCTTCTGAAAATTTTCGAATTACGCTGCTAAAATCTCTTTTGGTAGCTTCCTGGATAAGGGTTTGCTTAACCTTTTGCCAGACGGTTGACCCCTTAAAAAATAAATTCTGGTGGATGTAATACACATAAAGCGTATCTTTAAAACCAGGATTAAAAGGCCGGCTGACTTTTGCGTAATAATTTTTTGGTGAATCAGCCAGATGCTGAGTCGCAACTAAAGTGTTCAAGGCACTTTTGATTCCATTACCCGAATAAATGGAGACAATTCTTCCATCTGATTGAGTGAATTTTGATTCTGTAATATTATGCCCGGTCTCTTCACTACCAACGGCTAAAATTGGTTTTTTATATTTTTTTCTAGAACCCTTTTTGTTCGTCAAGATATTATCCAATTTTTGTAGTGAAGAAATACTTTTAACACCTGTTTTTTTCAGTCTCTTCATTTCACTTTTAAATAGAATGCGTTTTTTTTCAGGTAATTCTGACTCTTTGGATTTTATTTCCAACTGCTTTAAAAGTATTTTTAAAAGAATCCATTTATCACCTACGGCAGTTAATTGGGGTTTCAATCCCATTTTTTCAGCAACCATTGCGGCATTGAGATCGCTTTCGACTGTATTGATGTACAAAGAGTTTTTATACTCTTTAGGAAACCGAGTAGAGAGGTAATGAGCCTGTAAAATCGCTGTTTCATCACCACTTAACACCCAAAGCAAATCCTTAAAAGGGTCGTATTCCAGCATGAAAAAGCGATCTCCATCAGCATCGAAGATAGCACCTACAACGCGCATTTTTGCTTTTAAAAGAGATGCCTTATTCTTTCTACCCATTTCAAAAATTTTTTTAATGGCTTTGTGACGGTGAAAAAAACCTGTAGGGCCTTTTATCTGGTCTTCGGTAACTCTATCCCGACCTTCAAGGTCGGCCACTCCAGAAAAAAGATTTACATCCCCATTTAATTTTTTATTCACTTCAAAAACTTTTCCAAATCCCACTTGCGCAAAAATATTTTTAGCTATACCTGTAAGCGAGCCATTAGCAGGGTCTATCACCAACAGCACATTCTTAAAATTTATTGACTTATCGACCCACGAATTTTCGGGTGACAAGATAAATCCTCTAAAAAGTTCAAGAGCTTTATTCCTACATTCCTTAAGCTTTCCTTTAAGGGGACTATTATTAATTGAAGAATACTTTTGGCTTAACACATATTTACTCAATTGCAGATCATCTAATGGTAAGGGCTTCATTCCGTGAAAACTTGAAAATAGTTTTATCCCGTTCTGGTCATTAGGGTTATGCGATGCCGTAATCATAATTCCACAATCCGCTTTCTCATGCAGCATGAATAGAGGTACGAGAGGCGTTGGCACAACGCCCAACAACAAAGCATTAGCCCCTGCTTTACGAATTCCTTTTGTAACTGCATCAACAAAAAATCCTGATGGGTCTCTGGGGTCCCACCCAACAACTACATTTTTTGTATTCCTTCCTGTTAAAATATTTTTAATATGGGAATAAGAATATAACTCCATGAACTGCTCGTTGATCCAACCCTTTTCAAGAAATACTTGTTGCGGTGTTAGATTCTTACACTCAGTAATATTAGATTGCCTAGTTTCTCGACGTATGCCGTCAGTGCCTTGCAGTCTTTGTTGGTTAGCGATATTCATACAAAGTGGAAAAGCTCAGTTTTAAAAAATTTTTCAAAATGCAGAATACCATAGACGGAATTCATGATGAAAATATTAGGCGGTAAGTTTAATAAAAACCGTTTACCCTAAAACGGATAGCTATCAACATATGTTATTTACCTCTCTCCATTAATTTGGAAAGGTTCGACGAAAAATAATAACGAAATAAAATTTAACAACCTGCTCTTAAACTTTCAGACTAATTCCATACCTTTTGCGTGACTATCTTTTTTTAAGGTAAAGGGATGAAATAGGTCCTGTTCTTGGTTTGTTTCACCCACTATTCCTCTCAAATGTCTCAGAATCAAAATACTTATTATTTTTGCTATTTATCAAAAAGTTGACAGGCTTTGGCAATTATTTCCAATTTTATACTTAAACAAACTAGCTTAACCGTTTGGCCAAACCACTGAAACGCTTTATTTATAAATACTTAACCTAATTCACCAGTAAGGGTAACTTTGGCATAGTCCTTGCTCTAAAACTAGGGAATAAATGTGCCTAAAATACTTGCAAATAAAGGGTTAATCACAATTAAAACATTTTTTTTAAAAAATTAGTTTTTCTTCTGAGCTTTTTCTAAAAACCTGTACGTGAATAATGACTCAAAAACCTATGAATTTTTGGAAGTAATTTTAAATGATGTGCCCTGAAGCAAATAACCTACTTGGTTCTAGAGGCCTTTTTTAAAGGTTATTTAGGACATTCCACTTAGATGAATTTGACCTCAACCCTGGGGCTTATTTTCCGCTAAGAATAATAAGGTGGTGGATTTGGTAACAGCAAATTTTGAAAAGAAAATCCGTATAACAATAGCTGTGGCACTCGCCCTCTATTCTTGGAACTTCTTTGTCTTGCCCTCTTTTGCCCAGATTACTCCGCAAGGACGTGACCAAATTTACAAACAGGCCTCTCCACTTCGATTCGAAGAACGCTTCAAGAGGCATGCTAAACCAAAAGCTAAAAAAATACCAGTAAGAGAAGACAATCTCAAACCCATGTTTCCGAATGAATTATGGGAGGTCAAATTTATTCTGAAAAAAATGATTATTAAAGGGTCGACCCTTTACAGCAAACGAAGGTTTTCCAAATTATTCAGAAAGTACATGCAAAAAAATATTTCTCTGGGACATATCTATGACATTGCCCAAACCATCACGAATATGTACAGAAATGATGGCTATATTTTGAGTAAAGCAGTGGTTCCACCTCAAAAAGTTGATAAGGGAATAATTCGTATCAATGTCATAGAAGGTTTTGTAGACAAAGTTAATATTCAGGGAAATGTAGCTGGACCAAGAAAATTGCTTAACCGATATCGCAAGAAACTTTTAAAGTCTAAACCTCTACTTGCCAAAGACTTAGAACGTTATTTACTTCTTGTGGATGATTTACCCGGATTAAAGGTTAAATCAGTTTTAACTCCTTCTGAATTCAAAGTCGGAGCTACTGACCTAACTTTAATTCTAGAAAACAAAAAATACGATTTTGGAATGGGTCTAAATAACCGAGGTTCAAAATTTAATGGACCCTTCCAGTTCTCTGGTAATGCCAGCACAAATTCTATTTTGGGACTTTATGAGCGAATTGGCATTCAAGGAGTAGTAACAAAAAATCCTGAAGAGTTGAGGTTCTTTAGTGGGTTTTATGAAATGCCGGTTTCTTCTGAAGGAACCAAAATTTATTTTTCTGGTGCTTTCAGTAATTCTCAACCAGGTGAAACCCTCAAAGCTTTTGATGTGAAGGGTGATAGCGCAACAATTACGCTAAGAGCAACACACCCATTCATTCGGTCTCGATCTGAAAACCTGAATGCATATTTGGGTTTTACACGTAGAGATTCCACAACAGAATTTTTGGGTGATGTAGATTCAAAAGACAAACTGCGAATCGCCAATTTAGGTTTTTCCTATGATTTCGTTGACAAATATCGCGGTGTTAATCTGTTAAGTTTTAACTGGAGTCAGGGACTTGAATTTTTGGGTGCTAGTGAGTCAGGGTCTTTGAAACTTTCACGACCCGAGGGGAAAAGTGCTTTCACAAAGTTTTCAGGAGAAGCTCTTAGGTTGCAACAGCTCTCGCCTTCTTGGGTTCTTTTGGGTGCTATGTCTTGGCAATACTCTTTTGAAAAATTATTAGCTTCTGAGGAGTTTGGTGTAGGTGGGTCACAATTCGGAAGAGCTTTTGATTCTTCAGAAATAACGGGAGATCATGGTATCGCTTTTAAACTTGAACTTCAAAAAACCTTCCAAATTAACAAAGCATATATAAATGATATTCAGGCCTACACCTTTTTCGATTATGGAACAGTGTGGAATCGGCGTAAAACTTCAACCGGCTCCAACAAACAAGATTTAAATTCTATTGGCTTGGGCTTTAGGTTTGACTTGGCAAACCACCTATCTGGATATCTCGAATTGGATAAACCTTTAAACCGTGATGTTGCGGCTCAAGGAAATAAGGATACACGCATGTTTTTTAGCTTGTCAGCAAATTTTTAAGGAAGCGGATGAACGTTTTTAAAATGAACCAGATTGTATTCGGGAAAACCATTCCCCAAGGGAAGATACCTTTACCTTGCACAAAAAAATCATCTTCTAAGACGGTCTTTTCAACCTTTCGGAAACGGGGTAATTGGGCCGTTTTTATGATTTCGTTTTTGACCTATCTAATAGGTATTTTCCCATCTATTGTATTTGCGCTTCCCAAAGACCCTACGGTTCAGTCTGGGTCGTTGACTATTGATAAGATCTCCCCAGAAAAAATGAATATCTACCAAGACACCCGAAAAGCAATCATAGAATGGGATAACTTTAATATTGATTCTAATGAACATGTTGATTTCCAACTTTCGCAAGGAGGGGTAACTTTAAACAGGATAACAGGAAATGACCCTTCAAGCATTTTAGGAAAACTGTCATCCAACGGAGATTTATGGGTAGTTAATCCCAATGGAATTTTCTTTGGCAAAAATTCACAGGTAGATGTGCGCGGCTTGGTTGCGACTACAAGCAATATTACTAATTCAAATTTTTTAAACAATAATTACAAATTTGATATTCCTTCCAGTTTTTCAAACAGCATAGTCAATCAGGGCACAATAACAGCCGCAGAAGGAGGCTTAGTAGCATTAGTGGCCCCGGGGGTACAAAACCTAGGCGTGATCAATGCAAGGCTCGGCAAAGTAAGTTTATCCTCGGGTAAAACTTTTACTTTGGATCTTTATGGAGATCAACTGATAAACCTGGGGTTAGACAATAAAATATTAAATCAGGTAACGGGCATTAATGGAGATAATTTATCTTCACTTGTCAAAAATAGCGGTCGCATTTTCGCCGATGGTGGTGTGGTAAGACTCGATGTCAATGCCGCCCAAGATATTGTAGATCATGTAATAAATATGGATGGAGTGATTCAGGCTCGATCCGTTATCAAGAAAAATGGCAAAATAATACTGATGGGTGGAGATGAGGGCTATGTAAATATTTCAGGAATGATAGACGCGTCTGGCTATAATTCAGGAGAAACCGGAGGTGAAGTAAATATATTAGGCAATCTAGTTGGATTGTATGGAACCGGGTTCATAGATATCTCAGGCGATTCAGGTGGAGGAGCATTATTATTTGGTGGTGATTATCAGGGTAGTGGAGCAGTCCCAAAAGCAATGGAGAGCTATATTGGCCCAAATACAAAAATATTTGCAGATGCAGTGAGCTATGGCGATGGTGGCAAAACCATCTTCTGGGCAGATCGTAGAATGCTTTTCCACGGTATCGTTAAAGGTCGTGGAGGTAAATATTTTGGTGATGGAGGATTTGTAGAAGTTTCGGGAAAAGAAGAACTGTTTTTTGAT
>Ga0209034_10001651_pt1 | contig 10710 bp, 11 predicted proteins | sample MarorgKNORR_S2LV_2_FD_188219 | JGI IMG/M metagenome (GOLD analysis project Ga0209034, IMG submission 188219) | Marine microbial communities from the Southern Atlantic Ocean, analyzing organic carbon cycling - 250m_A/KNORR_S2/LV (SPAdes) (version 2) | ecosystem: Environmental > Aquatic > Marine...
GCTTTTGCTTCTTCAGCTGGTGCTTCAGCTTTTGCTTCTTCAGCTGGTGCTTCAGCTTTTGCTTCTTCAGCTGGTGCTTCAGCTTTTGCTTCTTCAGCCTTTTTCTGCTTTCTATCTAATCTTTCAAAAATTACTGGATTAACTTGTTTTCTAGCTAATTTTTCGTCATCGTAAACATAGAATGTAGCAGAGATATTTGGTCTACCTGTTTGGTTTTTCATGTTTATTGCTAGGACTGTTTTACCATCAAGTTTGAATTCTTTTGAAATCATATCCACAGCCTCAGTTTGCTTTAATTTTCCGGCTACAGCGTTAAAATTACATGTAATTTCCCTTCTTTCTAAGAATGAATTTGTCTTATCATTTATGATTTCAATCATTGACATGTAACCAATCCTCTGAATTGTTCTTATAAATCTTCAATGAAATTGCGAACAAATTTAAGAAAATTTGTGTTTTATACAATATGGACCGATACATGCTTCACCTCACAAATAATTCTAAATTCACTAGGAAAAATGCAAAAACAATCCTGCGCGACTCGCGTGATCTATCTTATGGAATGAATCTCATACTAAGGGATTGTAGGGTTTCAAAGAAATTCATCGAACTTGATACCTCAATTCCAGAAAACCGTCTTGATGATTTAATTCAAAAACTATCTAGTATTGGAGAACTTGACCATGCAAAGCATGTCATAGAAGAGATTTTTGAAAAAGAAGATGCAATATCTCAGGGCATATCTTATTTTAATGACGAACGATTTTGGGAATGCCATGAGGTATTGGAAGGTGTGTGGAAAACTATTGAAGGTAATGAAAAGAGTCTTGTAAATGGGTTGATTTTAGTTGCAGCAGGTTTGGTACACTATCAGAAAGATGAAGACGATGTATGTATTTCAATTTTTAAAAGAGCGTTAGAGAAACTAAAAAACTCCGAAGGGCAATATCATAACATTGACGTTGATAGAATAAAAAAACTTGTTATTGAAATGATTAATAATAAAGAAATTTTCAGTTTTGTGATTTAATTATATTTAATACAGTATCAATCACTTGTGCACCTTCCAGCATTCCAATCTCACCTTTTTGTGATTCATGCTCAGTAAATCTTTCAGTTTCATCATTCTTTATTTTATTTCCAGACACTAATAATGGAACAGGATCATCACTATGTCCTTTGTTAATACATGGTGTTGAATGATCAGCAGAAATAACAATTACAACATCTTCAGTATTAATATTTTCTAATAGTGTTCCAAAGAACCTCTTATCTATTTCTTCAATATTTTTCATCTTTCCAATGGCATCACCATCATGGCCAAATTCATCAGGTCCTTTCAAATGTACATAAATTGCATTTTCACTTTCCATTGCTTTTGCAGCAACCTTTGCTTTTTCTTCATAATCTGTTAAACCACCAGCACTGAATGCTTTCATTTGTAAAATATTAGAAATACCAATTTCTACTGGCATATCTACAATACATGAAAAATTCATAGAGTATTTTTCGTTAATATACTGCACATTAGGAATTTTATTTCCTGCATCACGAAGCAGAATACTGTTAAGTAATTTTTTATTTTCTTGATTTCGATTTTTATTTATTTTACTATCTCTCATAATTTTTAGTGATTGCTCTGTAAATTCATTAACCAAATCAGATGTAAGTAATGATACATCTGTATCATCCAGTGGAAGACATCTCTCAATTCTTAGAAAATCGCCTACTGCCTTTGCAATTCCCATACCATCTACTCTAGCATAAGCTGGATCAGTGTTTGAAATATTTGCAGATAGTGGGTGTTCATCCCTAATTCTAATTACTACCCTGTGACCAATAGTTGGCGCAACTACTACTGACACTAATGGGTTAGAAAATTTTATCTTTTTTTCTAATTCTTCAGCAATTCCAGTTGCATCTTCCCTTTCAATATTTCTTCCTGCCCTTCTATCTACTATTACATTTTTTTCATCTAATGTTGCAAAATTTCCACGTAGTGCCAAATCACCATTCTTAAAATCAATGCCTATTCCAATTGCTTCTATGACTCCTCTTCCAGCATAGTCTGCATGATGAAATTTGTACCCAAGCATATTGAAAACTGCAATATCTGATTCCGGTGCAATTCCTTTACCTACAGAAATGACTTGACCCATTTTACCATTCTTTGATAAACGATCTAAATTCGGAGTTACTGCTTTTTCTAATGGAGTTTTATTTTCTATATCTGGATGTGGTAAATCACCTACACCATCTAATAAGACATAAACAATTTTTATTTTTGAATTGTTAACACTCAATTCACTTCTCAAATATTTTTCGATCCTTTAAACCTTGCAACTGTTATTTTACTATTTAGATCGTTTAACACTTTTTTACCCAATTATTTTTTATATTATATCTTGGGAAATATGCGAAAAGATCATGTATCTGAAAGATTTGTTATTGTTAATCCAGAAAATGGGAAAATTAAGGATCTAAAAAAGAATCCATTTAAACCTGGAAATGAATCCATGACAAATCCATCTGTCTTGTCACTAGTTTTCAAAGATGGTATGCTACAAAGGCTTCAAGATGCTGATGACTATTTTGTTAAGGATTGGGCTGTTAGAGTTTTCCCAGCAAATAATCCTATAGTCAGTATCGAAACTAACAATTCATATTCAGAACATCCATTATACAGTGAACCCGCTTATGGTTATCATTATGTAGTAGTTGCTTCACCTGAGGAGAAGGAAACATTATCAACAATTAGTGTTGAACAGTGGTCAAATGTTCTTGTTGTTTTACAAGATAGGCTACGTTGGTTGTACACACAAAAAGGTGTTGCATATGTTGCAATTTACGGGGATCATGGTAAAGAATCTGGGTCTACAGTGGATCATGCACATTTGAACATGCTTGCATTTTCAACAATACCACCCACAATAGATGATGAAGCAAATTCATCACATAGAATACTAAATGAAAAAGGAGTTTATCCAATGAGTCAATTAGTTAATGCTGAATCTGGTGGACCGAGACAAATTCTTCAAACTGAAGGGTTTATTGCAATATCACCATGGGCCCCATCTTTTCCATATGAATTTTGGATATGTCCAAAGAAACATTCAACAAATTTCTCAAAAATTTCACAAAAAGAGATTAACGATTTAGCTCTAATTATACGTGCAACACTAGGTGGTCTCTCTAAAAAAATTAAAAATGTATCTTATAGTTTAGCTTTTCATTTATCCCCAGAAAAGAAAAATAGTAAACAGATTCATTGGCACGTTGAAGTTTATCCTAAAATAAAGCCGTGGTCTGGTCTTGAAATTGGATTTGGAATGTTTCATAATCTATTATCACCAGAAAAAGCAGCTGAAGAACTAGGTGTTTCTTGTAGAAAAGAATTATCACTCCTTGTAGGTATATTAGATTAATTACTCATGATTTATTACTTGAGAAAAAAAATGTTGTAATATGGCAATTGAAAAGTATTTGGCTATCGCTGGTCTAGCACTTTGTATTTTTTTTGTAGCTGAGATAATTACAATTTTTAATTTCATGTCTAATCCATTAAATGATGAAACATTTTTGTTTGAAGCAAAGCCAAAGATATTTCAATTTATTTCCATGAGTATTGCACCAGCAGCAATCGTGTTTGGGGTTTCATTTGTTTTATCAAAGCGATATGGTTCAAGATTTAATGGTTCAATGATTGTTATTGGCGGAATAATAGTGTTAATTGGAATGGGTTATGCATATACAATGATCGAAAACATCCAAGAGAAGCTTATTGATGATTCGGTTGAAATAACTCCAATATTATTTATGATAGTTTCAATTCCTATAATTTTTATTGGTTTAAAATTGTTAAAGACAAAACCAAGGAAACCAAAGAAAAATTATCTTGATGATAATTTCTAACCTATACACTCATCTTTCTTTTTCTTTCAGAACTTTGATTTGAAAGTAGATTTTGTTGTTGACGAATTCTTTCTGCTATCAGTCTATAGAGTGATCTTACCCGATCTTTTGTTTTATCTGTTAAAAATGCTGCCTCATTTATTGCAATTTTCTCACAAATATAACGGCAAACTTCTTCACTATCGAAATTTTCCCATCCATCCTCTTTATGTTCATCCCAGATAGATTCTAATCCTTCTAGTACACCAGTTTTACTTTTTGATTTAATGATATCATTTGTCAAATTAACATATCCTTCTTTTCTCAACTTTATTGCATATGTCTGATTTACAGCGTGTAAATAGTCGTCAACTAGCATATAATCTTCTATTGATTGTAATGCTTTCCCATCATGCTCAAAGAAGATTGTTTGAACTTTGGAAAATTCATTTGCAACCAATTGTGTTGAAATATCTCTAGATTCTTTTGTATTATCTAATAACACAAACGTATTGTATCCATGATTCCTGTAAAAAATCGCAAGTGGTAAGACTGAATTTTTGTTGTATGCTGCAACTATATTTAATGGGTTCATTGAAATATTTGGATCCTCTAGAAATCTATCAAAAGCATTTAGATACATTGTATCTGCAATAGTTTCTACAATTATCACAGGCCTCGAATTATAGCCAATCTCTCTATCAACAATCGATTCTACTAATCCTCTTGAAAGACCATAGAGAATAGGAGTCAACGTAGCATCATCTGCGTTCCAATAATCATAATAAATTCTACTTAGATGTTTTTTCTTATCCAATTCTACTACCAATAAATTTCCTGGAGCATAATCAAAAATCATGTACGGTGAATGCGTTGCATAAAGAACTTGATTTGATCCTGCCAGATTTTTTAGTAGATCAGATATTCCACGTTGTTGTGTGGGATGAAGATTTCTTGCTGGTTCATCAAGTAATAGTATTGCTTCTTTTAATTCAGCTCTTTGTGTTTCTGCAGCAAAATTTACAATAAATGAGAATGTCCACTTGAATCCTTCTGCCCTCCTATTCAATAGACCTGTATTTGTTACAGTACCATCTCTATGAACATCAGAAATCACTACACTCATAATATCATTAGGATTAAGTCTTAATTCAACATGTATCGGATCCCCTTTCCATGCAGGATTTAATTTTTCAGTTAATCTTTTACTACAAGTATTCAAGAGTTTTATAAGTTGAGAAGGACTACTTTTAGCTTCTTCTAGTTCATTTACATCAAGTTCTGCTAAATAGAATAAGTTATCTACGGTTTCTGCTTTATCAAATTCATCCTCAGAGAATTCTATACTGGGTACATTCTTATCTTTATCATATTCATTTAGATTTATGTTTCCAATTATTTTTTTATAATCAGAGAAATAAACAAACCTTGGATGCAAATTTGTCTCGATAAAATTTTCTAAGGCAATTCTTTCTGTTGTTCCAATCAAAAGATTTTGAAAACTTGTATTAGGATCCTCAGAAATTTTTTCCCATTCTTCTATTATTTGTGGTTCATCAACAGCTAATACATGCAAATTATTTCCAAATTCAGCCATTTGGTTTGTAAAAATTTCTTCATATTCCGGGGGCTGCCCCTCAAAAAACTGGGTATTAAGTTTGATTCTAATATGATTTGGAATTGTATCTAAAAAATTTGAAACTTTTTCTACAAAATTTTCCCATGAATTTAATCCACTATTTTCAGCTTCACTGATATCTACATCACCAAAATCATACTGTGCGATTGGATTTGTGTTAGTACGAAAAATCTTTAATTTCTTAATTTCTGGAATATTTGGAAATGCTTCTTTGATAATTTTTGTTTCGTTATTATTTAATTCAAATTCTCCTTCAGCTAAGTTAATTTCATTTTTTAATTCTTCAACCATCTCATCACATAGATCTAGGTCTGATAATTGGTGCTCTCTATTTAGTAGTGTTAAAGCCTGAAGAATAGTTGTTTTTCCGCTTTCATTTCTTCCTACAAATGCAGCTAAATCACCTACTCTAATATCACCAGAATCATGAATACATCGGTATGCCTTAACTCGAAATTTTCTTAACCTCATCTGGGAAATATGACGGGATCATGGATTTAACTCGTGTGACCAAATTATCTTAGAGCTTTAAACGAATCCTTTTTGTCTATTTTCTGTTTTTAGAACTTTATTTTGATATTTTTGATAATGAATTTGCTTTTTAATATGACTAAATTGATATAAGTGCATTACAGAGTTTAGACGAAGTGGCTACTAAAACACCATTTGTAGTATATGTATTACCAATTATACTCTCAGTAGGACTGGGAACATTAGTTATGGCTGAGGCTCTCAATGATTCTGATCGTACATTAAACATGTGGCAATTTGATAAAATTGGCGGTGCATCAGATACGACTTCTGAGGCAATGAAAATAATTGGTTTACAATCAAAATATGCTGTATCTGAAACAATAGAACTTGAAATCCAAATTTTTGATAAGGCATTTAATTGTGGTGATTTATACATAACGATATACGAGATTTCTGATTCTACAAAAGAAGTTATCACCCAAAGTGGATTTCTAAATCAATGCTATGGAAGTGTTAATAATTACCTACCAATAGATCAGGAATATTCTGAAATATTAACTGAGAAAGGTGAATATGAAATTTTAGTTGAAATATATAACACAACTTACAAGCAAACTAATTCACTCACTGCAAATATCATAGTGAATTAAATCTAATAGTGAAAAATAATGAAAAAATCATCGAAAGCAGAAAAAGAGGCAGCGGAATTAAAAGCTGAACTTGAAAAAAGAAAACAAGAGCTTGCGTTACTATCTAAGAAAGCAAAAAAACCAAAAGCTAAAGCAACTAAGAAAGTAGAGAAAACAAAAGCTAAAGCAACTAAGAAAGTAGAGAAAACAAAAGCTAAAGCAACTAAGAAAGTAGAGAAAACAAAAGCTAAAGCAACTAAGAAAGTAGAACCTGAACCAGAAATCCCAAAAACAATGGAAGAGGAATTAGAGGCTCAGTATACAGATGAAGAATTAAGAAATTTCCGAATTGAAAAAAAGGATATGGAGCAGCTTACAAATAGAGTTTGTGAGATACTTGCAGAACATCCTGATGATGGAATGCTACAAAGTGATGTATGGAAAAGATTAAAACTTTCTACCCGTGATGGTTCAAGACTTTCACTTCGTCTTGAGCGAAGAGGAATGATTACTCGAGAAAAAATATTACAAAATGGTAGATGGACTTATAGATTAATCATTGAACAGATGCCTATTAGTTTAGAATCAATTCAGAATGCACCATGTTTAACTTGTCCAGTAGAACAAAAATGTAATATTGATAATGCGTATCCTGATCCAAATCCCAAACACTGTGAATTAATTCAAGAGTGGGTAATTATTGAGTCTAAGAAGAAAAAATGAAACTTATTGATGCAAAAAAGGATCAATATCGTAAACTTGCACATGAACAGGGTTTTCGAAGTCGCTCATCCTACAAATTAAAAGAATTAAATAAATCATACAGAATTATCGGACCTGGTTCTTATGTTTTAGATCTTGGTTGTTCACCAGGTGGATGGTTACAAGTTGCTCAGAAAATTAGTGGTAATCAAGGTAAGGTTATGGGAATTGACATTTCTTTTGTTGAAGAAATTCCTAATGTGAAAATCATTCAAGACAATATAGAAAACATTGGTGTCATAGATGAAGTAATTTCATATTTTGGTAAAAAAGTTGGTTCAGTAATATGTGATCTATCACCTCAGGTTTCTGGAAATTGGTCTGTAGATCATGCTGCACAGATTTCATTAAATTATAGTGCTGTAAAGATTATGGAGCAGGTTTTAGATAAGAAGGGTAATGCTTTGTTCAAAGTTTTTGATGGGGAATACTCGGCTGAATTTTTTGATTTCATGAAGACAAAGTTCGTTAAAACAAAACGAACAAAACCAAAAGCAAGTAGAAAACCAAGCAGTGAATTATACTGTGTTTGTATGGGTTATCTCTAACTTTTTAGTATAGTACAGATTTGACTAATTTTAGCATTAGTTCTGAACCCTGTTGGATTTAAGGAAGTTCTAGATGCAACAAAACCTGAATTTTGAATTTGTTTAATTGCTTTTTCCAATCCTACAGGTGCAGATTTTGTAATAGATGCAATTTCATCTAGAGTATAATATGTGGGGGGTAATTCTACCTCTTCAAGACATTTGTCTAGAATTTTTTCACATCTCTTATCAACCTGGAAATTTTTTACTTCATCTTTCATGATTCTTATAAATTCCTCATCAAATAATTTTCCAATCCATAGTGGACCTCCAACTTGTAAGTTATTATTACAATTATCACACTTACTTACAATCATATTTTCTACATTTCTAGCACCACAGTTTTTACAATATGTGATATAACCTAGTTTTTCATCTTGATCAGGTTTTGTTAAAATTTTGATATATGCTCTATAGTAATGCATATCATTATCAATAAAAAGTGGAACCATAGTAATATCTAATCTATTTGCTATAGAATTTATGCAACCTAAAATCAATCTAATTGCAATTTCATTACTGAATTTTGTTTTTATTGGTATTCCATGATATCTTCTTTTTGCTGCCTTGTTGAATAAACCATGTAATACCTGCAAATCTGTTGCAGTTACAGACATCAATCCACCATGCATTGTAGCTCTAATTGCACAATCAATAAATTTTGATGGAGATCCAAATGGATCAACATCTACAATTGAACCTCTGCTGTTTTTCTTTGAATGAAGACTAAAAAAACGGCATGCTTCATTTTCAGATGTTTCATAATTTTTTAATTTATTTATACTAAATGATTCTTGAGCAATCTCTAATGCTTTTGGATTAACGTCATTTAGTATTACTTTTTCTACATCGTTTAATTCAGATGCAACTCTAATTGCTCTTGCACCGATACCAGTTAAACCATCAAGAAAAATTTTTGGCCCATCAAATTTTTTCCAAAAAGCAGAATAAGCAATTATAGAAAAATCTCTATTCAGTTTTGCTTTTGGATTAAAAAAAGCAGGTTCCATTGGTGGAACTTTTTCTGTTAAAGAGTCATTTGGTACTCTAATCTTTGTCTTACCCTCTACAATTTCAACAATATCTGAACTCATTTTACGTAATTAGCTATTACAAATCTTTCATCTATATTATTTAGTTCTAATGATGAGATTTTCCATGATAATTTGTGGAATAGACGATGCTGGGAGAGGGTCAATGGTTGGACCATTGGTAGTAGCAGGGGTCATAATTGACAAAAAAAATGTTAAAAAACTAAAATCCATAGGTGTCCAGGATTCAAAGAAATTATCACCAAAAACACGTGAAATTCTTTATAAAAAAATAATTGAAATTGTTGATGATTATCATGTTGTGAGAATATCACCAAAAACAATTGATCAAAGTGTGTTCAAACACAAATTGAATCATTTGGAGGCTAAAAATATGGCTAAAGTGATAAAAAAACTAAATCCAAAAGTGGCATATGTTGATTCGTGTGACGTTGATTACAAAAGATTTGGAAAAGAAATTTCATCGTTAACTACTAATTCAAAAATAATCTCACGTCATCATGCTGATAATAGATTTGTTGTTGTTGCAGCTGCATCAATCATTGCAAAAGTTAGTCGTGATAAATCAATTCACAGGTTAAAAAAGAATTTTGACTTAGGAAGTGGATATCCTTCTGATAAATATACTGTAAAATGTGTTAAAAAATTATTATCATCTAAGAAACAATCTTATTCATTTATTAGAATGAGTTGGAAACCTGTTCAAAAGATTATTAATAAAAATTTACGTTAATGGTGTTGCAATAACCATAGCATGATCTTTATCGTATGGACTAAGATTAATGACTTGATTGATTTGAAAAGCTGTTTCTAATTTTTTTATCTCATTATTAATTATGTATTTGGGATCCTTTGTAACATCAATACTTCTTGCTTTAATTACTAAGAATAGAAATCCATTTGGCTTAAGATACATGCGACAATTTTCCATTGCTATATTTGTTTGATCCGGCTGTGCAATATCTACATAAACAATATCCACTTTATTATAAACTGAAAAATATTGCTTTGGTTGCCTTGCGTCCTGAATTATTGGTACAATATTTTTTCTATAACATGCAACTCTATCTAGAAAATCTCGTGCGACTCGGCTTGAATGCTCTACACCGAACACAGTTCCTTTCGGCCCGATTATATCTGATATATGACTGATAGTAGTTCCAGTTGAAACGCCAAGATATAGAACATTGGAATTTTCTTTGAAAGGAAAATCTGTCAATCCATTCATTAAACATGCAGCTAACTTACTCCTAAATGGGTCCCATAGCCTATACTCTATTCCCTTTTTCACGACTAGTTTCTCTTTGTAGACTTGTTTTTTTGGAACTAAATTTTCTGTAGCGAGTTTTTTCTCGCCATCAACTGTAAACCAGAAAATGTTATCTGTTGTGTCTTCCAAAATTCTTTCGTTTTCTATTTTTGAATCTATCAGATTTCTTTTTTTGTTTAAAGTCTCTATTTCTATCAAAATTTGAACCTGATTTAGGCGTATTTTCTCGTTCAGGTTTCTTTACTGGCTTATCATATTTTTCTTCGATTTCCTTTACTCTAATGTTTAATTTGTCAAGAAGTGTATTGTTTAAACCTCCTCCATGTACATCTACTCTAGCTGCAATAGCAGCTTTTGCAGCTATTGCTCTAGCAATTTTTCCTCTCTGCCATCTTGGTGCTGCATG
>Ga0209034_10001652_pt1 | contig 10709 bp, 10 predicted proteins | sample MarorgKNORR_S2LV_2_FD_188219 | JGI IMG/M metagenome (GOLD analysis project Ga0209034, IMG submission 188219) | Marine microbial communities from the Southern Atlantic Ocean, analyzing organic carbon cycling - 250m_A/KNORR_S2/LV (SPAdes) (version 2) | ecosystem: Environmental > Aquatic > Marine...
AACAGAACAAATTTTTCATCATTTAAAATTTGAAGGTCTATCTCAATTTGCGGCACACCCGATTCAACACAATCCTGAATCGCAGCAAAAGTATTCTCTCCATATTTTCCGGAATATAAGGCTCTGTGAGCGACAAAATTACGAGTTCTTCCTTTAATACATGGCTGTAGTTGAGTTGATAAATTCACGCAAGGAAAGAGTGCAACGAATTTCGAATGTACGCAATTTTTGAGCAGCACGGTGGTGAACCAGAGTCATATACACTCGTTCAGTGGGAATTAACCTAGAAGTATTAATCAGTATGATTAATACCCCATTGATTCCAATGGATGAACTGCTGAGACTCAGGTCGATTCGGAGGGGAAAAGTTATCTTCTCCCTTAAAAAATGCAACCGGGAACAAAACAGTCTGACTAATATGATTTGGAATTCCCAAAACATCGGCAATCTCCTGAGCATATCTCAGATGAAGAGCTGTCCAAACTGTACCTAAACCCCTAACTCGAAGTGCCAACATAAAAGACCACGCTGAAGGTAAAATTTGCCCGTAATATCCTGCTGTCTGTGGCATATCCTCAGGATTACCTTCCGCACAATGAATCACAAGTGCTGGAGACCGTTCTATATTCTCAGCCAGATAACCAATCGTTGGTTTTTTGATCCGTTGACTGGAGGAAGAGCTAGAACCTATCCCTTCGAGAAATGCCTCTCTATAAAACCCACCAACAATCCTCTTGATCTCATCATCTGTAATAACCATAAAATGTATTGGTACCATGCCGGCAGCGCCGGGCGCGGCATTCAAAGCAATATCAATACTCTCTTGAATAAGCAAATCTGGAACGGGACGTTCAAAATCGAGACGCTTCCGAACAGAGCGAGTTGTCCGAAGAACATGATTTACCGAATCTTGATCGTAGTTCAGAATTAACTCCGTACTCATTGTGCCATGTATGAAATATTCGCGTGAAAGAAAGTGCATGGCACAATGAGAAGGCTTTTAGAAATAAGTCGTATACTCGATAAACATTCTTAAACAGGAGAATAAAAATGGATCGCTTAAAAGATCGTGTCGTAGTCATTACTGGTGCAGGACGTGGAATAGGCGCATCTTGCGCGAAAAGCATGGCTGCTGAAGGTGCAGCTGTTGTTGTAAATGACCTAGGTGGCAGTGTAGATGGTGAGGGAAGTGACACAACACCCGCAGACGAAGTTGTTGCTGAAATTCGTGCTGCCGGAGGAACAGCTGTTGCCAACCATGATGATGTTTCAGACTTTGATGCTTCTGAACAAATCATACGAACAGCACTAAATGAATACGGCCGTTTGGATTGCTTGGTTAATGTAGCCGGTATTTTGCGAGACCGTATGGTTTTCAATATGACAGAAGCAGAATGGGATGCAGTCATCGCGGTGCATCTAAAGGGAACTTTTAACACAACAAAATTTGCTTCAATATACTGGCGAACCGAGAGACAAGGTGATTATAGGCTTATAAATTTTACTTCAGTTTCAGGTCTTTCCGGGGCACCCGGACAACCTAATTACGCAGCCGCAAAATTAGGTATTGTTGGTTTTACATATTCGTGTGCCAATGCTCTAGGTCGTTACGGTGTCACCTCAAATGCAATCAGCCCCGGAGCGGGTACCCGGATGGGTGGAACGATTCCTACAGATAGAAGAAGAGCGCTTGGATCTGATCCAAATCGCAGTGAGGATGAAATGTCACCTAATAACGTGGCTCCACCCGTTGTATATCTATGTAGTAAAGACTCAGGATGGCTAAACGGACAAGTGATTGGCGCTTCAGGATATCAAGTCTCTCTATTTAATCAGCCCGAACCAATCCGTACCCTTCAAGGAAAAGAACCTTGGGGTGTGGATGATATGTGGACACATATGGAGAAACAATTTAAATCTGCAGTAGAGCATACAACCATCTATACGTCTCGAGCACGCGAAGAACAGGGGAATTAATTAAGACCTTGGGAAACCCTGCAAATACACGTATTGTTTAGTACAAAGTGTGTAGCAGATGTGGATTATGGAAGACAACCGGAAGCGTTTTGCAGCTGAAGATCTTAGAGCACTTATAGCTGCATTACTGCATTACTTTGAAGTTGCACAGAAGGATGCACACACTGCAGCAGAGGTCCTTATCGACGCAGACTTGAAAGGGATAGAGTCCCATGGAATTGCACATTTACCATGGCACCGAGGTTATATCCCTGGCTTAAGAGAAGGCCTAATAAACGCTCGAGCAAGTATAAAAGTTTTGAGAGAAAGTCCTACTACTGCCGCTTTGGACGGAGATGGTGGCTTAGGTGTTGTAATTGCAAAAGAAGCAATGGAACGATGTTTAGACAAAGCACAGACATCGGGGATCGGAATGGTAACCGTAACAAATGGCCGACATTTTGGTGCAGCAGGATATTTCGCAGAAATGGCAGCAAAAAAAGGTCTCATTGGTATGGCTATGTGCAATGTTCCACCTGTTGGAGTAGCAGCAGGTAGCAAAATCAGAGCATATGGAACGAATCCAATTGCATTTGCGGCACCAATGGGAATGGGCAAATTGTTCTCCTTGGATATGGCTACAACTGCTGTTGCTGGAGGAAAACTGGAAATCGCACAAAGACGGGGGGAGAGTATTCCTATTGGTTGGGCAATTGATAACGAAGGAAAGCCATCTAGTGACCCTGAAATATTAAAGAAGGGGGGAGGCCTTCTCCCTCTCGGTTCAAATCTAGAAACAAGTGCCTATAAAGGTTTTGGACTAGGTTTAATGGTAGATGTTTTATCCGGCATTCTTTCCGGTGCAGGTTTTGGAATGGTACTCCCACGCCGTGAACTAGTAATGGGACAGTGGTTTTCAGCTTGGCAGATAGAAGCTTTTACAGACACAAGGGAATTTGAAAACCAATTGAACGATTTAGCACAACGGATCAGACAAATTGAACCACTTGAAAATATCAGCTCAGTAATTATGCCAGGAGATAAAGAGGAGCAATCTCGCCAAGATAGGCTCATAGATGGAATCCCGTTAGATCAGGAAACCATTGGACAACTTGAGGATCTTGCACAGGAAACTGGCATATCAATGCCAGTGGCATTGAACTGATTGAATACCCCAATATGGTTTGCTAAAAGCCAAAAACCAAATACAAAATGGGGCTGTAGCTCAGCTGGAAGAGCGCTTCAATAGCCATGAACAGGAATTTAATTTAATTATGAACTCCATGGCATTTTTTAAATTTTTTCCCACTCCCACATGGACAACGCTCATTCCGTCCAATCTTACGGCCACCTGACTGCTCTTCAAAGCGTGCTTGTGCAAGTCTTTTTTCTCCACACTCTGCGCAGGTACATGCAGGGGGATGATTAGAAAACCAATTGGTGCGTTCCCTACCTATTACCATTTATATCTCCTACCCAAACAACACACTGTCCTCAGGACGCTGAAACCTTGGACGTGAACGCGGCCTGGACATTTCTACCACTACTAAAAGAGGTAAAAACCTTCCCACTAGCATAGCAATACTGAGCAAAACATCCGATTCCCCCTGACGTAAAAAGCCGGAAAGCGTGAGAGCTGAAACTGCTTCAAATAATGCATCCAACAAAGAATACTCATTGAAATACGCTAGCAGGCTGGTAAAAATCATAACTACTACGATAAAAAAGAACGTTATAACCAGTGCTTGGCGTCTTAAATCATCGGGAAATGATAGCCGTCCAAACGTAAAATTTGACTGACCGCGTAAAGTGGCAAAAACAGAAACACCTAACACAAAAATTAATCCGATTTTAAGTCCCCCGACTGCACTACCAGCAGCACCACCAATTGCCATCAGACCTGTGTACACTATTAGGCTCTCAGAACGTAAGGATTCAATACTAAAAACAGAATATCCAACATTCCGCATTGAAGATTCAAAAACAGCAAATAATGGACGCTTCCAGCCATCCACAACACCTAAAGTTTGAGGATTATTCCACTCAGTTAAAGAAAGAAACAACATCCCAATGACTACAGTAGCCAACATCCCCAAAAAGATAACTTTGCTATCAACTGGAATTTTTCGATATTTACGCCATAAAAAAAGAAAACTTAAGGGAATAGGACCAATAGCACCACAAAAGGCTAAAAAACTACTGATTGCTAGCAAAAAAGGCGAACCTCTAAAAGCTGAAAACCCTTCAGAATGCAAAGCAAAACCAGCATTGTTAAAAGAAGTAATTGCATGAAAAGGCCCCCACCACAACGATGTCGTAACTGAAAAACCATCAAGTAAAAAGCCAATAAAAAAAAGAACAGCGCCCAAAACCTGAAAGCTGAATATAAGTAACAAAACGGTCCGGAAAAATTGAATAACTTCTTTGGAAGACGGAGAACCTATATAAAGGCGTTTCATTTCAACATCTTTAAAACCGAATCGTTGGCCTAAAACCCACAACAAGAAAGAAGCTGCAGCCATATAAAGAAAGCCACCAATAAGAACAAGAAGAGCCAATATTCCCTCGCCTACAAAAGACCACGTTTTGTCAATAGGGAGCGGAGAAGAACCTGTGGTTGTAACAGCAGAAACCGCGGTAAAGAACCTCTGTCCGAGAGAACTCGAGACTTCCGATGCAGCTGGAATAGATAGTAGGGCTGTGCCAGCAACAACCAATACCAAAAAAACAAGGAGGAGCTGAAGTGCCCCTACTTGTTGCCAATACCTCACTACAGGAACCAGACGACCAACTGGCACACGCACATGTTTTACAAAAGTTGAAGTATCAAACAAGGACACAACAAAGTAACCCAAGTATTTCTTTTTTTAGCATATTATGAGTTTGAAGCTGTCACACTTGCTAAGCAAGAGCATTTTCATTTTGGAGTAGAAGAATGAGCAAAATTATAGGTTCTGGTAATTTCAAATACGAAGCCTTGGAAACTTGGGAACACTTGCCTGATGGACTTAATTTAGTCGAATCACCCGGCGTAGCAGTCAATCAAAACGATGATGTTTTTGTTCTCACTCGTAATACACAACATCCGATCATGGTATTTACGAAAGATGGACAATTTCTGCGCAGTTTTGGAGAGGGCACTTTTAGTGCTCGGACACACGGACTTTCAATTGGACCAGATGGAACTCTTTTATGTGTTGATGACGGAATGCATTCCATCACACACTGGACTCAGGAGGGTGAATTACTAAATACCTTAGGAGGAACAGCCTCTACTAAGTGGAGCGGAGATCCGTTTAATAGGCCAACACACGCAACTATTTCTCCAAACTCCGGTGATATCTACATCACCGATGGCTATGGCAACGCAAAAGTTCATAGATTTTCGGTAAAGGGGAAACATATCTTGTCTTGGGGAACACCAGGTATTGACCCTGGACAATTTATCAGACCGCATAACATTATCATCGACAAAGACGAAAACATATATGTCGCAGATCGGGAATGTCACCGCATACAAATTTTTGATGCAGAAGGACAATTTATTGACATGTGGAACAACATTCATCGTCCCGATGGAATAACGTTTGGTCCAGATGGCAATATATACATCGCTGAACTAAACGGGATGGATGGAATGGAGGGTTGTCCTGGGCTTGGACACAGAGTAAGTGTATATAGCAAAAACGGAACATTATTAGCCCGTTTTGGAGGAGAAGACGAAGGCGAAGGAGCCGGAGATTTTATTGCCCCCCACGGAATCGCAGTAGATTCATCAGGAGATATCTACGTAGGTGAAGTATCTTTTAGCATACGTGGGAGATTATTAGATCCCCCTCGCGAGCTTAAAAGCCTCAAAAAATTAATTAAGCTATCTTAAAACCTATTGCAAACCAGAATGCTCGGTAGGTATTAAACGCCTAACCACAACGACTTTATCTATCATCTCGGGTATTTTTGGTGCTATTTCATTCTTCCAAGTATCGCTCTCATAAACAGCTGCATACTGAGCTTCCCTCTCAGACTCGTCACAAAATCGCCGGATCCAGTGATATGAGTTAGGGTCTTCTTCATCAATGAACGAACCTAGCACAACCATACCTTGTGATTGTTGAAAAGGAATAATAGTACTTTCCATGAAAGTGACCCAATCATCCCTTTTATCATCCTGTAATTTGTAGTGTCGAAATTCAAATAGCATCTTTATCTCCTAGATTGGTCCATTAATAACGAAAATTGTGCAGTTGGGCAATACCATTAGTAAAATGTACCTATAAAGTATTACCAGTTTGTACTGAATGTGGTACTCAGATAGGATTCCTATAGTACGGAGGGAACGTGTCTTACGGAAAAGGTATTATGAAAGGTATGGGTTTGACCTTCCGACAAATGTTGGAAAAGCCAGATACCATTGAATATCCAGAAGAAACTCGACCGATACCAGTATATGCTCGTACAAATTTAGTATGGTTTGAGGAGCGTTGTACCGGTTGTAGTACGTGTGCTCAGGCCTGCCCAGACGGCTGTATTCTCGTAGCAACAAGTCAAGACCCTGAGGGCAGAAGAAATATAGACAGATACGAAATAGATTTTCGAATTTGTATGTACTGTGGTCTCTGCACAGAAGCTTGTCCGTATGAAGCTATACAACCAGGTGGACCGCTTGACGATGCCGTCTACAATTTTGATGAAATGTACCGTGACAAACATAAATTGACAGAAATAGCACAAGATTTCTTAAAAAATAATAATGGTGTATATCCAAACGGTATGACAGCTCCTGATCCGGATGCTGATTTTCATAGGTTATAGAAAGAATTACGAATGGGAACAATTACAGCGAATGGGAAACAGATAGAGGCAGAAGATGGACAGCCCCTCGTAGAAGTCTTAAAAAATAATGGCATTTACATGTCAAACTTATGTTATGTCGATGGACTAAAACCCTACGCAGGATGTCGTACATGTTTGGTTGATATAGAAGGCCCCCCAGGATTGCAGTTAGCATGCACCGCGCAGGTCCAAGATGGGATGATAGTCCGTACAGATACCGAGGAGGTCACTGAAGGAAGGCGATCCGTTGTTGGTGTTATCCTTTCGAATCACAGTGAAAGGTGTCTAACTTGTCATAGGCGCGAACACTGTCATCCAGGTGATATTTGCCTACGTGATGATGTGGTAACACATCGATGCTTAACTTGTTCAAAAAACTATCGCTGTGAGCTGCAAGCCACTTGTGAAATGGTCGGTTCTGCAGGATATGAGCCTTGGGTCGGTGAAGAACGAACATTTTATGAAGAACCCCAACCTCCTGCTGACAGAGCAAACCCCTATATGGAGTTCGATCCACAAATGTGTATTCTGTGTACTCGCTGTCAGCGAGTATGCGATGAAAAACGACACACTAGTGCCATTACATTAGGGGGTAGAGGATCTGATTTACAGATAAGTTTTGGAGCTGGTGGCACTATTGATGAAAGCAATTGTGATTTTAGCGGAGCATGCATCGATGTATGCCCAACAGCTGCACTAATGGAACATCCTAACAAATGGGTTTCAAAGACAGATCAATGGACTACTACCACATGCGATTCTTGTTCAGTTGGCTGCAGTATTTCGATTGGTTCAAAAGACGGAGAAGCTGCAATTGTTCGTCCTGGTCAAGGTAATCCTTTCAGTGGTGATCAGATCTGCGTTCGTGGTCGTTACCACTATGATTCCCTCCAATCTCAAGATCGACTTTCACAACATTTCGTACGTAAAGGTCAAATACACGTACCAGAAACAATTGATATAGCAATCGAAGAGGCTGCCTCAAATCTTTTGAAAGCTGCGCAAAAGGGTCCGATAGGAATTCTCGTGGGAGGAACTATAACCAATGAAGAGGCATGGCTTGCCAATCAGATAGGTACTCAGGTATTTGATAACGGTGCAGACAGCTCATATGGCCCAATCTTAAGAGCAGTAACTGGAGCCCTAGAAGAAAGAGTCGGGACTTGGAAAATGTCAACGGATATGACACGAATTCCAAAAGCAAAAGCAATTATCGTGGTGGCCGATGACTTAGAAGAAAGCCATAACGTGCTTAGTGTGCGTATAAAGGATGCTGTAACACGTGAAGGGGCACATTTAACTGTAATTAGCAGTCTACGTAGTGAGCTTGTAGATTTCTCAAAAGCTTGGCTACGACCTGGTGGAGGAGAAGAAGGAGTCGTAGCAGATGCGCTAGCTAACTGTTTGGAAGGCTCCGATAATCAAGACCAATCAATTGTAGATGCTGCTAGAGAGATTCAAGAAATCGTCTCCGGTGAAGAAGACGTTCTTATTGTTGTCGCACCAAATCCTGTAAGCCCTACAATCGCCAAAGAAATGACAAGCGGAGCAGCTAACATAGCTGTTCGGCTCTTTGGTGAAAAAGCTTCTGATCACTTAATCGTCGCACCACCAGAAGTAAACATTCACGGAATACTGGATATGGGAGTCACACAAACAAACGTGGTTAACCAAATCGATCAACTGGCCGGTCTAGTAGTTATACGTGACGATCCCAGCATGCGAATTCCTCAATGGTCAGCAAATCATTTCCAAAACCTGGAAGCGCTGGTTGTGATAGATAACGTTATGCATCCAACCGCAAAACTTGCTGATGTCGTGATTGCGGAAGGTAGAGCATATTCCGGATCAGGAACCTACACTCAGGGAGATTTCCGCGCACAAAAATTATCACCAGCAATCGCAACACAAGGAGATGCTGTAACCTGTTATTCAGCTCTAAGCCGGCTAGCGACAGCACTTGGCCTAGTGGTTCCAGGTACCCCAGAAGATGCTCTCCAACAAATTGCCTCTGACCACCCTCAATATCTAGAGGCTGCAAATTTACTAATTGGTGATGGAATACGCCTTAACATACCTTCCTCAGGCACCGGAAAATATATCCCTTTGCACCCACGAGAAATACTCGCTGCGCCAAACAAATTACGTGTAGTAACTGGGCGCGATCAATACACAGCTACTGATGCTGCCGCACTTCGGCATCCTGAGGCCGAAAAATTACACCGCTATGACCAATTCCAAATCAGTGAAGAAGACGGTGAAGCACTTGATCTTACAAGTGGAGATGAGATCGAAGTTACCGCAGGGGAAATTACATTAAGAGCCTCGGTGACAGTAACTGATCGAGTAGCAGAAGGGTGTATTTATATTTCAAGTCTTCTTCAGGGTGGTGCAGTGATTGAATTCTTTACCGAAGAAGTTCCAGAAGTAAGTATCCAAAACGCAGCTGTCCGAGCCTGAATTTTTTTTTAGTTCTAGGTATGCTCTAGTTACATACTATTTACACCAACGTGATGGAGAGAAGATGTCTAATTTTAAAGTTGCAGTACAAAAACGAACATGGAGTCCATTTTCACAAGATGGTTATCAATACGAGCGCGAAGCATTGGATCTCATTGGAGCAGAAATCGTAGAAATCGATGCAGAAACTGAGGAGGAATTTGTAAACGGTGCGCGGGATGCAGATGCCTTACTAGCAGTTGGGCGTCGTATGACCGAAAACGTCATCAAAGGACTCGACAACGTGAAGGTAATAGGATTGTCCAGTGTCGGAGCCGACACAGTAGATGTAGAAGCTGCAACAACTGCAGGCATAGTAGTAACCAATGTCCCGGACGTTTTTGTGGAAGAAGTTGCCGACCACACTTTAGCTTTGGCACTTGCTGCAGCAAGAAAATTAAAATTAATGGATCGACTGATGCGTGAAGATAACTGGCGATCATCTCGCGTCCATTACGATGGAACACCCAGGCTTCGCGGACAGACTTTTGGTTTAATCGCTTTCGGCAATATTGCTCGAGCAGTTGCACGTCGGTGTCAGCCATTTGGATTACGAGTAATTGCTTTTGATCCATACGTAAGTGAATTGGAAATGACAAGTGAAGATGTAGATCCTTTAGGTTTTTATGAAATGCTTGAACAAGCAGACTTCGTGTCAATGCACGCACCTCTGAATGCGGAAACCAAACACATGATGAGCACCAAAGAATTTGAGGTGATGAAGGAGACAGCAATATTTATAAATAATGGCCGTGGTCCAACAGTAGATGAGGCTGCTCTGATAAATGCTTTACAAACGAACCAAATCGGCGGAGCCGCACTCGACGTCTTTGAAGTTGAGCCAACTCCAGCAGATAACCCGTTATTAGCTATGGACAACGTCATAGCAACACCACATGTTGCCTCAGCCTCATCAAGAATGCTGCCAGAAACTCGTAGACGCACAGGTAGAGAGATTGCAAGCGTCTTACAAGGACGTTGGCCAAGATCAGCTATTAATCCAGGAGTACTTTCTCGTGCAGGTCTAGAGCGTTGGCAACCATATCCAATGAGTAGGGGACCTAACCGCTAAATATTGCCCTGCTAGGCAGTAATTATTCCTGTTATGTAAACAAGTAACAGGAATAATCCGGAAATAGTTAGAAAAACTACCTAATTCGACCTATTTATAGATGTTCACAGTTCGCGCATAGGTGAATCGGGAACCTTGCTAACATACTTGCTAACATCATGACCATGGAAAACAGTCATTCATGTCGATAAGCACAAAAGAACATGTTCTTGCTAAAAAACGTTGGTTGTTTCAATGCGTCTTCCTACTTGTCCTCACTGTAGTCCTAGTAGGAGTGAGTGGAGAACAACAAAAAGTTTTCGCGCAGGATCCTGATGATGAAAAAAGTCAAAATAAAAAAGCCGCGAAC
>Ga0209034_10001654_pt1 | contig 10701 bp, 11 predicted proteins | sample MarorgKNORR_S2LV_2_FD_188219 | JGI IMG/M metagenome (GOLD analysis project Ga0209034, IMG submission 188219) | Marine microbial communities from the Southern Atlantic Ocean, analyzing organic carbon cycling - 250m_A/KNORR_S2/LV (SPAdes) (version 2) | ecosystem: Environmental > Aquatic > Marine...
GGTTGGATCGGTGCTGGAATGGCAGTAGATTACATCGAAGGAGAACTCGAAGAAAACTGCGACAGCACGACAGGACAGATAGGACAAGTCACTGGCTGGGATGATGGACAATGCCAAGACGGTCGCGACACAAGAGACATGATCTCCTCTCTCCAAACACCGCTACTTCTGCTCGGAATCGCTTGTGTCGGCGGCGGTGGTTTCCTGTTATTCCGCAGCTGAAAGACAGGCATTAGGGCCTCAGCGGCGCGATTCCTCGTGAATACGCTTCTTTGTCGCTGCCCATCCACATATCGGGCAGCCAGTCAAATCGTGATTGCGGGCAGGACAATACTCGCGACCGAAGTAAATGATTTGCAGATGCCTTCGATTCCAAGTGTCCATTGGAAAGACCGCTTTCAGGTCTCGCTCAGTCTGCACCACATTCCTACCACTCGACAATCCCCAACGCGCAGCTAAACGGTGAATGTGAGTGTCAACTGGAAAGGCTGGAACGCCAAAAGCCTGCGACATGACAACGCTCGCCGTCTTGTGACCAACACCTGCGAGCGATTCGAGGAATTCCCAATCGGGAATGACTTCACCCCCACCATCCAAAATTTGCTCAGCCATCCGCTTGAGATTCTTTGCCTTCGTCGGAGCAAGTCCAATCTCACGAATAATCTCACGAATTTGGTCAACCTCGAGTTCGGCCATCCGTGCCGGCTCATCAGCCATTGCAAACAGAGCCGGCGTAACCTCATTCACTTTCTTGTCCGTAGTTTGTGCAGACAGCATCACCGCAACAAGCAGAGTGTAAGGGTCGTTATGGTCGAGCGGGATTGGCGTAGTCGGATACAATTCGTCCAATTGAACACCGATTCGATCTGCCCGTTCCGCTCGTCGCATCACTGAGCATCCTCCTCATCACGTAGACCGAGGAGTAACGAGCCACCGACGATCAAGCCAGGGAGTAAGTAGCAAGGACCATACATCCAAGCCTCCCACTCTGGGAAAGCAGTATCTCCACCAATCAAGACGTAAGACACCATCCCTACGAAGAGAGCAGGGAGTACGGATACCGTCCCGAAAACAAGACCGCGCATGACTCGCATGACAGCCCCTCACGCGCGTGCATGATGAATCTTCGTCAGCGAGTCGCAGTTGTTCGACATCACAGTCCGAGGATCTCTTCCATCTGGACTCCGCTCTGAGTGTTGAGAACGTCACCAGCCTCCAACCAACCCTTTCGAGCAATTTGTACCCCATACCAAACGTCAGCTAGACCCTCTGTTCCATGGGCGTCTGGATTAATGCATACTGGCACACCTTGTTGCTTGGCATAGCGGCAAAGGCGCCAATCGAGATCTAGGCGATATGGTGATGCGTTGATTTCGACTGCCTTCAGTTCGCCTTCGGCGTTGAGTTCTCCCATTCGACGTAACACTGCATGCATGTCGACGGGGAAGCCTTCTCGGCCTTGCAAGATTCTTCCCGTCGGGTGGCCTAAAATTGTGAAAGTGGGATTTTCAACGGCTTTGATCAGGGCTTCTGTATTGGCTATCTCATCTCTATTGCGCCAACTCCCTAATGCGTGGACTGAACCCACGATATGGCTGAGTGATTGACGGGTTTCATCAGGGTAGTCGAGCGCACCATCTGCTAGGATGTCGCACTCGGAACCGTGGAAGATTCGGAAGTCTTGGTTGTTATCTGCCCAGCCCTCGTTGAGTGCGCGAATCATCTCGGCTTGGGCTGGGATACCATCGGCTGACACGCCAATTTGTCGCCCTCCGATGTTGAGTATCTCTGAATGGTCGGCAATACCGAGGTATTGCCAGCCGAGGTCTATGGCCGCTTGGGCCATCTCCTCGAGTGTGTTGACACCGTCGGATGCGACGGTGTGATTGTGTAGGGCGCCGCGTAGATCGGCGGGCTCGATTAGACGCGGCAGGCTGGAAGATTGGGCAGCCTCAATCTCTCCTGTGTCCTCTCGCATCTCAGGAGGAACCCAAGTCAGTCCGAGATGACTGTAGATATCGGCCTCATTAGCGCATTCGAGGGTGTGTTTTGCCGCCTCCATGCCGATTGCGTCACCGGCAGCTGCTTCGGAGAATAGACCGAATTCATTGAGTCGAAGCCCGCGGTCAATGGCGAGTTGACGCATGCGAATATTGTGTTCCTTTGATCCAGTGAAGTAAGCGAGAGTGAAGGGGAAGGTAGCTGGTGAGACGATTCTCACCTGAGCATCGATTGTCGCATCACCGCTGCGTTCCATCATCGCCTCTGCGAGTTGAGCGTCCATGCTACCGATGTCTTGCGCACCAGCCAACATATCCTGCTCAAGAATCAGGCTGACTTTCGATTCGCCCGAGCCTTTGACCTCAGCAATTCCAGGGAATGAGAGAATAGCCTCGATGACCGAATCGTGATTTTCTGGTTCAGCCGCCGCGACGATATCGAGGTCACCGATAGTCTCGCGTCGGCGACGGGCGCTGCCAGCGAGTTGGGCACGAGTTACACCAGGAATAGCCGCGACTCGTGCTTCAAGCGCCCTCCCAAAAATAAGTCCTACATCCATACGAGAGCGACCCTGGTAGCGTCGCAATAACTCGATTCCCTCGAGGTATTTCTGCTGACTTTTCTCGCCGAAACCAGAGAGTGGAGCAATGTGTCCCATCTCACAAGCCGCCTTCAGCGCCTCGACAGAATCGACACCCAATTCCTCATACATCACGCGGGCCCGCTTTGGCCCAAGGCCGGGAATACCGACAATTTCGATGAGGCCAGGTGGAATCTTCGCATAGAGGTCAGCGAGGTCACCCCAAGTCCCCTCTAACACGGCTTCGCTAACGAGGCCGCTGATACCTTTTCCAATCCCCTTGACATCTACTAAATTCCCCTCTTGAACCACCGTCAGAAGATCTTCCTCCATCGAGGCGAGGGCGCGGCTACCGTTTTGGTAGGCGCGAACTCGAAACGGGTTGGCTCCATCAAGTTCGAGCAACACTCCGACCTGTTCGAGAACAGCGACCACGGATGACTTGGTCTGGAAGGGTGGCCCCGTGCTTCGAGGCTTCGGAAGACTCCAACCCTTGACCTTGACCACGTACCCAACGCAGCCTCACCGGACTTGAGTTTGTTCATCAACGCCGTTCTTAGCCAATGCTCACAAAGGACCACCGGGTGTGCCTTTCGTGGAACTTGTCGCCGCACTCGAGACCATCTCCCTCGCATCGTGTGGCGTCGCCACCCTGTTGTGGATGAGTATCGGGACTTTCACGCGCGCGCCATGGGGTGAGGCATTTGCACAGCGCGCAATCATGATTCTTTGCGTCTCAGCCGCAATCATGCTCTTCGCGCTACACTACATGGGTGGCGAACTCTGGGGCTCGCAGAATGTTGCAAGACCCTTCGCAATCATCGCGCTAATCGTCGCAGCTGCCGGGTCTCTGAACATCAAAGGGCGTGATGTACAAGGCGAAATCAACCCTCATCAAATCATGCGGATGCGTCGAGCTGAATCCGAGGAAGAATGATTCACTCAGTCGTCTCGACACCGAGTTTGTCATCAATGAAGGCTCGCATATACGCTGGTAACTCTCCATTAACGAAGATCACATCGTTGACCATATCGAGTTTCATCAATGAGTAGTAGATTTGCATTGCAGTCATCGGAGTCGACGCGCAGCCAGTGCATCCACCTTCAAGTGAAATCATGATTACTCCATCCGTCGTATCGACGACATTGACCACTCCATCGTGCGCATCAAGGATGGCTTGCACCGGACCAACCGAATCGAGAATGAGCTGCTTGTCGACCTCAGCCATACGTTTCCACCGGTATCGGCTCGTGGGCGAGGTGCTTTGAACCATTGGTGGTTTGGTCGCTTTGATGTCCGGCTCGGTCCGAGTGCTGATGGTCGACCTATTAGTCGAGCGCGCCGCATTCGGCCACGGAGGTAATCAAGAGGTAATCCAGCCCTTTGCGGAGCGCGGTAATGTCGAATTGCTCCTTGTTACTCCTCAGATGCAATCGTTTGAGGCCGGAGCTAAGGCTGAGGCGCAAGGTGAGGTCACCTTGGAGGAAATCGACGTTCCTCACTGGGATGATGATTACCCATTTTGGCAGTCAACGACAGTCGAATTTGGCGACCAGGGAGTGGATTTTCGTCGAATCGTAATGCCAATGCATGAGGATGATGAGCGCATGTCCGAGTGGCTCGCTGCACTCAACCTCGACGCGGTAGTCTGTAGCGGATCACGTCGCAATGTCAGCATCTGGGAAGATTGGATGGGTCCTGCCGGATCACTTCTACGAGCATCCGCTCTCTCCGGCCGACCGACCCTAGGAATCTGCTTCGGTCACCAATTACTCTGCCATTCCCTAGGTGGTAAGGTCGAGCGAGCCGAGAAACTCTCTAGCGGAATATGGGATGTTGACCTGACAGATGCGGGCGGCAGTGATGAACTGCTAACTTCACACACTGAGGATGTCGAATGCGTTGCTGGCGTATTCAGTCACCAAGATCACGTAATGACTGTCCCCGATTGCTGTACCTTACTTGGACTGACATCACATAATCGGGTGTCTGCGGTGCGAGTCCACGATGCGGATGGAACGGGTTTACCGGCTTGGGGAATACAGTTTCACCCGGAAGCGACGCGTGCGAGAATCGAGCGTGCTTACGGTTGGGGACACATCAGTGAGGAGGTATTCAACTCAATGAAAGGCGAGCACGATGGTGCTGGTATCCTCTCCTCATTTGCTGATATTGTCCTCTCACAAAAAGGATGATTCTCCGCCCCGAAGGGGCGGGCTAAGTGGATTCGGATTAAATACGGACCGCAGGTCGGCGACTCAACCAGATTGGTGATATCATGGACGGAGAACTACTTGGAATGATTGGAATGGGGGCCGGACTCTTCGGTCTACTCATTGCTTTCATGCTTTACAAAAAGGTCGATTCAATCGAGATTGAGAACGAAACTGTCGCTACGATTACCGGACGTATTCAGGATGGCGCTATGGCCTTCCTGTTCGCAGAGTACAGGATGCTGTCGATATTCATCGTCGGTGTTGCTGCCCTCCTGTTTGTCGGTGGCGAGATTAACGAAGACATAGGACTCGGATTTGAGACTATGATTGCATTCGTGATCGGTGCACTGTGTAGCGTCGCTGCTGGATTTAGCGGTATGCGCGCGGCTACAAGCGCTAACGGGCGCACTGCACAGGCTGCTGCCAATGGTGGCCAGTCTGAGGCCCTGACTACTTCCTACAACGGAGGAGCGGTGATGGGACTGGCTGTTGGAGGCCTCGGCCTCTTTGGTATCTCGATGATGTTTTACTTCACCGAGACCGCCTTCCTCGAAGTTCAGAATATTGCGGGCTTCGGAATGGGAGCTTCGTCTATCGCACTCTTCGCGCGCGTCGGCGGTGGAATCTACACCAAGGCCGCCGATGTAGGTGCTGACCTAGTCGGTAAGGTCGAGGCTGGAATCCCAGAAGACGACCCACGCAACCCCGGTGTCATCGCCGATAACGTTGGCGACAACGTAGGCGATGTTGCTGGAATGGGTGCAGACATCTTCGAGTCCTTCGTCGGCTCAATCATCGCAGCGATGGTCATCGCTGCTGCCAACGAGGCTGACCTCGGCGCGGACTACCTGATGATTCCAATCCTCCTCGCGATTGTAGGATACATCTCCTCGATAATCGGTGTCTTCTCGATTAATGCGATGAAGAATATGGATGCTGGAGCAGCACTCCGCAACACCACTTTCGTCGGTGCTGGTCTTTTCCTCGCTGGCGGATACTTCGCCCTAGACTACTTCGACCTCGACACAGTAGTCATCCAAGCGGTCGCAATTGGTTCTCTCGTAGGAATCCTCATCGGTCTAGTCACCGAGTACTACACTGGAATCGAGCCTGTTTTCGGAATCCAAGTCAAAGCAATCCCGTACATCGGTGAGGCTTCCAAGACCGGAAGCGCGACCAATGCTATCGCCGGCCTCGCCGTAGGTATGCAGTCTGTGTTCGTCCCAGTCCTTCTGATGGCAGCCGGAATCTACGGCGCTAACGAGGTCATGGGTGGCGGTGACGCCGGACTCTATGGTATCGCAATGGCAGCCATGGGAATGCTCGGAACTGTCGGTGTGACAATGACTGTCGACGCCTATGGACCGGTTGCTGACAACGCTGGCGGTATCGCTGAGATGTCAAGCCTCGGAAAGGAAGTTCGCGACATCACCGATGGCCTAGACTCGATTGGTAACACGACCGCAGCCATCGGCAAGGGATTCGCTATCGGCAGCGCTGCGCTGACCGCTCTGGCTCTCTTCGCTGCTTACAAGACGAGTGCAGGTTTGGAAGCTGCTGAACTCAGTTTAACTGAGCCACTAGTTGTCATTGGACTGCTTATCGGTGGTGCACTACCATTCGTTGTCGCAGCCATGACAATGAAGTCAGTTGGTCGCGCTGCAGAAGAAATGATTGAAGAAATTCGCCGTCAATTCCGTGAGATTGAAGGACTCCTTGAAGGACGTCCTGGCGTAGAGCCCGACAGCGCAAAATGTGTCGACATCTCAACTAAGGCCGCCCTACGCGAGATGATCGCTCCAGGCGTCGTCGCAATCTCAAGCCCAGTCATCATCGGCTTGGTCCTCGGACCAGCCGCACTCGGTGGGACCCTCGCGGGTGCAACCGCTACAGGTGTGCTGATGGCTCTCTTCATGGCGAACGCCGGTGGAGCCTGGGACAACGCCAAGAAGGCAATCGAGCAGGGTGAGATTGAAGGTGCTGAAAAGGGCGACGCAGCCCACTCGGCCGCCGTTGTCGGAGACACCATTGGAGACCCATTCAAGGACACCAGTGGACCTTCGCTGAACATCCTCATCAAGCTGATGTCAATCGTCTCGGTTGTCATCGCTGGAATGCTTTGAGTTCCTTGACGCTACAGCGTCAGGCTCATCATGGGCAGGGTGGAGCGGAGGTCATGCGAACTGCAGCGCTGGGTCTTACCCTGCTACTTCTGGCTAGTGGCCTAGCGGGATGTGCCGGCTTGACCGGGGGCGGCGACAGCAGGAGTTCTGACGACCCCTTCACAGCACCCGTCTGGGAGGTAGGTGACTGGTGGCTCTACACTTTCTCCACACCAGATTATTCGGATGATACGGCTCGCTTGGTCGTAGCCTCAGACTCTGAGGAAGGAGGCACGGCCTACATGCTGGCGATCTCTAGCGAAAACGAAGCTCGCCGTCATGCAGTTCTCAACCACAACCCGTTTCTCGGGCGTATCACTCATGACAATCTCAGTGCCTTCGAAAATGGCGTCGCTCAGCCAGTCCTCACTTTCCCACTCTCAAATGGTCAGTCCTGGACCTTCACTCTGTTCAGTAATGACTGGACTGCCAATGTTCTGGATACAACACGAAATCTCGCCATAATCTCAGCCCAAGCTACTGATGGCTCCCGTCTCGACTACACATACGACGCCGAAGTTGGCTTCTTCTCCTCGTTCACCTGGACCGATGCCGACGGTGTAGAACAACTCAGAATGCAATTTGCATCTGGCGGTGAAGGCCACACTGGAGAGGTATTCTTCATCCGCGGTGGGGACCTTTACGCAAAAACTTGGGAGAATGCTGGTACTGATGCCGAATTCCGTGACACTTTCTTCGTCAGTAATCACCCGCAGGACGGTGAGTGGAACGAGATGATCTACTATCTCGACGCAGCTTGCGGAAGTGGTGGTTCGAGTATCACGCTGACGTTGCGCGATCACACTTCGGTCTCTGCTCTCGAGCGCTTTTGGGGACCTGGGGCGGAGGAATATGGGACTCTAGGGACCATACCTTACCCAAGCGAGGAGTACACTCTGACTCTGACCTTCACAGGCGACTCAGATCTACGCCTAATCATCGCCGGCGGAATCACCTATTCATGGTCTATCTGAGGTAGCCAAATGGCCAATGGCACACTTGTCATGCTCCATGGGATGACCGGGACCTCTGACAAAATGCAGCCGCTCGCTGAGCGACTTTGCCCGAGCGGCTGGGATGTATTATGCCCACAAGCCACCATCGAACATCCAACTCGTGGTGGCTTTGCTTGGTGGCTACGGGCAGATGACCCGACACTGCCTCTAGATGATTATTCGATGGGGCAGGTCGACGAATCGATGCAGCAGGTAATCAGTCAGATGCCCGATGGACCGCTAATAGTAGGTGGGTTTTCTCAGGGTGGAGCGATTGCTTCCGCCCTACTCGAGACTGACTTGCAAGAGCGTATCCTCGGTCTCGTCCTTCTCGGAACCAAGACTGTTAGACCAGATTCACTGACTGCTTGTCTGCCATTTCTTCATCCGCGCGAAGTAGTCTGGATGCATGGCTCGCGCGATCACTTGGTTCCTATGCATCTAGCAGTTGAACAAGTTGAGATCTTTGAGGCGGCCGATTGGCCAGTCACTCGCCTCGAACACGAGAAGGGGCATATGGTCAATCTCAATCAATTCGATGAACTCAAAGCAGCCATCCAAAGGATGGCTGATTCGGCCTGAGTGAGTCAGGACAAAACTCGCTCAGTCGAGATATTTGATCAGATGATCTGAGCCGCCCACGAAGAGAGGTGTATCCCCTCTCATATCGAGGCATACTGGCACCGTTCGATGCCCGGTTTCTCTCACTACCTCAAAGCGAAGATCGCCCTCATGGTCGAAATTGACTACGGTGTAAGAGAGGTCCTTTGAGTCCAAAACTCGCTTTGCCACTGTGCAATAACGGCAGACTGTCTGAGTGAACAGAAGGAAGTCTGTCTCGCAGGATTCAAGCCAGTGCTGCATGCTCGTCAAGGTCTACTCCCTCCATCAATTTGCCTTCTTTGGAAAACCAGTCTTCATCATGCAGCTGTGACAGGGTCACCGCCTCCATCCTCATCCCACCAAGCGGACTCTCCTAAATCGGCATCCATGATTTCATTATCCTCGGATTTGTTCTCTAGAACCTTATTGCACTCATCAGGATCGATGAAGAAGAGGAAAACCACTGTAATCATAGTTAGAGCAGCCCCCACATAGATGGCAGTTGAGTAGTTATTATTGAAAAGATCCAGCATTGTTCCTGTGAATGTGTAGGCCATTACAGCAGATAGGTTGAACATTGACATATAGGCTGTAAATTGTGTACCTCCAACCTTACTCCAAGTCATCTTCATCGCCACGGCAATTACACAAATCCAAGCAACTCCGTTAATCAGACCTCGGATTATCAAGTAAGTTGTCATGATTGCAGTATTGGTCCAGTATGGCTGTAGAACTGCCAACAGAGCGTTTGCAGCGGCGAGACAGGTGAATCCAATCATAGCCACCTTCCTGACTCCGTACCTATCTCCTAGCATACCACCGGAGATTTGGCCAAGCATCGTGGCAAAGATAACTACGCCACCGACAATAAGGTTGTACTTCTCCTGCTCCCATCCTGCCCTGTTGATGAAGATGTCAAGCACGATTGGATCGACGAAGAGGTACAGCTCAGAGAGAAGGCATAGGAAGATCAGCAAGAATGACGATCTTAGTGAGAATGCCTTGGTCAAGTTGAAACTAGTCTGAGCCAGAGTTCTCCTAGAGGATTGGGGCAACAAAGAAAATGGATTGGGCACTGACAATGACCGGTCTGCTGTTTTCCATAGTTTGGTCGTAACAAAATACACAATTACAGCTAGTACTAAGCCCCAGAATGCGACTGTCTTAGCCAAACCGTAAATTGGAACTGTCAAGTCCACTGAGACAATTGCGAACAATAGGCCGGATATGAAGATAAATATCGATATCATAGTGATAAATGCTGGAAGGGAAATTTTCTCGTTGAATGTGGACTTACCCACGGCCACAGCAGCCCACCACTTCGATTCCTCCGAGTCCTCCCAGTATAGATTCTCATCTACGAAATCTGAAGCAACAGACTGATCTATTGAGGAAGTGGTTTCATCCTCCTCCGACCTACTGGACCAGGGGAATAGCCGAGTTCCTGGCTTCTCATAGAGGAACAGTGGTAGGATCATTATCAGAAGAAGCAGTGGCAATTGGATGGATAGCATGCCCCTTATTCCTATCTTGGTAGCGAATCCTCCTAGAACGGCTCCACCAATGATCATCCCTGCTCGCTTGGATGCAAACATGTACCCATTGGCCTTGGAGACCTCATCATCGAGAAGTACGTCCACGGCCAGTGCATCGGTACTTACGTCCTGAAGTGAGGCGAATATATTGTGAATGAATAGTAATTTGATTACCAGACCTAGTTCGTTCTTCAAGTCTGGAATTAGGAGCAGAGTCCCTATGGAAATAGCCATACCGAACTGCGCGAAAATAATCCAAAGCCTCCGAGAGCCAAATTGTGGCATATTCACCGTATCAATTACTGGCCCCCAAATCCACTTGAATGTCCAAGGCAGTGCAATTGTGGCGAATAGTGTAGCAATCTCTTGAGGAGTAAGTCCGTTGTCAGCCAGATATGCAGCGAAGGCGACTGAGGCGAATCCCCAAGGCAAACCCTGAGCGAAGTAAAGGACGCAAAGAGATACCATCCTTCTGATTCTATTCTCAGTCAGACTCTGACTTTCGAACCACTCTTCTGTAAGTTGTTCTCTGTTGTAGAGTACGAACCCGACTAGGACTGCTAGCATCAGTCCGACTCCGATAATCAGTACGTTTGTGCTACTAGCCC
>Ga0209034_10001659_pt1 | contig 10691 bp, 7 predicted proteins | sample MarorgKNORR_S2LV_2_FD_188219 | JGI IMG/M metagenome (GOLD analysis project Ga0209034, IMG submission 188219) | Marine microbial communities from the Southern Atlantic Ocean, analyzing organic carbon cycling - 250m_A/KNORR_S2/LV (SPAdes) (version 2) | ecosystem: Environmental > Aquatic > Marine >...
AGGAACTAAAGAAGACGACATTCGTGCAATACTTGGTGAAACATATTCTGATGAACCTTTTATCAAATTACTGCCCTCGAATCAGAATGTCAGTCTGGCTCATGTATTGCACAGTAATATTTGTGTATTTGGAGTGAACTTAACCCGTGATACTCTAATTATTACTTCGGCTATTGACAATCTTGTGAAAGGAGCTGCTGGTCAAGCTGTACAGAATATGAATATTGTTTATGGAATCACTGAAACTTGCGGCCTAAAATGATGGAAACAGCATAATGAAAATACTAAAAATCGGTGGTGACCAGATTGCTGATAGCGCTTTTTTAACTCTACTGGCAACCACTATAGTAAATAATGATACGCCTACTGCTATTGTGCATGGTGGTGGGAATGACATTGCAGACCTGCAGAAACGTTTAGAAATGGAAGTAGTGCATATAGACGGTCTCAGGGTTACAGACCCAGCATCACTCCAAGTAGCAGAAATGGTACTGTCAGGTACAATCAATAAAAAGCTGGTTTCTGGTCTTATAGCTGCTGGAGTTGACGCGATAGGTATCAGTGGAATAGACAGAGGTCTATTTCGATGTAACAAGAAGGCTCATCCTAGCGTTGATTTAGGTCTGGTCGGAGAGATACAAAAAGTAAGACCAGAAGTTGTGCACGACTTAGTCCAAAACAATATTACACCTGTAATCTCTCCTATATCATTAGGCACTGACGGTAAACACTATAATGTTAATGCAGACGAAGCAGCTGCTGCTTTAGCTGTAGCAGTCAAAGCAGACAAATTATTCTTCGTTTCAAATGTGCCTGGAATAATACAAGACAACAGCGTTGTCACTACTCTAAATCCCACAACAGCTATTAAGCTCATTGAGCAAAAAATAATTAAATCGGGCATGGTACCCAAGGTCCTATCGGCTATTCAGGCAATCAACGCAGGCGTCAACCAAGTTAGGATAGTTGACTATAAAGGACTATCCCAAAACACAGGCACCACAATACTATCTAAGGGTTCCGCAAATCAATTATCTAATGCCGACAAAGAGACTTCCAATGTAGTAGCTGCTGAAGCCAAATTCGTGGTCTCAACATATTCCCGACCGTTGCCCGTTTTCACACATGGCAAGGGCGCCTATTTGTTTGACTCAGAAGGAAGACGATATTTAGATTTCACAGCAGGTATAGCTGTAACTGCTTTGGGACATTCCGACAAAGAATGGGTGGAAGCAGTCTCCCGGCAAGCCGGTAAACTGACACACGTTAGCAATTTGTATCACACTGAACCACATGTTGAACTCGCTCAACACCTAACACAAAATTCATTTGCTGATCGAGTATATTTCTGCAACAGCGGAACTGAAGCAAATGAAGCAGCATTTAAATTTGCACGAAAATGGGCCCGCACTAATCACAATACCGATGATAAAACGGGAATTGTAGCATTTAAAGGGGGGTTTCACGGGAGGACTACAGGGTCATTAGCAGCAACATCTAAGGCTAAATATCGATCGCCATTTGAACCCCTAATGCCGGGGATAAAATTTGCCACATTGAACGATGTAGAATCGGCCCACCATGCTATTACCGAGGAGACATGTGCCGTAATAGTGGAACCGATACAAGGAGAGGGAGGAGTAAACCCTGCATCAAACGACTTCCTATCTGCTCTCAGAGATATCTGCGACAAAAACAACGCACTGCTAATATTTGATGAAGTTCAATGTGGATTAGCACGAACTGGGAATCTCTGGGCATACCAAAACAGCGATGTCAAACCTGACATAATGACATTAGCTAAACCTCTCGCTGGAGGGCTACCCATAGGTGCAACTCTCGTTACTGAAGATGTAGCTCAAACAATCCATCCGGGAGATCATGGCAGTACATTTGCGGCTGGACCATTAGTCTGCAAAGCTGCCCAAGTAGTTTTCAATAGAGTTTCACAACCTGATTTTATTGCCAATGTAGCAAGCATTGGTAATTATCTAAAACGAAGATTGCTAGAATTAGAGCCGCAGCAACTAGTGGAAGTGCGTGGCTCAGGACTATTAATTGGAGCTGAGTTTTCTTGCCCAATTGATCCACTCATTCAAGCAGCAGCTAAACGCGACCTACTACTAATAAGTGCAGGTGAGAATGTCCTGCGCTTGTGCCCCCCACTCATAGTAACCATGGAACAAGTCGATGAAGCAATAGAAATTATTGACGAATCGATTGGAATCATGGAAATTGATCAGGTCAATTAAAATGGATATTAGACCTGCACAAGCATCAGACATAAGCGGTATATTTGAACTAGTAAACCTGCATGCCGAACTCGGAGATGTGCTACCACGCACGCAGACTCAAATTGCAGGATCTCTATCCGACTGGTTAGTTGGAAGTTTAAATAACAAAATTGTTGCATGTGTATCCCTTTTGAGCTACAACAAACATCTTGCGGAAGTACGATCATTAATTGTTTCCGACCAAATGCAGGGCATGGGATGGGGAGCCACACTTCTAGAGGCTATTATTGCAGAAGCTAAACATAGGCAAATACCAAAGATATTCGCTCTCACACGAGCTGAAGGATTTTTCGAACGGGCTGGATTTTCGCCAAGTGATCGAAGCCATTTTCCCGAAAAAATATGGCGTGATTGCGATCAATGCCCAGTAAAAGATAACTGTGATGAGATAGCAGTGGAACTGCAACTAGAGAAAATGTCTCGTATATACCAAACCCCAGAGCAGTCAGACACATTCATACTGCATCGAAAATAGAAAAAATGTGAAGGAGTATTATCCCCATGTCTAAACCTAACATAGATAAAGTCGTTTTAGCATACTCAGGAGGACTAGATACATCTGTAATTGTCCCTTGGCTGAAAGAGCACTATAAATGTGAAGTCATATGCTTCTGCGCTAACATAGGTCAGGGAGAAGAATTAGAAGGACTTGCTGACAAAGCACTAAAAAGTGGTGCCAGCAAGTGTATAGTAAAGGATTTACGAACCGAATTCGCGAGTGACTTTATCTATCCTATGCTCCAATCTGGTGCAATCTACGAACGTCAATATCTTATGGGAACTTCAATAGCTAGACCTCTGATAGCGAAATGGCAAGTGCTTATTGCCGAGGAAGAAAATGCCAATGCGGTTGCCCATGGCGCAACCGGTAAAGGTAATGATCAAGTACGATTTGAGCTAACATACAAGGCCTTGAATCCCAGCCTGTACGTAATTTCACCCTGGCGTGAATGGGATATTCGATCACGAGAAGATGCCATCGCCTACGCTGCTAAACACAATGTACCAGTGGAAGCCACCACCAAATCTATCTACAGTCGTGACCGCAATCTCTGGCATGTTTCGCATGAAGGAGGCCCACTAGAAGATCCTGCTACCGCAGCATCAGAAGACATGTTTTTATGGACTGTGTCACCAATAGATGCACCCGATACTCCAGAAATAGTTGAAGTATCATTTGTATCAGGTGCACCTACAGCTGTGAATGGTATCAACCTTGAGCCTGACACATTAATCGAAACACTAAATGCACTGGGCGCTAAACACGGTATAGGACGAATTGACATGGTCGAAAACAGACTAGTTGGAATGAAATCTCGCGGGGTGTATGAAACTCCAGGTGGAACCATTCTTTACGCAGCGCACCGCGAATTGGAATCACTTTGCCTTGACCGAGATACATCCCATTTCAAAGAACAAGTAGCTCTTAAATACGCAGAAATGGTCTATTTTGGACAGTGGTATCACAATCTACGCGAATCACTCCAGAAGTTCATCGAAGCTACTCAGAAGCCAGTCACAGGTTGGGTCAAGCTAAGACTATATAAGGGAAGTATTACACCAGTAGGAAGGGCAAGCATTAACAGTCTTTACCGAGAGGATTTTGCCACATTCGGTCAGGAAGATGTATATGACCAAAAAGATGCGTTGGGATTTATAAATTTATTTGGATTACCTATGAAAGTGAAAGCTATGATAGACAACAGTAGGGGTAAAGAACACGAGCTATCAGCACCAGATTATACGAAGTTTAAACGGGATTGAACTACAGATGACCATTAAGTTGAATGCTGATGGCACAGTCACAGATCCTCAAGGATTCCAAGTTGGTACCGCTACCTGCGGAATTAAAGCTTCAGGAAATCCAGATTTAATGCTGCTCCACTCAACAGAAAACTGTGCTGCAGCTGGTATGTTCACTACCAACCAAGTCGTTGGCGCTCCCGTAACACTTAACCGCGAGACACTAAAATCCAACACTACAAACATGCGAGCTATAGTAGCTAATTCAGGTATAGCAAATGCTTGTACCGGCAACCATGGATTAAATAATGCTATAGAAATGCAAAACATAGCCAGCAAATCATTGCAATGTAATCCAAACCAAGTATTGGTGCTTTCCACAGGAGTAATAGGGGTCCAATTGCCTATGGAAAAAATTGGTAAAGGCATTCGAACTGCATCTTCAAACCTGTCTCACAATAGTGGTTGCCATGGAGCAGAAGCAATTATGACCACAGATACAAATCCTAAGTACTGTGCAGTGGAAATTAAACTTCCAACTGGTACAGTTACCATAGGAGGTATTGCAAAAGGTGCCGGAATGGTGCATCCAAATATGGCTACAATGTTAGCCTGTATAACCACAGATGCTCAAGTTCCAGCATCTATCCTTCACAGTGCTCTCAAGACCGCAGTCAACAAGAGTTTTAACAGAATATCAATTGATGGAGATACTAGTACAAGCGACTCAGTACTTATAATGGCAAACGGAACAAGTGGAATTTCCTGTGCGCAGGGAGATTCTAGAAAAGCATTCACGGCTGCTCTCACCTGTCTGTCTACCAATTTGGCTAAACAAATAGTAAGAGACGGAGAAGGAGTAAATAAATTTGTTACTGTACATGTCACTGGTGCACCAAGCGTAAAAGCAGCCCATATAGTGGCAAATAGTATTGCAACCTCCCCACTAGTAAAAACTGCCTTCGCAGGTAGTGATCCGAACTGGGGACGCATTATAGTTGCGGCAGGTAAATCAGGAGTACCGTTTGACTCAAGCAAAACTCAACTCTGGATTGGAAGTGATCTAGAAGACGAATTGCAATTAGTGAAGCAAGCTACACCATGTGATTACGACGAAAATATAGCCCAATATATATTCTCACAACCTGAATTCTATGTACATCTAGATTTAGGAAATGGAGAATCTGAAATATCAGTTTGGACCGGTGACCTTACAGAAGAATATGTCAGAATAAATTCTGACTATAGAACATAACGGAGTATAGCCATGCAATTATGGGGTGGGCGCTTCAACAAATCTACGGATAAACTAGTGCAAATGTTTAATTCTAGTTTAGAATTTGATAAACGATTGTATGAAGAAGATATTACAGCTAGTTGCACCTGGACAAAGGGTCTCGAACAAGCTGGGGTACTCTCAAACTCTGAAGCCAAAACTATCCTGAATGGTTTAGAAAAGATACGTTTAGAGTTTGCTGACAAAAAATTTATATTCGATGACAATGATGAAGATATACATACCGCAGTTGAACGAAGATTAACTGAAATAATTGGCTCGGTTGCTGGCAAATTACATACTGGTCGAAGTAGGAACGATCAAGTAGCGACAGATTTTCGACTATGGACAATGCACACATGCTCCAAACTTGTGAATCACATAGTCAAGCTACAGAGTACGTTAATTGAAAGTGCTGCAGGCAACCTAAATACTCCTATGCCAGGTTATACACATCTACAACCTGCACAACCTATCACTTGGGGGCATTGGTCTTTGTCACATTTCTGGCCACTACAAAGAGATATACAACGTCTGACTCAAGTGCAAGAGAGGACGTCGTCATTGCCTCTCGGTAGTGCAGCACTAGCTGGCACCTCATTTGCGATTGATAGAGCTAAATTAGCCGCTGATCTTGAATTCAATTCCATTTCAGAAAACAGCTTAGATGCTGTATCTGACCGAGATTTCGCAGCCGACTTTTTGTTCTCAACAGCTATGATAGGTATCCATCTAAGTCGTCTCTCGGAGCAGTTAATCCTATTCAATAGTTCAGAATTCAGCTTTGTATCTCTTGACGACGCATATACTACAGGTAGTAGTCTATTACCACAAAAGAAGAATCCCGATACCCTAGAATTGACCCGCGGTAAATCTGGACGTCTAATTGGAAATCTCACAGGTTTGCTTACTACCCTTAAAGGGTTACCATCGGCCTACGACAAAGACTTGCAGGAGGATAAAGAATACCTTTTTGATTCTACCGACACCTTGATCCTTGCATTACCTGTAATGTCAGGCGTAATATCAACCCTGAAGATCAATGCCGACAATATGTCAGCTAGTATTTTACCTACGTTATCAGCCACTGATATGGCTGACTATTTAGTTGATAAGGGTGTGCCTTTTCGTGAAGCGCATGGAATTGTCGGCCAACTAGTCTTGCTAGCAGAGAAGCAAGGACAAGACTTGACTACACTTTCATTGAATGAAATGCAAGCTATAAGCCAACATTTTACAGAAGATATAATGGACGCATTCGATGTTAACACAGCACTTGAAAGAAGAGGAGCAATTGGTGGAACATCCTCGAAGTCTCTAGACATTCAACTCCAATCCGCAAAAGATGCGCTGTCAAAATTGACTGTATGATACTACACTGGCAATTCTTCATCGACATCTTATTGCGAGTACGTCACAACATGATACATAACACTTAACATTTATCACATGGGTAGAAGCATAAGAACACGTCTGAAAGACTTACTTCCTGTAATTTACCTACCAGTAGCACTCTGCATCACTTGGCCAAGCATTACTGTATTAAGTAATAACGTACTAGGCCGAATGGGAGGAGACAACTATGAGCACGTATGGTATTTGTGGTGGTTAGGAACCACATTGTTTGACAACATTATAGGAGGCCCAGCTAATATAACAGTTCTCAACCACCCTCATGGAATCGAGTCTCCACTCAATTTAACCCATACTCCTGTGCTCTTACTGCCCGCTGTAATCGGATGGTTAACTAATCCAGTCGTAGCATACAATGTTGCCATGATCGTCATACCATCGGTAAATGCGCTCGGAATGTATTTGTTGACCAAGGAATTGACTTGCAACCAATGGGCTGCATTCGTTGGCGGACTTCTATTCGGATTTTCTCCATATGTTTTTGGCCATATGCAAGCTGGACACCTCAGTCAAATTTCTATGCTAGGATTCCCGTTATTTGCACTATTCTTGCTTCGATTATTGAATACTAATGCTTGGCACTATGCAGTTTTGACAGGTGTGGCTAGTTTCATATCTGCAGCACATCCAACACATTTGCCATATTTTCTTTTACCAACTACTGCGGTCATAATTTGGTTCAAACGAAATAAGCTTAGAAATAAATCAGTGGTGTTGCATTGTGGTGCGGCAGCAGTTCTTGGAGCTACATTGTTACTGCCATTCTACCTACCTCTGATAAATCTGGCAGGCTCAGACCAAATAGCTAACAGCAATCTCATAAACTTTGGTGACAGCATAGGCAAGTCAATGGATATTGCATCTTTTGTCACACCACCATATGGGAATCCATTTCTACCCAACAATTTACACTCAGTCGCACAGAAAATGGTTAGCACATCGGATGAAACACATGGATACATAGGATTCATATCTATATTACTTGTATTTACAGCATTGCAATTAAATAGTCGAGCTGTGTCACCTTGGACAACTCTTGCAATTATTACGCTTATCTTGTCTTTGGGACCAGTCCTAAAATTTGCCGGCGAAATTGTCTCGATAAATGTAGATAATACACAGTATCCATTACAATTACCCTATACTATTTTGGCTCAGATTCCAATATTAGAATGGAGTCGCACGCCTGCACGATTTTTCGCAACCACCCATTTTGCTATTTCAATAATCGCATCATATGGTATGAGCGCAATATTACAAAGAAACCAAAAGTCACAATGGTGGAGATTCGTTATTATTACATCGATATCAATAATCGCTCTTTCCGAACGCATCATTGCATGGCCGTTCCCAACTTCCCATGCCTGGAACACTGCACCAATACGCCAACTACAGTCTTCTAATGATGGTGGTACTGTACTAAACATACCTGCAAGCTTCACTACAAACAATATAGCTTTATACAGTCAAACTATCCACAAACTTCCTATTATTGGTGGCCAAATATTTCGTAGTTCAGATCAAAATGTAACTACTTCGAAATTTTTTAACTCCTTACTACAAGTCAAATCTGAAACAGATATTACACCCGAACCAACCGACGAGGCGATATTCTATGTACTAGACGCTTATAACATAAAAAATATTGTCAATCATCATTGGGCCGAAAATTATAATCCTCTACAACATGACTATCTAATAGACATGTTTGGTACCCCAACTGCCACTTCTATAATTGATAGTTTATATCCAATACCAACAAAATCATCTGAACTACCAAAAGTCATAATTACACTCGAACATGACGAATGGCATGAATCTGAAATTTGGGGTAATAAACCTACTAGATGGTTTGCAGATAGCACAACCATCTACATTTATTCCGCCTATGCGCAATCTGGTCAGCTTGAATTTGACGTAATACCAGGCCAGCAATTGCACTATATAGACCTTTCTGTTAATCGCAAACCATTGACCACCCTAATCGTAGGAGATACTGCTACCTATTCAACACCAACCATTGATCTCGTGCCTGGAATTACTGTAATAAGACTGATGGACAGGTATGGGGCCGAAACAGTTGTTGGCGACCTACGCTGTATCGGAGCAAACCCATTTGCAGGTAAGCTAAAAATAACTCTGGAATGCGACCCACACATAAAAGGTCAACGTACCGTCAGTATTGGTATTCAAAACATGAATTGGGTGTCTGACACATCAGAAAAACCTATATTGGCAAATTTTGGGAACCAAATAGGCCTGACTAGCGCCAAAATACCTGAAATAATCTCTGCTGAGGATAAATTAATAATACCGCTTAACTTTCAGAGCTTAGATAACATTATCCACGACATGGTTATATTTGTGCACATATTCAATATTGACAAATCATTTGATCCAGACAATGTCACACTTATATCGCAATGGGATGGATGGCCACTACAAGGACAGTTCCAAACAACTACGTGGAAAACTGGAGAACAACTTGGGTTCAACATAACAATACCTATACCTAAAGACAGTCCAAAAGGAAACTACCTAGTACATCTGGGATGGTATAAAACTGAAACGCAAGTACGACTGCCTATTGCATCTACAACATATGAAACGAGTGATAGTGTCCTCAAACTAGGTTCTTTCAAGTTATTAAAATAATAAACTATTCTTTTCAATTCACCACTAATACGGTACCATTTATTGATAATTGTTATATCAATATAAATTTAGCAACGGGAGATCAGTAATATGGATTTTAGTCTTTCCGAAGAGCATCATGCGGTTCAAAATCTAGCGCGGGATTTTGCTGAAAAAGAGGTGGCGCCTATTATTAAAGACGCGGATCGAAAACAAGAGATGCCAGCCTTTATTTTGCCTCGTTTAGGCGAACTAGGATTACTTGGCCTGTGTATTCCCGTAAAATACGGCGGACAAGGAATGGACTACATCACTCTTGGGCTAGTGTGTGAAGAGCTGGACTATGTCGATATAGCACTACGCACTGCCCTCTCAGTTCATTTAGGTCTCAATTCGCTAGGATTACTACAATGGGGTACAGAGGAACAAAAGCAACGCTATTTGGTGCCGCAGGCAATGGGCGAGAAATTCGGTATGTTTGGACTTACAGAACCTGGTGCTGGATCAGATGTAGCAAACATGAACAGTACTGCCCGAATAGAAGGAGATAGCTATGTCATAAATGGTGAAAAGACATGGATTTCATTAGCGAGTCATGCACATCACATACTGTGGTTTGCCAAAACCGAAACAAACGCGGGCAATGCAGGCATTTCAGCATTTATCATTGAAACTGACAGACCAGGAATAACCAAAGATGACATCCACGGCAAACTTGGTTCACGTGCAGGTAGTACTGGGTGGATAAATTGCCAAGATGTGCGTATTCCAGTTAGCAACAGACTAGGTGAAGAGGGTGAAGGCTTCAAGATTGCAATGAGCTGTCTTGATAATGGTCGTTATACTGTTGGATCAGGATGTGTGGGGGTTATGAGAGCATCACTAGATGCCAGTGTAAAATACGCAAATGAGCGCCGTGCATTTGGCGCCGAAATTGGTAAACTTCAACTTGTCCAACAGAAGATTGCACATATGACTGCCGACTACGAAATAGGTCGCATGATGTACCTCAAAGTAGGATGGCTCAAGAACAAGGGTGTACGTAACACTAGGGAAACTTCATTATTGAAATGGTTTGCTACAGAAGCCGCATTTAAGAACGCAAACGAAGCTATTCAGATACATGGCGCTTATGGGTATTCAGACGAATATGATGTAGAAAGATTCATGCGCAATGTAAGAGTAACAACAATATACGAAGGGACAAGTGAGGTGCAACAGCTAATACAGGCAGGATATGCACTGGGATATCGTAAAGACGGTGAACTACGTTGTGAACTGCCACATTATGATGAGGATGAATGGCAAAAACCTAACTGACAAACTAAAAC
>Ga0209034_10001662_pt1 | contig 10680 bp, 11 predicted proteins | sample MarorgKNORR_S2LV_2_FD_188219 | JGI IMG/M metagenome (GOLD analysis project Ga0209034, IMG submission 188219) | Marine microbial communities from the Southern Atlantic Ocean, analyzing organic carbon cycling - 250m_A/KNORR_S2/LV (SPAdes) (version 2) | ecosystem: Environmental > Aquatic > Marine...
GAAGTTCTCGATGGCGGCACTCCAGCGGAAAAGATGGGTGGGAGTAGGAGAGTAGATGTATTTGGGCAACTCATCACCCTCGTTCACATCTTCATAGTACGTCTGCGTCTTGTTCCGAAGCTCTTCGGCGGAAGGGCGTTCGTTCCGCGCCTGAATATCAGCAGGCTCCATCTTTAGCAAATCTTCTAATTTGGTAGTCATTCGAATTACCTCTGGGAATTAGCGACGAATCGAGGACTGGCGGGTGATACAAAGCAGCGCCCCGTCCTGGTTCGTGTATTTGATCTCCCGGGTTATTATCAGAAAAGCTTTGCCATCTCTTCCGACCCGCTCACGAATGTCGTGGTATTTGTTCTGGAAGAATATGGTGTCTCCGATGTTCGGGTATTGGTAGACCTCGATCTCGTTGCCCGCGTTTAACGTTCGGACAAGATGTGTCGGAATGTCAGGAAGTTCCCCCGGACGTTTCACAGAGCCTATGCCATCGGATACCGGGTTGACCTTGAACGCCTCAGTGATGGCGTCTTCCGCTTCAGGGCGGATGCGTTGGGTCATGTAGCTGACCATTATTGGGGGTACGATTACCGCGCCGTAATGGGTGGACTTAGCAAAGTCCTCGTCCCAGTAGCGGGGGTCGGGGTCCATCACGGCCTGCGTGAACCGCCGCAGATATTCAACGTCTACAGTGCCCCAGGACTCGATTAATTCGCCTTCCACGCCAACCATCGCTTGGACTTCTGGCGTAAGGACAGATTGAGTCTCGGGTTGGGCCTCCTGAGTCATAGCTGTTTCCCTCCGGTGGATTAACGCCCTCAGACTAACCCAGGCTCCCAGGTTCGTCAACACAGGCGTCAGCAGTGGCGACCGACGACTCTCTGAAGCACTGTTTTGCTTGTGGATTCAGTGCCGCTGGGATAACATGGCGTTTGGTTCGTCGGGCTCAAAAATCGCCTGGCTGTGGGAAAACCTGGGGAAGTAATTGGAGCGTCACCGCCGTGCAGAACCGCTGACCAGCACCTGGTATCTAGTTTTGGGGCTGGTATTAGGACTGTCGGCCGTGACCTCTGCCTGTGGGGACGCCGCGACGTCAGCGATTTCGACAACCGTTCCGGATGCTCCCTCAACGGTTAGAATCCAATCTACCGAGGCCGTTACGACAGAACCGGCTGCCTTGGATCCGGTCGTCCGCGTTGGACTACTGGAGTTTCCTGTTGAAGTGGCGTTGGACTCGGGGAAGCAAAATAAAGGGCTATCCGGTAGAGAGTCATTGGACGCAGGAACAGGGATGCTGTTCGTGTTTGAGAGCGCAGAACGGTTTCGGTTCTGGATGCGGGAGATGGAAATCTCATTGGATATGGTCTGGATAGGTCCCAACTGCAGAGTGGTGGACGTGTCGGAAAACGTCCCCTTCCCTGAACCTGATACACCCTTACACGACTTGCCCCGATATTCGCCGGAGTCGCCGGCAAAATACGTCCTCGAGATAAATGGCGGTGAGTCAGCGGACTTGGGTTTGAAAATAGGCGATCAGGTGGAATTCGTGGACCTGTTGGCAGGTAAGTACGGTTGCTGATAGGTGCCTAGTCACGCATAGTTATTCATAAGTAGCGAGGAATCTAATAGATGGATATCTTGGTATCCGGATCAATGGCATATGACCGCATCATGGACTTTGATGGTCAGTTCTCCAGTCATATCTTGGCTGATCAATTGGACAATATCAACGTAAGTTTTACGGTGAACAGCCTTACGGAGAACTTTGGGGGCACAGCCGGAAATATCGCTTACTCTTTGTCGCTTCTGGGCGAAAAACCCCGCATTCTGGCGACTATCGGCCAGGATTACCACCGCTATTTTGAATGGCTAAATCAGATAGGCATCTCGACCCAAAATATAAGAGTTGTCGAAGAAGAATTGACCGCTGGCGCATATATCACGTCTGACAGCCGGAACAACCAAATCACCGGATTCAACCCAGGCGCTATGAAACAGCAGTCGGGCTTTGATTTCGGTTCTATTGACCCCAAGGAGTGCCTGGCCATAGTGGCTCCTGGCAACCTGGGAGACATGGTGGAGTATACCTCTCAACATGAGAAGCTCGGCATTTTCTCTATCTTCGATCCCGGCCAGTCTCTGCCAGCATGGGAACCATCTGCCCTGGCAAAGTGCATCAGCCAGTCTCGGATGCTGGTATGCAACGACTACGAAATGGAGATGATTTGCAATAGCACCAGCATGTCACGAGAGCAGGTTGCGAAGACAGTGGAGACCATCGTTGTTACCAAGGGTGGTGATGGCTGCGATATTGTAACCACCGCCGGAACTATTGAGATTCCAGTGGTCCCAGCCTCCGATGCTGTAGACCCAACCGGAGCAGGCGACGCCTTTAGGGGAGGCCTGATCAAGGGAATAGTCCATGGGCTGCCCACGGAACGGGCGGTGCAGATGGGCAACGTGGCTGGCCACTATGCGGTGCGGAAATGGGGCACCCAGCAGTACAGTTTCACCATAGAGGAATTCAACTCTAGCTTGGAGAACCACTTCGGATCATAGAGATGCCCGAACGGTGATTGCCTAGGCTACGTGTGTCGGCTACAATCTGTGCGGCTCGAACAGCCCCAGAGGAGACTAAGCGTAATTTGACTTCCACTCAATCTGAGCATGCTCCACTTACGCACGGCCCATTGGATGGCGTAAAAGTGTTGGATCTGAGCGAGGACATTGCGGGTTCGTTCTGCGGACGCCTCTTGGCCGACTATGGCGCGGACGTTCTCAAACTGGAGCCACCCACTGGGGCTATGCTACGTCGAATGGGACCGTTCTTCGGCGACGATCCTCATCCCGAAAAAAGCCTTTTCTTCCTTCTGATGAATTTGAATAAGAAGGGAGCCACGCTTAACCTGGAAACAATTACGGGACGGAACATCTTGAAGCGGCTTGTCCCTCATGTGGACGTGGTCATCGAGTCCTACCGCCCTGGCTACCTTTCTGATCTTGAGGTCGGATATGAAGACCTGACCAAAGAGAATCCTTCGTTGATTATGACTTCGATTACGCCCTTTGGCCAAACCGGCCCGTACAGCCAGTACAAGGGCGAGGAAGTGGTCAACTACGCAATGGGCTTGATCATGAGCATCAGCGGGGTGCAGGGCGAGGAACCTCTGAAGCACGGAGGTTTCCAAGCCCAGTACGAGGGCGGTCTGAATGGCGCGGCGTCCACGTCTATGGCGCTGTTCATGCAGGGAAATATTGGCGAGGGACAACACATCGACGTTTCGGTGACCGAGTGTGTTGCGTCCACGGCCATGGCCACCCAAACCATGTATCCTTTCATGGGCGGGACTCTGGCGCGACGGCGGCCGTCCGGTAGTAATTTTGGCCATCCCATGCCCTGCAAAGACGGTTGGATTATAGTGCAGACCGGCGGCGGGGCCACGTGGGACACCATCGCCGATTTCTTTGGCGACCCTCAGCTTAAGGAGCCCAAGTTCGCCGATCCTGCCCAACGGATTCGCAACACGGTGGAATTGGACCAGGTGGTTCTAGAGTCCATTAAGGAACGGGGCAAGTGGGACCTGTTCACCAAGGCGGCGGAGGCTAGGATGCTCTTCGGGTTGGTCCAGACTCCTTCAGAGCTTCTGGAGTGCCCGCAACTGGAGTCCCGGGACTTCTACCGGGATATAGAGCACCCGGTGATTGGTAAAGTGAAGGTGCCGGCGGCGCTGTTCAACCTGAGCCTAACGCCATACCACTACACCGGCCCGGCTCCTACATTAGGCCAGAACAACTCAGAGATCTACGTGGATGGCCTGGAGTACAGCCAAGAGGACTTCGTCCGACTGAGGCAGTTGGACGTGATTTAACTGTTCGTTCTGTGCTCCGTTGAAGGGCGCGGATCAATCTGTTTGGAGAAGGGAAAAATGGCCTGGTTACCCCTGGAAGGCATCCGAATAATCGATTCAACCTACGTGTTTGCCCTGCCTTATGCCGGCGGTTTGCTGGCCGACTTGGGCGCTGAGGTTATCAAGGTTGAAGGTCCTGGACGCCCGGACGTAACCCGCACTGGTGGATTTGCTGGCGCTTTCCCAGAGAACGACTTGGGCGACGATTGGTGGAACCGTCCGTCTACCTATAACCTAATCCACCGCGGCAAGCGCTCAATCACTCTGGATATGACTGACTCACGGGGACGGGATATGTTCCGGGACCTAATCAAAGTCAGCGACGTGGTGATGGAGAATTTCACTCCCAGAGTTATGCGGAGTTGGGACCTGGACTATCCCAACATGAAGAAGCTGAAGCCGGACATCATAATGGTTTCCAACACGGGTTATGGCCACGGAGGCGGCCCATATTCCAGCTATCCGGCCCAGGCCACTACACAGGAAGCCACGCACGGTCACTGCTGGATTACCGGCTATAAAGATCAGGGCCCAGCTAAAGCTGGCGCGTCGTTTGTGGATTTCCTGTCTACCTGGACCGCGCTGTTCGCGATTGGCTCAGCGTTGCGTTACCGCAACAAGACGGGCCAGGGCCAATGGGCTGACATCGGCATGTACCAAGCAGGTGTTATGTTCATGTCTGAGTACATTATGGACGCGCAGGTGAACGGTCGAGAAGGAGGTCGGATAGGTAACCGCCATCCTTACCGAGCGCCCCAGGGCTGCTATCCAGCATTGGGCAAAGACCAGTGGATTACGCTGTCGGTGGGTGACGACGAAAGTTGGGCCGGTATGTGCGGACTCATGGGTAAACCAGAATTGACTACGGATCCAGAATTTTCAGACCTGCTTTCCCGGCAGAAAAACCACGACCAGATAGACGAGATTATCAAGGAATGGACATCAGGCGTCGATCGATACGAGTTGATGCACCTTCTCCAGGGTGTGGGGATCCCGGCCGGCCCTGTGTTGAATAGCCGAGACATCCACTTCGACCCTCAGTTCAAGAGCCGAGGCTTCTTAGAGCGAGTGGACTACCCCAAAGAGAGAAAGATGGGCTCTCGGTTATTCATGGGGAGGCCTTATAAGTTCTCTAACAGCCCGTTGGCTATTCAAGGCCCTTCCCCGACCTTTGGCCAACACAATGAGGGCGTTCTCCAGGACTTGCTGGGCGTGGATTCCGAGACATACCAAGGTCTGGTGAAAGACGCAGTTGTCGCTAAAGTTCCGACCACTGGCGAGGCGACCCCTCGTGTCTCTGAGGCAGAGTCACTAGAGCGTGGCCTGATTGCCGACTGGGACCCGGATTACCGCCAAAACCTAGGCCTGGTCTAGCCTCCATTCGACTTCCTTGACACCCTTAAAAGCCCAGGACTAAGCTAACCTAGGGCGGGATTGTCATTGCAGCCTGCTTTTTACTGAACCTCAGGGGCCCGTAGCTCACTGGTAGAGCAGACGGCTCATAACCGTCTGGTAGTTGGTTCGATCCCAACCGGGCCCACCATTTTATTGAGATTTGTTTCTGAGGGCCCTGATCTAGGAGGGCTTTTTATTTTAGTCAAAAGGTTAGTGGGGGAGTAATTTCGGGTTTGAAACACATTCGTGCCTATACGTCGCCTGCTAGATTTGAGTCTATCCTGACGGTGACGTCGCTAAGATTGGGACTACCCTATTCGACTTAGATGCATAACTGTGTATCGGGCCGGAACTGGTTGGGTCGAGGGTTTGGTTGAGATAAAGGCACGGCACTGTTACAGACCATGGCATGCAGGATAAACAGGTTGGACGGGCCTCGATTCCGTTCCTATGAAACATGATTTCATGGATTAGACATTGCTAGGATAGCTAGGAATGACTCCAGCTGAAACATATGCCGCCCGTATTGACGCCGTGCAATCTCAGAACTTGCGGATATATGGGCCGCCCTCAGGCGGCGACCGTTGGGCGGCCGCCGCCCGCCAGTTCAGGTTTGATCCACGACGTGAGCTAGACCGGAACATGGTGGCTATCGCATCTTATGTGCAGCCGGACGATATTGTGGTGGATGTTGGTGGAGGAGCTGGTAGAGTCGGCCTCCCTCTTGCCTTGCGGTGCGAGGAAGTCCTCAATATCGAGCCGTCGATGGGAATGGGTTCGGAGTTCGAGTCTCTGGCTCGAGAGGCTAGTATCGGCAATGCTCGGTTGATTTCGTCCTCACTGGCGGAGATTAAAGAACTGGCGGGCGATATAGCTTTTACTGCCGACGTCACTTATTTTGTTCGAGATATCTCTGGCTTTATCCGCCAACTTGAGACTACCGCGTCTCGCCGGGTTATGATTACCGTCTGGAGCGAGCCTCCGCCCAATCGGTGCGCAAAGATTTTCGAACTGTTGTATGGAGAAGAGCAGTCGGTGCTACCCGGCCATGGCCAGCTTATGCCCGTCCTGTGGGACATGGGAATATTCCCGGATGTTTATGTGCTCCCGGAGCGTCCTTGGTGGGAGAATCAGCAGATTCTGGTTAAAGACGAAGCGGTTGAGAAGGTTCTCTTGGATCGAGTGACTAAGCCCGCGGACCGCGAGCGGGCACGCCTGTTGATTGAAGATAATTTCGATCGGTTGTTCGCCGCCAGCGAAACAGGCTTCGTTCCCATTTGGCGCTTGGATATGCGAGAGGTGTTGATCACCTGGGAGACCGGTAATTAAATAGAGATGTCCGCTGGGTTTGGTTGATTCTGTATACTCCGGGCGGTATCGCGGTACACATATGCTGCGATAGGAGGGAAGAATTATGGCTGATAAGAATATTTCCTGTGCATTTGGGGTGGACCTTGACGCCGTTTGCGGGTGGTTGGGCTCCTACGGCGGCGAAGATTCGCCAGACGACATATCAAGGGGCATGTTCGCTGGGGAAGTTGGTACTCCACGTTTGCTGAATCTATTCGATCGGCTTGGGATGAAGACCACTTGGTTCGTTCCTGGACACTCGATAGAAACGTTCCCCACGGAATGCAAGATGATTGTGGAAGGCGGTCATGAGATGGGGATGCACGGCTATTCCCACGAGAACCCTATCGCTATGTCTCCAGAACAGGAGGAGGCGGTGTTAGTGAAGTGCATCGACTTGATCACTGAGGTTTCTGGCAGCCGTCCTACAGGCTACGTGGCTCCTTGGTGGGAGTTCAGTCACATCACCAACGAGTTGCTGCAGAAGCACGGCATAAAGTACGACCACAGTCTGATGCATCGGGATTTTGAATGTTATTACGTGCGGAAGGGTGACAGTTGGACCAAAATCGACTACTCCAAGCCCGCCGAGCATTGGATGCACGCCCTGGTACGGGGAGAAGAAACGGACCTGGTGGAGATTCCTGCCAACTGGTACCTGGACGACTTGCCTCCGATGATGTTCATCAAGAAGGCTCCGAACAGCCATGGTTTCACCAATCCTAGAGACATAGAGCAGATGTGGCGAGACCAATTTGATTTTGTCTATCGGGAATATGACGAGGCGGTGTTTCCAATCACCATCCACCCTGATGTCAGCGGTCGACCTCAAGTTCTGCTGATGCTGGAGCGGTTGGCGGCATACATCATGTCCCATGATGGGGTAACGTTTAAGACTTTCAATGAGATTGCAGATGATTTTATGGCCCGGCACCCACGGGGATAGGGCTGTAAGTTCGCCACACTCGGCATTTTGGTGACGGCTAGAATCCAGGCCGGTTGCATAACTCAACGTTGATTCTGTGAAAGAATATCGAATTCTAGCGGGGACTGGAATGGAGGGAAGACGCGGGTTCAACCCTAGGCACAGGTATGCCGCACAACCGTTGCCGTGATTCTTCCGTGGTTAAGGTTGGCAGATTATTGGCGGCCTAAGGCTCCTCTTAGAATGGCAGCTAGGTTGAAGACCTTGGGTATACAACGATCCCCAAAAGTCCTTGCGATGATTTGCCAGGTCTTTTCTGTTTGGTGGGTGGGTTTTACCGTTGGCCGTACATCGGTTTGAAGAAGCTGTGTAGAAAGTTGCGGCCGTGGGCCCATGCGTGGCACCGTTTCAGTACGTTATCAGGGATCTTCTCGCCGGATCTGTGGGTGACGCGGAAGGCTTCGTAATTCTTCAGCTCCGGCGGAACGTCCGAGGTGAAAATCAGTTCGCATTCAGAAGCCAATAAGAACACTTTCAACGCCTCAAATCCTTTTGGCTTCTTGTTGGGCGTTTGGTAGACGAATAACTCCGTGGCGCCAATCAATTCGTCCAGGTGGTCGTTGCCGTTCCCTCGGCCGCCGCCCTGGCGCAACTGCTCCCGGTTAAATCCGGCGTTCGTCAGGCTGCCCCGTCCGCGTAAAGTCATGGTTTTTATTCTCGCTAGATTGTTGATGTTGGGCAAGGTCCGGAGAAGCCATCACTCAACGATATTTTCAATCTTAGTGGAAAATCCCGTCGTAAGAAAACCCGGCTGCACCGCCGACTAGGGGAATAGGGCCCAACCGGTCATGTCTGTCTCGGCTTTGAAGAGATGTCCCTCAGCGCTGGTTACGTACAGGGTCGAACGGCCTGGTCCGCCAAAGACACAATTGGTCGGCCGGACGCAGGGCACCGGGTGCGTCTCGATAATCCGGCCTTTGGGGTCGAAAACATAGATCAGCGGACCAGGTCCAGACTGAGGCCAACCGGCGGTGGCAATGATGTTTCCTTCTTCGTCCAAGCACATGCCGTCGATGCCGCGCTGGGCGTCGCGTTTGTTGGTGCCGAAGGCGTGAAGGGTGTCGTAGGGGCCGAGAGAGCCGTCATCGCGAATTGGATAAGCCCGCAGTTCGCGATCTATACTGGCGTCCTCACTGTTGCTCTCCGCTACATAGAGAGTCTTGCCGTCGATGGACACCAGGATGCCGTTGGGCATGGTGCTGTCGGTTTCGACCCTCGCCACAGAATAATCTCCGTCTTTCTGGGGAGTCGCGCAGAGCACGGCGCGGAGGCCTGGCTCTTCAATCTCTGACTCGTTGATGTTGGTGGCGTTCCAAGGGTTGGTGAACCAGATGCGCCCTTGCCGGTCCACAGCTAGGTCGTTGGGGGTGTTTAGCTTATGGCCGTCAAATTCGTCGGCGACCACTACATCGTTGCCGTCAGGGTCGAAGCGTAGGATGGCGCGGCCGCCGGAACAGCAGCCGAAGAGACGCCCTTGTTCGTCATGTGCTAGGCCGTTGGTGCGGTTGGTGCTTTCACGCCAGACCGTTATCTCGTCGGTCTTGTGGTCACAGCGGTAGATGCGACTAGCTGCGATGTGAGTGAATAGCAGGTTCTCGCCGTCCCATACCGGGCCTTCGGTAACGCTGCCGTAGGGTTTGTTAAGCAGTTGAAAACGCCAACTCATGGGGAAGTTCCTCCGTATTCTGGAAGCGATTCGCGTAGAGCCAGATTCTAGCAGACGGTGGTAATGCGAACAAACGGCGGTCTCCACCCACGAGACCGATGCTATACTTTTTCCAAGCTATCTGCATAAGGCGGACTAGAATCCATTGGCGCGTGTTGGCAGAGAAATAATCGAAGCGGTGGCCCTCGCCGCAGTGGTGTTCTTGCTGTTGCAGACCACGGTGCGCAACTTCAAGGTGGACGGTTCCAGCATGGACCCCACTTTAGAGAACGGTCAGTACCTGTTGGTGAACCGACTGGTATACCTGAATGTCGACATGGACCGGCTATCCAAGATAGTCCCGTTCTGGAGCGGTGAAGAGGACTCTTCTCGGCACGCCATCCATGCTCCTAAACGGGGTGAGATTATTGTGTTTGAATTCCCGGATAAAAACCCCAACAACTCCAGAAAGGACTTTGTGAAAAGGGTGGTCGGACTGCCCGGTGAAACGATCCGCATGCATGCTGGGGAAATATTCGTGAATGAAGAAGTACTGGACGAGCCGTATCTGTTGGAGAAAGACAGGTCAAACGCCCAGGAGATAACACTGGGAGAAGGAGAATATTACGTTCTCGGGGATAATCGTGACCACAGCAACGACTCTCGTGCTTGGGGGGTGGTCCCGAAAGGGAATGTGAAGGGCAAAGTGTGGATGGTGTATTGGCCGGCGACTAGGATTCAGTTAATACACATTCTGGACAAGATACCCGGCTTCTTATGGACCTCTTCGCCATCGTCTTCCGGCCTTGGGGTGAAGGGGATTTCCTAGCTGTTAGGCGGTCCGACCAGGATGTCATCGCCGTCGATCTGGACGCTGAAGACCCGAAGTGGTGTGTTGGCCGGTGGGTTTGTCGGCACTCCAGTGATACAGTTGAAAGCCCCGCCGTGCAGCGGGCACTCAACTTCGTCGCCTCTCAAGTCACCTTCTGACATAGAAGCATAGGCGTGAGTGCAGATGTCATCAAGAGCATGGATGTTGCCGCCAACATTGACGAGCAGCACTTGCTCATCATCTACTTCCACCGCAATCATCTCACCGGGTCGAATCTCACTTACCTGAGCAACTTTGATAAAGCCTGCTTCAGCCATGTTTATGTTCACTCCTATGCGGTATCTGGTTCCGTATCTGCCCGAGAGATATTATAGAGGAGTGGTAAGGTGAATTTGAAGGGCAGCTGAACGGAATAAAGGTCCGAGTCTGTGGACAGCTAAGCGGACGGCTGCCTATAATGGCTCAGGTCCCAGGTTTCCCGGCGGCAAGCATATCCGGGTCCTGTGGGCGGGTTTTCCCGCCAAGCTGGAGAGGTGCCGGAGCGGCCGAACGGGCACGACTGGAAATCGTG
>Ga0209034_10001664_pt1 | contig 10678 bp, 8 predicted proteins | sample MarorgKNORR_S2LV_2_FD_188219 | JGI IMG/M metagenome (GOLD analysis project Ga0209034, IMG submission 188219) | Marine microbial communities from the Southern Atlantic Ocean, analyzing organic carbon cycling - 250m_A/KNORR_S2/LV (SPAdes) (version 2) | ecosystem: Environmental > Aquatic > Marine >...
ACATGGCCAGTTTCAGCAACTACTGTGACAACAGCGATGTCAGCTTCGATGAATTTTGGGCCACCGATAGCGCTGCGGAAGTCCACCACTTTATAGGTAAGGATATCGTCAACTTTCACGCCCTTTTTTGGCCGGCGGTATTAAGCGCATCGGGCTTTCGGTTACCCAGTCGTATCCATTCACACGGATTTATTACCGTCGAAGGCAGGAAGATGTCGAAGTCACGCGGGACGTTTATCAACGCTAGAACGTATCTCGCACACCTCGAACCTGAGTATCTCCGTTACTACTACGCGACAAAACTGTCGCCCAATAACGACGATATTGACATCAATTGGAACGATTTTGTTCAGCGAATAAATTCCGACCTCGTCGGCAAGATCGTCAACATTGCCTCTCGCTGCGCCGGCTTCATCAATCGTTCCCCCGGGTCCACGCTAGCGACATCTGTTGGCGATGCGGAACTGCTAAATGTATTTGTTGATGCACAAGAGACCATCGGCGAGTTATATGAAGCCGGTGATACCAATCGAGTCGTTCGAGAAGTCGCCGCTCTCGCGGACCGGGCAAACCAATACATTGCAAGTCAGGCCCCATGGGAGCTCGCCAAGTCGCCCGGTCAAGATGGCCAAGTTCAAGCGGTTTGTTCTCTCGGCATAAATATGTACCGCATTCTCGTCATTTACTTAAAACCCATTTTGCCTCGCTTGGCCAAACAGTCAGAAAAGTTCTTGGCGTGTGCCGAGCTGGATTGGGCCGACATTGGCACACCGCTAGTTAATCATCGAATCAACACTTTCGAGTCCCTTTTCACGCGTGTTGATAAAGTGGCTGTCGATGCGATGATCGCATCATCGCGCGACGTTGACGTTGAGGCCACAGAGAACTCTATGATTACCATCAGCGATTTCGAGCGAATCGATTTACGAGTGGCGAGAATCGTATCCGCCGATCCCGTCGACGGGGCCGACAAGTTGCTTCGCCTAACGCTAGACGTGGGCGACCATCGCCGAACCGTATTCTCCGGGATCAAATTGGCTTACGCTCCGAAAGATCTAGTGGGGAAGTTGACGGTGGTGGTTGCGAATCTTGAGTCACGCGAAATGCGCTTTGGAACATCGGAAGGCATGGTGCTTGCCGCTGCGAGCGGGGAAGGTGAGATCTTTTTGATTTCGGCTGATTCAGGGGCCAAACCGGGGACCCGGATAACCTGAGATGCAGTTTCGTATACCCATCCTTTACGGAACCCCTTCGCCTCGCAAGACGACCGCAATCAATTGACAGGAGTCTGGGAACTCTGTGGATCACCTTAAATGAACAAGGCGAAGCGAGTCGCCATTTTCGAACGCCTTAAAGAAGCGACCCCCAATCCGCAAACGGAGCTCCGCTACGAAAACCCCTTCGAACTACTGATCGCCGTGATTCTTTCGGCACAAGCCACGGACGTTAGCGTGAACTTAGCAACCGAAAAACTCTTTGCTGCAGCAAATGATCCCGGGGCAATCTGTGACCTCGGTATTCGTCGATTGAAGACGTTTATCAAATCAATTGGGTTATTCAACACAAAAGCCAAAAATATCCTAAAAACCTGTCAGATCCTTATCGACAAACATGACGGTTTAGTTCCGAAGGATCGTCCGGCGCTTGAAGCACTACCCGGAGTCGGCCGTAAAACGGCCAACGTTATTCTCAACACTGCCTTTGGTGTCCCCACAATTGCGGTCGACACACACATTTTCCGAATTTCCAACCGCATCAATCTTGCGCCCGGAAAAAACGTTCGCGAAGTCGAAGATCGCCTCATGCGAGTCGTCCCAAATGATTACAAAAGGGACGCCCACCATTGGATGATCCTGCATGGTCGATACGTTTGCGTAGCGCGAAAACCGCGGTGCGGTGCCTGCGTTATCGAAGACTTGTGCGAATTCAAAGGTAAAACCGAATACGACTGAGCCCCGTTGAACTCACCAACGCTAGCTCCGAGCCGAATATTGTTCGCAGCAGTCGTTAGTCCCAGTGGTTGCGACCACGTCGCGCCGCCAACCGAAGTCTCAGAGCGTTCAAGCGAATAAATCCGGTAGCGTCCGATTGGTCGTACGCGCCCGCATCCTCATCAAACGTAACGATGTCAGCATCATAGAGGCTGTCCGCGCTCGACGAGCGCCCAACAACGTGAACGCCGCCCTTGTACAACTTAAGTTTGACGGAACCATTAACAACGTTTTGCGATGCATCAATCAAGGCTTGCATAACACCTCGCTCAGGCGACCACCAAAAGCCGTTGTATATCATCTGCGCGTATCGCGGCATTAATTCGTCGCGCAGATGCGTGACCTCACGATCCATTGTGATGGACTCCATGGCCCTGTGCGCTTTCAACAAAATTGTGCCGCCGGGCGTCTCGTAACAACCCCTGGATTTCATGCCGACGTATCGATTTTCGACAATATCACTGCGTCCTACGCCATGGCGTCCACCAATCTCATTAAGCATCCGTATCACTTCTGCTGGCGTCAGCGATTGGCCGTCCACTGCGACTGCATCTCCCCTTTGAAACTCAATTTCGATGGTCTGAGCTTCATCGGGAGCTTCCTCCGGCGAAACCGTCCAGCGCCACATGGCTTCATCAGGCGCTGTGTCCGGATCTTCGAGAATCCCTCCTTCATATGATATGTGCAAAAGATTAGCGTCCATCGAGTATGGCGATTCGCCGCGCCGTTCGTAATCAACGGGAATTGCGTGGCTTTTACAGTATTCCATCATTGCGTCGCGGGAATTGATGTCCCACTCGCGATGAGGTGCGATCACGCGAATGTCTGGATCAAGCGCATAGGCACCAAATTCGAACCTCACTTGATCGTTGCCTTTGCCCGTTGCTCCGTGCGCAATCGCCTCAGCCCCCGTTTCGCGGGCGATTTCGACCAATCGTTTTGCGATCAGCGGTCGAGCGATGCTGGTTCCGAGCAAGTATTCTCCCTCATATATTGTGTTTGCTCGAAACATCGGGAAAACGTAGTCCCGAGCAAAAGTTTCGGTAAGGTCTTCGACGAAAATCTTATCGACACCCATGGCCTCGGCTTTAGCGCGTGCAGCTTCTAATTCTTCCTGCTGGCCGATGTCGGCGGTAAACGTGATCACTTCAGCATCGTACGTTTCTTGTAGCCACCGGCAGATCACAGAAGTGTCAAGCCCACCAGAATATGACAGTACTATTTTTTCTTTCATCGTCACGCCCGCGAAAAAAGATGCGGAGTTTACCCTTCTGCCCACAAAAACAATATGCACAACCAATCAGAAAACCCAGAGTTTACCAACCTGTATATGTCCCAAATTAATCGGGTAACAGGAAAACGTATCGTTTCAAACTGGTAGGCTTCACGAATGGAGTTGAACGCGCGTTTTCGCGGCTACCTACCCGTTGTTATTGATATCGAAACCGGCGGCTTCGATCGATCGCGTCATGCTTTGCTCCAAATCGCTATCGTGTTACTCGATTGGGAAAACGAGCAACTCCTTCCCACGCACACTCACGTCTGGGATCTGATCCCTCATGCCGACACGGAAGTGGAAGATGCATCATTGCAGATCACCGGTATCGATCTAAACGATTCTTCGCGAAACGCGATCAGCGAGGGTGACGCGATACAAGAATGTTTTCGTGTTGTACGGCGCGCCGTTCGTGATGCCCGTTGCCAGCGGGCCATCGTGACCGCTCACAACGGACACTTTGACCACGGTTTCCTAACGACCGGCAGCGAACGAAACAATATCAAACGAAACCCGTTCCACCCTTTTAGCGTCATCGATACCGCGTCTCTTGCCGCGGTCGCGTTCGGTCACACCGTTCTCAGCGAAGCATGTGTCCGTGCCGGCATCAATTTCGACGAAGAGAACGCCCACAGCGCTGAATACGACGCCGAAGCCACGGCAGCCCTATTCTGTCGCATTGTCAACGCGTCTGGATTTGAACTCCCAATGTAACGGGCTAGGAACTAATCGCCTGTTGAATCAGACGGCAATGCGGCCGCCTCTTGTACCAGCGGCTCGAGTTCTCCCGCTTCGTACATTTCGGTCACGATATCGCAACCACCGATCAGCTCGCCGTTCACATATAGTTGAGGGAACGTCGGCCAATCCGCGTATTGAGGCAACGTTGCCCGAATTTCGGGATTGCTGAGGATGTCGACGTACGCAAATCGCTGGCCGCACGACATTAAACACTGCACCGTTTGCGCAGAAAAACCACACTGAGGCGCTTGGGGGGAACCTTTCATGTAGAGAAGGATTGGATTGCTATCAATTTGTTCGCGGATCGTTGTTAATACGTCTTCGTTCATCGGTCTCCCAACTTTACGCATTCGCAGTTTCGAACAAACATTGTAGGGTTAACTCAATAAATCCGCCATGCCCAACTTCAGCAAAAGGATTGATCGCTCTGCTAGCGACAGCACAAAATGGACCAAGTACCGCGACCGTGACGTGATCCCGTTTTGGGTCGCAGACATGGATTTCGAGGCACCTGATTTCGTATTAAAGGCTCTTCACGAACGAATCGAACACGGCGTCCTCGGGTACGCCGAGCCCCAACCGGCGGTTGTCGATGCCGCATGCAAATGGTTTTGGTATCGGTTTAATTGGAACGTCGATCCGGACTGGTTAATCTGGATTCCTGGCGTCGTGCCCGGTTTGAACATCGCGGCAAGGGCAATCGGCTCTGACGACGATGCTCTGATCAGCATGACACCCGTGTATCCGCCTTTCTTGTCCGTACCAGCAAACTCGAACAAACGTCTTCTCACTTCCCCGCTACTTTACGACGGGGAAAAGTGGCGTATGGATTTCGACGACATCGAAAAAAAAGCACCCTCGGCAAGCGCGTTGCTACTGTCAAACCCTCAGAACCCAACAGGTCGCGTCTACTCTGAGAAAGAGCTCTCGAAGCTTGCCGATATCTCCCTAGCTAACGACGTAATAATCGTGAGCGACGAAATTCACTGGGGCATTGTGCTTGACAAGAATTGCAACCACGTACCGATAGCCAGTCTCAGCCAAGAACTCGCGCAGAAGACCATCACCCTTATCGCTTCAACTAAAACCTACAACATAGCGGGCGTTAACTGTGCGCTAGGCGTTATCCCCGACTCTGCGTTGCGCGAACGATTCGTGGAGGCGACAACCGGTCTGGTATCCCACATATCCCCTCTCGCATACGCCGCCTCTTTAGCAACATTTCTCGACCAGTCTTCTTGGGTTAACGACCTTATCGCGTACCTCCGAATCAACCGCGACATACTCGAACATTGTGTAGACGAAATACCTGGACTAGCAATGGCTCACGTGGAAGGAACCTACCTCGGCTGGATCGATGCTCGATCGCTCCAGGTAGACGATCCGGCAACTTTCTTCGAAACACATGGTCTCGGATTGTCCAACGGCGTCGATTTCGATGGATACGGGTTCGTGCGCTTTAATTTTGCCTGCCCCCGCGACCTATTATTGGAGGGCATCGAGCGACTAAAAAAAGCGGCGGGATCCGGCTAGCCGAGGCCTTGACAGGAACGCCCTCTTGACTAATATCGTTCGTTTCCCGGGCAGCAAACGCTGCCCGCGTTTGTTTTGGAGACAAGACGATGTCGACCGTAACCGAAATAATGCCCACCTACGGGCGCTTGCCCATCGCTTTCGAACGTGGCCAGGGCGCTTGCCTGTATGACGCCGACGGAAACCGTTATCTCGACGCACTCGCTGGGATTGCGGTAGTTGGATTGGGTCACGCTCATCCCGCAGTTACCCGAGCGATCCAACGGCAAGCCGAAACCTTGGTACATACATCAAATCTCTATGAGATCCCACTGCAGGAACAACTTGCCCGTCGCCTCTGCGAAATTTCTGGCATGGAGAACGCTTTCTTCGCCAATTCGGGAGCGGAAGCGAACGAAGCTGCGCTGAAAATCGCTCGTCGCTACGGCAACGAACGTGGAATCGAAAATCCTCAGGTGATCGCGATGGACGGCAGTTTTCATGGCCGCACCATGGCAACACTCACCGCAACCGGTAACCGAAAGGTCCATGCTGGGTTCGAACCGTTGCTAGGAGGATTCCTGCGGGCACCCTACAACGACATACCGAGCGTGACCAATATCGCGGAAAACAATAATGGAGTCGTCGCGATTTTTGTGGAACCCGTCTTGGGAGAAGGAGGCGTACAAATTCCCGCCGATGATTACCTTCTGAAGTTGCGAAAGATTTGTGACGACAACGATTGGTTGCTCATCCTCGATGAAGTCCAAACTGGTAACGGTAGAACAGGTCGCTATTTTGCGTATCAACACGCGAATATATTGCCCGATGCCCTGACGACGGCCAAAGGATTGGGGAACGGCGTACCTATAGGAGTCTGTTTGGCGCGTGGCTCAGCAGCTGAAACACTCGTTGCTGGAACACACGGCTCTACATTTGGGGGCAACCCACTCGCGTGTGCGGCCGCGCTGGCTGTAATCAGCGAACTCACGGATGGCGGCGTGATAGAACGCGCGGCTGAACTCGGGGAACGCATAATAAACGCGCTTGCCAAGAACCTCGATGGACTCAACCACGTTCGCGATATACGGGGAAAGGGCATGATGATCGCAGTAGAGCTCGAGAACCCCTGCACGGATCTGATCCAAAAGGCTTTATCAAAAAGACTGTTGCTGAACGTCACCACAGACACCGTTTTGCGGTTACTCCCGCCGTTGAATCTCACAGACGACGAAGCCGATGAAATCGTCGACATCGTGACCTCGCTCGTCCGAGAGGCCGGTTCCTAAAGAGCTCCTCTAAACAAGGTTGCACGCTGATGACGGCTAAGCATTTTCTGTCCCTTATGGACTTTTCTCGCGACGACCTCGCTCAAATTATCGAGCGTGCTTCCGAACTCAAACATTTGCACGCCACGGGTGTTCATCACAGGCCACTCGAAGGCAAAACCTTGGCCATGATCTTCGAACTTAAATCCACTCGGACACGGGTAGCGTTTGAAGCCGGCATGCATCAGCTGGGAGGCCATGCCATTTTTTTGCGACCTGACGAAACTCAATTGGGGCGCGGAGAACCCATCGGAGACACCGCACGCGTACTATCTTCATTGGTGGATATCGTGATGTTGCGAGTCCTGGATCATGCCGATTTAAACAGCTTCGCCGCCGTATCCTCGGTACCGGTAATCAACGGCATGAGCAATCGCTTCCATCCATGCCAACTCCTCGCGGACATGCAGACGTTCATCGAAAAACGAGGGTCAATCCGTGATCAATCTGTCGCCTTTATCGGCGACGGTTACAACATGTGCAACTCTTACATGCTGGCCTCGGATCGGTTCGAATTCGACTTAACAATTTCCACGCCCCCAGAATTTCGACCCAACAAAGATCTTTTCGACAAGCATCGCCGTGCACACTGGGTCGCTACTCCACAAGAAGCCGTATCTGGCGCGAACCTGGTGGTGACCGATGTATGGTCCTCGATGGGCCAGGAAAACCAAGTCGCCGAGCGCCAAGAGGCTTTCCAAGGATTTCAGGTGGATTCAAATTTACTCGACCACGCGGATACCAACGCGCTTTTTATGCATTGTCTCCCCGCTCATCGTGGCGAAGAAATCAGTGCTGACTTACTCGAAGACCCCCGTTCGGTCGTCTGGGAGGAGGCTGGCAACAGACTTCACTCTCAAAAGGCCCTACTCGAATTCATGCTGGGCTGACTCAACCCAATTGTAGGCTATTCTGAAACGGCTAAGTTCCCCCGGGACCTACCGCAAGTGCTTGCGATACCGCTCGTCGCCAACCGGCTAGGCGCTCGGAACGAACTCGATCTTCCATATCGGGCGAAAATCGCCGGTCAACGTTCCAACGGTCACTTGCATCCTCTAGATGATTGATAAGGCCCGCCCCTATCGCAGCGAGGAATCCAGCACCTAAGGCCGTTGTCTCGCTGATCTTAGGCCGTTCGAGAACCAATTCGGTTACGTCAGATAGGAATTGACAAAACCAATCGTTCTGGACCATGCCACCGTCAATACGCACGTGTTGCGGCTTAACACCCTCCGATCGAAAAGCGTTAAACAAATCCATCGTCTGAAATGCGATGCTCGATAGCGTGGCTGTCACAATCTCGTCGACACCCGAATCTAGAGTTAACCCCGATATGACCCCCCGAGCATCCGGTCGCCAGTGCGGGGCCCCTAGACCCGTAAACGCGGGCACAACAAAAACACCATTGGTATTGCCACCCATTTTTCTAGCGATTTCGGCCGTTTCAGCAGCGCTTTGAATAAAACCTAACTTGTCGCGTAACCACTTGATGGCTACGCCGGCCGAAAAAATGCTGCCTTCCATCGCAAAAGTGGTCTGGCCAGCAATTCGATAGCCGATGGTGGTCAGTAATCCCGTTGTCGAATCTATCCGTTTTCCTCCGGTATTGACCATGACAAAACAACCGGTGCCGTATGTACTTTTCACCATACCTGGCGAAATACAACCCTGACCGATTAACGCCGCTTGCTGATCGCCGGCAATGCCAACGATGGGTATTTCAGCACCAAACCACCGCGCGTCCGCGGTCCCAAAATCGGCCACACAATCCTTAACCTCCGGGAGCAAACTCGCTGGAATTCCGAAGTATTCCAAAAGGACGTCGCTCCATACGTGGCGCGTAATGTCAAATAACTGTGTACGCGCTGCATTGGTGGCGTCCGTAACATGGTTTCGCCCCCCCGTTAGTCGCCACACCAAAAAAGAATCTACCGTACCAAACCGTAACCGATCTAACTCTGCTAACCGCTGCGTTTCGGGATCACGAAGCAACCACTCAAGCTTCGTGCTTGAAAAGTATGGATCGATAATGAGACCGGTGATTTCGTTAACCGAAGCCGCCATCCCGTCCGATTGCATTTGTACGCAACGTTCTTGGGTGCGGCGGTCTTGCCAAACGATAGCATTGTGAACGGCTTGTCCCGACTCCGCGTCCCAAAGCAACGTTGTTTCGCGTTGGTTCGTAATGCCGATCGCAGAAATTCCCCCCGCGTCCACCGGCGAAGAATTAATCGCGTTTCGCGCGGCCTTCAATGTCGTGTTCCAAATGACCTCGGGATCTTGTTCGACCCATCCATCGCGAGGAAATATTTGATCAAAGGGGCAACTGGCGTCGCCTACGGGATTGCCACCGTCGTCGAAAACAATCGCTCGCGAACTCGAGGTGCCCTGATCTATCGCTAATACATAGTTCATAACGCGTTTTCTTTCACCTTTATTTACCCTTGCTTAACCCCAACATGTAGTGGTTAGAGCTTTACCTTATAACTCACAGGCAATCCACAGGTTTTCCCCAAGGTGTTTCTTGCATTCCCGTTATTATCCCTTTATGTTGTGGCGCTCGCGCAGTATAAAACTACATATGGTGTAAGCGTGCACTCGCGATCTCGGAACAACCATCAATGGAAGCTGGTAGGTCGACAATATAAAGCACTGCGCAGAAACACCACATATAGTATTTATCCTAGAAGCCAGATCCAGTCTGATTAAAGAGGCACGGGAACGTAGCCGAGAAGCCAAAAAGGGGACCCATCTTTAATGCAAGCAGAATCGGTCGACCCAAATGACCAAGCTCAAAAATCGCCCGAAAACAGTCTCACCAAAGTGACTGCGCCAACACCAGGTCCAATTAGCCCCTCCATTGCAGCGACCGCACCAGGTCAGATCCGGGTCATTAAACGTAACGGCACTGTCGTTCCCTACGCCGAGGATAAAATCGGGGTCGCGATGACCAAGGCTTTTCTTGCTGTCGAGGGAGGTACGGCAGCAGCATCGCCACGTATTCGCGAACTCGTTGCTGGTTTAGCTGGACAGGTATCGTCAACATTTACGCGTCGTCTACCGTCCGGTGGAACGATTCACATCGAGGATGTGCAGGATCAGGTTGAACTTGCTCTGATGCGTTCCGGGGAACATAAAGTTGCGAGAACCTACGTCCTGTACCGCGAAGAACGGGCGAGAGCAAGGAAAAGCGAGGTCGTCGACTCAGCATCAGACCAATCGGTAACGATTAACGTCGTCCGGAGGGACGGTGATCGCGCGGCCCTCGATATGGAGCGAATTCGAACGCTGGTTACAGAGGCCTGCGAAGGACTCGAAGATGTCGACGCTCAACGCATCTTGACCGAATCGTTGTCCAATATGTACGACGGAATATCCGAAGTGGACGTCGCTACGTCTTTGCTCATTACGGCTCGAACGTTAGTCGAGGAGGAGCCAAACTACACATTCGTGACCGCCCGACTTTTATTAGACCAACTCCGAACCGAAGCTCTTGAATTTCTCGACGTCCGTAGTCAAGGGCAGGAAGATTATCAAGCCACGCAATCACAGATGTCGGACACCTACGGCGAAGCTTTTCAAGCATTTATCCTTCGAGGCATAGAATTGGAGCTACTCGCACCGGAGCTCGGGCGATATGACCTTGTGCGTTTGGGGTCGTCTCTTGTCCCGGAACGCGACCTGCAATTTAACTACCTGGGTTTACAGACCTTATACGACCGATACTTTTTGCATTCGAACGAGGTTCGGTTCGAGTTGCCCCAAATCTTCTTCATGCGGGTCGCGATGGGGTTGGCCCTCCAGGAAGAGAATCCCGAGGAACGCGCTGT
>Ga0209034_10001666_pt1 | contig 10673 bp, 4 predicted proteins | sample MarorgKNORR_S2LV_2_FD_188219 | JGI IMG/M metagenome (GOLD analysis project Ga0209034, IMG submission 188219) | Marine microbial communities from the Southern Atlantic Ocean, analyzing organic carbon cycling - 250m_A/KNORR_S2/LV (SPAdes) (version 2) | ecosystem: Environmental > Aquatic > Marine >...
CGTGTTTACCGCTGATACAGATTTCAGTCTGGAAGATATTTCAACGGTAGAGGTTGATGGTGTTAGACCAGCTGTTTTTCAGGTTGATAGTGTCTTTGTGGATGGGTCCAATAATGTTTTCGGATATTGGAACTCAAACTCTACCAGGCTGATCGTTGAAGTGGCTAATTCTGTCAGCGACAATGACATAAGTCTCATCGGTGGCAGTGTGCAGATTATAGGAAGAGTCCATGTCTTGAACATTCCAGGAGAATGGCAGAATGTCGGAGCGACTACTGTTTTGTTAGAGAGCGTTGCAGACGATGGAGGAACAGAGCCAACGGGTATTTGGAACTCTGATGATCAGAATGCACCGTATCACTATGGACAGTTTCCTGGAAATACGCTTCACTTTGAGCTAGATGAAGCTACGGTGGAGGCAATGACAGATTTTCCTGATATTGGTAATCGACAGTTCAATATTAATGTTGAATTTGCAGCGATCATTACGGATAAGGCTGGAAATTCTAGACAAGGTACGGAAGTCCCATTCACCACGGGATTGGGCTCAGCTTTAATTGTGGATGAGGTTATGCCTCTAGATCCTGATTTTGGGCTTCCATCAGGATACAATTATACGCTGGCAGCATCGTTTGATAATTATGAGCAAATTCTTCCGGATACGGTGATCGGAAGCTGCTGCTCGCGAGAAGGATATTTTAACAGTACAAACACCGGACTAACCTTTAAATCCTGGATATCGTTTGATGATGACAGGGGTGAGTATTTTGTTGACAGAGATCGTTCACTTGTAGGTGGTACGGTCCAGGTTCAGATGTCTACCAGCTCAGATGTTGCGACACCACCCTGGCACTCGATAGGCCCTGCTCAAGGGATTACGCAGGATAATGTCGATGTCGGATTTGTAAACGTGCCTGTCGATAGTGCTGCCCTAAGCGCGGTGACCGACGTGTTTATTGAGGGGAACAGACTCTATTTTAGAAACATTGTAACGGACAATGCGGGTAACATTACTGAGCAGTCTGTGGTAAGCGCCAAGACAATAAGGGTTGACACGACCCCGCATGAGTATCTTAACCTTGACTACTCAAGAATCTATGTTAACGGATCGCACGAGCCGATTATTACTGCTACGTTTGACCTTAACGATCTTCCCTATAGTGTGCCGAAGCTTTCTGCTGTATATGCTACCAGCTCTGGCAGTGAACCTACGGATGTAGAGATGCACCGTGTTAATGACTATACATTCATAGATACTCTCGATGTGCCTGGCACATCTGGAGAGTCGCAGTATGATGGCGCGGCCACGATCTCAATCAGCGCGACAGACGTTGCCGGAAACCCACTAGTTCAGGGTAGTATCACAAAGAGAGACTACCTTATAATTGATAATACTCCGCCAACTGTTTCTTTTGTTTATGAAAACACTACAAACGCAGCAGCGGCAGCTAGAGACTCTGGAAGAGTAGACGATATAATCAGGGTTGTCGCAGTCCCTAATGAGCCAATCTATCTGTCACTTGATCCAGATACAGCGAATGCGCTATCAAAGCCAACTCTTAATGTGGACACGTGGCAATGGTCAGGAGTCGAGGCCAATGTTGAGACAGCGTTAGATGGCGTCTATGACAGCACCGGAGTCAGTGACAGCAGTGTCTACTTAGTTACGTTACCAGGAACTGGTGATTTTGAAGAATATAGCAACATTTTGTCTATGACCATTAACGGAACCGACTGGGCAGAGAATCCTGTTGGTGGCTATACGTTTCTTGATGGAGCCGGTAATGAAACGTTTGTCTTAGATAATGTAGACCCATCGTTTAGAAACTTTTCTTATAATGATAGTTCATTCATTAACTATGATGAAAGTGAAATGGCGGTTTCTGTACAGCTAGGATGGTACAATGATGAGAATATGGATTCTGCCTGGGTCAAATTTGATCCTGTTTCAGATCCAGGATCTGCAGATTCTGTTGAACTTGCAGTTGGTACACAGGAGACAGCAAGGGGCGACAATGAGACTGGTGATATTGCAAACCAGATTGAGCTTGAGAATACGCTTGCAGATAGTAATACCTATAACATTGTTTTCAGAGGAAAAGATGGTGTTGGTAATGTAGGAACTGATACGATCAAATTCGTGACCTATGATACGTTTAAACCAAAAGCAGATGTTGAATATGAGACAGAATTTATAACATCCCTCGAACCTGTAACTGGTACTACGATTAATGTAACCTTTAATGAGCTTCAAAATACTCTAAATGGAGTCCCAAAGCTGAGACTATTTTTTGATGGGCAGGAAGCTCAAAATGATCCTGAATCAGACTGGGACGGTAGTTTTGATTTATCCACTAATCCGGATACTGTTTCTAGTTTGAAGAAATTTACAGTTGATATGATTAATTCTATCGATGATGCGAAAACCTGGTATTATGTGGTTGACATGGTTGGTAATCCAACTATTGTTCCAGCAGATCCTGATTGGGACGGCTACCTATGGGCACAGGTAATCTCAAGCGATCTATCTGGAAATCCATTTACGCAAGATAGCCTAAGCTTTACTAATTATACATATCTAGATAACACAGTGCCAACTGCTACTTTTACTTACACGAACCAGCGTGATTCATTACTTACCTATGCAGCACCGGCTGCAGATACAACCTACTGCTGCTATGCAATTGGCGGTGACCAAATTACCGTCCAGGTTGCCATGAACGAGGAGATTAAGGGTATTAATCCTGTTCCTCTATTGAGTGGTACCTATAACAAAGACAATGACGGGGTTGGTACTGTGTTTAGTGATATTGCTCCATCTTCATCTAATCTCAATGAGGAAACAGAATTTGCTGATATGTTAACCTATACGATCACTATTGAAGATAGTGTATTCAATGATGGCCCTATGGAGCTTAACTTGACAGCCTTTGATCGTTCAGGAACACAGGTAAGTCTCTATGCAGATAGTCCTCAAAAGCTTAATGCCGTTGGTTCTAATATTGCTCTGGAGATAGACAATATACATCCGTGGGGATATACATCTGTCTATCCAATTTTTGAAGAGCCTCTGCCAGAAGAGATAACGTTCCCAACGGATACGCTATATACCACGGGATACCGTGTGGTTGATGGTTGGATCAATAAAGAGACTGAGAGCGTAAAGGTGAAGGTTCCTTACCAGCAGCCGACCACAGACAGCACACTATTTGGTAATGCTACATGGGGCCCAATAGGAACACTAGACATACAGGTCAAAAACCTTGATATTATCCCGGTCCAGTGGCAGAATATTGGCGAACCTGATACACTCACTTCAGGAATAGATCCTCTTGGAGAATATGCCTATCTCCGCACTGTTTCTAGGCCAATCGATTTGCTTGATACAGCATCATACTCAGTTGGTAATAGACTTCTTTTTAGAGCCATGCTTACGGATAAACATGGAAACGTGACCTATGGTCAAATGAGTGATAAGTATGTAAGAAATGACAGGGATCTCTATGAGCCAGATTCGATAAATGCTGACACAGTAGGTTATGATATTATTGTTCCTGATTTGGGTGCATATAATAGTGGAAACTTTAATGAAGCAGGTCCTATTGTCTCGAATGATACGGTTACCATTAGCTGGTCAGAGTTTACAGATCCTGGAGGTATTCTAGCCTCAGGTGTGGACAGGTATGAGCTGCAGATTTACGAGTATGATAATAGTTGGCACGATGGAGACAGTATCCCTGTTCCGGGTACGAGTGCCCACACTGACAGTGTGTTCACTGGTGATAATGATGGAGATGGGGTTAACGATGTGTGGCTGACCATACCTATTGCAAACGCTCCAACTGCTGGAAATCCATTTCAGCAGGACACGACGATGCTAAAACATAACCATTATTATGCTATTGGGGTCAGAGCGTTCGACGTTGCCGGAAATTCCTCAGATACATTGTATACCGATCCGATTCAGAGAATAAACTCAGCACCTGAATTTATTAGTCTGAATGATTTAATACTCTATGAGGATATCCCTTGGGACTATGACACGGCCAGGGTAACAGACCCTGATCTGAGCACGCTTCAGAGTGACTCATTTTCATATTCTATAATGTCTTGGACAGGTACTGAAAGCGACACGACTGGTAATAAAGTAGAATCAAATCCACCAGCAGTAGATGAGGTAACGGGTCTAATTTCTTGGACACCAATCCAAAATGATACGATTGACCAGGCCGGTGTCTATACCCTCAGGCTAGTTGCAGAGGATCAGTATTCATTTTCTGCTACAATGTTTGCCAATGCGACGGTCAATGCTGTAAACGATACCCCAGAGGTTGCGATCATTGGTCAGGATGAGACGATAACATGGAGCGAAGACAAGCCTACTACAGAAGTTAAAAGTATTAACCTTAGTAAATATGTCAAAGACGTTGACAATGCTGACTCGACATTGTCCTGGCAGTTTGTTATTATGGATACTTCGCAGTTAGATGAGGACTTTCCTCTGGCGACGGTTATTGTTGGGCCTGGCACACCCAAGAAGGTGCAGACGCAGTTAATGAGGGCCTATATGGGATTTAATCCTGCTAGGGGAGTAGACATTCCAGCGCTGGCAAGAAGATCAGGAAGGACGACAATGAGGATGCTCTCTAGAGAAAACTCATTGATCACCATTGATATTGAGACGACAAATGATAGTACCTATGCAATATTTAACAGCGACTCAAACTACTATGGCTCCAACCACAGAATAATTTTTAGAGCGCAAGATCCGCTAGGGGCTTTTGACTTAGACACTGTGATTGTCAATATAACTCCGTTGAATGATCCTCCGATTGTTTCTGCTATCGACACCCTGGTAATAAATGAGAATGATTCAATTTGGATTGATTTTTCTCAGTATACTTCTGACGTAGATGATTCTACATTAACCTTTACAATTGAAGGGATCTATAACACAGACTCGGTCACATTTTCTACTGATCCTTATCTCTCTCATGGACCAGGGGACACTGTTCTGTTTAATCCATTCGATCTCTGGTCTGGGCATGCGAATTTCAAGGTCACTGCGTCTGATGAAGAGGCCCAGGGCTCACAATTATTTACCCTGAATGTTTTACGTGTACCAAGGCCTGATATAGAGGTTTCATTGGTCCAGAATAATGCTTTTTCAAGCTATCTTCACATCATTATTGTAGACAAAGAGCAGAAAACAAAGTACCTCCAGCTTGAGGTCCAGAACCAGCGTATAGATGTGGACACTGTCGCTGCATTTACATACACTGGAGACTTTAGCTTCGGTATAGGTGGCGGATACTCGTTTGATGTATTGGCGATTGCTGAAGTAGGAAAAACTATCTATACGAATACCTTTAACCTTGCGCCAGCGCGTGTTGCTAACCGCTGGTATGCTAGCAGCTCAGATGGAAGATTTAGTATTACCGGAGATCCTGGCAGTGTTGACATGGACCAGAGCTTCCTCATTGTTGACAGTTCTCTTTTTGTTAGTAATTTTACGGATGAGGCATCGTATGTACTAGGCGATGAGTCGTTTGTGTTTAATAAACCAATAGAAGTACAATTCGGTAGTATGAGAGAGGATCTTTCCATTTACCAGCGAGATAATGGTGTAATATGGAAAGAGCTGCCATCGATTAACAGAAACGGCCAGGTGTTTACTTTTACAGAAAATACAGGATATTTTAGACTCGGACCGAAAACGATTATTGTTCCAGAAGAGACAGACCTTCATCAGAACTATCCAAACCCATTTAATCCGTCGACCACTATCAAGTATGATATTGGTCTGTTAGATGGACTAGAACAAAAGGTAAGCGTTAATGTGTATAATCTCCTTGGTCAGCAGGTTGTAACATTGGTTAATAATGTTAGTCAGGTTGGGCAGTTTTATGTAAAATGGGACGGTGCTGACAAATTTGGTAAGATGCTGCCTTCAGGAATATATTTTATTCAACTTAAGACGGACACTGGAATCATAAAAAACAAAAAGATGATGTTTCTAAAGTGATGGTTAAAAATATGAAACATACTACTGTAGTATTAGGATCATTAATCTTTCTGATTCTATCTTTCAATTGTAGACAGCCTGTTATTCCAACAGAGGAAGACTTAGCCGGCTATGGTTGGACCTTGTACGAGACCGGTGAATATCAGGAGGCAAGAGAATGGTTTTATGATGCTGTAGACAAAGATTCTTCTTATGCCGATGGGTTTAATGGCATAGGATGGTGTTTTGGGAAACTAAGACAGGCTGATTCAGCGGCAGTTTATTTTCTTATCAGTCAGACGAAACCTTTTGATCCGTATGATACTCCCGACTTGGATCTTGACCTTTATGCCGGGCTTACATTTTCTTACAGTGGGATGCATATTGACTCATTGGTGCGTACATACGCTGCCTACGTCTTAGTTGAAAGGCCAGAGCTAGGGCCATGGTATTTTAGTCATGATAACAAAATCAATCACCTCGATATTAGGCTAGAGCTAGCGCTTGCTGATTTTAATATGGGTTATTTTGTTTCCTGTCGAGACAACCTTCAGTCGATCTATAATGACACATATTATCAGAGCTTCCCATCAAATAATCCTAAAGCACTAACAATGAATGTAGAGACCGTATCTGGAAGAGCAGAGCTAGCACAAATATTACAGTCACTGCAGCAGACCCTAAAAAATATCTAGTCATTCCAAATAGTAATATCTCTGACCCATTGTCTGCAAAGGATGATTCTTTTTGGATGTCAGAAGCATTCAAACTAGCTGAAAAAGCTTTTTCTTTAGATGAAGTTCCAGTAGGCGCTATTGTAATCTGTTTTGACAGGATTATAGGCAAAGGTTACAATCAGTGTGAGTCCTTAAACGATCCGACAGCACACGCCGAAATTTTAGCAATTACAGCTGCTGCAAACACTCTAGATAACTGGAGACTGAACGAGTGTACTATTTACGTAACTAAAGAGCCCTGCACAATGTGTGCGGGCGCTATTATAAATTCTAGGATGAATCGACTTGTTTTTGGTGCATATGATGAGAAAAAAGGCGCCTGCGGATCGTTATACCAAATTTGCGGAGACAAGAGGCTAGAGTCAGACACCATAGTTCATGGTGGGGTGATGGAGAGTCATTGCGTGTCCATATTAAAAGAGTTTTTTTCACTAAGGCGAGATAGTTAATATCAGCTCTTCATATTTACTCTAATTAGCAAATAATCATATAAATTTTATTCATACAAGGATGCAAATGAAAAACATAATAATTATACTATATTTATTTATTGCCTTTAATTGTGATAAACCAAACCCTCTAGATGTTGAAATATACAAGCTTGATAATGGACTGACAGTCATGCTAAATGAAGATCATAATGAGACAAGCGTTTTCGGAGCTGTTGTTGTTGACGGAGGAGGCAAGCGTGACCCAAGTGATGCAACCGGAATAGCACACTATCTGGAACATGTTTTATTTAAAGGTACTTCGAAGATGGGTACCATTGATTATAATGCAGAAAAAATATATCTAGATAGTATAGAGGTTTTATATGATAAACTGGCCTCTACGGAGGATGACAGAAGAAGGCTAAATATTCAGAAAGATATAAACAGGGTAAGTGTTAAGGCTGCTGAGTATGCGATACCCAATGAGTTTGACAGGCTGATTGAGGGAATGGGTGGAACCGGACTCAATGCAGGAACTGGCTCAGATTTTATTTATTATTTTAATGCTTTCCCAAGTACGCAGATCGAAAAATGGATGGAAATCTATAGCCACAGGTTTTTGGATCCCGTGTTTAGAATGTTTCAGGCAGAGCTTGAAATTGTTTATGAAGAAAAAAACCGTGCAATGGACAATCCATTTCGTGTTTTCTATGAAACGTTCAGAAAATATTTTTTTAAAAAGCATCCATATGGTCAACAGACAGTCCTTGGTTCAGTAGATCATTTAAAAAATCCTTCTCTCTCTAAAATGAAAGAATATTATGATAAATACTATGTAGCAAATAATATGTATTTGATTATCGCTGGAGATTTCAATAAAAGAGAAGTAAAAAGATTGATCAAAGAAAAATTCCAGAAAATAAAAAAAGGTGGAACGATAGAACCAGTTAATATATTAGAAAAACCATTTAAAGGCAGAGAAGTTGTTGATCTAGTAATGACGCCTTATCGGATGATTAGGATGGGATACAGGACAGTTGAGCCGAATCATGAAGATGCAGTTGTTCTTGATGTTATCAAGAATATGTTTAATAATTCATCAAGAACAGGCTTGCTAGATAAGTTAACCACAGAGAATAAGATTCTTAGCGCTTATGCAACTACGGGTCTTGGTGGTACTGACTTAGGTGGTTTTGGTTTTCAGTTTGTACCGAAAGATGATAAACAAACTTTTGGAGAGGCAGAAAAGTTAGTGTTACATGAAATAGATAAAGTAAAAACCGGGAATTTTGATTCTGAATTACTTGATTTTATTAAGCTGAATATTAATATGAGCCACGAGACCAGGATGGAAAGTGTTAGCGGAAGATTGTGGCTGATTATGTCCATAATATTGGATAATAAGCCATGGGAAGATATAAAGTCATATCCTGAAAAAATTAATAGTGTTACCAAGGATCAAATTATTGAAGTAGCTAACAAATATTTTAATGATAATTATTTAATTGTTCGTTCAGATAAAGGAGACCATGACAAGGTTAAACTTGAAAAACCGCCTTTCAAACCAGTCGCTCCAAAGAATACTGAGGCAAAATCAGAATATGCAAGTGAACTAGATAAAATCAAACCAAGTGAGATTAGCCCCAGATTTGTAGACTTTGGTAAGGATGTAGTTTTTGATGATATTAGAGAAAATCTTCATTTTTATTATGTTGAAAATCCTGTAAATACGATTTTTAGTATGAGACTTCAATTTGGCCTAGGAACTATTGAAAACCCTGCGCTTTCTCAGTCTGCTCAATATATAGCCTTGATAGGCACAAAGGATAAAACCTTTGATCAGTTTAAAGAGGAACTTCAAAAAATAGGGTCGAAGATAGAGGTATATGCAAACAGTAATTATTTTGGTTATTCTATTAGTGGCTTTGATGACTACTATAAAGAAACCCTTGGGTATCTTAATGAGTATATGGGGCAGATGCATGTTCGAGAAGATGATAGACAAAAGCTCAGTAAGCTGGTAGAAAATAGTAAGATTACCAGAGACAGAGAGAAAAAAGATCCCTCTGCTGCTGGTAGAGCGCTAAAAGATTATGCATTATGGGGTAAAAAATCGCCTTACTTGAGAAGATCTACATTAAAAGAAGTAGAGTCAATGACTCCAGAGTTTCTGGTTCAACAAGCAAAAGATGCTATGAAGTATGAGGCTGATATTATGTATACTGGAACCATTCCTAAGTCTATTGTGATTAGATCAATTAAAGATGAGCTAAACATATCCTCAAATCTAAGAGATACAAAGTCGCCGATAACAATAGACTATAATCCTCATACCAGAAATAAGGTATTTATGATCGATGATCCTGAGGCGGTCCAGAGTCAGATTTATATACTATCTGAGGGTAAGGTTCTTGACATGGAACAGAGGAGTGTGGCTGATGTTTTTAACAAATATTTTGGCTTAGGGATGGCGAGTATTGTTTTTCAGGAAATAAGAGAGTTTAGGTCGCTGGCCTATACTGCTCGCGGATACTACATCAACAGGCCAGATGTTGATATGAAAGGGTATTTCTATGGATACATTGGTACGCAGGTTGACAAGACAATGGACGCAATTTCAACATACATAGATATATTCAAAAATATGCCGCAAAAAGAAAACAGACTTGGTTCTATTCGTGATGGACTAACACAATCAATAAATACAAAAAAACCAGCATGGAGAAGCCAGGCGACATATGTTAGTAATCTTATTAAACAGGATTATAAGGAAGATCCAAATAAGTTTAAATACAGTGTGTATAAGAAAATTGATTTTGATGATGTTATAGAGTTTCATAAAAATAATTTTAAGAAAGATCCAACAGTTATTACGATCCTCACAGACAAATCAAAAATAAATATTGATAAAATTTTGGATTATGGGGAACTAATTGAACTAAATAAAGAGATTATTTTTAATTAAAATTATTTTTGAGGTACTAAATAGTAGTTAATTTTATAGAGGATACTATGGTAGATGATATTGATATAAAAATATTACAATATTTACAAAAAGATGGTAGGGCGACTGCTAGTAAGATTGCATTAAAACTAGAACTAACAGTACCTACAATTACTGAAAGAATCAAAAGGCTAAAAGAGTCATCAGTAATAAAAGGATTTCAGGCAATTATTGATCCTAAAGCTTTGTCTCTTGATGTGTCAGCGATGATTACTGTTGTTTCATCATCCTCTAATAATTATCAGGAAGTAATTAGAAAAGCTGTTGAATGCACTGAAGTCATTCAGTGTTTTTCTACAACAGGTATGGGGTCATTATTATTATGGGTATCAACAAATAATTCACAGTCACTTGAAGAGCTATTGAGAAAAATTCAAAGCTGGCCCAATGTAACAAGAACAGAAACCCAGGTAATATTATCAACCTATAAAAGTTTTTTTGAGCTTCCGATCTAAAGGTGGATTATTTATTGCTCTATTATTATTCTATAAAATCAT
>Ga0209034_10001669_pt1 | contig 10666 bp, 11 predicted proteins | sample MarorgKNORR_S2LV_2_FD_188219 | JGI IMG/M metagenome (GOLD analysis project Ga0209034, IMG submission 188219) | Marine microbial communities from the Southern Atlantic Ocean, analyzing organic carbon cycling - 250m_A/KNORR_S2/LV (SPAdes) (version 2) | ecosystem: Environmental > Aquatic > Marine...
ACGCACCTGCAAATCTCGAAACGCTTCGATTAAAGTAGACCACAATGATTTGCCGTGGATATCAATTGAACATCAAACTCAAACATATTCGCCTTAGTCGCGGAACATGCGGATTGCATCCTGTGCGATGATGTCATTGATGATTCTATGTTCATCTTTTGTGGGTTGTATACACACAAACAACATCGAACCAGTTGAGGATATAGGTGGTGAGACTTTCCAGGCGTACAGTATAGTTGCGCCAATTGATACTGGAATCAACGTCTACCATGACCACTTTGTCCTTAACGAAACCCTTCCAAATTGGATGCTTGAAGGACTTGGAGTTACGATGTGGTGTAATATCACTACAGAAGGAACTTGGCAAGAAAGATACGAAGCAGATAGAGAATCTTGTTGGGACATCATTACTTCATCAGACATAGTATACTTCCCAGGTACGAGAATTATTGGTACAACACCAGACGACGAGACAGATATTCCAATTCTCGATGATCCTTCCGATGGTCATGGGACTGCGGTCACGGGTGCGGTTCTAGATGCAAATCCCGATGCTATCATTTTCTTTGTTGAAGGGTTCAGCGACGCAGCGGTTCTTGCCGCAGCCAACCAACCACTCGTTGATATAATCACAACTTCATTCGGACCTATTGGCTCAATACCTGTTCCTGGAATAGAAGACGCAACTAGGGTTGCAGTGGTTGAAAATAAGAAAATCCACACAGGAGCTGCAGACAACACTCCTTCCCCCACCGTTCAAGATTCCACTGCAGGCCCTCCTTGGTCAATTGGAGTTTCAGGTTATGCGGAAGAAGATGATGACCAAAAGGAAACTATGAGTGGTTCCTACCCAGATATTGCTGCTGATTGGACTCAAATGTTGCCTAACCATGATGATACCGATGGATACCATCAAACATCTGGTACCTCCTTTGCTACCCCTCGAACCGCAGGAGTTCTAAGTCAGGTATTGACGATGCTTAGACAAGGCTCAGGCGATGTTAGTACCGGAGCATCGGAGGGAAGAGGTGGTTTACTGGTCAACGGCACAAATCTATCTATCTCAAATGACGACGTTAGAGACGCTCTGAACTTGTCCGCATGGTATCCTAGCGCTTCTACATGGGATCCTACTTCCGGAACTCTGCCAATATCACCCATTGCCCCGTGCGTGCAGGTAGGTTGGGGGGTTGTGAATTTATCCAACATTAAATCGATTCATGACCACCTAGCAGGCCTAGAAACGATGCCTCAAAGGCCAACCGATGTTGTCGCTTGTATGGAAGCAAATCAAGCAATTAGAGAGGCATATTGGGGCGGTTAGCACCCATTCTCACAAAACTGGAATATCAAACCCGTCTTCTATTGGGTCAGGGGCTTCTTTACTCAAACTGACCTCTACTTCATCTTCTTCTACTAACTCAGAGGCGTGAGGAGTTTCTTTCTCCCACCAAGGGTTACGAGTCATTCCCAGTGCCAGTGCTGCTGGAGTTAGAAGTAGGTAAATCCAAACTTTGAGAGTCAAAGTCCCCTCTTCAATCAGAGCGTTAATCGATAGGGCGATTAGTAACAAAAAAGACAACCAACCGACGATAACACGTATCCTTTCCACACCATCTGGTCATTGTCCTATCTGATTAGTAATACCCTAATTTCAGTCATAGAATCTAGATTTTCGCAATATCCTAGACTAAGACAACATCTTGTACCCTGACTTTTCACCGGGATTGATGGAAAGTAACTGGCTGCTTCTTAGATGTAAGTGTGGGCAGTCATTTGGAGCTCGACAAGGTACCACAGCATCTTGTAGCCGCTGTGGTGAAACTAGCCAAATAACTACCACTGCGGTATTTACCGACTCTGCCAAACTCACAGAGGCCGTAGCAAAAGCGAATCTCCCATCTGAAATTAAGGATGAGATCAATAGTAGATTGGGTGAGAAAAAGCGTAAACAATTGACTACAAGAGATCGCGCAAGCAGTGCTATGGTTCACAGGATTCTCAAACAATCTACTGACGAAAGAGGCATACTGACACTAGAGTCTTTACGAAATTCTCTCGATTTGGAGGGAGTATGCGAGCCTTCGGCCGAGCAAATTATTGGCATGGCAGAATTGCAAGGGGTAGTCCAAAGATTTAGTCAAGAAGAGTGGAAATGGCTAGCGTGAACTCCATAAAGTCGGCTCAGGTGGCCAAGTTACTCACGGGCCTGTGGGTTAGTCTGGCCTATGCTAGATGCTTTGGGAGCATTTGACCCTGGTTCGAATCCAGGCAGGCCCACCACCTATTGATTCCAAGAGTAAATGCAAATTTTTCTTCAGAGGAATTTCTGGATGGCTTCTATGTCAAACAAAGAAACTGCAATCGACAATGCCTCCTCTTTGTTGAACCATTTAGCCTCCTCAATTTCATCATCCTTCGGTACAATTTTTTCTGCCGGGATGTCTGCTTCGCATTTGTAGGTGAACGAAAGCCAACATATTCCATCGGGTGTGAAAATTTCTTGCCTGACTATTGTATCGGATTCCGTCCCGAACCCATCACTAGTTTCTCCAATAGGGTCTGGAATCTGGATATTGATCCCTAACTCTTCCAATGCTTCACGTTCGGCACCTTCCCTAGGGTGCTCTCCGTAGTCAACAAATCCTCCCGGTAATGTCCAGCATCCTGTGAAAAATCCACGAGTAACTTTTGCCATCAATACTTCATTTGATGGATTTGTCACTACGACTTTGCTGACTACCCTGTGAAGCGTACGATAAACCGATTCTCTAGCCACTGGGTCAACTTCACTATCACTGATTACTGCATCTTTCCAAGCCCATTCTCCGGGCCAAGAAATCTCAGGGGTTGCTACGATTACCTCGTGCATTTCCTGACCTAGTCTAAACCGATTAGTTCTCTTAACTTTCCATGTCAAACCCATGTTTTTCGCTTCTTCTGGGGTTGGTAGTCGAATTGAGAATCCTCCATCACCTTTTCTTCCCATTTGAGGGATTGCTGGGCCTCCACCATCTAAATCCACTAGTAGCAATTTACCGTCATGTTCGAGGTGAATGTGACGGCGAGTGTTACTCATCAATCATAGCGGGTGTAGTAAAGGCGATGAAACCGACGGCTCAATATCATAAGCAATTCGATATTTTTGAGTGGCTTCGTGACACTCGTGTCTACAAAAGTTCACTCACTGCATCTCGCTCCTCAAGGAGGGCTGCGACATTTTCGTCAATCTTCGCTTGCGCGAACGCGTCAACTGGGAGGTCATCCACCACAATCACCTCTCCCCCCTCACATCGACAAGGGAAGCTAAACACAAGCCCCTCGGGCACTCCATACCAGCCCTCCGAAGGCAGAGCGACGGACACGATGCGTCCGTTCGAGCCTTGCCACCAGTCGCGCATGTGATCCACAGCAGCCGATGCAGCAGATGCGGCGGAAGAGGCACCGCGCGCCATTATGACCGCCTTTCCACGAGTAGATACGGTATCGAGGAAGGAGCCCTGAAGCCAATCGCTATCGAACAAATCGGTCGCTGAGCGCCCGTCCACAGTCCCAAAACGCGGGTCAGGGTACATCGTGTTGGCGTGGTTACCCCAGATGAATACGTCTAGAACTTTTGAGGCTGAGACGCCGGCACGCTCTGCCATCTGACCCACTGCACGGTTTTGATCAAGACGAGTCATAGCGGTAAACTGCCGAGAGGAAATACCCGGTGCATTAGCGGAGGCGATGAGCGCATTGGTATTGCAGGGGTTGCCCACCGTGATCACTTTGACATTGCGTGAAGCCACTGCATCGATTGCCTTACCTTGACCTACAAAGATGGGTCCGTTGGCGGCAACGAGGTCAGCCCGATCCATGTCTTTTGACCGTGGTCGTGAACCAACAAGGAATATCGCTTCAGCATCGTTAAACGCAATCTTTGGGTTATCGGTGCCGATAATGCCGTGTACCAACGGAAACGCGGAGTCCTTGAGTTCCATAATCACACCATCGAGTCGTTGCATTCCAGGGGGGATTTCGAGTAACTGTAGAATTACTGGCTGATTAGCTCCAAAGCAATCACCACTTGCGATTCGCCACAACAAGGCGTATCCAATGTTTCCTGCGGCTCCAGTAACAGCAACTCGTATCGGTGTTCGCATTAGTTCTCCTCAATTGGTGGGGTTAGAATTCAACCCTTAGCCTTTGGTGAGGCGTTTGTTCGACTGACGACGCCCTAAGCCTCAATTATGCCGTGTTCGACCAGAGTGCATGGAGCGTCGTGGGCAAGCCCTTCTAGCATTGTTTCTAGTGTCTCTGATGCCGACGACTTCGATTCTCTTCGCTTACTCGTGGAGTGACTCAGAACTCGCTGGGCAGGTCTTCTTCGTTTTCGCGAAGTTGTGGATAATCGCCATTCCAATCTATTGGCTGTATCGCGTCGAAGCTAACAATTTCTCAATTCGAAAATTACTCGGCCTCGATTCACTTAACTCGGCATCTCGCAATGAAGCGATAATCTCGGGGCTCGGTATGTTTGCGATTATTGCGGGAACTTATGCTGTGCTCGGCGATTCGGTTGATATTACACTGATGAAGGAGGAGATTGGTGCGACGGGGTTGTTGAATCCGACAACATTCTTCCTTGGCGCGATCTATTGGATAACTCTCAACAGTCTCATCGAAGAATTCGTTTTCAGGCAATTTGTTGGCGACCGTTTACTCGAACTTACTGGTAGCAATTTCGCCTCGGTCGCCGGTTCGGCAATTGTATTCACTCTGCACCACACCGTCGCACTCAGCTATTATTTTGCACTCTGGCAAAACGCATTAGCGACAATCGCAATACTCGGAGCAGGTGCGATATGGTCAATCCTCTGGCTACGCCACCGCTCGCTCGCAGCCTGTTGGATATCTCATGCGATAGCAGATGTCGCAGTCTTTGGCGTAGCCTATCTCCTCCTCTTTTGATCTTCATCCGACCCATTGTGACCCCCTATTGTCATTATCCGATGCTGCACAATCGTGAATGGTGTTGGAACCAAACCATCCGTTTGATTCAATAATCGACTTCCGGTCGCTTGGCCTGTCTGACTTGAGCCTACGGCTCATTTGGAGAGCGTGATCTCGATGAGACTTGGTGTGTTGAAGGAACCTGAAGGAGAAGACAGGGTTGCCATCGTGCCGAAATCCCTGCGTAAATTGGGCAAGGCTGGCTTCGAGATCGTAATCGAATCAGGTGCTGGAATTGCTGCGAATCACCTCGACTCAGAATACGTCGAAAGTGGTGCTACAGTTGGCTCTCGCTCCGACGCGTTGGGTGCTCCTCTGCTCATCACGATTCACCTCCCTGATGTCTCGGACCTCCACTCTGGTCAGGTAGTCGCTTGTGTTGCTGATCCTTTTCGCAACCCTGAGAAAGTTCAGGCTTGCCTCGATGCGGGAATTACATTGCTTTCGATGGATATGATTCCACGTCGTCTTTCACGAGCTCAATCGATGGATGTTAATTCGAGTCAGGACAACCTAGCAGGATACAAGGCAGTCCTGCTCGGCGCTGCGTCTGTACCGAAAGGTATCCCCATGATGACAACTTCTGCTGGTACAATACGTCCTGCTAAGGTCGTAATCATGGGTAGTGGCGTCGCTGGCTTGCAAGCCATCGCTACAGCCAAGCGTCTTGGCGCAGTTGTCTACGCCTCTGATGTACGCAAGTCTGCCGCCGAGCAGATTGAATCAGTCGGCGGTCGATTCATCGAAGTCGATGGGATGGATGATTTCGAAGATGAATCAGGATATGCTAAGCCTTTGACTGCTGAATTCATCCAAAAGGTGAACGACACCGTTTGCGGTGTCGCGAGCGATGCCGACATCATTGTCACCACCGCTCGTATTTTCGGCCGACCCGCGCCAATCACTGTGCCAAGCAGTGCAGTGGCCGAATTCAAGCCGGGGGCAGTCATTGTCGACATGAACGCAGATGTCGGTGGTAATTGTGAGGACACAGTGGCAGGAGAGACCGTGGTTACTGCGAATGGAGTAACAATCATCGGCATCAAGAATCTCCCAGGAACTCTAGCAAATACTGCCTCATTCCTCTATTCAAACAACCTTACGTCATTCATTACCTCGATTTTCAAAGAGGGAGAATTGGTGATTTCCGAAGATGATGATGTCTTGGTCGGCTCTCCAGAAGGCAATGATTTCCACGTCCCCGGTATGGGTGGCGTTTTGATCTGCTCAGGGGGCAATATGCATCCTAAGCAGACTCGACTTGGAGGTGTTCTCTGATGGATCCAACAATGCTTCTCGGTTCAATCACATTATTCGCGCTCTCGATTTTCCTTGGCTTCGAGCTCATCAGCAAAGTGCCTGCAACTCTGCACACTCCTCTGATGAGTGGTGCTAACGCGATTTCAGGAATCAGTATCGTCGGCGCTCTTCTCGGCGCTAATGTTGCCTACGCGGGTGGCGACACTCTGGTCAGCGGAATTCTGGCATTCGTTGCAGTTGTCCTCGCAATGATCAATGTGGTCGGCGGTTTTGCGGTAACGAATCGTATGCTCAACATGATCGCTGGAAAGAAGCGAGGTGGTAATCGATGATTAATGATGAATGGGTTGCCATCGGCTATCTTTTCTCAGCTGCTCTCTTCATCTTTGGATTGAAGAATCTCTCACATCCTCGCACCGCACCACGCGGTAACCAACTCGGTGCGATGGGAATGCTTGTTGCAGTTCTGACAACCATTCTTCAGATGGAACTCGGAGAAGGTATCGAAGGTTGGATTCTAATTGGTAGCGGCCTTTTCATTGGCGGATTAATTGGTTGGATTATGGCTGTCCGTGTCGAGATGACTGGAATGCCAGAACTTGTCGCTTTGTTCAACGGGTTTGGCGGTGCAGCTTCGGCTTTAGTAGCGCTTTCTGAGTCGTGGAAATATATCGAAGATGAATCACTAGAGTTGCCTACTGGATTAGAACTCGAGGTTATGGTCGTCGCTGCAGGTCTCTCAGCCCTCGTAGGTTGGATGACTCTGACAGGTTCTCTTCTAGCGATGCTCAAACTCAAGGGTGGCGTGGAAATTTTCGGTAAGTGGATTCGTACACCTACTTGGGGCCCTGAATGGTTGAATCCAATCAAGGCCGTTTTGTTCTTAGGAACTCTAGTTCTAATCGTCCTAGCGATTGATGATCCTACCAATACCGATTACCTCTACGCGATAATTGGAATTTCTTGTCTTCTAGGAATTCTCCTCGTCCTGCCTATAGGCGGCGCCGATATGCCAGTCGTAGTCTCTCTGCTTAACTCGCTGTCAGGAATCGCCGCCGCATTCACCGGTTTCATCATCTCAAACAGCGTCCTCATCGTAGCCGGTTCACTCGTCGGCGCAAGCGGTCTAATCTTGACTTTCATCATGTGTAAGGCGATGAATCGACAACTCAAGGATGTCCTGTTCAAGGCCTTCGGTGGCTCGGATAAGGAACAGGTAACACGCACTAAGGTGGGCAGCGATGCCGACGAGGTAGCGATGATGATCGATGGTGCCCAGAAAATCATAATTGTTCCTGGATACGGAATGGCGGTAAGCCAGTGCCAACACCAAGTGAAGGAATTCGCAGATTTGGTCAGCGAGAAGTTCGATACTGAAGTGAAGTATGCAATTCACCCAGTAGCAGGAAGGATGCCTGGTCACATGAATGTCCTACTCGCTGAGGCAAACGTGCCTTATGAGCAACTCATCGAGATGGCCGAAATCAATCCTGAAATGCCTGAAGCAGATATTGCACTCATCATCGGTGCTAACGACACTTGCAACCCTGCAGCGCGCACTGGTGAAGGTCCTCTCGCTGGAATGCCAATCATCGACGCTGACGTCGCTCGTACGGTTGTAATAATCAAGCGCAGTCTATCAGTTGGCTATGCTGGAGTGGACAATGACCTATTCTACATGGACAAGACGATGATGCTCTTTGGTGATGGAAAGAAAATGATGAATGAACTCAACTCGGCAGTCAAGGAGCTGTGATAGCGACGCCTCCCCTTGGGAGGCGAGCAAGCAATGGTTATTTGTTCGACGAGACTGGGAAAGAGGAAGGTGAGTGTAGATGGGTCGTACTCCGAGACTTCTGGTTGCATTAATTCTCATCGGCTTACTGGCACTTCCAGTCATCGCGAATAGCCAGGGCCCACCTTATCTCAATGCCGAGAATGACGAGACGGCCAAATACGGTTGCACCTGCCACGGTAACGCGGCACCCGGTGACCGTGCTGTTGTGATGATTTCAGGAGTGCCGGTGATGTATGATGCTGGTGCAGATTATGAGATGATTATCACGGTCGCTGATTCGGTCACCCTATCTGGTTCGGATGGCAATACGAAGGCAGGATTCCTCCTCACAGCGAATGGAATGGGAAGTTTCTCATGGGATTCTTCGGAGGGGATTCGCGAGGCTGAGGACAATCCAGAAGCAATCTCTCAAGATCAGACCGGAAATGGTGTTTGGACATTCACTTGGTCAGCACCTGCAAGTGATTCAGGTGCGGCACACTTCAGCCTCGTCGGTAATTCAGTGGACGCTAGCGGCTTGCCAGACGAGGGCGATTATTGGAACATACTGACTTTCTCAATCAATGCCCCCGGAACTATAGCCGATGGTGACAGCGATGCAGTGCTACAAACTCGCACCATCGCAGTCGGCGATTATGAGACTCTATTTGTCCTTGAAGAAAGTGAAGCTGAGAAGGAAGCAGAGCGCCAGAAGCATCTATCGGAAACAATTTTCGAAAAGGGCAATTTGTTCTACTGGACCTCACTAACCGCTCTTCTTGTTGGTGCAGTTTTCCAGCGTGAAATCATGGAACGCCGATACGAAACCGGCCCTGAACATCTTGCTATGGAATTAGCTTATCCACAAGGAATTCGTAGGGGGCTAGTTGCCGTTCTCGCATTCTATCTAGCAGTTCATTGGACAGCGAATGGAGGTCAAGGCGATTTCATCATTGGCTGTACTTGGTTCATCGCGGCTTGGGCATCATACGGTGTCTATCGAACAGTACGCTCGGCCCAAGCCGAGGCAACCGTTCACGATGTGATGTGAGATGGTGACGGCATCGAACACCGACCGGCTTGCTCCGGTCGGTGAGCACCTCGGTGCACTCCATTCAGTAATTCGTAGAGCGGCTCTCGTTTTCCTTGCTTCCGCCGCTCTTGCATTATTCTGGGTTGATGGAATCCTTCACGATTGGGCGCTCTCTCAATCTCCAGGCGGTGCTCTATCGATCTACGGACCTTATGATTGGGTCGAGATGCGATTTACTGCGGTTTTCATCATAGCAGCTGTGGTCACCTTACCGATTGCATCCCTAGATCTCCGGCTCTTTGCACGCCCAGGGCTCCTCCCTACAGAGCGAAGGTGGCTCGATTCATTCCTCATAATCAGCGCAATCTCTTTGCCCCTGATTCTTCACACAGTTTGGTTCAATATGATTCCACAATACATCGAGGCGGGAATTCAATTTGATTCGATTGCTGGAGTATCTGCTCACTTTGATGCCGCCGAAATCTTCGCCCTCGCGAGTGGGCTGTCTTGGATTTTGATAATCGCGTTCATGACCACGCTGTTTCTCTCACTTTCACGACTTTTTGGTTTGGTCGAGGAAGGCCGGAGCAGATTTAGGAATCGATCCCTAGCAATCTGCGGCGGAACGCTGATTCTTACTCTCCCGGATGTTTTCGAAGGAGTCCGCGTAATGACTGCGATTCTAGTGATATTACTCGCCGAATCGATATCTAGAACCACCCCCTCTGGTCCACTAGGTCCTCGTAGACCAAGGGTAATGTCGATGGTTGATACTCAAGGTATTTCACAACGTCCTGCGCTTCTTTCTTGCTCTTGCGAAGGCGCTTGCCCTAGTGTGGAAACTGCATGGATGACGACAGACTCCTTACCCATCCTGAACGCAACAGCCCTTTGCCTCGAAGAAGACGAGCAACAAGCGGTATTGGAGTTGGCACGAAGCAGTGGCATCACCAATCTGACAATAACCGGTTGCGACTCAACTCCGATTCCAGCATCTTTGAGGGCAAATTTAACCGCATCAGGCACTCAATTGGATGGGTTGAGTTGGCTCGACGATGATCGGTCAACTAATCCCGCTTGGAGGAAACAAGCCCTCCAATTCCTTTTTTCACGTTTTTCACCGGCAAGCGATGAATGACGTCACGAATCAAGAGCATCTGCGTTCGTCAACCCGTTCCCTTCAAGGGAACGGAATGATGCGTCAATAGCATGAGAGTGCACAGAGCGGTCATTGCGACTATGCTTCTGGTGAGCGCTCTCTTCGTCCATATGAATGGTGAACTCGTAGATGATTGGGCCTCCAAACAAGCGCCAAGGGAGCAAACTGAACCCTTGTCGCTACTTGGTATCCAAGCCAACGAAGAGTGGCTTGTTCTGCAAGTTGAATTTCCAAATAGTCCCTATTCAGAAAGTCGTGCCAGAAGTCTGCTGATGGGAGCTGGATCAGCCGAGGAATACATCGAGGAAATGACAGCAGGCTCATCCACTCTCTCAGCGACTCTATTCGGCGAAGTCTGGGAAGCCTCTCAGGGCGTCAAGCGTTGGGGGGAGGATGTCGACGGCGAACGTGACCATGGAGCCGATGGAAATGGAGCAGAGAC
>Ga0209034_10001670_pt1 | contig 10662 bp, 9 predicted proteins | sample MarorgKNORR_S2LV_2_FD_188219 | JGI IMG/M metagenome (GOLD analysis project Ga0209034, IMG submission 188219) | Marine microbial communities from the Southern Atlantic Ocean, analyzing organic carbon cycling - 250m_A/KNORR_S2/LV (SPAdes) (version 2) | ecosystem: Environmental > Aquatic > Marine >...
TCGCACCGCCCCTATAGCTCTGCGCAAAGCTTTTGACTGGTTTGGCCACCTCATTGCAAAAACTGTCGAAGAGGGGGCTGCCACTCAGGTTTATGTGGCTACTAATCCTGCACTCAAGGGAGTTAGCGGCGCCTATTTTGAGGACTGTAATGCGGTTACCGTCGGTGGTGATAACTACATATTCGATAAGCCAATGGCTGAGCAACTATGGTCGACTAGTGAGCAGATGGCCCAAGGATATCTCATTGAGTGGGAGTGACTCACATATTAAATATATTAAAATTACCCACTGAGTGGTGGAGGATTTTGTCCCTGTTTGGGCTATCTGTATTTTTTGTTTATTTTGGCATTGATCATTTCATCAATCCTGACTTTTATTTATCTATTATGCCTCCTGCTTTTCCTTTGCATGCAGAGGCAGTTTATATCAGTGGCTTTTTTGAAATATTAGGTGGTATCTGTGTGCTAATCCCTTCCTTAAGAAAATTAGCCGGATGGGGATTGATTGCTCTACTAGTTTCTGTTTATCCGGCTAATATTTATATGGCAATCAACCCCGAGGCTTTTCCTGAGATATCAATCGGATTACTATATTTTAGACTCCCATTACAATTTCTATTTATTTATTGGGCTTACTCAATAACCAGACCTGTATATATAATAAAATAAGAGAGAATTATGAATGACCCATTTAATCTAAAGAAACACATTAGAACTGTAAGTGATTTTCCAATTGATGGGATAAAATTCAGGGACATCACAAGTTTGATCGAAACCCCAGACGCATTTGTAAAGACCTGTAAGGAGCTTGCCAGACTTACCGAAGGATTTGATGCAAGCATCATTGCCAGCATTGAGAGCAGGGGATTCATCTTTGCTGGATCTATAGCTCACGACCTGTCACTGCCGTTTGTTCTTGCTCGAAAGCCAGGAAAACTTCCTAATGAGACTTATAAGAAGAGTTTTGACCTTGAATACGGAAGTACTTCGATCGAGATTCAAACTAATACCAATATTAAGAGCTCAGACAGGGTGGCCATAGTTGATGATCTGATCGCTACTGGCGGGACAGCAATTGCGTGTGCTGAGCTATTAACAGAAAACTTCGGCGTCAAACCAGAGAATATTGTAATTTTAGCAATCATTGATCTTCCCGAACTAGGGGGCAGTAAGCGCATTGAAGCTGATGGCTATAAAGTTGAGACATTGGTGAAATATTGAATTAAAAATATGTGAGAGCTTAAAAACTCTTCATCAGGAATAGAAATGAGAATATGTATAATTTTTGGACATCATAATACGCAGAATTCTTTTAATGCCTCAGTCAGAGATACGTTTATCGATGAAGCTAAGAAAAACGGTCATGAGATTGATCTGATTAATTTATTTGATGAAGACGAGCAACTTCCTTTTTATAGAAGCGACATTAACCCGCCCCCAGCAATAGTCTTGCAATACAGGAAAAGACTAGAAGATGCAGATGCCATGTTTTTGATCGGCGCGTGCCACAATTTACGAATGAATGTAATTATTGAAAATTGGATTGATTGGGTTTTACACCCGAAATGGTTTTTCTCATATAGGTCTTTATTACCTGACAGCAAGTATTTTGGAAATTATGGATATCCTGTTCCTGGAGCAATGAAAAATAAAATTGGAATTGTCTCCATGTCCTATGGAGGGCCAATGTTAAGTTATTTTAATTTTTCATTATTTGACAATATTCCCTACAGAAGATTAAAAAAGTCAGTATTCCAATTAGGGGGATTAAAAACAAAATATCTAAGGTTTTATTCTGTTTTACCAACTATGACTGATGCAGCTTTTGATAAGCATATGAGAAGGGTAAGAAGATTCGCACGAAACTTAAAAGAATAATTAAAAAAAAGGTTGACAAAATATAGGACTTTGCTAAATTAATCTTTGCAAACGAAGTATGGAAATGGAGGTGGAAACACCAAAAGGGAAATCCAAAGATTGAAGTAGGCAGAAGGGAAGGAAAACAGACAAACCGAAAGACCAACTGCCCGCGAAAAAGCAAGCGAAGTATGGAAATGGAGGTGGAAACACCAAAACGGAAATCCAAAGATTGAAGTAGGCAGAAGGGAAGGAAAACAGACAAACCGAAAGACCAACTGCCCGCGAAGAAGCAAACGAAGTATGGAAATGGAGGTGGAAACACCAAAAGGGAAATCCAAGAGTTGAAGTAGGCAGATGGGAAGGAAAACAGACTAACCGAAAGACCATCTGCTCGCGAAAAAGCCAGGGACTTAACAGTCCCTTTTTTTATTCTTGGATATAGCCATTAAAACAAGATGCAAAAAAAGTATGAAATAGTTCTCTACGGGGCGACGGGCTTCACCGGTCAGCTTTGTGCAAAATATTTTATGAATAACTACCCAGATTTAAATTGGGCAATTGCAGGAAGAGATAAGGAAAAATTAGAACTACTCAAATCAGATATAAACTTTTCAGGCGATATCTTAATTGCAGACGGGCAAGACCTTGAAGCTCTGAATGCATTAGCAGAACAAACAAAAGTGGTTTTATCTACAGCTGGCCCTTTTGCTAGATACGGTTCTCTTTTGGTACAGGCCTGTGTAGAGCAAGGAGCGCACTATACTGATATTACTGGAGAGAATCACTGGGTACGAGACATGATTGATCAACATCATGAAAAAGCTGCATCTAAAGGAGTCAGGATTATCCCATCTTGTGGTTACGATTCCATTCCTTCAGATATCGGTGCTTATTTTACAGTCTCTCAATTTAATAAGCCTGTGAGCCGAGTTGATGTTTATCAAGAAGCTGTTGGAACAGCTTCTGGAGGAACAACAGAAACCATGTTTACGATGGGTGATGTGTCTAAAAAAATGAGAGATCCTTTTATTTTGAATCCTGAGAATACTGTTTCAGATAAACAAAGAAGACGCTCAAAAGATGGGTTCAAAATTGAAAAGATAGAGGGATTAGAGGGATGGACTGGTGTGGGAATGATGGCTATAGCTAACACAAGAGTGGTGAGACGATCGGCTGCATTGATGGAGCAAAATAAAAACCCCTACGGTAAAGATTTCACCTTTGGTGAATACGGCTTATTCAAAACAAAAAAATTAGCCAAAATCACCTCCTACGGTTTGATATTTGCAGTTATGGTTATTACCTCTCCACTAAGACATTTAGTCAGACCATTCTTGTTAAAACCTGGAGAAGGGCCTAGCAAAGAGGCAAGAGATAAGGGATGGTTCAGGTCAACTTTCATCGCCCATGCTGAGGATGGTGAACAAAAGACTTGTTCAATCTATGGATCGGGAGATCCAGGATATAAATCCACCTCAAAATTGGTATGTGAATCGGCTTTAGCTTTAGCTAAATCAGATAATTTACCTGGTGGCGATCAATATGGAGGAGTCCTAACTTCTGCTGTTGGTCTAGGAGATGAATTAATCTCGAGGCTAAGAAAAGCCGGAATAGAATTTAAGTCTTGAAAATTGCTCATAAAAACTGAAGAATAGTGCTGTGAAACTTTTTGGGAATAAAAATTTTATACTTATAGCAGGATTACTCTTTGTAACTTCTGTATCTTTTCACTCTGTAGAACATAGATTTATTGATGATGAGATTTCCCATATAGAATGTCTATTATGTGATAACACAGTCTCTGATTCCGTTGAATCAAATGTCATCGTTGACAAAGTTTCACTGTCGGAAATCTTAAAAGTCGACATAAATGAAAACTTTATTTCATTTAATCTTAATTCCTATTACTCAAGAGCACCTCCTAAATAAAGCTTAAATTTTTCTTAAATTTTAGTTTTTAACAATTAGGAGGTTTTATGAAAAACTATCATATGGCGCTTTTTATAATGAGCGCTTTAATTACAAACAATATAATCGCAGATGAAATAGAAGAAGTAGTAGTTACTTCATCTTATATCAACCAGTCGAGCGATGAGATAAAGGATCCATTGCATATTATCACTGAGCAAGAATTGGAGACAAATCCAACTCAAAGCTTGGGCGAATCTATTGATAACTTGCTCGGTGTATCATCTTCAGACTATGGCGCAGCTGTTGGTCAACCAATCATTAGGGGTATGTCTGGGAGCAGGGTCAAAGTTCTAAACAATGGTTTGCTTGTTCGTGATATTTCAGGTTTAGGTGCTGATCATTTGAATGAGGTTGATATGAATAATGTCAAACAAATTGAAATTGTTAGAGGACCATCATCTCTGATGTATTCCAATGGTGCAATTGGAGGCATAGTGAATGTCGTCGATGACACTATTGCAAAACAAGATTTTAAAGAGCGAGACTTGCGACTTGGTTTAGAGACGCAGTCTGCAAATGATGGTGAAGTTGCTCAATTCAGCTATAAGGATAATTTAGGTGGCTTGAACATTTCATTAGCTTATAAAGATGGCTCTTTCGATAACTATGATATTCCCATGGGTGCAATTATTCATTCTGAAGAAGAGCACGACGATGACCATGACGATGAGCATGATGAAGACCATGAAGGTGAGCACGATGATCATGATGAAGATCTTGCTTATCTGGAAAATTCAGATTATGAGTCTGAGACCCTTCGATTAGGTCTTTCAACTGCTGGCGATTGGGGGCATTTCGGTGCTTCATTCCAAAACAGTGAAAGCTTGTATGGGATACCTTTTCATGGAGAAGGCCACGAAGGACATGGCGGTCATGATGAGGATCACGACGATGACCATGATGAAGAAGAGCATGATGGCCATGATGAGCATGGCGAAGAAGAAAGAATCTTTTCCACCACTGACTCTGAAACATTCAATATAGAAGGTTCTTATGTTCTTAGTAATGGTCCTGTAAATCGAATTAATTATTACTACAGGAATACAGACTATTCATTAACTGAGCAACATTCTGAAGAAGAGCACGACGATGACCATGACGAAGAGCATGATGAAGACCATGAAGGTGAGCACGATGATCATGATGAAGGACCAACATTATTTTCTAATGATGCCGATGAATTTGGTCTGATCTTAGATTTTGCACAATATAATTCTTTATCACAAAAACTCGTGTTACAGAATATGAATGAAGATGTCTCCATTCTTGGGGCAGAGGCTTTCATGAATCCAGCAGAATCTAATGAGAAGATGATTGGCTACTATTTGGGAACACGTTTTATGGGCTTGGATCTTGATCTAGGTATTCGACATGATCGCATCAATCGTAGGGGCACTGTTAGTCATGCGCATGAAGAAGAAGAGCATCATGATGAAGACGAGGATCATGATGAAGAGGAGCATCACGATGAAGAGGAGGAGCTGGAGTCTTATGATATTGATTACAACGATACCAGTATCGCCCTTTCTCTTGGTTCATCTATTAATGAAAATACCAGCTTTAGCATTGGTCTAGCTCAAGTCAAAAGAGCACCATCTGCTGTTGAGCTGTTTATGAATGGAGAGCATTTATCGACCGGACGCTTTGAAGTTGGTAATACTAATTTGGAAACCGAAACATCTAATAATTTGGATTTTAGTCTTAATTATGAAAATGACGGATTCTTTGCCAGCGCATCAATTTTTAGAAATGATGTTGATGATTACATCTACTTGCAGGATGAGACTGAAGAAGAGCATGAGATGCATCACGATGAAGATCATGACGATGATGACCATGATGAAGACCATGAAGGCGATCACGACGATCATGATGACCACGGTGGCCTAATTTTGGCAAACTATCTCCAAAAAGATGCTGAACTTAATGGCTATGAGTTTGAGATTGGTAGATCTGTAGAAATGAACAATGGTTCTATGACGCTTTCATACGGAATGGATTATGTGAATGCAAAGTTCAAAGATGGGACTTATGTGCCAAGGATCAATCCAAGACGACACATTATTTCTCTGGGTTATGCAAAAGAAGGAACTAGTGCTTCACTGATTATGAGGAAAGTAACATCACAATCAAAACTTGCATTAAATGAGACACCCACGGAGTCTTACAATATGCTTGACCTTAAAGTTTCTCAAAGAATTCCTATTTTCTATGGAGAAAGCGAGATGTTTGTTACTGTCTTCGCAAAAAATTTACTGGATGAGGTCGCAAGAAATCATTCATCTTTTGTGAAAGATCAGGTGCCTTTACCAGGACGAAATATTGGCATTAGGTTTAATTTTCAATTTTAAAATCTCGTCCCCTAACATCTGTGTTCGAGATTGAATCTCGAGCACAGATTGACGAAGTAATAAGATTCTTAATTCTGTAAATCTTCAGCAATAGTTTTTAGTGTTGTATCTAATCGTATGATTCGATCTCTGGTGCGTTGATCGATATCCAATTCCTTTGATGGTAAATCAAAACCCTTAATTTGCCTTGCAAGTCTCCTGCTACCACCGGTCTCCGTCTCCATAGCAATTTTAGCTTGACCAAGTTTATCTATCAGATTTTCAGCAGTTTTTTCTTCTATGGCATTATCTCTTATAAGTTGATCAATATAAGCCAATGCGACATCAGGGTTTCCTGGCCATGTCATCGGAATTTGCTGTTGAGGATTAAACAGCCTTTTTGAACCAATTGCAGGAAAAGCATCATTAGCAGCTTCTATTTCATTTGCAGTAAGGTGATCACTTGGTGTTAATTTAAGAACATCAATTCCTCTTTGTATTTCTGTTCCATAAATTGCTCCCTCATAGTAATAAACGGACCAAAAGCCACCAGGTATCAATTCATCCTCTAAATAAGGACCACGATCAAAATAAGCAATTTCAATAGGATTAGATGAATCGGTGAAATCAATGACTGAAATGCCTCCTTGGTACCATGCTTGAACAAAGATGTCTCTTCCAGGAATAGGGATAATAGATCCATTATGTGCCACGCAATTCTCACTTTCTTTCTGAGGTGCCGGCATTTTGAAATGACTTTGAAACTCTAATTTTCCATTTTCTATGTCATAAATCGCATTAGCTCCCCAGTCCAATGGATCCCACGCACGACATCTAGGTCTTCCACCTCCACCCCATTCATCAGTAAATAAGATCTTTGTTCCATCATTGTTGAAAGTCGCGGAGTGCCAATAGGCAAATCCAATATCCGTTACAACATCAATTCTTTTTGGCTCAATTGGATTTGAGATATCAAAGAGGATTCCATTGCCTGAACAAGCTCCAGCTGCAAGTTTTGCAGATGGAAACACAGTAATATCATGACACTGATCAGTGATTTCAGTCTCTTGTGTTTCATCCCCATGATCTCCACCTCGCCACAATCCTGCAAGTACACCAGTTTCTGAGTCAGCAAAGACTGTAGGACTATTAACAATCTTTGATTGAGATGGATCACTTATAGGAATTTCAATGACATCAATTCTGAATAAAGCAGTTCGATCATCTCCAGGTATGTCTTCAAAGCAGTCTCCCATTTCTTCTTGATCGCGAACACTAGATGTTCCTGAGTTATAGACAATTATCTTTCCATCTGCTGTTGCGCCATCTACAACAGAATGTGTATGTGAACCTCGGCATGTTTGAACTGCACCGACCTGAATAGGCATTAGTGGGTTAGAAATATCAAAAATTCTTAAACCTCTGAATCGCTCTTCACTTGGTTCTGGACTTACTCCTTCAAGACCACAATCCAGTCGACCTCTAGTGTCTTGTACAGATAGTATTAATAAGTTGCCCACTACTGATACATCACCTTGACCTCCAGGGCAAACCACAGAAGTAATATGTTTTGGTATACCATCTTCCTCGAGACGATAGATATTAAACCCGTGATAACTCCCAGCTATTAGCAGATCATTGCTAAAGGCCATATCAGTGTTATCAAAACTCAGCATCGGTCGTCGCTGATCTGAGGCTGATGATTCTATTGAGCTTTCTTCCTCATCTTCCTCATCTTTATCTTCTTCGTTGCTTAATCCTTTTTCGAGTCGGTTATCAGGATCAAAGAATCCAACTGGTTTTTTCAATGAGGCAATTAATTCCATATTTGATATTGCTACTCCGGCATCAAATAATCCCGGTGCTAAATTTGCTCTTGGGTCATCAGAAAGATCGATCAAAATTCCATTCATCCGTTCTATTTCAACAGCTTGGTCATTCGTAAGGTCAGAGACAAATTCATATAATTGAGGGTCATAAGCTGAACCAGGGTATTCATTTAATCGATCAACCATATCAATCGCTCCCTCATGATGTTTGATCATCAGATTTAAATACATTCGATCAAAGTCAGTGGAATCTGACTGGCTTAATTGCTGCATTTGTTCCGGAGTTGCCATGCCCATCATTTTATGATGATGCATTTGATTGCTTTTTGATGGATCAGGAACTGTTTGACTCATATCTAACAGCCAGTTTTCCATGAAGCTTATTTCATCTTGCTGTGAGATATCTATGCGTCCAGCCAGATCAAGAATAGTTTGATTATTGGTCCTTGATGTGGCCATCTCAGACATTAGAAAAGCTTGATAGTGATGAATAATCATACCTTGCATGAAATCGACATCTGCAGCCGTATATGATGTGTTAGCAATCGCAATTGCTGTTTCTGAATCAATTACCCTAGTGGGCTCTCCAGGAGCACCTGGTTGGAGAATTGGTACTTCTGCCATCAATTTAGTCGTTAGTGAAAGCCCTATAAGGATGGTAATAAAAGTGGCTGTGGAACAAGTTCTAAAAAAATTGTAATCAATTATCGTTTTCAAAAGATCCCCCTTACTTAAAAATACAAAGATAGATATTACTATAATCAGTCTGGGATTTTATCCCTTTTAATGCTTCCACATCTTTAGCTGACATTCTGGATTCTTCTATTTTTCAAATCCTTTCCCACTAGTTTAATAAATCTATAAAACTAGATGTTATGATTAGTTACTAAAAATATATAAAAACAGAGGAGATCAGAATGACAGCAAGTGTTTTACTGGAAGGTGTCTTAAAGGATGGAGAGGTTGAGAATTTTACCGAAATCGCGAGAGAAGCTTTCAAAGTTACAAGAGATTATGATGGATGTATTGAAATTAATTTGACACTGAATGTAGAAAATACAAACAATTTTGTACTTACTGAAAAATGGGAATCAAAAGAGCATTATGAGAGGTATCTTGCATTTAGAACTGAGGACGGAACAGTGGAACTAATAGGCTCATTATGTGAGGAAGGACCTTCCATAAGAATTTTTGACATAACTGATGCTTAATAAATGAAGGGAGATAGTTCACTAAAATTTGGTACCTTCATACCACCTATTCATTCTATAAAAGAAAATCCTACTCTCTGCATTGAAAGGGATATCAAACTTGTTGAGCATATGGATTCTTTAGGTTATGACGAAGCTTGGTTCGGAGAGCATCATTCGGCTGGAACGGAATTATTCGCATCACCAGAATTAATGATCTTGGCTGCACATAACTCTACCCGTCGAATTAAATTGGGAACAGGAGTTTCATCTTTACCCTATCATCACCCCTTGGTTTTTGCTGATCGATTTATTCAACTTCATAACATGACCCAAGGGAGAGCCATGCTAGGTGTCGGCCCAGGAGCGCTTGTTTCTGATGCCAAAATGATGGGTATCGAAACCACCAAACAGAGAGACATGATGGAAGAAGCTCTGGGTGATATTTTGAGATTATTCAATGGTGAGATAGTTACAAATAAAACAGATTGGTACGAGTTAAATGAAGCGAGATTACAAATGAAGCCCTACGCTAACGAATCAATTGAAGTTGTAACTGCATCCATGGTCTCTCCATCCGGACCCACAGCTGCTGGCAAATATGGTACCGGCTTAATGTCATTAAGTGCAACTGCGGCACCAGCTTTAAATACAGCTGGAACAAATTGGGATATAGCCACTGAAGCTGCAAAAAAATATGGAAATGAAATGCATCGCAGTAGTTGGAGAATGATTGGATTAGTTCATGTGGCAGAAACAAATGAACAAGCAATTAAGGATGTTCAATTTGGTCTGGAAGAATGGACACAATATTTTGAAGATGTCGCTGTAGTGCCAATGGTTCCAGAAGACAGAAGGAGCGATCCACTTTCTCATCTTATAGAAAGTGGAATGGCAGCAGTAGGGACACCAGATGTGGTAATCAATCAAATAGAAACTTTATGGGAAGCTTCACAAGGAGGTTTTGGTTGTTTTCTTATTACTGATCATAATTGGGCACCATTTGAAGCAAAATTAAAATCTTATGAGCTAATAGCAAGATATGTGTTTCCACATTTTAATGATCTGAATTCACAAAGAGTTAGTTCCAATAAGTGGGTTGCATCAAGTCAAAGTGACTTTAAAGCAAGCAGTGAGAGAGCCACTACTGAACAAATTGATCGCTATAACGAATCAAAAGATTGAAATGTTAAATATCCTTCCGAAACTTTTAGCTGAGTTTATTGGTACCTGCTTTCTGGTAATGATTGTTGTTGGCTCAGGAATTATGGCTGAATCCCTATCCAGTGATCAGCTAAGTATTTTATTAGCCAATACAATTGCAACAGGGGCTGGTTTAACGGCTCTTATTTGGATCTTTATAAATATCTCAGGCGCTCATTTTAATCCTTGCGTAAGTTTGGTGATGTACTTAAAAAAAGAGATGGAGATAAAAGAATTTATCTCTTTTATCTTATTTCAATTTACGGGTGGGCTATTAGG
>Ga0209034_10001672_pt1 | contig 10644 bp, 9 predicted proteins | sample MarorgKNORR_S2LV_2_FD_188219 | JGI IMG/M metagenome (GOLD analysis project Ga0209034, IMG submission 188219) | Marine microbial communities from the Southern Atlantic Ocean, analyzing organic carbon cycling - 250m_A/KNORR_S2/LV (SPAdes) (version 2) | ecosystem: Environmental > Aquatic > Marine >...
GTCATTTTGGACCAAGAGGGTCAATCAGCGTGGCTTGACCCAGAGCGACGAGAGGAAGTGGCATTACGCCCCTGGTTGCGTCCGTGGGCAGGGGAGATCGAGATTTCCCCTGTGAGCACGTTTGTTAACAGTCCGGCCAACAACTCTGCGCAATGTATCCAACCGTTGCAGGCAGATAGTGCCCCCGTATGACAGCGCAACAAACAGTGGCGGTTATCGGTGGTAGCGGTTTCGTTGGGCGCCACCTGCTGGTGCGATTGGTTAATGCTGGGCTCCAAGTCACTGCATTGGCCAGAAGTTCGGCCGCTGAATCCGGCCTGAGAAAACTCGCGGGTGTGCGAGTGGTTAGGGTCAAACTTGAGAGCGATGAAGCCTTATCCGCGTGTCTTGCAGGGCAGGCGGTTGTAATCAACCTGGTTGGCATATTGCACGAGAGCCGAGAGATTGATTTTGACGCGGTTCATGTTGCATTCCCTCGCCGTTTGGCACATTTGTGTCAAGCAGCCGGCGTCACGCAATATCTGCACATGAGTGCTTTAAATGCCGATGCTGCCAAAGGGTCTAGTCGTTACCTTAAGAGCCGCGGTGAAGGTGAGGACGCGGTTCACCACGCCTGTGGTGGAGTCACGGTAACGAGTTTTCGGCCGTCCATTATTTTTGGACCAGGGGATAATTTTTTCGGTGTTTTTGATCGATTACTCGACTGGATGCCGGTGTTTCCTGTGGTGTGTCCGCAAACGCGATTTGCACCGGTCTTTGTTGATGATGTGGTCGAAGCGTTTTATCAAGTACTCGAAAGGGGTGCGGATTTTAATGGCCAGCGATTGAACCTTTGTGGCCCGCAAATCTACACGTTTAAAGAGTTGGTCCAGTTTGTTGCGCGCGTCACTGGTCGGCGGCGCCTGGTGTTGGGAATGCCCGATTCGTTATCAAGATTGCAGGCGTTGGTGATGGAACGTCTCCCTGGAAAATTATTTACTCGGGATAATTATCGCTCCATGCAGATGGACAGTGTGTGTGGCGGGGATGATTTTGCCGCCCTTGGCATTACTCCAAAGGCGCTTGAAGACGTGATGACGCCGCTATTGGCCCGCCCACGTTGATCCTTAATCTGTTTCTTCGCGCGGGGCCCTGCCAAGAAGGGTCGTGACAGCGGATGCCGGGTCAAGATCATTGAAAATGACACGGTATACCTGTTCGCTGATAGGCATCTGGATGCCAAGTTCCCGGCTTTTTTCATATAGCACGCGGGCAGTATTAATGCCTTCTATTTCCTGACCGATCTCTTTAATGAGTTTGTTGATGGAACTGCCGCCGCCGAGCCCTATGCCCAGGCGTCTATTCCGCGATTGATCATCTGTTGCTGTGAGTAGCAGATCGCCCACACCGGTTAATCCGCTGAAGGTTTTGGCTTGGCCGCCAAGTGCGATACCAAACCGCGTCATTTCAGCCAATGCGCGTGTGATCAGTGCTGCGCGCGCATTGGCACCTAAACTCAATCCATCGCAAATTCCGGTAGCAATGGCCATCACGTTCTTGATGGCGCCGCCCAGTTGAATGCCAACGAGGTCGGTGCTGGTGTAAACCCGTACGCGTTCATTTCTAAACCAGTCGGTAAATTGCTGAGTCGCCGCATCATCCTCGCAGCCTACTGTCAGTGCAGTAGGAAATCCCAGAGCGACTTCATTCGCGAAACTGGGTCCAGAAATAACGGCGGGCACGGTGTCGTGGGTGTTCAGCACTTCATGGAACACCGCACTGGGAAGACGACCGCTGTTGGGTTCAAAGCCCTTTGTTCCCCAGCACACGCGCAAAGGCCCTTCCGCATGCTGTCGTAAAGACACCAGTGTGTTGTGAAACGCGTGGCTAGGAACGGCGATGACCAGGCCAAAAGTGTTGCGCACCAATGACGCTAGATCTGCTGTGACGTCGATGGTGTCGGGGAGGGTAATGCCGGGCAGATAGCGCGAGTTCTCTCGTTGTTGAGCAATCTCCGAAGCCTGTTGGGCGCTGTGACTCCATAGCCAAACCCGATGGCCGTTGCGTGCGATAAGAATAGCGAGCGCTGTTCCCCAGGAGCCAGCGCCCAGAACGCCAACGGGTTGCTGCGAAGCCATCGTTGTTATAGGGGCCTAGACGATTGCTGACCAGCGGCGCAGCAAATGCTCAGGCGCTGTTCGGCGCACCTTCTGCGTCTGGCTGGGGCGAAGACTTTTTTTGTTCATACATCATTTCAAAATTCACAGGGGCTAACAGTAGCTGGGGGAACCCCCCTTTGGCGACCAACTGGCAAATCGCTTCGCGCGCAAAAGGAAACAATACGTTCGGGCAAGCGGCTTCCAGAATTTTTTCCAGTGGCGCGGCCTCGTAGCCGGCTAATGTAAAAATGCCAGCCTGCTGGACTTCTGCAATGAACAGCGTGTCTTCATCCGATTTGGCCGTGCAGGTAATTGCGAGAACAACCTCGTATATGTTATCGGTATCGGCGACACGCTGATGCTGAATTTTCAACTGTACGTCAATAGCAGGATTGCGATTGGGGTTTTTCGGACCAAACACCTCGGGACTGCATGGTGATTCGAAAGAGGCGTCTTTTAGGTAAACCTGATTGAACTGGAAAGTGGGTGCAGTTGGCGTGTTGTTTTCGGCCATTGGATAAGATCCTTCGTATAGCGGTCAGCGTTGCACCGGAAGATGTTCTTTTTCCCAAGCATTCATTCCACCATCAAGGGTGTAGAGGTTGGGAAAGTTTTCTTTACGCAGCACCTGAGCACCGCGTGTTGCCTGTTGGCCAGATCGGCAGACTAAGACCATCGCGGTTTCTTTCTTGCGATGCTTTTCGAGACGTGCGAGGTTCAATTTGAGCTGATTGACAGGGATATTAATGGCCTTGGCGATGTGACTTTTCTCAAAGTCGGTATTGTCCCTGACATCGACGATGACCGCATTGTCATGGTTTATTAATTGAGGTAATTGGATCGCCGAAACGCGGCGTATTCCGCTGGAACGTCGTCGTATCGGATCGTAGGCAAGTAACCCGAGGATGGCGATAAGGGTGGCAAAAAGGTACCAGTTACTGGCGACAAATTGATTAATCATCGAAAAAGTTGGAGTGGCGAATGGTCTTCCATTCTACAGGAGGAGGGTACTTACTTAGCCGAAGACAGGCTCTGATTCAGGCGGGGATGAAAGCGGATCGGGTGCTTTCCATTAATTGGACGACTTTATGGTCATCGATGCGGTAGTAAACTTTGTTGGCATCTTTACGGGAGGCCAGGATGCCTTTATCCCTGAGAATCGATAAATGCTGAGAAATATTGCTTTGGGAGGTGCCAACCAAGTCTACGAGGTCTTGAACGCTGATTTCCTTAATGCCGGCAAGAATACACAGAATCTTGAGTCGCAACGGATGTCCCATCGCCTTGAGGGCTCTTGAGGCGACGTATAAATTCTTTTCGTCTGCTAAGAAACTCTGGAACGGATCCCCATTTACGGGGAAAGCGGTTGGGGTGGGGATATCTGCCATGCCGAGCACCTATGGGACAACTAAAGAATATCAATTAAATATTATACATTAATGTTCGAATTATAATATATCTTGGAAGGAAATGATATAACCCCTTGTTAACAAAGATTAATGTAGGAAATTGTGATATTAAATAACGTTAATCAGAGGGCTTCCAAGGCGGATCACGTGATCTTTTGGGTGTCCGCTTGACCAGTTTCTCCTGCGTGACTCGGCTTCCTGCCGGGGCAGTTAAGGGCGGCTATTGCGCGGTTGGAACGGGCGCCCTCAAACGCAGACGCTATACTTGTTCGCGTTTGTCGCCACCATTACTGCACTAGGTTAAGAAATGAAGGGTTGCAAGGTTGAATTGCACCGTGCGTTATCGTTCGGGGTGCTTTCTGTGTTGTGTATCGGGATCAGTGTCGCTGCACATGCGGATACGACCGAGCCATTGCCGATGGAGGATCTCAAAGTCTTTTCGGAGATTTTCGGCAAGATTAAGAGTGATTATGTTGAGCGAGTCGATGATGGTGAGTTGCTCAAAAATGCGGTACGGGGGATGCTTAACGGCCTTGATCCACACTCAACTTACCTCGAGCCTGAGGCATATCGTGAAGTGAATATCGATACACGGGGAGAATTTGGTGGTTTGGGCATTGAGGTAACCCTGGATGACAACGGACTCATCAGGGTAGTGACACCGATCGATGGCACACCGGCTGACCGGGCCGGCATTCTCCCTGGCGATCTGATTATTCGGCTCGATGAGGCGCCGGTTAAGGGCATGGCGCTGGATGAAGCAGTGAATCGGATGCGCGGGAAGCCGGGCAGCACGATTGATTTGACCATTGCTCGAAAAGGGGCGCCGAATCCGATCCGGATCACGATTGAGCGGGCGGTTATCCACATCGATAGCGTGTGGGCACAATTGCTTGAAGCGCATTATGCTTATGCACGTGTCGCTCAGTTTCAATCGGGAACTGCGGCGTCACTGCGTCGTGAGTTGGCCCGCGTGAAAAAAGAAGCGGGTGGAACACTAGATGGTCTGGTCCTCGATCTGCGTAATAATCCAGGGGGTGTCCTGGACGGCGCAGTTGATGTCAGCGATGTTTTTCTTCGCCAGGGGGTGATCGTGTCGACGCGGGGACGCACAGAAGATTCGCGAATCACTTTTAACGCGACGCCAAAGGACTACCTCGGCGGTGCCGCGATGGTAGTGCTGGTGAACGGGGGTTCTGCTTCCGCCGCTGAGATTGTCGCCGGCGCGCTTCAGGATCACGACCGGGCGGTAATTCTTGGTACTAAGACATTCGGTAAAGGTTCTGTCCAAACGATATTGCCCATGCACAACGGTGCAGCTCTTAAACTGACCACGGCTCGTTACTACACACCTAACGATCGTTCGATACAGGCCCGAGGAATTATTCCAGATGTTCTCACGGGGGATCTGACCTTTGCCGACCCGGGGGAGCCTAGCGGTGCGCTGCGGGAAGCAAATTTAGTTGGGCACCTCGGCCAGGAGACTACTGTAGAAGAGTCAGTGGGAAACGCCAGGGCGAGCCGCACGCGGCGCCAAGATAGTGACTACGAGGTGCGTGCGGCATTGAATTTGCTGAAAGGGATCAATATTGCTCGTCGCTATGCCGACTAACGTGAGGTGGCGATGTAGGCAGTGCCGAGCGCGCCGAATGTCTTTGCTTTTACGGGTTGCTCGATTTAAAGACGTTCGTTTATTGATTTTTTAAACTTTGCAACGTGGTCCGGCGGATAACAAAAGTTGTTTTGGAGATGCCGTAGTGACAAAAAAACTGGTGTTGGTCGATGGGTCGTCCTATCTTTATCGGGCCTATCATGCCATGCCGGATCTGACGACCTCGAGTGGTGAAACCACGGGGGCTATCTACGGTGTTATCAACATGTTGCGTCGGCAGTTGAAGGAGCATCCGTCAGATTATCTGGTGGTTGTTTTCGATGCGCCTGGTAAAACCTTCCGTGATGATATTTACCCTGACTACAAGTCGAACCGACCTCCAATGCCGGATGATCTGCGCGCGCAAATAGCACCCACCCACGATGTGATCCAAGCGATGGGTATTCCGTTGTTGTCGGTGGCGGCTGTTGAGGCAGACGATGTGATTGGCACGTTGTCTACTACGGCGAGCGCGATGTCGATTGACACGGACATCATGAGTGGTGACAAGGATCTTGCGCAGTTGGTTGGTAAGCGGGTCCGTCTGATTGACAGCATGAAAGGAGAAACTTACGACACGGCCGGTATTAAATCGCGTTTTGGTGTTGCGCCAGAACAGATTGTTGATTACCTCACGCTGGTGGGCGACGCAGTGGACAACGTGCCCGGAGTGCCAAAAGTGGGCCCAAAGACCGCAACGCGGTGGTTGGAAACCTATCGAACGCTCGATAATCTTGTCGCTCACGCTGACGACATTAAGGGCAAGGTGGGCGACAACCTGCGCCAGTTCCTGGAGCAACTCCCCGTGTCTCGCCAGTTGGTGACGATCAAAACCGATGTTGAACTGGATGTGACGCCGAAGGACCTGATCCAGTCCACCCCAGACGAGGACCGCCTGCGGGCGCTGTTTTCGCGACTCGAATTTAAAACCTGGTTATCTGAACTTGGCGGCACGAATACCGCCGATACGCATTCACCAGAGGTTAACTACACGATAATCCTGGATGAGAAATCCCTCAGGCAATGGATCAAGCGGTTGTCGAAGGCGGGTGTATTTTCTCTTGATACCGAGACCACATCCTTAGATACCTTATGCGCTGAACTGGTGGGTATTTCGTTTACTGATCATGCCGGTGAAGGTGCTTATCTGCCGCTGGCACATGATTATGTGGGGGCTCCTTTGCAGGTCTCTCTCAAGGATGCGTTGACCTGTCTTCGACCTCTTCTGGAGGACTCCAAGATTGGCAAGATTGGCCAAAACCTAAAGTACGATCGATCCGTGTTGCAGAACTACGGCATCGATCTTAAGGGGATTCGCTTCGATACCATGCTGGAGTCTTATGTTCTTAATAGCACAGGATCACGGCACGATATGAATACCTTAGCGCTCAAGTATCTCGGTTACCAAGTCGTTAAGTATGAGGAAGTTGCTGGCAGTGGTAAGTCGCAAGTGTCGTTTAGTCAAGTCGATGTGGAGCGGGCAGGTCATTACGCGGCGGAAGATGCTGACATAGCGATGCGACTGCATGAAAAGATTTATCCCCAGCTCCAGTTGGAGCCTGCATTGTGTTCGGTGTTGGAAACAATCGAGATTCCACTCGTGTCAGTTTTGTCGCGAGTGGAGCGGAACGGTGTGCGAGTGGACTGTGACATGCTATCTAACCACAGCATCGAACTGGGCGAACGAATTGCACAGATAGAGAAGAAAGCGCACGCGGCGGCGGGTGTCGCCTTTAACATTGCCTCGCCACGCCAGATTCAAGAGGTGTTGTTCGAAAAATTAGACTTGCCTATCATCAGCAAAACCCCGAAAGGGCAGCCCTCCACAGCTGAACATGTTCTTCAGGAACTGGCTGAAGATCACAAGTTGCCGCGGTTGATTCTTGAATACCGCAGCCTCAGCAAGTTGAAATCGACGTACACGGACAAGTTGCCGGAACTCGTTAGCCCGCTGACCGGCCGTGTTCATACTTCTTATCACCAGGCTGCGGTCGCAACCGGACGCCTGTCATCGAGCAATCCTAACCTTCAGAATATCCCGGTGCGAACAGAAGAAGGCCGGCGAATCCGTCAAGCCTTTATTCCCGACCCAGGGCATGTCCTCGTGGCGGCCGATTATTCACAGATTGAGTTGCGCATCATGGCCCACCTCTCAGCGGATGAGGGACTGTTGTCAGCATTCGCAAACGATGCAGATATTCATCGCGCGACTGCGGCAGAGGTGTTTTCAATTAAACCATCGAAAGTAACGGATGATCAGCGACGCAGCGCAAAAGCAATTAATTTTGGCCTGATTTACGGTATGTCAGCGTTTGGGCTGGGTAAGCAACTGGGAATCGGTCGTATAGAAGCCCAAGATTACATCGACCGCTATTTCTCCCGTTACCCGGGCGTTCAGGCATTCATGGAAAACACTCGAGTGCAGGCACGGGAACAACGCTTTGTTGAGACTGTATTTGGCCGCCGGCTGTACCTGAACGATATGGGGTCGAGTAACCATGCCCGTCGACAGGCCGCAGAGCGGGCTGCGATCAACGCCCCCATGCAGGGGACTGCCGCTGATCTCATCAAGCTGGCTATGTTGGCCGTGGATAGGTCGATTACAGAGCAAAATTTGCAGATGCGGATGATCATGCAGGTCCACGATGAGCTGGTATTGGAAGTCAGCGAGGATGACGTCGACCAGACGCGGGCTATGCTGAATTCACTCATGACATCAGTCGCTGAACTGGCTGTGCCGCTCAAGGTTGAGGTGAGTGCCGGTAAGAATTGGGCGATGGCGCACGCCTAAGCGGCGGTTATCGATGGTCAGTTGTTGACTGGTCGGGGTTCGCTCATCAGTAGTTGCACGATTTTGGCCCGCGCCTCTTCGACACCCTCCTTTTTAGTGGCTGAGAAAAGTTGCGCGCTGAACAGCGGGAACTCAACCAGTTGCTTCTGCACCGTGTGCATTGTTTTTTGGGCAGCACTTCTGGACAGTTTGTCTCGTTTAGTTAGAAGCAAGTGGACCGGTAATGTGTGATGGCGGCACCAATTGAGCATTTCTTGATCCATTGCCATTAGGCCGCGGCGGATGTCGATAGGTAGGATGAGTCCTCTTAAAGCCTGTCGAGTACTGAAATAACGATTGATCGTTTTCTGCCAGTGTTGCCGCAATTCGTGTGAGGTCCTGGCAAAGCCGTATCCAGGTAGATCAACCAGCCGGTGATCGGGAGTTAGGTCAAAAAAGACAATTTGGCGGGTACGGCCGGGTGTTTTGCTGGTCCGGGCGAGGCCTGTACGACCCGTAATGGCGTTGATAGCGCTGGATTTGCCAACATTTGATCGTCCGGCAACGGCAATTTCGCTGCCCGAGTCTATAGGCCACTCGTGGTGGGTGTGCGCGCTACAGACAAATTGAGCCTGGTTTAGGGTCGCGCTGTTGATAGTCTTCATGGGGGTTATAATCGCGCGCCAGTTGGGGATGGGTTAGGGCCTGCCCCGTCAGTCGTGATCGTCACACCAATGTGGCAAGGTTTTTCTGGAGCCGAGAACTTTTGGGGACTAGTGTAATGAAACGGCCAATATTGATCATTATCGCGCTTCTAATCTGTGTTGCCACACCAATTCATTCGGTGGTAGCGGGTGATGCCATGGCTGGGAAGGTTAAGGCCCAGTTGTGTGCTGCTTGTCACGGTGCGGGTGGCAATAGTGTGAACAGCCAGTTCCCGTCACTTGCAGGGCAGGTGCCCGGTTATATTGCGGCACAATTGGCCCTATTTAAGTCAGGTAGCCGTGCTAACCCAGTGATGGCTGGTATGGCAGCACCGTTGTCGCAGACTGACATGCAAGATTTGGACGCCTATTTTTCGGCACAGCCATCAATCCTTGGCAGTATTTCTGAATCTGATGTCACGGCGGCGGAGAGCGGCGGTAGACTTTACCGCGGTGGTTTCAAGGCATTGGGTGTGGCGCCATGCATGGGTTGTCACGGGCCCGCTGGGCGGGGCATTCCACCGAAATACCCGCGTTTGGCCGGTCAGCATCCGGAATATCTGGAACAACAGTTGCGCGCGTTCAAGACTAAGACACGCGAGCATTCGATGATGAACTCAATAGCGTTCTTGTTGACCCCCCAACAGATGCGGGAAGTGTCGTTGTACGTCTCTGCCTTGAAGTAGGCAGTGTTTGAGCATCGAGCGTATACGCGCTTGTTTCTCGCGGGGAATGTTTTTAAAGAGCGATGTGTGCCGACGAGTTTGTCTGTAGACATTCAGCAACCGACGTAGCATCCTGAGGCTATGATGGACAAGAGCAAACTCTGGTCCGGTCGATTTGATGGTGAAACCAGTAACCTGACCGAAGCGTTCACTGCATCGCAGCATTTTGACCGTCGCCTAGCTAAATATGATCTGGCTGGCACGATGGCGCATGTGCGTATGTTGCAGGCGTGCAGCATCATAACGCCTGGCGATAGTGAAGAGATCCTTGCCGGTTTGCGGCAGATTATTGAGGAAATTCGCGAACATCGCTTCCCTTGGCGAGTGGAACATGAAGATGTGCACATGAACATTGAGGTCCGCTTGATCGAGCTTATCGGAGACGCCGGGAAGAAGGTGCACACCGGTCGTTCACGCAATGATCAAGTTGCGACTGATTTGCGGTTATTTGTCCGATCAGCGATTGACCAGACCTTGCAGGCCGTTTCTGCACTGCAATCCGCCTTAGTGGACGTCGCGGATCGTGAGGCTGACACGATTATGCCGGGGCTCACCCATCTTCAAAGCGCACAGCCAGTGACTGCCGGGCATCACCTGCTGGCATGGGTCGAAATGCTGGAGCGAGACTGGCAACGATGCCGAGATTGCCGACGCAGGGTCAATATATCCCCGTTGGGGTCAGGCGCATTGGCTGGAACCAGTTTCCCGATCGATCGGGAAATGACGGCAGCAGAGCTTGGGTTTCAAGATGTCTCGGAGAACTCCCTTGACGCAGTATCGGACCGCGATTTCGTGATCGAGTTTTGTGGCGCGGCAGCATTGCTTGGCATACACCTGTCTCGCATGGCAGAGGACTTGGTGTTGTGGTCGTCCGAGAACTGCCGTTTCGTTGATTTAGGTGATGGCTTCTGTACCGGATCAAGCATTATGCCGCAGAAGAAAAACCCCGACGTTGCGGAACTCGTTCGTGGTAAAAGCGGCCGGTTGTTAGGTAATGTGACTAGCTTAATGGTCCTGATGAAGGGCCAACCGTTGTCCTACAACCGCGATAATCAGGAAGACAAGGAACCGTTATTCGACACGGTCGACACAGTGCTAGCGTGCTTGCAGGTAATGACTGCCATGTTGTCCAACATGAGATTCGATCGTGAAGTCATGCGAGCGGCGGCGCTACGCGGTTATGCGACGGCAACGGATTTGGCTGACTACTTGGTTCGCAAAGGTATTCCTTTTCGCGATGCGCACGC
>Ga0209034_10001674_pt1 | contig 10641 bp, 9 predicted proteins | sample MarorgKNORR_S2LV_2_FD_188219 | JGI IMG/M metagenome (GOLD analysis project Ga0209034, IMG submission 188219) | Marine microbial communities from the Southern Atlantic Ocean, analyzing organic carbon cycling - 250m_A/KNORR_S2/LV (SPAdes) (version 2) | ecosystem: Environmental > Aquatic > Marine >...
CACGAGGGATGGATCAAGGCCGTCGACGTCGATAGACAAGATGACCTTAGCTCCATTGGGTATGTTATTGATCGCAGGCTGCATACCATTCTTTGCGATATCTCGGGCCGTGATGATTGATGAGCCCCATGATTTAGCATCGCTGATTTCTTGCCGTCGAGCACTGCCTGGACCGCGAGCTCCTATTTGCAACATTTGTTTTATATGCTCCATCTCAGAAGCGCGGCGCATGGTGGAAGAGAAGCCATGCGTAATTCCATGAACCTCGTGGCGCCAATCAATATGTGCGTCCACCTGGACTATCATGAGTGGATCAGAGCCAGCGTAGGCATGGAAGAAAGGAATTGGTACGGAGTCGTCGCCGCCCAGCAGGATAGGAATACTTCCATTGGAAAGAACAGCAGATACTACTTCCGTAATTCGATCACGATTTTTCTCACCATCATTTAGGTCGCCAGGGACATCACCGCAATCCACGACTGATGCGCCGCCCAGTATCTCTGTCATGGCGTCAAAGTCGAATTGCTCATGATTGGCGCTATACCAGGAAAGCGCGCTTCTTACGTACTCTGGTGCATTGGCCGAGTGACTTGGTTTTCCCGGTGTGTAGGGAGTGCCGTGTGATGCACCAATAATAGCAACGTCGCTATTGAGGGAAGCTAAGTCTTCGACATAAGGTACGTCACAGAACGTTTTCGATGGAATAATCCGTTTGATCAAATGCATGTGCTCCCGAGGAACTTCCACTGTCTATTGTAGAGTTTTCCTTGGTGTGGTGGGGTGGCTGGTTATAGACTGATGCTGAGATGGTGTCGAAAGGCAGACTCTGCGCTGAGAGATTGGTAGAGTCGACCATTGTGTGCTGATCAGCAGTTAAGTCTGTTTTTCACTAGATTTTTTGCTAAATAATTTGAGGACATATTGAGCTATGGGTCGGTTTGAAAATCAAAGTGTGGTTATTTCTGGGGCCAGTCGCGGTATTGGACTTGCCATTGCTAAGAAACTGGCAGGCGAAGGCGCGAGCATCGCGATACTTGCAAAAACGACGGAGCCGCATCCAAAGTTGGAGGGTACTATCTACACTGCGGTGGAAGAAATTCAAGCTATCGGTGGACGTGCGCTAGCTATTCCAACAGATGTTCGAAGTGAAGAAGCGGTACAGTCTGCGATAGACCAGGCAGCATCAGCGCATGGTGGTATCGATATTTGTGTCAACAATGCCAGCGCCATCTCGTTGACTCCGACTAGCAAAACCGCCATGAAACGATTTGATTTGATGTTCGACGTCAATGTTCGTGGGACGTTTCTACTCTCACGTGAATGCTTGCGTTATCTCCCTGACAGTAATAATCCCCATATTTTGAATATCTCGCCGCCTCTAGATATGCATCCGCGATGGTTCGGTCCTAATGTTGCTTATACGATGTCTAAATTTGGAATGAGTCAGTGTGTATTGGGAATGGCTGAAGAACTGTCAAGGCAGGGAATTGCGGTAAATGCGTTATGGCCACATTCGGTAATCGCAACGGCGGCCATCACAAACGTCATTGGCGATAAGGCCAGTTTAGCCTTCTGTCGTTCACCTGAAATCATGGCCGATGCGGCTGCCGTCATTTTGGCGCGAAATGCGCGGGATTTTACCGGGCAATTTTGTATTGATGATGTTTTGCTTGCAGAAACTGGTATGACGGATTTCAGCGGCTATCGAATTGATTCCGGTCAAGCATTGTGGAGTGACTTTTTTGTGCCAGACGGCACGCCGGAAATTGAGCCGTTAGTGATGCCGCCCGATCCGAGACGCTTAAAGTAAGGTGAATAGCGGCAGGAAGGGGATCATGCAATGTGGAGTGATTGCGCTCCGCGTACTAAACGGCCAGGTAACTCTCCGGTATGTGCGCCGTTGGTGAGTGTTTCAATGCCTCCAACAAATGTGTGCAGATAACCTTCTGCGTATTGAATTAGACGCTTGCCGTTCGCCGGAAGATCGTGCAGGAGTCGAGGTTTCTTGACACGAATCGCTGTTGGGTCAACGATATTAATGTCCGCCCGATACCCTGGTGCCAGTACACCACGATCAAGTAAGCCAAATGTTTGAGCAGTTTTAGAGGTTTGTTTCGCGACGAGGAATTCGAGATCTAGTTTAGGCCCTCGGACACGATCACGGCCCCAGTGTTGAAGCATAAAGGTTGGGTACCCCGCATCACAGATTGTTGCAACATGAGCGCCCGCATCACCCAACCCGCAAATGGTATGTTTTGATGTCAACATTTCATGTAATACATCAAAGTTACCGTCAGCGTAGTTTTCAAAAGTATGTAGCAGGAAATTCTCCCCATCAGCGATACTAAGTAAATCAAGTGCCGGCAGCCACGGGCTGATGCCCATTGACGCTGCTCTCGCCCGAATCGATGTGTCGGGCATCGGTTCATAATCAGGCACTTCGCTCAGTTCGTAAGTGCGATCAAAGGCATTTTCAATCCAGCGACTGTGTGAGTCATCGAAAGGTTGTTCGCTCAGTTGTTTGCGAAGCGCCTGATTAGTTCGCAGATTCAGGGCCTGTTCAGCTAAGGATAGTTGACTGATCTGTTGCCACGCAGGGTGGCTGGAAAATGGATTCACGCTGCTGGCGAGACCCATGAGAATACCGATTGGTCGACAACCGACTTGTCCAGTAATTTGAAGACCTGCTGCGTTCGCGTTGGCAATGTGTGACAGTGTTTCTCGCCATAGATCAGGTTCCGCATTAATTTGGAGCAGTAATACAGACAATGGTCGCCCTGAAAGGCGGGCGGCGTTGATCAAAATGTTCATCTCGCCTGGCCCCATATCAGAATTACATTCGATGACGCCGGCATTGGCTCGCCGCATGGCTTGCGCTATCGTCGCGAGTTCGGGCTCGGTTGCCGATAGACTGGGTGTTGGTCGACCGTCAGCGGTGCGATGTTTTACGGTGCGGGACGTTGAAAAGCCGACTGCTCCAACGGTGAGTGCTTCCTCTACGATTTGTCCCATTGTTTGCATTTCGTCATTGCTGGGCATGATGGAGTGATCGGCACCCCGTTCTCCCATGACATAAAAACGCAGCGGGCCGTGAGGCACTTGGGCGGCGACGTCCATCACTTTAGGACTCGCATCGATTCGGGCGAGATATTCCGGGAAGGTTTGCCAGCTAAAGTCCATACCCTCGGCCAATACACTGCCGGGTATGTCTTCTACGCCTTCCATCAGGTTGATCAGATAATCCTCACTGCCTTTGTTGACTGGCGCAAAGCCAACACCACAGTTGCCAAATACTGCGGTGGTCACCCCGTGCCATGAAGATGGCGTGAGGTACGGATCCCAAGTCACCTGGCCGTCGTAATGCGTATGAATGTCAACCCACCCAGGCATAACAAGTGCACCTGCCGCGTTAATCTCACGATGACCGCGACTGACGTTGTCCCCGACGGCAGTGATGCGGTCCCCATCGATAGCGATGTCAGCTGTGCGCTGCGGTTGGCCGGTACCGTCAATGACGGTGCCACCACGAATGACAATATCTGGCATCGTATGATTCCTTCTAAGCGAACGAAATAATTATCAAGTGTTGGGTGTTGTGTCTAGTATGGTGTGTTGAATTTTCTGAATTAGCAAGCTGCAATCGGCGCCTCGTCACCGACGATGGTCGTTCGATGCATAATTCGACGTTGGGTCTGATTGTCAAAGGGGGTGACCGCATGCATTGTGCAACGGTTATCCCACATGACGACGTCGTGCTGTCGCCATTGATGGCAGTACACAAAACGATCCTGTGTAGCATGAGCAATCAGCTCATCGAGTAATGCCATCCCTTGTTGCCCCGGTAACTGCACAATGCCAGTCATGGTATGCGGACTCAGAAAGAGTGAGTACTTGCCTGTCTCGGGATGCATTCGAACTAGTGGATGGATTACAGGTGGTAATGGAGTGTATTCGCCACGATGCTGCCTGCTATATAGCTCGTCTGAAAGTGAGAGGATGTGATCATGGCTGTGAGTAACAGTCAGGCCAGCGATTCTACTTTTGAGTTTTTCATCGAGTGCTTCATAGGCAAGGCACATGTTGGCGAATAAGGTCTCACCACCTGGCGAGGTCACTTCGATGCCATGGAGAATGGAGCCTTTACTGGGGATGTGGCGGAAAGAACTATCTGTGTGCCAGCGCCATGACAGATTGATGTAAAGCCATTCGTTACTTTTTTGAGGAAGAATATGGCCAGCTTCATCGACATTAGACACACGATAGATTTCGGGGTGATTGGATGCGCGGTGACTGATAGAAGGATGTCGCTCCATTCTTCCAAAGTGCTGTGCGAATTGGATATGTTCCGCGTCACTAATATCTTGATCCCGGAAAAGCAGTACGGGGTGTGATAGCCACGCTTGTTTGACGGTATGGATGTGTTCCGGGTTCAAATGTCTGGCAATCGAATGCCCAAAGACTTCAGTGCCTATAGCTGGATGCAAATCTTTGGTGGTTATGTGATTCAACATCAAAAGAGTTTAGTTAAATAACGCTTGATCTTGATTGCTAGAAGTTATCGTAGCTTAGTCATAACGGCCTAAGACTTCCCGATTCACCACGGCCGCGGGATCAATGGTCCCGTCAAACACGTCCAACACATTTTGAATCATTTCAATAGCGGTTCTTTTCAGGCTTTCCTGTGTGACGCCCGCACTATGTGGGCTGACAATCACATTGTCGAAGGAAAACAATGGGTTGTCGCTTGTTGGTGGCGCGGGTTCTCCGACGAAGACATCAACGCCCGCGCCTGCAATAGCGTTAGATCGTAGTGCGCTGACCAGAGCAGTTTCATCAACGACGCCGCCACGGGCGGTATTAATGACAAACGCGTTTGATTTCATTTCTGCGAATTGTTGTTCCCCAAGAATTCCTCTCGTCTCGTCATTAAGCGGTGTGTGAACAGTGATCGCGTCTGCCTGTGTCACGCCGTGATTGAGATCTGTGATAACACGGCAGTCGGCACGTTGGATTATTTCTTTGTCGACGTACGGGTCGTAAACGCTGACCTCCATACCGAATGCGCGGGCACGCGGAGCGACTTGTCGACCGATTCGTCCGAAACCAATGATGAGTAGATGTTTATCAGCAATTTCCACACCACGGCCGGTTCCTCTTAGCTGGGCAAAGCCTCCGGCACGGGTTTCCTGATGATGATAGACACCTTGCTTAGCCAGGCTCAGTAGCATGAACATTGCGTGTTCCGCGACTGATACTGCGTTGCTATGAATGGCGATGGCCAGCGGGATACTTCGCTTGGTCAAGGTGGCTACATCAACTGAATCATAGCCGACCCCGTGACGTGCAACGACACCGAGATGAGGTGCTGCATTGATCACGTCGCCGTTGATCAGGGCGGTACGCACAGCGATGGCATGGGCATCGGTGACATTGTTGAGTATTTCTGCTGGTGTCTGAGATTCAAGAATCTGGTACTCAACATCGGGCCGAGCGGCTAACAGTTCGATGCCGGCCGGATGAATATTCGGAATGACCAATACTTTTTTCTTATTGTCTCCCAATGGTTTTTTCCCCGTTTAATGGATGTCCGTGGCATTGGCCGTGGCTTGTTTTAGTTTCTTAATGTCGAAGTCATTTGCCCTGGCAGCCTTTAGGATCACGGCTTCACGCCGAGTCAGAAGATCAATGGCGGCTGGTAACGCTTTGACGGCATCAAGAGGAATCACTACTGCGCCGTGGCGGTCTGCATGAATAATGTCACCTGGATTGACCACCATCGAGAAGATATTCACTTCACATCCATATTCAACGACGTGTACGTGGGCGTGACTGGGTCCAATTTTCCCCGCCAGTAGCTGAAAGTCGGCTGCGCAGGCATCGAGATCACGGATAGACCCATTGGTCACAGCCCCGAGACACCCCAGGCCCTTATGAACGGCGGTATTCACCTCACCCCAGAATGCACCAAATCCAGGATGTGGGTCCAGGTCCTGAATCACGCTGACGGTGGGTCCGGGTGATTCGGCAATATGTTCATAATAGCCAGCGCGCTGTGCCTTGACCAGTTCGCGGTCGATAGTGGGGGCAGTGACTGCACGTACGGTAGCTGTGCGTGCATAGCCAACGATTGGAGCCAGCTGAGGGTCGAGACACATCATGTGTTCAGTGGTGAAACCGAGGGCACGACGCTCCGGGGTTACCAATTCCAACGCGTTGCAGATTGTAGGTGTGTCCCATTGGCTTAGGGTCGACAGGTCGGCATGGGTTACATCGGTCATCCTTTAATCTCCGCGTGCAAGTTATTCGGGCAAATCAACTCTATCATGCGACAGTTAGTATGCTTTCGATCAGATATAGATCAAGAGTGACTGAGAGATTGAGTGCGTTAACACCATGTGCTGTCGTAATCTCGGCCCAACATATCAGTGGTATCTCCCGATGAGTCGAAGAAGCGATTGGGTTTGATGAAAATGCCTAAGATGAGTGCCCCCTCAGGTGCGTGGGCAGCGTGGCGGCTTCCAGCGGGGCGCCATACAAATTGGCCTGTCCCGACAGCGCCATCTTCGTCGACCAAGCTACCGTCGATAACGTAGGTCTGTTCTATTTGAACATGCTGGTGATCAGGTAGCGTTGAACCTGGTGCCATTCGAACCAGCGCAGTAAGCAATCCTGTGTCCGGCTCAATTAATAACGTTTTAAAGTCGATTCCAGGGAATTGGGATGGCTCCCAGGGTAGCCCGTCGACGTTAACAAACCGAGACGCAAGTGGCGCCAGGCCTTCATGATTTGGTGCACCGGGTGTGATGGCAGTCATCTTTACAGTCCTCCAGATAGGTGATCCCACGTACATGAGCACAAACTGGTTATCAAAAGGGAGTTTAGGCAGGGTTCTCGCAAATTGATGGTGATTGGTAGAGTATTTGATTATCAATCGTGATTTGCACCGGGCGCTGATAAGTCGACAGATTCGCTGTGTTGACATCGACGCCGATACCCGGCCGGTCAGGTATCGCTATTTCTCCATTGGCATCTGGGCTAATGGATCGCCCTGCAATAGCGGCTCCAAGTTCACTGAGTTCCGCCGGATACTCTGCTAAGTTGTGAGATTCATGGTCGGCGAACGGGGCTAGTGAGGCTGCTAGTGCAAGGTCCGATGTAAACGTATGGTTGACGAATTGACAATCAGCAGCGTGGGCCTCTATGGCTAATCTTCTACTCGGGCCAAGGCCACCTATACATCCAGCGTCAATTTGTAAGAATCTAAGATGCGCTTCGTGCATCAGTGCCACTGCGTCTTCTTCGTTCACCGCACTTTCACCACCGGCGAGCCGAATTTCAGGATACTGACGGGCAAAATTTCGATAGGCAGCGCGGTCGTGGTGAGTAAAGGGTTCTTCAAGCCAGTGTACGTTGGCGTCTTCCAGCAAAGTCCGTCGGTGGGCGGCATCCTCAACGGCTGTAGGACCTCGCCAAATGCATCCGGCATCGACCAATAAAAACGTATCCGGCCCTAAACCCTCTCGAGCTGCCATTAATTGATCTCGATCTTGTTCGAGGTCTTGTCCAAATGAACCCCACCCAAACTTTGCAGCGCGGTAGCCTGAACTACGGGTATGGCGTGCCTTTTCAAGAGTGAGTGCTGGCGTCTCGCCAAAGAGCTGTGATGCGTAGGGGGTTTTAGGATGAGAGACTTTTTGCCCTAGCAGTGCCCAGGCGGGTTCTTGCAAGCGCTTGCCCAGCAGGTCCCAGCAAGCCATTTCGACACCAGAGAGGACATGAATGGCCTGCGCCAGACGCTCGCTGCCTACGCGTGCCATCTGATAGATGGCATCGATGTCGGCGGGAACTGTCAAAGGGGCGCCGATGACCGCATCGGCAACGGGTAGGCAGGCCCCATGAGAGGGCGGGCAAAAGAAAGCTGCGATTGATGGTAAGGGTGCAGCTTCACACTCACCCCAACCTTCGTCATTCCTACTGCGCACCCGGACTAACAATGCATCCTGACTTCCATCTACATCCAGATTGATATGCGGCATCGACAGATAGAAAAAATCGACTGCATCAATGACCGGTTTGGGAGAGGTCATTTTTTATTTGGGGTGCATTGAATCAGGCGTAGGTCGACAGCTTGGTGCGATGGGCGTTGATGAAATCCCAGTCATAAGTTACACCGAGTCCTGGGCCGCAAGGGACAGTCACATGTCCATTAGAGTCTATAGTGTCTAGTTGATCACTATAGTCACACGCGTAGACGGGCGGTACTGCGTTTGGGCAGTCGGGCCCGACTAGAGCCAACTCGTAGTAATTGGTATTTCGAATAGAGGCCGCAATCGCCCGATGAGCAGGGCCTGACGCATGAATTTCGCAGTCTAGTCCTAGCGATTCGGCAAGGTGCGCAATTTTCATGGCGCCAGTAATCCCCATATCGTATTCGGGATCTGCACGCAAAAAATCAGTTCCACCAGCTAATACGAAATCAGCCTTCGGTTCAACACCACGGACATGCTCAGTCTGTAGTAATGGGGTCTGGATCATGCTGCGTAAGCGTTTATGCGCAAATGCTGATGTGCCGGAATCACGAAAGGGATCTTCGTACCAGAAATAGTCTGCCTCGTCACAGGCACGACCTACATAGAGCGCATCAGCGAAGGTGCGTAGTTCGCAGGCTGGGTCCAGCATTAAGACCATACGGTCGCCGACAACCTTACGACAGTGCAGAACATTTTCCGCCTCTTCGTGGCGGTCGCCGTCATGCCAGCCATGTATCTTGAATGCCCGATAACCCATTTCATGACAAGCCAAAGCAAAGTCACCAAAGGCTTCTTTACTGTCGAGACCGCCTTGTCGATCCCCATGATAAGTAGAGGCGTAAGTGGGGAGGTGAGTACGAAACCCGCCCAATAGTCGAGTAATCGAGACGCCGTATTTGCGGCCGGCCAGATCCCACAACGCGATATCGATCGGCCCATGGCCCATGTGATCATGTTGTCTAATTTCCCGTTTGAGGTCGTCGTAGATGGCCTCTCTCATCTCGGCATCGCGACCGATCAAAGCTGGAGCCAGCATATGGGTTTGGGCGAGCGCAGCCTGCGTGCCGACCCAGTGCGTAACGTATTCACCTTTGCACCCGTCGGTTGTCAAAATTCGGACAGCGTACTTGCTAATTTCTGTTGTGGCACCTGGGCTATACCCAAGATTGTAAATCGCTGATTTTTCTTTCTCGGCAACACCCAGATTCTGAGCCTGAAATGTAAATTCATGAACTTCTACGCGATCAATGATGGATGACTGCATCTTCTGCTAATTCTCCGGTAAGGGCTCTAGGGTGTTTGACCAGAAATCGAGTGTCGCAAGATTTGCCGGATCGGGCGGTAAGGATGGGCCACGGTCATAGACGGGTCCTAACTGCAGGCGTCGCGCGGCCAGTCGTTTTCCGTAGCAGAGTAGATGGTCGACGGTCAGCATAAGAAATGACAGCAGCGGTAAGACCTGCTTGAAATGATCAGTGGCGCCTGTGACATCGCCAGCATGCCAAAGGTCGAAAATATTAGCCTGGACATCACAGCATTCCACCCCCGGAATAGTTCCGGCACAGCCGGCTCGCAGGTTATCAATCAACTCCACGCCGTTGCGACCATTGAAGACCGTAAACTGGTGGCCGACTTCTTCCATGAGTCGGCTAATGTAAGGTGACGGCCCTTCGGCCTTTAGTATTTGAATCCGGGGGGCCCGTTCTGCCAGATCAAGCATGGCCTGGTTGTCTAGGCCGATCCCGATATATTCAGGCGCGTTCTGAATTCCGAGCGGTATCTTCGACGTGCTTGCTGCCTGACAAAAGAAATCAACAAGCTCGTTAGTCGTTGCGCCGCGAACAGGAGGTGGTTGTAACACGCCCCATGTGGCGCCTACCTCGCAGGCGTGGGAAATCGCGCTTTGCTGGCCCGACAGCGTATTGTCTGTTAGCGTGACAGAAACCGGAACGCGGCCCGCTGTGTCCTCTAACGTCCATTCGAGCAGTTGCCGTTTTTCTTCGGTTGACAACTTGTTGCATTCGCTGGCAAGGCCACCGACCGCGATGCCGTGGGAGCCGGCTGCTATTGTCGCATTCACCTGTTTTCGATGCGCGTTGCGATCTAAAACATTGTCGCGGGTAAAGAAGGAATACAGCATCGGATAAATGCCGAAAACCTTCATGTCCCGTGCGCCTCTCATCGTATATGCCATTCCTCATCAAGTGGAATAGCACCGACGAGTTCACCGTAACCTGCCCCAGTCGTCCCCCCAGGGTGCGGGCCGAAATAACGCGGGTCCTGAGGTTTCGATTGAGCCTGGTAGCGGATATCACATGACAGGCGAATGCGTTGGTCCGAGTCTACGTTATCAAGAGAGCCGTGCAGTAAGTGCATACCAAAGACAACGATATCGCCAGGTTTCATGTGACGAGTGAGGAGGCGGCTGGGTAGCTCCTCGGCCAGTTCAATTGGGGTTTCTGACCACGAGGCTTTCTTGTCTTTGTCGCGCGCGACGTCAAAACCGGCGAGGGCATTTTTTACCCGGGGATGCTGGTGACTCTTCTCCATAACAAAAAGTGGTCCTAGATGAAGAGGAATGTCACCGAAAGAGATCCACACTGTGACCACC
>Ga0209034_10001676_pt1 | contig 10629 bp, 10 predicted proteins | sample MarorgKNORR_S2LV_2_FD_188219 | JGI IMG/M metagenome (GOLD analysis project Ga0209034, IMG submission 188219) | Marine microbial communities from the Southern Atlantic Ocean, analyzing organic carbon cycling - 250m_A/KNORR_S2/LV (SPAdes) (version 2) | ecosystem: Environmental > Aquatic > Marine...
ACCATGGAAATGTTTATCCGGGCAGCCTCTATTCAGGGGATGAAGGATGCAGAAATAAAGGTAGATCAAGCGCTACGTGCAGGCGCAATGGCAATTGGCGCGACTGTCGAAATCAGTACTTCGCCGGGATATATGCCTTCAAAGTTCTGCGAGGAATTAAACCAGACATATGACCATGCTGCAGTTGAGTTGGTGGGCGAATCAGGATCCGGACGAATGCCCCATCGAACATCATCAACGGATATGGGTGATGTATCGATGATAATGCCAACTATGCAGTCATACGTAGGCGGGGCCAGTGGAAGGACTCACAGTAATGAATTTGAGATAACCGACTGGGGTCTCGACGTGATCGTTGCAGGAAAAGCACTGGCGTTCACCGCTATATCGCTACTGGCTAACGAGGCAAAACACGGTCAGAAGATAGTAGAACAATTCGACGCTCCGATGACGGTTCCGCAATACCTCGAGACGTTACGAGGTTTCAGGCGTAACGAAAGCTGGAGCGGCTAACCAACCTTGGAACTCTGGATTCTTGCAGCACTTGCAAACCCACTCGTATTCTCCATAGTCACGCTTGTAGACAAAAAAGTGCTGTCAGGATTTGGAATGCCTCTTCCAAGTTTCAATCTGTGGGTCGGAGGCAGCCAGGGGATCTTTGGAACGATCGTCTTACTAACTACCTTCCCGGCAGGCGTAGGTTTTATCGTTTTTGTGCAAGCCTGGTCGATAGGCGTTTTGCAAGCATTCACACTGATATTCATGTTCTGGATGCTCAAACGAGAAGACCCCTCACGCGTAATACCAGCTATGCAAACATCTCCGATATACGTAGCTCTGCTCGCATGGATTATTTTTGGAGAGTCATTGAGCGCCTGGCACTGGCTCGCAGTTATGCTGGCGGTTGGCGGCAGTATTCTTGCATCAGTAACGGTCGGATCGGCAGGATCGAGTGGGAGACTGGTTTTCCAACCACTTTTCCTGTTGCTGGCAGCCGGGGCCCTGCTAATGGCGAGTTCACAACTGATCACTAAGGCCATCATTGATGACCTTTCGACACTTCACATAGTTTCGATAAGGGGACTGGGGCTTTTCACGGTGATGGCAACAGTATTCGCAAGACCTGACGCGCTGAGAACCCTGGGTAAATTCCTCAGGCAACCAAAAAAAGCACCCTGGATCATCGTGGCTGAAGGAGTGATGCCGTTCGCTGGACACCTCTTGATTACCTATGCGATAGGTAAAGGTCCAGTTGCGTTGGTCTCAGCACTGGGAGGAGCAAGGCCAATATTCGTCTTCAGCCTCACAGCGCTTGGAACGTGGCTGGCACCAAAACTGGTTTTCGAAAAATTCACCCGCGTAAGCATGCTTTTAAAACTTTTGTCTGCTTCAATGGTCGTCGCAGCCGTAGTAATCATTTCACTGAAATAACTATTTGAAACCGACAGACGGTTAAATAACCTCTAGCAAAACTAAAACCTTAGACCAGCTCGAAGCCAAGTCCGAATTCCGCTTTAACCGATTCGAACCATTCGATAACTTCACGGTGGTACGGAATACCTTCCTTCTTCCTTATTTCTACCTCTTCGGCCTCAGGTAGTCCGGCATATACCACACGATCATGTCCAGGCGCTGGCTTAGCATTTCGCAAGCCACCAAGAAGCTTGTCCATATCATCCTTAAATTGCTCAGGATCTATAAAACCATCGATCTTGATTGCCTGAACGTAATGCCCCATTATGGTTCGTGGTGAAGGAGGCATCAAAAACCCTGGGCCCATGCCCGAAAGAATTGGAGCCATGATTTCAGCCATCGCTGCAAAACCATAACCCTTGTGAGAGCCCTGCTCGCGAGTACCTCCAAACGGCAACATCATGTAATCATCGGGCAATGGAGCCTCTTCCATAATCGGTGCTCCATCGACATCGGATATCCATGCTGGCTCCATAGGAGCGCCAATACGCTCGGCAAGACGTAGCTTGTTTCCAGCAACCTGGGTAGTCGCAATATCAAACACGAAAGGCGCCTCATTCCTCGCAGGTGCAGCCCAGGCCCAAGGGTTGGTTGCAAACATCTTCTCAGCTGCATGCGTTGGTACCATTGAGAGTGGATTGCCAGCAGTCGTGGTCACGCCAATCATGTCATGTTCAAGAGGCATCATCGAATGATAGGCAAGCATGCCAATGTGGCGAGAGTTGTGCACTGTAACCGCACCCATCCCGTGCTTTTCGGCTTTTTCAATTGCCATCTCCATCGCTTTGGGGAGAACATGGAGACCCAGGCCTGTATCGCCGTCAAGATTCGCTGTGACGTCCGTTTCACGTGTAATCCGTACATTAGGGGTCGGATTGATCTCCTGATCGCCATACATTTGCACGTACACGCGTAGCATGTTCGAGACACCATGCGACTCGCAACCTCGCAGATCACTCGTCAGCAACACTTCAGCAGAAAGAGCTGCATCTTCAGCTGACTGTCCGCATTTCTCAAAGATTTCAATCGTTGCTTGCAGCATGTTCTCGGGCTGTACGAAAACACGAGCCTGTTCGGGCACCAGGAACCGTTCGAGCATTATTTCCCCCTGAACTAAACATGCTGAGTTTCAAGACAATTTATGTCTAGAAGAATGAAGCATCTGTTCATAAGCCGCAAGGGCAAAAATATAGCTTCAGATGAGCTATAACCGAGAACTACTTAAGCTTGGGTATAAAAGTGAGAATACTCAACACGTACTTAAGCTTCTACTGCCTGCTTTTTAACACCCTTCGCCCGGCCGCGCTGTTGCTGGCTCAGGATTGTCTTACGAATACGGACAAAATTTGGCGTCACCTCAAGACATTCATCGTCCATGATGAATTCAAGTGCTTCCTCAAGAGACATTGTCTTTTCCGCATCGAGGTGCTGTGCATGGTCGGCTCCTGCTGACCTCATGTTCGTCTGTTTCTTGGCCTTAACAACGTTCATATCCATATCCTGAGGTCGGGGGTTCTCACCAACAATCATCCCTTCATAGACCTCAGTCGCAACAGGTACAAACAACTGTCCACGTTCCTGTGCACTCAACAGTGAATAGGTTGTAGTCACCCCTCGCCTATCAGCTACCAGGCTACCAGTGGGACGCGATCTCATCTCTCCATACCAGCGTTCATAACCTTCAAAAACATGATGGGCCAGCCCCGCTCCACGCGTCTCAACAACAAACTCATTATGGAAACCAATTAGTCCCCTGGCAGGAATAACAAAATCCATCCGTACCCGCCCATGACCATGGTTCACCATATTGACCATCTTACCTTTACGATGAGCGAGTATTTGGGTGACGGCTCCCAGGTGCTCTTCGTTTATGTCGACAGCAAGCCGCTCAATCGGTTCGTGGAGTTTCCCATCAATCATCTTCGTAACTACCTCGGGCTTACCCACGGTCAGTTCGAATCCTTCACGACGCATCGTTTCGACTAATACGGCAAGTTGTAACTCGCCTCGGCCCTGAAAAATCCATGAATCAGGCCGGTCTGACGGTAATACATTTATTGAAACGTTACCGATTAATTCTTTTTCAAGACGCTCTTTCACCATTCGAGCAGTTAGCTTATTGCCATCAAGACCTGTCAGAGGAGAAGTATTAATACCAATAGTTGCCGAAAGACTGGGCTCGTCGATTCGAATAACGGGAAGTGGCTGTGGATCTTCTTCATCAGCCAATGTCTCACCGATCGTTACGTCAGGCATTCCGGCTACAGCAATAATCTCACCGGGACCTGCCTCCTTAGCATCGACCCTATCAAGCCCTTCTGTTACGTATAGCTCGGTAATCTTTGCTTTCGCGATCGAACCGTCAACTCGACAGTGCGAAATAATTTGATCCTTTCGGATAACACCCTGATGCACACGGCAAATCGCCAATCGGCCTACATACGGTGAAGCATCGAGATTCGTGACATGAGCTTGAAGTGCTTGCCCTTCTACATAAACGGGGGGTGAAATGTTTTCCATCAGCAATTTGAAAAGGGGATTGAGATCAGTTCCTGGTTTATCAAGATCCATTGTCGCTACCCCCTCGCGGGCATTAGCGTAAATGATTGGAAAATCAATCTGTTTCTCGTTAGCATCAAGGTCGATGAACAGCTCATATACTTCATCGAGAACTTCAGAAATCCGAGAGTCAGGGCGATCAATTTTGTTGATCACTAGAATCACTGACAAATCGGCTTCAAGCGCCTTGCGTAGAACAAATCGCGTTTGTGGAAGCGGCCCTTCGCTGGCATCAACCAGAAGCAAAACACCATCGACCATTGCAAGACCTCGTTCAACCTCACCTCCAAAATCAGCATGACCCGGGGTGTCGATAATGTTTATTTTCGTATCACCCCAGCGCACAGCAGTATTCTTCGCCAGGATCGTGATCCCTTTTTCCCTCTCAAGATCCATCGAGTCCATGACTCTATCGGCCAATTCCTTATGAGAACTCACAGAGCCCGACTGCTTGAGCATGGCATCAACCAAGGTAGTCTTACCGTGATCTACGTGTGCGATGATCGCGACATTGCGTCGATCATTTCGAAAAATTTTAGTCATGGTCTATGAGGCTCGTCGTAACGGATATCGTCTGCGTGCATGAACGCGAATGTAAAATTTGCCAACCATGATTTTAACGTCGAAACTTGGCCGGGCAGTAACCAGGAAAAAGTGGCTCATTTGAGAATAACATCTCCTTCTTAAAACTGGCTCGAGTGTTTTGAAACAGAAAATATCAGTTTCATTTAATTCTCCAGGGAGCCCATGCACGGCTTTGTCCAGCTATTCATGAATGTCGATACGGATGTAACATCAGGCAACCTACAGGGCAATCACCGATTGGAGAGAATTATGAGTGACGCTGTGTTCCTTGGCGGAGACAGGTATCACAAGGCAGAAGAAGCACATGCTGGCATTGGTCCTGTTCTGGAAAAAGCAGGACTTGATGTGCACTACACCGACGACTTCAAGTCTATTGACTCCGATTTGCTCGAAGGCGCAAAACTTCTAGTTTTCCTGCGAGACGGTATGGAGTGGCCGAATGGTCACGATGCCCCTCCCGAACGATGGATGCAACCTCATCAGGAAAAAGCCATAGAGGAATTCGTCCTGAACGGGGGATCATTCCTGGTAATGCATAACTCTGCGTGGAACTATCCATGGGATGGCGGCTACAGGCGAACCGTGGCTGGATACTTTCAGTTCCACCCCCCGTACATGCATTTCGATATACACATAACTGACAGTAAACACCCGATCACCCGAGGGGTGGAAGACTATGAAATCGAAGACGAGCAGCACTTCATATGGTTCGACAACGACCGCGTGGACCTTTTTGCTGTAAGCCAGGGCAAAGACGGACGACAGTCAGCATCCGGCTACTCGCATGAGTACGGAAAAGGTCGGGTAGTGTACCTCGCAAATGGCCATCGGCTCGTGGTATTGCAACAGCCACCAGTGCAAAAACTGCTAACCAATGCGGTCAACTGGCTCCTTCACAGATAAAGGATTTATCCAATGAGCGTAGAAATCAGGAATGAACAATTCCGCAAAATAATCAACGACACAGCACCGTTAGAGCAAGTTGCAACAGGCTTTATATTTACCGAAGGTGCAATGTGGGATGCCAAGTCAAATGAACTCATCTTCAGTGATATGCCCGGCGACATTGTCCGGAAGTGGTCCGAATTAAACGGAATCACTACGTACCGTCAGCCAAGCGGTAAAGCAAACGGTCATTACTTCGATTTACAAGGTCGATTACTCTCATGCGAGCACGCTAACAGTCGCGTCATCCGCGAGGAGCATGACGGATCGATCAATCCAATTGCTACTCATTACGATGGGAAAGAACTCAACAGCCCAAACGACATAGTGGTTAAATCTGATGGAGCAATCTACTTCTCAGACCCCACGTATGGCCGGATGGATGGTTTTGGACTTCTACGAGATCAGGACATGGACTACCAGGGGGTCTTCCGAATCGACCCAATATCAGGTGATATATCACTCGTCGCATCAGACTTTGGACAGCCTAACGGTTTAACTTTTTCACTTGACGAGACCCAACTGTTTATAAACGACACCGACCAGGGTCATATTCGGGTATTCGAGGTCGCTAATGATGGCAGTATCTCGGGTGGTGAAGTATGGGCTGTACCCGAAGGTGCAGGTGACGGCGGGTGTGATGGAATGAAAATCGATAGCGAGGATAACCTGTACTGTACTGGCCCAGGGGGAATCCATGTGTACGCACCTGATGCCACCAGCCTCGGAGTGATTAATGTTCCAGAGGTTGTCGCCAACTTTACATGGGGTGATGATGACCTCAAAACCTTGTACATTACAGCCTCAACTTCACTCTACAGAACCCGTGTAAATATCGCCGGACGGTCCATTTCCTAACCAGCGCAAACGAAAGAACAAACATGATCACTCTCCACGTTTACCTAACCCCAAAACCCGGACAGTACGAAGCATTAAAATCCAAGATTAACGATCCATGGATATCAACAATGTCCAAGCAACCTGGATTCGTCCAGGCGGCAATGCTCACTCAATTTGACGACGAATCATTAGAAGATATCGAGGTCATATCGTATTGGGAATCCGAAGAGCTCAGGCTTGAATGGGTAGCCCGTCCAATCCATGATGAAGTGTTCGCATCCATCATGGATCTTGCCGAAACGATCTCACCGACTGTTAAGACCGTCAGTAATACCTGGAGTATCTAAAAAATATTCCCGCTTGCCAATCTAGTCCTTGACCGCCTTTGTCACTAAACGGAGAACAACATTGAAAATAACAAACGTAGAAGCATGGGTAGTCGTTCCGGACCTTGGAGGACTCAAAGACCACCAGGGCACGCTTCATCTGAATGAGTGGCAGTGGACTTTCGTGACGATAGAAACCGACGAGGGCATCACGGGATGGGGAGAATCATCCAGTACACCACGAAATGGATCAATCTTAACTGGAACGGGAGTGAGAGCTGTCAAAGAGACCCTGATTGGTGAAGACCCGGCTGATATTGAACGACTCTGGCAAAAGCTTTTTCGCCGCTACACCTATATGGGTTCCCGAGGATTCCCTACCACCATCATCAGTGGAATAGATATCGCTCTCTGGGACATCAAAGGCAAGGCCACAGGACGCCCTGTTTACGACCTGCTGGGTGGCAAGATGCGAGACGATATCCGCATGTATGCCAACGCCTGGTTCGGTGGGTGTTCAACCCCAGAACAGTACCATGAAGCGGCCAAGAGGACCGTTGCTGAAGGTCATGATGCAATGAAAATGGATCCCTTCCTTGAAATGGGTCCATTCCACACGATGTACCAAGATGGTCAAATTTCAGCAGATGGCGAAAACCTCGGCTGCGATATAACCGCTGCGGTCAGGGATGCGGTCGGGAAAGACGTTGAAGTCTTGATCGATGCGCACGGTCACTACAACGTAGCGACTGCTGTACGACTGGCTAACAGGTTGTATGACGAGTCCAGGATCGACTGGTTTGAAGAGCCTTTGCCTCCCGAAGGCATCGAGGCATTAAGGTCGGTCCGAAAACAGATGCGTGCTCCAATGTGCGTAGGAGAACGACTGTTCACCCGCTGGGACTGCGCTCAGATTCTCCACGAAGGACTTACAGATTTCTTAATGCCTGATGTAACTTGGACTGGCGGCATTTCAGAACTAAAGAAAATCGCGACCATGGCCGAAACGTATTACATCCCGATCAGTCCCCACAATGCACAGGGGCCAGGGCAGATTCTTGGTGGAGCTCACGTATCGATAAGTACCCCAAACTTTTACAGGCTTGAGCACGCTCTCGACTTCAAAAGAGGATACGACCACTTCTTGACTGAACCACTCAACTGGCAGGGTAACAAGCTCGTGCTAAGTGATAAGCCAGGCCTGGGGATTGATCTCGACATGGACAGGGTCAGGGCTGAACTCCATCCCGATTGGAAATAATAAACCGGGCACCCTTCAATCAGATTCAAACGCAGTATCTTCTGAAAAGCCATTCCAGAAGTCAGCAGATTTCACCATCTGATCGTACTGAGACTCGATCAAGGGCAATACCCTAGGGATATATTCATTCACCCATCGGGGGTCAGTGTAAACCTCCTGCTTTTTCTGCTCGTAATGCTCCAGGTCCTTGTAGGCCCAGATGTGATAAATGCGATTGATACTGCCAATCTCCGTATAAAACCATCCAGCGAGAGGTACTCCGTACTCTCGACGAAGTGGCACAGCCACCTCTCGCATGGCAGACATGTATTCCTGCAGCTTACCCGGCTTGAGATCATAAATTCGCATGTTGTAAATCACCAGATAGCTCCCCTTTTTCAAATCAAAGGACAAAATCTACAGGTACTGCCGTCGCATGCCCCGCCTGAAGCGAATAGACTACCGCCCGTCCTAACAGATGTTTAGTAGTAACGACTGGCCCAATCATGAATATTGCATTCGTCGGATGTGGCAGGCGCGGGCGATACCATATGTCAGCTTTCGCTGATATTGATGGCGTTAATATCAGCGGCGTTTACGACCCATTCGAATCAGCAAGAAATTCTGCTGCCGATCAATTCGGTTCAACAGCCTACAGCTCTGTTGAACAGCTGATTGACTCAGCGGAGCCAGATGGCATAGTAGTGGCCACCCCAGCTCATCTCAACGCTGAGGCAGCATTACATGTGCTTTCCTACGGAATTCCAACCCTTATCGAAAAGCCGCCGGGTCTTTCTTCTGACGATGCGCGCAGGTTACTAACCGTTGCACAGAGAAAATCTACAAACGTAATGGTAGGACTCGACAGGAGGTTTAACCCCCTGGTGACAGAGTCTCTAGCCCGAGTGCGCAGGAATGGCCCGATCGTGCAGATAGCTGGAGAATTTCATAAAGACATCCGGGATTTCACCGATGACCCCAGGTTTGCTCAGGACATTTTCAACTACATGATGTTGGAGTCGCCGATACATGCTCTGGATCTTGTGTGCTTTGCGGCTGGTTCGAACGTGTCGAAAGTCAGTGGTTATGTAAGACAAACCAATTCCAAATACCGGGACGTCCACGCTGCCCTCATCGAGTTTGAAAACGGTGTAGTGGCGCAGTTTTCTGCAAACTACACCACTGGAGGAAGACTCGAACGTTATGAAATCCATGGTAGACAAATATCTGCATACCTTGAGGGAGTTAACCGTGCATGGGTTATGGAAGAGGGTGATTCACATGACATAACACCACCTACACAAATGACATCCACGCAAATCCAGGATAGTTACTTTATCGAATGCATAAGATCCGGCACAACATTCAGCGCTCCTGCTGCAACCCTCGAGGATGGCGTGAAGTTACTTGAACTAGCTGAAGCCATTTATGCAGAAGACCAGAACTCCTGATTACCACTATCCGAAAATCGATTTGATCCAAAATTACCTGAAAAACAACATAATCGAATCTTGATCACTCAAGCGGATCTGCACCCATAGCCGCAAGAAGCGCACCGCATCTATCCAGTGAATGGGCAGCGTTCGCTCCTTCACAGAGCATGATCATGTTCCCGTAAATAACATAACCACCGTACTTGGCTTTAACCCCCCCACTACCATGGGTTCCAATTGGACCGGCAAAAAAATACCTGCGGTCCTTGATACCTTCCTTCCAGGTCGCTTCGTCCTTGTCCAGAATAGCGTCATCACCGGTAGCTTCGTCGGCGAAAGCCGTCCCTGACTCGACGGCAACATCATGGGAAGGGTAAAAACGAATCTCGTACTCCTTTGCCTCTGAGCCGTCCGGACGCCAGAAGCCGAATAAAACATCAGTCGCTCCGGTAAGCCCCTCTACGTCATATTCTTTAGCGGTCTTGAATCCTGTTCCATCCACATCTTCATGGGTGAACAGCCGTTCGGATGGAGTGACCGGCTGTAATAACTCGTTCGACTTCGATGCTGAAGACTCATCAGGGTCCGTTCCGCAAGCAAAAAAAGTAAACAGTAACAATCCAGTTGCAATCCCCTGGATTATCAACGATTTAAGTGTTGAACTACTTCGCAAATACAAAAGCGCCGACCTTCCCTGTTAGTCCTAAAACTCCAAGGGGCTATTTTCTCAAATTCTTTTTCAGTAAGATGCTGCCAAGTTTAAAACAAATGCCAGAACTAGGACAATCAACATGAAAGCCGCCGTGTACCGCAGCAAACAATTGTTCGAGGTCACCGATATACCCAAACCAGAGCCGGGCCCCGGAGAAGTGCTGATCAAGGTTAACCAATCAGCAATATGTGGTACCGATGTTCACGCGTTCATGTACGACATCGCTCCGCCCGGCTCAGTCCTTGGACACGAGTTCGCAGGAGTGATAGCAGCAACAGGCAAGGGCGTCACGAGATGGAAGGAGGGCGATCGAGTCATCGGAGGTGGAGGCGAATGGCCCACTGGTAAAGAACCGCCAACGAAAATTCATCCCAGGTATAACTATCGCAAGATGGGATTCAGCACCAATACACGCACGAGAGGTTATGCAGAATACACGGTGCTGGAAGACTGGGCACCATTACCTATACCCGATAGTGTTCCTGACGAAGCGGCAGCGCTGACCGAACCATGTGC
>Ga0209034_10001678_pt1 | contig 10627 bp, 9 predicted proteins | sample MarorgKNORR_S2LV_2_FD_188219 | JGI IMG/M metagenome (GOLD analysis project Ga0209034, IMG submission 188219) | Marine microbial communities from the Southern Atlantic Ocean, analyzing organic carbon cycling - 250m_A/KNORR_S2/LV (SPAdes) (version 2) | ecosystem: Environmental > Aquatic > Marine >...
TGCCTTTAAATAGGTTGGCTATCACGCGTTGCGGCAACTGGCCGGGATTTAGACCGCTGAGGACCTCATCACGACTGAACGCCGATTCGGTGGACAGACGCGACTCTCGCCCATTAATATCTTCTCCAACCCCCAAAACCATGCTGCATGAGGAGAAGTTAAATGGTCCATCAGGTTAATGGAGTAGTATCAGAAGCCAAGGGCGCGCCGGTCAAGCTGACCCGGATACTGGTACCCGATCCAGGACCCGATGAAGCGCTGGTCCGGGTGAAGGCTTGCGGAGTCTGCCATACCGACCTCCATTATCGCGAAGGCGCTATCAACGACGACTTCCCTTTCTTATTGGGACATGAGGCGTCCGGTACCGTGGAGTCAGTGGGTGATGGTGTCACAAATGTGGCTCCCGGAGACTTCGTGATAATCGCCTGGCGGGCTCCCTGCGGCACCTGCCGGTCCTGCCAGCGGGGCGCTCCCTGGTATTGCTTCTCCAGCCGAAACGCATCCCAGGCCATGACTTTGACCGACGGTACACCCCTGTCTCCAGCCTTGGGTATAGGCGCATTCGCAGAGCTGACACTGGTTGACGCTAGACAGGCGGTCAAAATCTCGCCCCAAGCCAGCCCTGAAGCGGCGGGATTGGTTGGTTGCGGCATAATGGCTGGGCTAGGCGCCGCCATGAATACCGGCAGCGTAGGCCGAGGCGATTCAGTCGCAGTGTTCGGCTGCGGCGGTGTTGGTAATGCTGCCATTGCCGGGGCTCATCTGGCAGGGGCTCATACCATCATCGGAGTGGACCTAGACGACCGGAAACTAGCTTGGGCCAAAGAGTTTGGTGCAACTCACACCATCAACGCATCGTCCGCCGACCCAGTTCAAGAGATACGCAATATCACTGGCGGAAACGGCGTAAACGTTGCTATAGAAGCCGTGGGCAGTCCAGTGACCTACGAGCAGGCGTTCTACGCCCGAGACCACGCAGGGACAGTGGTCTTAGTCGGCGTACCCAGTCCCGACATGAAGATAGAGTTGCCTTTGCTGGAGGTCTTCGGACGGGGCGGGAATCTGAAATCCTCATGGTACGGAGACTGTCTGCCTTCCCGGGATTTCCCTATGCTGATCGACCTCTATCTACAGGGCCGACTAGACCTGCAGCGGTTCGTCTCCGAGACCATCGGCATAGCCGACGTGGAAGAGGCCTTCCACAAGATGGAGCGAGGCGAGGTACTCCGATCCGTGGTGGTGTTTTAGATCAGTCTAGAGGCCTATCGCTGTACCTAAGGTCCATGGTCTCCTGATAAAACTCAGTTGAGCACCAAAAGGCAGTCGCCCAGGGATGGCTCTTTGCCACCAAGGCCACTGCCTAGGGCCCCTCTACTTCTCAGCCAGGTTTATCCCTTAGCCAGCAGGAGTCGGGCGACGCCCTGACCCTGGGAACCAGAATTAACTGCCAGCCGGTAAATGCTAAACCCTGCCCACCCTCTAAGGCCGCTATCACAGAACCGGCGTCCGTATGACGGGCCACTGCCAATATCACCTGCTATTGGCAGAGTTGATGGCAGTGCTCAAGTCATCGATCATGTCGGTCATACTACGGATCGAGCCTGCAGTCAGGCACATCTCAAGTACTGACTGCCTCCGTGCATTGCCGAACGACCGGTTGTTTTGCCATCTCTTTTCTCACTTAAGGGGTTAGTACTGCTAGCCTAGCCGGTAGTTTGGGCGACCGCATCAGCGCATAAACCACCGCAGAGGCAGCGGCCGCAGCCAAAGACACTACCAATGGGACAGTGTAGCTCTCGTGTTGGTCGAACCACCATCCCGCTGCAAAAGGTACCGACAGTAAAGCCCAGCTGTAACTCAGGTTGATGATTCCGCGCAGTGTCGCATAGTGATTGCGTCCAAAATAGTCTCCGATGGCGCCCCAGTTTACCGGCGTTATTCCTTCTGACAATCCGCTCACTATCGCAGAGACCACCAATATCCAGGCGGCGTTGAATGAGAGCAACAATACCAGCCCTAACGCATAAAGAATCATCCCGGCTGTGAGAACCGCTGGCTTGGACACTCGGTCCCCGAAATACCCTACCACCAATTTGGACGGCACATTCATTCCCAGGCGCAGAGTGAAAAACAAGGCTGCGATGGAGATATCGAATCCCTTCCACTGGAGAATGGCAACGTAATGAAGGTCGATCCCCACTCTAGAGACTTGGCGCAGCATCGTCCCGGTCAACAAATACCAAAATGAAGACGTTCGCAAAGCCTCGCGCACTGAGAATTCTGCTCCATCATAAAAGCGCCGCAGCCGCTGAATCTCGGGAGAGCCTGGCCCCGCAAGCCCGGCACGCGCCTTTTCCACTGAGTCTTCATCAGCGCCGTCAGGTAGCAGGCCCATGCTCTCTGGTGATTCCTTGAGAAACGGTATAAGCGGCAGGATAAAGACAAGGTAGGCGGCAGCGCCCATCATAGCTGCCACCCGCCAGTCCCAAACCGCGATCACCAATGTCATCAGCGGAATCAGAATGGTTGAACCCAGATTTCCGGTGGCTTCACGGATGGACATAGCCCGCACCCGGTAACGGCTGAACCACATGTTCACCATGGCAGTAGCCGAATCCTGGAAGGCCATGGTGGCACCTAAAGAGACAAACCCAAGATATGCCAACGCGAACACCCATAGGTTTGGGGCCAAAGCGAATATGATGAATCCCACGCCGGCCAAGATGGTGCCGATAACCATGATCCGCCGCGCGCCGAACCGGTCTACCAGATAGCCCACCACCGGTCCGTTTAAGGCGCCTTCAGAGCGGCCCAAGGAAAAGATGAGTGACACCGTGGCCCGGTTGAGGCCCAGACTGGCGCCCACTGGGATCAGAAACAACGACGGGCCTTTGTCGAAAAACGCGTTGTTCATGGCAGCGATGACGCTGATCAATCCCAGCATCAACCACCCATAGAAAAAGCGACCGGAGAATAGTCCAGGTTTCATAGTAAGTGGATCTGGCTTCGCATCGTTGGGATTCATGGCTGATAGTGGAGCAACACTAAGGTCTCAGGTCCTAACGGCACCGTAGTATGGCATAAGCATACTTTCTAGGAGTAGAACAATGGCCTGTTTCCTAGAAGTACTCCACCAAGTAGAATGATATGGAGGCACAGATATGAAGGTGCGTCAAATGGCCTACGACGAGCAATTAGCGGAAAGGGTCCGCACAATCTTCCAAACGGAACCTACCTACTCGGAAAAGAAGATGTTTGGCCGTGTCTGTTTCATGGTTGCCGGGGAAATCGCCGTGGAGGTTGCCGGCACAGACCTGATGGTACGTCCTGGACCGGAGAACTACGAAGCTGCGCTGGCCCTCCCCCACGCCCGGCCGATGGATTTTACAGGCAGACGTATGAAAGGCTTCGTCTATGTTGAGTCGGCTGGCCTGGAAACCGACACTGCATTGACCGCCTGGGTAGAACGCGGCGCAGTGTTTGCACGTTCTCTGCACTCTAGATAGCCCTTTTTGGGCTAGACGCCGTTCGTCGATTTCCAGTGATATACTAGCCTCACTTCTGTGATCGTCCCACTTTTGATCTGTTTTATACCCGGAGGTAGCCATGGATTTCGGCGCGATGATGTTCTCAACCGACTACTCCATACGGCCTGATGACCTGGCCAAGATGTTGGAAGACCGAGGGTTTGAATCCATGTGGGTGCCTGAGCACACCCACATACCCGCCGACCGGACTAGCCCCTGGCCCGGCGGCCCCGACCTCCCGAAAGACTACTGGCATACATACGACCCATTCGTTGCCCTGACGGCCGCGGCCGGCGCCACCAAGGACATCAAGCTGGGCACTGGCATCTGCTTGATGATTGAGCGGGATCCTATCACCACGGCCAAGGAAATTGCCAGCCTAGACATGCTTTCCAATGGACGGTTCATCTTTGGTATCGGCGGCGGCTGGAACGCGGAAGAGATGCGGGATCACGGCACCAATTTCAAACGTCGCTGGCGAATACTTCGTGAGAATATCCTGGCCATGAAAGAGATCTGGACTCAGGAAGAAGCCGAATTCCACGGCGACCACGTGAATTTCGACAAGATGTGGGCCTACCCAAAGCCGATGCAACGTCCTCACCCACCCATCCTCATGGGCGGCGACGGTCCGACCACATTCGACCGGGTTCTCGACTACTGCGACGGATGGATACCCATCGGCAGCAGGGGCTCTGGCGGTCCAAGCCTAGCGGAGAAGATTGTTCTGTTAAAGAGACAGGCAGAAGACGCAGGCCGTGACCCAGACTCGTTGAACATCACCAATTTTGGCATCCGTCCGGATCCCGAGTTGATCGCCCGGTTGGATGAAGCCGGTGTCGACAGAGTCATATTCACGTTGCCGTCCCAAGAGCGAGATGAGGTCACACCACTCATAGACGAGTGCGCAAAACTCATCTCCTAACGTCTAACCACTGCGAACATAAAAAGCCCGCAGGTTGTGATTATGATAACCTGACGGGCTTTTTCATTGAAGTAAAATCTCCGCGACCAAATGATATCCTCACTTCAGCGGATTCTTGGATCAATCGGCCTCTGCCACAGAACCCAATCAACAGTTAGGCATAGTATCAACGAAATCTGGCCGTGTATCTGAATAGCCAAAATAGCCAGTAACTCGGCCCCGTGGAAATGCCTGGTTGGTTTAACCAAAAACCAAGTGCGCCATGATTGGCGCAAGCGTCAGGTTCACCGCGCATTGGTCACCGCGACTGGAACGGTGAACTCTGCGCCGAAGACCAAGATGAGGAACAAGCGAATCTGGAAAGCACGGAGACACTTAAACTGACCAAACTTAAGGGCATGGGCAACTAGGCCAATAAGACCGCTCAGCCAATTACCGGGGCACCCAGTCAATGTGGGGCTAGGCGAGCTTTACATTAACTGATCTTCTTCCCATTTAGCGAGCGGTAGCATCGCTAGTACCAAAGCAGCCAGAGCGAAAAGACCCGAGACATAATACAGTCCCGCCTGGAACCCGGATATCTCATAGATAGCCCCAGCGATTAACGGAGAGACCGCCGCCATCAGGAAGCTCGCGAAGGACGCTACACCAAGACCTATCGTGGCCTCTTCACGGTCAAGGACGTCGAACAATGCGGCGGTGAGTATCGGTTGGTCGGGATACAAGAACATACCCAAAAGGACGATGGTAACTGTCAAAGAAACGCCATCGTCAAACGCGACCATTAACAACGCTATGGCGCACGACCAGACCAGTCCCGGAACCAAAACCTGCTTACGTCCCAATTTATCTGAGACTGTGCCAGCGATGGGCTTGGCTAGCAGACCCACAGCGATCAAGAGCGATATGTGGAATCCCCGGTTGAGGACTCCAAGGTCTAGATCGTTCCCAAGATACAGTGCAAGCAGTGTAACGATCGCCGCCAAAGCCATCGATCGCAAACCCCTTACTATTGTCAATCCCCGCAACAGAGGGTTCTTAACCAAATTTTTCGTCATGGCTAAACGCTCGGTAAGACCCGTCGTGTTGACGTCCTCTCCTCTGACGCCACCTATGCCCTTGAAGACCCACACTGCTATAAAAGCCATGAAGATCGGACCCACCGCATAGATGCTAAGGATGCCCCGCCAACCCATCACCAACAGCAAGACACCGGTGATTAACGGACCGGCAACATCACCGACACTTCCTCCGACACCGTGGAAAGACAGCATGGAGCCCCTACGGCTGGCAAAATGATGAGATATAGAAGCCGCCGCCGGCAGATGCCAAAGGGAGTGAGATACCGAAACGACCGCGACTCCAAACAGCAGGAGAGGATATACCGGAGAGACGCCCATGAGCAGTGAGCCCAAACCGGATGCCCCAACACATATGGCCAACAGCCACGCCCACCACTTCCGCAGCATTCCCACCACTACCCCACCGGGCAAAGTAATCAAGCCAGACGTTAGTTCTCGGACAGCCTGTATGCCGCCGACACCTACACCGTTAAGCCCAAAGGTCTGCTGAATCTCAGGTACGACCACCACGAAGCTTTGGAGTATCCAGTGGAAACCCACATGACCAACGGCTAGGGCTGAAACCATAACCCGGGCGGTTAACCGAAGATCTTTGGACTCTCCCGATGCTATTTCTTGTGCCGCCATCTATGGTCCCCAATCAGGTTATTCCTGAGAGTTATTACTGGAAATTGGTATAGGTCATACCCAGTGGAAAGGATTCAGGCGGTTGCCTCCCGACACTATGCCCGGCCGGATTCACTAAAGGTCTTCTGGAGGAAGATAGGCGTTGGGGACTATGGCACTCGCCTGGCCTACCCCAGTGGTATCACCTTTCTGGTTCTTTACCTCTATATCCACTGAGACACGGCTGCCGTTAGCCTCTTTGGAAGTCCCAGTTACCTTGCCGCCGAAGGTGATGGTGTCTCCGGGCCGGACCGGCCTCAGGAACCTAAGGTCCACGGTGCCAGTGTGGTTGAAAACCTCTGCTCCAAAATGCCTCCGCATCATCTCTATGGCAAAGGTTAGAGACATTCGGCCTGACGCCACGGTTCCCTCGGTACCCAACACTTCTTTAGCGGCGTCTTCGTCAGTGAATTGGGACGGACCGGTGTTGCCTGCGCTGCCCTCAAAAAGATTTATGGCGTCCTGAGTCATCTCTTTGACCAGGGGAGTTATGTCGTCGCCCTCGTTGTAACTCCTGATTACCCTCCCCATTTCTTGCCCACCTCCGTTGGTTGCTTCAACTCGTGGGTGATTACACGGTCAATCAGCCTACCGTCCTCGTCCACTGACACTGCTTCAGTGACGATATAGTTCTTGCCCCTTCTTAGGTACTTGTCGGCGATCCATGCGGTCACGGTCAGCCGTTTGCCTGCCACAGGCGGGTTGTAACAATGGAACGCACACCGTGCGTTCACTGATCCGGCATCAGTGTATTTGGCGTTGTACTGACGAACATCCACCTTGTGGGCTATGGTCGGAAAACTGGCTTCCGGGTCCATCACTCCCTTCCGGTAGGTGTCAATCATCTCTTGGGTCAGCAGGTATTCGAATTTGTCAAAGGTCTCGCCGACTTCCAATGCGTTCCAGTCCAACTCGATTCGGTCATCAACTTCGGCCATATCGAATGCATCCTTTCTGAAGAATTTCCATACCAAGCCTGCGCATTATACATATTGCCAGAGGCTGATTGGCTCCATTGTGAAACGTTATACCCCGATAAGACTCCTAACAACCAAGCCGAATCCGAGTTCTGGCATGACAGATCGGACCATGTTAAAGGCGGAAGGTTATCAGTGAGTCAGGCCAGATCACGGCCTAGGAAGCCCCAAGTTATCCCGCAAAGTACCTTCCGAGTAACCTTTGCGGAACAAACCACGGCTTTGGAGCACTGGAACCACCTGACTTACAAAGTCTTCGTAAGCGCCCGGCATGTGGGTAGCGGCCAAAACGAACCCATCGCAGGCATCGGATCGGAACCAGGACTCCATCTGGTCGGCTACCTGGGAAGGAGTGCCTGTGAACATCGGAAGTTCCCGGAGCGTTCCCCGGCCCGACCACTGGATAAAATCATTGACACTTGGGTTGGCCGTACCGCTCAAGTCTGTCACGCGGTCGAGGAAGCCGCGGAGGCCGGTCATGGACGCTAGTATCTCGTCTGACAGCGGTTCGTGAACCGGATGCTGGGAAAAGTCGTAGTTAAATACCTCGGAGAGCAGCGCCAGCGAATCGGTCTGGTTGGCCAGATTGTCAATCTCCTCCAACTTACTCTGAGCGTCTTCTTCGGTCTCGCCGACCACAACGTACACCGCTGGGGCGATTTTGACCGAGTCGGGGTCCCTACCGGCAGACTGCGCTCGCTGACGCAGGTCATCTCGGTAGGCTTTACAGGCCTCGGCCGTCGGGTAGATTACAAACAACAACTCCCCCCAACGGGCAGCGAATTCTCTACCGCGTTCGGACTGGCCCGCCTGGACCAACACTGGATGGCCCTGGGGCGACCTGGGAACTGTCAGCGGACCCCGAACCTGGAACCACTCTCCAGAATAGTCGACACGGTGAACTTTCTCTGCGTCGGCGAACCGCCCGGTCTGTTTGTCCAGGACCACCGCGCCGTCTTCCCAAGAGTCCCAAAGCTGAGCCGTGGCCTGCATGAACTCATCAGCCACGTCGTATCGGTCGTCGTGCTCCAGGAGTTTTTGCACACCGAAATTCTGGGCTTCTGAGTCGTTAAGGGAAGTCACCACATTCCAGGCCACACGTCCATTGGTGAAGTGGTCCAGCGACGAGAACAGACGGGCGACGTGAAATGGCGAGAAGTAGGTCGTGGAGTATGTAGCGCCAAGCCCTAGATGTTTGGTAGCTAAGCCCATGGCGGTTATAACGGGCACCAGGTCCAACTTGACCACCCGTATGCCGTTCTCGACGGCGTCTTCGAATGAGTCTCCAAAGCGACTGGGCATGGCCAGACGATCATCTATGAAAGCCAAGTGAAATTTGCCTCGCTCCAGGGTGGCGGCGATGTTCTGGTAGAACTCCAGGTCCATGAACCCTGGATCAGTCTCCGGATGACGCCATGAGCCGGTGTAGTTGGAGCAGTTGGATGCCTGTAGAAATGCTACCAACATCATATGTCTCTCTGAATCATTGAGCATCCGGTACCGCCCTCCAAGCGATCGTTTCATCAGGTCAGATATGTTTGCCCCAAGGACACTGGCGTGGGACGGACAGGAGGTCTGGCTGTAAGCACGAGCAAACTGCATGCTAATGCCAGGCCTCCAAACAATATGAACACGAAGGAGTAGGTGCCATGGCTGTCAAAAAGTATCCCCGCTAGCAGCGGCCCAACCGCCTGGCCCACCAGAACTCCCGTCTCGCTGACTCCCCGAATTCGGCCCAATGAGTTCCGGCCATAGTAGTCAGCATACAGGATAGAGATTATGACATTCGAACCCGACGATACAGCCCCAATCAGACCAGCTGCCACCAGTGCCTTAGCCGCGTTGTCCACTGTCAAAAGGTAAAGAGTGCTAACGCCTAGGATCACGAATACCACAGAATATGCCCGGCGGGCCTGCATCTTTTCCAAGACCCACCCCCAGACCACGCTGCCGAAGGCAGCGACCAACCAACTAAAGCTAATGGCTACGGCTGCGAAGGTTAGAGTCAGTCCTTGATCACGGTAGTAGGCCCCGATATGCACGTTTGTCCCAGTATTAACGCAAAACATCGCCATGCCCATGAAGAACAGTATCCAGAAGGCCTTGGTTTTCATGGCTTCGGCGAGAGACCACGACTCCTCATCTGGCGAAACTGCCATCACCTGGGCACGTTTAAGGTATTCTTCATCCCTGGTTGGGTGGGTGTTGTCGGGAAGTAAGCCCATATCTTCAGGACGCTCCACTACGAGAAAAAGACACGGCGCTAATGACACTCCGAACACTACCAATCCGATGGAGATCCAGGCGGCTTTCATTCCAAAGTGATCGATCATTTGGGCCGACAACATGGTGAAGACCAGCCCACCAATGGCACCCCAAAAGAAGATTATGCCAATGGCCCGACCTCTCTTTGTGATGAACCATCGGGCCGACACTGTGCTGGCGCCGATGGGAGCCGATGTGTGAAATACGACCCTGGCCAAAGCGAAGGCTACATAGAAGGTAAGAGGAACTGTGGCCCATGCCATTGAGGTCATCGTAATGCCCAGTATTAACACGCTGATGACCAAAACCGGGCGCGCTCCGAACCGGTCAATACACCAACCTACTGCAGGAGACAGGACTAACGCCGCAAGCGCTCCGGCACTGACTGAGCCGCTGATCAGAGTGCGACTCCAGCCAAATTCGTCCGACAGCGGGAGTATGAAAATGGTTAGGGTAGTTATGTTTGGTGCCATGCGGGCAAACACAGCCGTACCCGATGCGGCAACCACGACCCATCCGTAAAAGAATGGCAGAATTTCTTTGAGTTTAGACGCCAGTGGCTGGCTATTACGCATGCGAACCTTCCGGTAGAGGCATGGTACGAGCGGGCGGTTTAGCCTTCAGTACCAACAGACTACAGGCGAGGGCCAAAACAACGAAAACAAGGAAGATGGTGTCATACCCGCCTTGCAAGCTGAAGAGTATCCCGGCAATCACCGGTCCCGTCGCCTGGCCCAACAGGACTCCTACCTCTCCCAAACCTCGTATCTTACCCAGCGACAAACGCCCGAAATAATTGGCATAGATCACAGCAGGCACAACGTTAGACCCAGCGGAAACCACACCGAAGAGCGCGGACGCCAAAAAAACGCCCATCGTTCCTCCGGCTATCATCAGGTATAACGTGCTAACTGCCTGGATCAGGAACATCCAGCAGTAGGCGTGACGTGCCTGCACACGGTCGGTGATCCAACCCCAGACTAAGCTACCGATGGCCGATACGATCCAGCTTAAGCTAACCGCCAAAGCGGCCGAAGTTGCTCCAAGACCTATGTCCCGGAAATATGCGCCCATGTGAACGCCTATGCTGGTATGCACAAAATAACAAGTAAATCCCATGAAGACTAGCAGCCAAAATGTCCTGGAGCAGACCGCCTCTCCCAGTAGCCAGGAGTCATCATCGCC
>Ga0209034_10001682_pt1 | contig 10617 bp, 9 predicted proteins | sample MarorgKNORR_S2LV_2_FD_188219 | JGI IMG/M metagenome (GOLD analysis project Ga0209034, IMG submission 188219) | Marine microbial communities from the Southern Atlantic Ocean, analyzing organic carbon cycling - 250m_A/KNORR_S2/LV (SPAdes) (version 2) | ecosystem: Environmental > Aquatic > Marine >...
TTTACTATCAAATAATGACATTAACCCTTTGACTCCGTTCTAATCTTTTGAAAATAAGAATCATATTTTTTTAAATCATTCATTAAAAATTCATTAAGACCCTTTGTTGTCACAGTAGCACCTGAGATTCCATCAACTTGATGATATGCATCGGGAGACGAATCATCTACTTGCCCTTTTATAGACTGTATACTAACCAACCTACCATTCTTATCAATTATTTTTTTTCCAATAAAATTGTTTGTGAACCAATCCTTATCTACTTCTCCTCCAAGTCCCGGCGTTTCTTTATGTTTATAAAACCGTATACCTTTTACTGTAGATCCATCATTTTCTAGTGCAAAATATCCATATAAAGTTGACCATAATCCTTTTCCCGAGATTGGTATGGCATAACCATCTATAGAATTATTAACAATTTTAATATATAAAGGAAATTGCGTTTCCATTTTATCTGGTGGTATTTCAGAGGGAACTAGATTGTCAATTACTTCTCCATCAACACTTACTACTTTTTGAATTACCGATGAATCAAATATTTTTTTTACTTCTTCAACTGTCCAAGGATCATCTTTCTCACTGAAGTCCAATGAATAAAGAATATTTTTCATAATATCAATTTCAACATTAATTCGTTGATCTTCTTTTAATGACTCCGATACAAAAGATAGAAGAAATCCAAGAACTATAGTCGTAATTGAAGTAAAAATCAAAGTATACGTGTTACTTCGCATAGCGTAATTTTCTCTGGTTGATATTTTTCTGAACAACAAAATAATCTATTAACGGTGCAAAAGCATTCATTAATAGTATTGCTAACATTATACCTTCAGGATATGCTGGATTAATTGAACGTATAATCACGGTTAATGAACCTATGAAAAATCCATAAATCCATTTGCCTCTATTTGTGTGAGCTGAAGTAACAGGTTCAGTGGCCATAAATACTACACCAAACATAAAACTACCCATAACTAAATGATAGTGAGGTGGTATACTCAACATAGTATTTGAAGAAAATGGTGCCAATATATTTGTCAAAATAGCAGTAAAGAACAGGCCAAACACAGCGCTTATCATAATTCTCCAGGAGGCAATTTTAACATAAATAAGAAATAACGCACCAAGAAGAATTATAATTTTATTCGTTTCCCCTATAGACCCTGGGATATATCCCATAAGCATATTTATCCAAGAAAAATCAAATTGAGTTACATTATGTAATAGATCTAATGCATTATTATTTTCTGTAGCTGCAGGAATTGCTAAAGCCGTTGCACCTGAATATCCATCAGGTCCGACTAGCCATACTTTATCACCAGCAATTTCTGTTGGATATGCAAAATAAATAAATGCTCTAGTTACTAGAGCTGGGTTAAAAATATTATAACCAACACCACCAAAAATTTCTTTTCCAATTACTATCCCAAATGATGTAGCAACAAAGACTTGCCAAAGTGGAATGTTTGGAGGCATTAATAAAGGTATTAGTGCGCATGTAACTAAGAAGCCTTCATAAATATCATGCTTCCTAATAACAGCAAATAAGACTTCCCAAAATCCTCCAGCAATAAAGGTGACGAGGATGATAGGAATAATATATTCCATTCCAAACATAAAATTATCAAAAAGAGATCTCACCTTTCCAGTAGCTATTCCTGCTTGTACACCAATATTAATTGCACCAAATATATAACAAGGTACTAATGCTAACACAACAAGGATCATCACTCTTTTAATATCGACACTATCCCGAATATGAGGGCCAGAATTAGTCTTTTCAGCAGTCGAGAATAAAAAAGATTCAGTAGCTTCAAATAAAGGAAAAAATCTTTTCAAAGGCCCATCATTCGTAAATTTTGGCTCAATATTTTGGATTAATTTTCTTAGATGATTGACCATATTATCCATCATCCTTCATAAGGTTTAATCCATGTCGAATCACTGATCCAACATCAATCTTACTAGGACATACAAATGAACAAAGAGCAAAATCTTCTTCATCGCATTCCAATAAGCCTAACCCTTCCATTTCTTCAAAATCTTCAGCTAAAATAGAACGATATAACGCATTAGGATAAATATCCATTGGAAGCATATTCTCCCATGCATTGATTGGGACCATCGGCCTTAAAGATCCCGACTGTTGCGTAGTAAAATTAAAATTACTTTTATTTTGAGATATAAATGCATTAGTCACGCTATACCTTGATTGTTCATTACCAGGTTTTAAAAGACCGAGAAATTCTCTTTCATTAGAATTTGGCACAACAGAAATAGTTGTATCATAATAACCTAAAAATCCATTTAAATTAGTTTCTTGTCCTGTCAACACATCACCAGAAATAATTCGATTATCATCACTATTAAGATTATCTAATAAAAATGTTTCTATACTTGCACCGGTTCGTGTTTGAATATGTGCAGGATTCTTTACACCAGGTCCAGCCACAGTTGCAACAATTGAAGGATCATAAATACCTTTAAGAAATAAGTCCCCTATGGTAAGAACATGTTGAGCATTGATAACCCAAATAACCTCATTAGGTTTCCAAGGATTAATATGATGAATTTGAATCCCAACATTACCAGAGGGATGAGGTCCGTTAACTGTATGAAGATTTACATTCCTTGCTGCCGTCAAAGTTTCACAGTTAGTATCTACTTCAAATGTAAGGTGAACATTACCATTTGATAATTGATTTAAAACATTGAGACCAGCTTGAAATACTGATTGCTTGTAACGTAAAGCAAAGTCAAGATTGACTGTTAAAGGGGCAGAATTAAATCCTGAAACAAATATTGCCATAGGAGTATCATTTGGATCTGCAATTTTATTAAACGGACGCTGTCTGATCATTGGCCATAAATTTGCTTCCATAATTTGATCGGTAACTTTAGCTTTACCCAAAGAGGATATTTCTTGATATTTGACAGGTGTATGTAAAACTGATTTTTCTTCTTCGTGTAATTCTATAATAATATTTTCAACAGATCTTCTATCTCCTAAAATTATTTCTTTGATTTCTCCACTACCTGGAGATGCCCATTTAATATCGGGCTGTACTTTATCAAAAAATATTGGCGAACCGATATCAACTTTATCTCCCACTTTCACTAATAGTTTAGGTTTAACGTATCTAAAATTATTTGGTTGAATAGAAACTGTTTTTGATTTAGGTCTAGAAAAATATTCATTTTCTGGGGATCCAGAGATACGAATATTATGTCCTTTTCTTATGTTTATATGTGCCAATTCAGTTTCCTAGAGAGGTGATAATTAGATTTGTACAAAAAATAATAAGCTATCCTTTACCCAATTAAGTATGGGGGTCCAATAAATTCCAAAAAATATAGATGGAACTGCCAATATCAATAAAATTGCAGTTATTGAAAAGGGTGGTACTTGAATTTCATCACTTGGTTTTCCATCTAAATACATTGTTTTTACAACACGCATATAATAATAGAGAGATATAACAGTATTTATCGCCCCGAAAAATGCTATCCAATAAAAGGATGAGCCAGCATTAATAACAGCGACAAATAAATAGAATTTTCCTATAAATCCAACCGTAGGTGGTAAACCAGTAAGTGAGAACATAAATACTGTCATTACAATACCAACAATCGGCATCCGCCAGCCTAGCCCACTAAAATGTTCGAAGTTTTCACCGCCTTCTTTTTGGATTACATATATAAGAACAAAAAAAGCACCCAAATTCATAAATAGATACATAACTAAATAAATCATTACTGCAAAAACACCTTCAGATGAAATAGTTGGAAATACCATTAACATATACCCTGCATGTGCAATACTTGAATAAGCCAACATTCTTTTAACGCTATTCTGTTGAATAGCGACTAAATTACCTAATGACATTGTTGCAACAGAAATAATACCTAATAATTCAGGCCAGGCAAAACTCACATCGGAATACCATCCTAAGCCACTTAAAGAATCACCATCGACAAAAACCTGATTAAAGAATCGAATCATTAAAGCAAAACCAGCTGCTTTTGGTGCAACAGACAAATAGGCAGTAATTGGAGTAGGAGATCCTTCGTATACATCAGGAGTCCAGAAATGAAAAGGAACAGCTGATATTTTGTATCCAAACCCTGCTAAAACAAATACGGTTGATAATGTTAAGGAAAGATTTGATGTCGAATCCAGAGTTGCAATTGCATCACGTATAGCAAAAAATTTTGTTGTACCTGTTAAACCAAAAATAATACTTAATCCATATAGCATAATACCGGAAGAAAAGGCACCATAGATAACATACTTTAATGAAGCTTCATTTGATCTGGGATTATTCTTTAGATAACCAGCTAAAATAAATGACATTAATGATACAACTTCGATTGATAAATAAACTGTAATCAAATCAATAGCGCTAGCCATTAAAAACATTCCAAATACCATAATGCATAATAAAGCATAGTATTCTCCAGTATGATACCCTTCGAACTCATTACTATAACGACTTATAACAATAACAAATAAGGTAGCAACTATCACAATCGATTTAAAAAAACTAGCAAAGGGATCAAAAGCCAATGAATCCATAAACAATGTGGTTGGAGAATGGTTTGTAATAAAAACTGCAACTAATGTTGCTAATAATCCGATAATCACATAATTACTTACTTTATTTGATTTTGGTGATTGTGAAAAAATATCAACAACTATTGCAATTAATATTGTGGCGGTTAATAAAAGTTCGGGCCAAAATAACGATATGCTTAATAGGTTGTTCATTTATGAATTTAACTGGTTAAAATATACCAGCGACCCCACCAACGACAACAACTTGATCAATTAAAACATTCATAGTTTCTTTTATCATGTCCAAGAAAGGACGAGGATAAACACCAAGAAAAATTGTGATTACTAATAAGGGGATAACTGTAAATAACTCACGTTTATTGATATCTTCCAATTTTGTATACTTTTCATTTAGTTTTCCAAAAAACATTCTTTGGAAAGCCCATAAGAAATAGGCAGCATTAAGTAAGATTCCAATGGTTGATATAATTACCATCGTACGAAAAACAGGAAAAGCACCAATAAAGCACATAGCTTCACTTACAAACCCTGATAAACCTGGTAGCCCTAAACCTGCAAAAAAAGCTAAAGCTACAATAGCAGTATATATCGGCATTTGTGATGCTAAGCCTCCAAATCCTTCAATGTCTCTATGGTGTGCTTGTTCGTAAATAACACCAACTAGAATAAATAACATAGCTGATATAGTTCCATGATTAAACATCTGAAATACAGCACCATTTATTCCTGCCTGTGCAGCCATTAGATTTGAACCATTAACGGATCCACCTGCTATTACAGCAGCCATACCTAATAGAAGATACCCCATATGATTAATACTAGAGTATGCCACCATCTTCTTTAAATCTTTTTGCGCCAGAGCGCACATTGCCCCCCAAAGAACATTAATCATACCCAAAAATGCAAGAGAACCAGCAAACCACCATACAGCATCAGGAAGCATAGTGTAATTAATTCTCAGCATTCCATATACTCCTAACTTTAAAAGTATACCAGCTAATACAACTGATATTGCAGTAGGGGCTTCAACATGTGCTAAAGGTAGCCACGTATGGAATGGAAAAACTGGCACTTTAATTGCAAAACCAATGAATAATAATACCCATATTACCTTAATAGCACTCATACCCCACCATACCACTCCATCAAGTGCAAAAGGGGCACGTTCCATCATTAATATCATATCAAATGTTTGACCGCAAGCAAAATACAATGCAAGCAATGCAATTAGCATAAGAACAGAGCCAAATAATGTATATAAGAAGAATTTTATTGCTGCATATTCTCTTTGGGGCCCGCCCCACATTCCAATTAAAAAATACATAGGTAATAACATAACTTCCCAAAATACATAAAAAAGGAAAAAGTCTAGTGATAAGAATACGCCCATAACTCCTGTATCAAGCAATAAAAACAAAGCAAAATATCCTTTTACAGCACGGTCTATGTTCCAACTAACAAACACGCCAAGGAAAGCGATCAACGCATTCAAGGCAACCATAGGTAAACTTAGACCATCAATACCTAAAATATAACTGATGCCCAAAGAGGGTATCCATTCAGCTCTTTCCATGAATTGAAAGGATCCAGAAGTTGCATCAAAAACTGACCAAAGCATAATTGCAAGAAGCAACTGAATTCCAGTTGTGACTGCAGCTATTTGTTTAATTAGATCTTTTTTGTCCCTAGGAATAAAGGCTATTGCAACCATTCCTATAATAGGAATCCATATAATCCAACTTAAAATATTATCCATACGATTGTCCTAATCATTACATAGTTAAAAAGATTGAAAAATTATAATAATAATCACTCCAAATAGAGCAAATAGCATATAGTTTTGTAAACGGCCAGTCTGTATTTCTTTTAGAGAAGATCCAAACTTACCCATTGACCTTCCAAGCCCATCTACAATAGTTTGATCTAGCCCATCATAATCTGTACGACCAGTAATGAATGAAAGCCATTTTGTTACATGACCAAAACCATTAATAAAATATTTATCATATAAATCCCAGTCGATATAAGAAACTCGATTTGCTAAACGTAAAAATGGTTGATAAAGATATTTATTATAATTTTCATCAAAATAGTATTTGTTTAGTGATAGATTATAAAAAATACTCATTTTTTTTGTCCATATATCAGCAGAAATGATTTTTTTCATATACACAGCCCATGATAGAAAAATTCCTAGGGCTGCAACGAGTACAGAAAGAACCATCGTAAGAGTGTGGCTATGGTGAATACCATCTGCTATATATTTTGCACTTGGGTTACCAGGAACCATAGAGTCTTTTGCTTGAATTAATTCCATAAACCAACCGTGATCTGATAATGGATTAAAATAAGGTAGAGTATAAAAAATAAACACGCATAGTGAACTTAGAAGAATTAATGGAAAAACCATCGGTTTAGGCGATTCATGAATATCATTAAAAACATTTGGCAATTTTGGCTGATTGTGAAATGTCATAAAAATTAGTCTAAACATATAAAAAGCTGTGATTAAAGCAGCAGAAAAACCAAAAACTGGTAAAAGAAAATGTTGAGGATGATGACTGGCAAATGAAAGGGTTCCCGCTAAAATAGCATCTTTGGATAAAAATCCTGAAAATAAAGGAACTCCTGAAATTGCAAGAGTTGCAACTAGCATAGTCCAATAAGTAATAGGCATTTTTGATTTGAAACCACCCATATTTCTCATATCCTGGGGATCTGTATCATGATCTTTTAAATTATGAAGAGCATGGTGCATAGCATGTATTACACTACCTGATCCGTAAAAGAGACAGGCTTTGAACATAGCATGAGTAACTAAATGGAAGAAACCAGCTACATATGCTCCGGTTCCCACAGCTAATATCATATATCCTAGTTGACTGACAGTTGAATAAGCCAAAACCTTTTTTATATCATTTTGTGTTATAGCAATTGTTGCAGCAAAAATGGCCGTAAACCCACCAGTATAAGCAATAAAGAGCAAAGCTTCGGGTGTAAATAGTGGGAATAGCCTTACAGAAAGATATACACCTGCAGCAACCATGGTTGCTGCATGCATTAATGCAGAAACAGGAGTTGGTCCTTCCATAGCATCCGGTAACCATATATGTAAAGGGAACTGGGAAGATTTTCCTACAGCACCCATAAACAAGCCAATTCCGGCAAATGTCAATAGATTACCAGAGATATTACCCCTGGAAACCCCTTCAAAAATTTCTGCATAATTAAAGGTTCCCAAGGCAGTGAACACTAGCATTAAACCAATAAAAAAACCTATATCGCCTACTCTATTTGTTAAGAAAGCTTTTTTACTTGCATCAGCTGCAGAATCTTTTTCAAACCAATGACCTATCAATAAATAAGAACTAACACCTACTAATTCCCAAAAGATATAAAGAGAGATAAGGTTATTTGCCAATACGATACCATTCATACTAAACGTAAATAATCCAAGGTAAGCGTAGTATCTAGAGTACCTAATATCACCTTCCATATATTTAGTTGAAAATATATGAGTCATCGTCGAAATAAGAGACACCACAAGAAGCATAATTATTGTGATATTATCTATTAAAAAACCAAGCTTAATTTTAAAATCACCTAGATCCATCCATGTGAACGAAGCTTCATGTCTGAATCCAGGATCTTTTGATAGCAGCATACTACCAAACATTGCTAAAGATAAAATCAAGGTTAATAAGATTGAACCAATAGCAACTATATCACCTTGACGAGGCAAACGCTTTCCTACGAAAATCAAAATAATAAATGATATTAGAGGAAAAAACAGTATGCCTAAGGCGTAATTAATTAGCATATCACCCGTCATAATTTTAATTCTTTTGCATCGTCAATGTTTACAGTATCTAAATTATTAAATACATTAATTATAATTGCTAATGCAACAGCTGCTTCAGCTGCGGCCATTATAATAACAAATAAAGCAAAAACCTGGCCGCTAAAATTCATTCCTCCAAAACGAGCAAAGGCAATAAAATTAATATTTGCAGCATTCAATATCAATTCTACTCCCATTAAGACAGCGATTCCGTTCCTTCGAGTAATAACTCCATATAATCCCAGCGAAAATAAAATTGCACTTATAAATAAGTATGTTTGAAGGCTATCCATTAATTGGTGTTCCTTGAAAGCATAGCAGCTCCAATTAAAGCACCAAGTAAAAGTAGAGAAGCAACTTCAAAGGGAAGTAAATATTCCATCATTAATAATCTTCCAATACTATCTGCAGTCTGGCTTGGTTCTTTTGAAGAAAGCTGATACCAAGAAGTATTTAAAATCATTGGAATTAAAAGCCCCAAAACACCTAGGGCAATCACAGCTCCAACACTTTTTTGTAAACTTGTATGGGAAATATTAACAGAACTAATCTTATTGGTTAACATTATCCCAAAAATTAATAGAACTAATATCCCACCTATATATACTATAATTTGAACCCCAGCCATAAAATCTGCCCACATAAAAATATATAAGCCTGCAATACCAAAAAGAGTAAATAATAATGCAATTGCTGAGTATAATAACTGCTTCGATAGGACAACTACAAATGCGGAACCAAGTGTTAATGCTACTATTAAGCCAAAAGCAACATTGTCCATTTAGCTTTCTCCTCCTGGAGTAACAGTTGTTGCATTATCAATTTCTTCAGAAGAGACCTTTTTAGCAAAACGATATATTAAATCATTGCGATCATACTCGGAAAATTCATAATCAATTTCATGCTTTTCTGAATTTGGACCCCCAGTCATATAAATACATTCTTCCGGACATGGATAGGTACAGAGATTGCAATAACAACATTCTGTCATATCAATATCAAACCTAGAAACAACCATAGCTTTTTTTGTGCCATTTGCAGTAACGCCTGTATGCCCTATACTGCGAATATCTTCCCCCCTATTTGGAACTTTTACTGTTTCAATTTTAATACAATCTACAGGGCAGACCCTTTCACATTTTAAGCATCCAATACAATCATCAATATCAACGTGAAGTCGTGATCTAATTACATTATAATTACTATGATCAAAACCAATATCTCTTTCAGGGCGCGGCCAACGCTCTTCTGGGTACTGAAGTGTTACATTATCTTTTCGAATAGATACTATATGTCGCATAGTAACTTTCATACCTATGACCATTGTTGAGATTGTTTCCCAAATATTTCTTAAATAATTACCCATAATTTTATCCTATAATTAAATACCAAATACCTATGCCAAAAATATTTACCAATGAAATTGGAATAAATCCTTTCCAGCAAACATCCATTAATTGATCCACCCGCAATCTTGGAAAAGTCCAGCGCACCCAAATCATAACAAATATCAAAAACATACTCTTACTCAAAAACCAAAATAAACCCCATCCAGGCGAATTAAACATTCCTGGAATTGGGCTTTGCCATCCTCCTAAAAAAGCAGCTGCAGCCACACCGCTAACAACAAACATATTTGCGTATTCACTTAAAAAGAAAAAAGCATATCGCATTCCCGAATATTCAGTAAATGCACCTGCCACAAGCTCTGATTCTGCTTCAGGAATATCAAAAGGAGTACGATTACATTCTGCAAGACCACTAATAAAAAAAATAAAAAAAGCTAAAAAAGTGAATGGGTTGTTAAATATTAACCAATTAGGTAGAAACCCCCATACTAGGCCACTTTGATAATGAATAATTCCTTGCATACTCATTGTGCTTGTCAACATAATTACTGTAACAATAGATAAGGCAGCAGGAATCTCATAACTAACAATCTGAGCAGCAGAACGCATAGCGCCATATAATGACCATTTATTATTTGAACTCCACCCTGCTAATATTAAACCAATTACCCCTAGAGAGCTGACAGCTAAAATATAGAAAACACCAATATTCATATCTGCTATGATTATTGTTTGACTGAAAGGCAATGCCGAAAAAGCAATAAACGCACCAATAAATACAATAAAAGGAGCTAAGATAAATAATTTCTTATCGGCAGATGAAGGAATAATGTCTTCTTTTAAGATTAATT
>Ga0209034_10001683_pt1 | contig 10616 bp, 7 predicted proteins | sample MarorgKNORR_S2LV_2_FD_188219 | JGI IMG/M metagenome (GOLD analysis project Ga0209034, IMG submission 188219) | Marine microbial communities from the Southern Atlantic Ocean, analyzing organic carbon cycling - 250m_A/KNORR_S2/LV (SPAdes) (version 2) | ecosystem: Environmental > Aquatic > Marine >...
CCCACTTGCCAGCCAGTGGGCTCTTCGCAGAAGAGCATGGACGCTACGAAAACAGCGAGATGGCTTCGCCTTCTTCCAGCAGGTTGACGCGGCGCCCTTCCCGGTCGTTGATCAGCAGTTCATCGCGTCGGATACCGAGAGCGTGGTAGATGGTGGCTGCGATATCCTCTGGCCAGACGGGTTTTGCGATCGGGTAGCCCGCCACCTTGTCCGTAGCGCCGTAGACCTGGCCACCACGGATTCCGCCCCCGGCGAACAGTGCAAACATGCTGTTGATCCAGTGATCACGCCCTGGCTGATACTTCGTGCCGCGAACCCGAGGGTCTGCCCACTTGGGTGAGCGACCCATTTCCCCCATGGCCAAAACCAGGGTGGACTCGAGCAGACCTCGTTGGTCCAGATCTTCCAGAAGGGCCGAGAGCATCTTGTCCAGTTCCGGCAGCAAGTGCGTTCGCAGGTGGAAGAAATTGTCTGCGTGAGTGTCCCAGGTGGAGACCAACGGGGATTGTTGGGGAGTCCGCCAGTGGACGGTGACAAACGGCACTCCGGCTTCCACAAGCCGCCGGGCCATGAGTGTGCCCTGTGCCGTCACCGTGTTGCCATAACGGTTTCGCACGCTCTCTGGCTCACGATCAAGGTCGAAGGCGGCTTTCACTCGCTTTGAGGTGAGTAATCGGAATGCTCGCTGCTGGTGCGTGTCGAAGTTATCGACCTGGCGAGAGCCTTCGACGCTTCCTTGCCAGGCATTGAGTTTCCGCAACAGACGTTCTCGACCCGCGATCCGCCGTCGACTGACTTCACTGGGCAACTCGAAAGACGGGACCCGGAATTCCCTCGGCTTGAAACCGTGTTTCACCTTCGGGTCAGGAACACCACGAACCAGTAGCGATTCGTGAGCGCGACCCAGTTTGCCGGCGAATTGCCCCGGAACGACGTAGCCACTGAACTCGTTGCTGTAGAACGGCAGTTGCACGGATGCCGGCAGGTCTCCCTTGGTTGGCCGGCAATAGGAAACCGTCGAGCCGATGAAAGGCCAGTCGTCGTCTGGCCGCGGTTTGCGGTTGATCCCCTGCGCGATGTCCGATTTGGTCAGTCGCTGGCCCGTCAACACGTAGTAAGCATCGCAATGATGATCGCCGGTGCTGATTCCCTCCATCGTCATCGAGCGGACGATTGCCAGGTCCTTTGTCCGTTTTGCCAGCAGTGGCAGATGTTCAGAACAGGTGATGCCTGGCACGGCTGTGGTGATCGGTGTGAATTCCCCCCGATATTCGACCGGGGCATCAGGTTTCATGTCCCAGGAATCGATTTGACTGGGACCACCGTAGAGGAAGAGAAAGATGACGTGCTTGGCTTTGCCAAAGCCCGTCAGGGGACTGGCCTGCCCGCGTTCGGCAAGTGCATTGCCCAATCCCAGGCCCATAACTCCCAGACCAAGGGACCGATCGAACTGACGGCGAGAGATGTGTGGGTGGCTGGACATCAACAATTGATTATCCGATCGCGATCAATAGCGATCAAGGCGTATCGCTCAGAATCAGCAGGACTCGGTTCTCGGAGTTATGAGGGGGCCAACGACCCGGCCTGCATAGGCTTCTACCGTGTGCAGGACCTTGCGGGGCTAACGTCAGATTTACGTAAGTGTCCGACAAATGTGCCCCGTGGTACCCTACCGGGGTCGCCCTGGCGGAAGGCACCTTCGGTGTTGCTGAGCATTTGGAATCATGCGCGTAGTTCTGTTTGATCTCGACGACACCCTGTTCGATCACCAGCATTGCAGTCGCGCCGGACTTGTTGCGGTTCAAGCCACGTATGCCGGGCGAATCGGTCGGTCGATAGATGAACTGGAATCTGCCTATCACATGCTGCTTGAACAGTGGCATGAGAAAGTCCTCGACGGCTCGATATCGATCGACGAGGCCCGAGTCGAGCGATTTCGATCGCTGCTGTCCGGTGAGCAGATCGTTGCGACGGATGCCGAGTCACAGGCTGCGGCACGTTGCTATCGCGGTGCGTATGTTGCGGCTTGTCGACCGGTTCCGGGCGCAATCGAATTGCTGCAACGTGTCGGGGCGGAACGGCCGATCGGAGTCGTGACCAATCACGTCGTATCCGAACAAGTCAAAAAGATCGCGACCATTGGTGTCGGTCCATTCGTTGACGAGTTGGTCGTATCGGAAGAGGTGGGCGTGGCCAAACCCGATGCGAGAGTCTTCGAAGCGGCGTTGTCGCGACTTGGTGGGACACCTGGCGAAGCCGTTATGATTGGTGACTCCTGGTCGTCTGACATTCTTGGAGCGACCGGGTTGGGGATTCGTGCGATTTGGCTGAACCGGTACGACACACCGTGTCCCGATCCTTCTCTCGCGACCGAGATCCGATCGCTGGAACCGGTTGACGAAATTGTCGACCTGATTCTCGGTCCGTCATGATTGCCAACCGTGGTCGTTGTGATGCGTTGTCGTTGTCAGTGGTGGGCCGTTCCATGGTCGCCGTGTTGCCAGCCGATGACGGCAAATGACATACTCTGCCGCTGGCGTTTCTCCCCCAATTTGCCCAGGATTCTGTGTCGACCTGACCGACGAGTGTGGTTATGGAACGACCGAAAATCGCACCAGCGTCCATGACCTGTTCGCGACAAATCTGTACCTTTTTGGGCATGGACCACCAACTACGCACCTGGGAACCATCACCATGATTCCATTCAGAACTTGCCGGCTTTTTGCTTTCCTGCTGATGTCTCTGGCTTGGTTGCAGTTGGCGGTGTCGCCATCGTTTGCGGCAGATTCGCCCAACGGGGTGTCGCCGCACAAGGCGCAGTCGGCTTTTCCCGACTTGAAATGGTCTGGCTGGTCGCCCGTTTCCGATGACGGCAAAGCCCAGCCATTGCGACCGATTGTGCTGACGCATGCCGGCGACGGGTCGAACCGGATTTTTGTCGCCACGCAGCGAGGTGTGATTCACGTTTTCGAGAACCGTCAATCGGCGAAAAAGACAAAGGTCTTTTTGGATATCGAATTGAAGGTTGTCTACAACGACAAGAAAAATGAAGAAGGCTTGTTGGGTTTTGCGTTCCACCCGAAGTACAAGCAGAACGGCTATTTCTTCGTTTATTACACCGCCCGCGACGCGGAGCACACGTCGGTCATTTCGCGGTTCCGAGTTTCGAAGGACGATCCGAATCGAGCGGACGCGAAGTTTGAAGCGGAGGTCATGCGGATCAAGCAGCCGTTCTGGAACCACAACGGCGGCACGATTGCTTTCGGACCCGACGGCTACCTTTACGTCGGCCTGGGTGATGGCGGCAGCGCGAAAGATCCGCTCGGCAACGGCCAGAACAAAGCTACGCTGCTGGGGTCGATCTTACGGATCGACGTCGACCGGAAGGACAAAGGGCTGGGCTACGCGATTCCCCGCGACAACCCCTTTGTCGGTCAGCCCAAGGCACGCGGCGAGATTTGGGCCTATGGGTTGCGTAACGTTTGGCGGATGTCGTTCGACCGGAAGACGGGCACGTTGTGGGCGGGTGACGTCGGTCAGGACTTGTGGGAGGAAATCAACCTGATCACCCGTGGTGGCAACTACGGCTGGAATCTCCGCGAGGCCAAGCACAAGTTCGGCAAAAACGGCAGCGGGCCGAGTCCCGACCTGATCGAACCGATCTGGGAGTACAATCACGGGGTCGGCAAGTCGATTACCGGTGGCCACGTTTATCGCGGCACACGATTGCCCGAACTGGTCGGTGCGTATCTTTATGCGGATTACGTCACGGGAAAAGTCTGGGCGCTGCGGTACGACGAATCGAAAAAGACGGTGATCTCCAATCACCTGATTCCGGGCAACAAGCTGCCGGTCATTTCGTTCGGCGAAGACGAAAAGGGAGAAGTGTACTTTGCCATCGTCAGCTCGAACGGACGTGGCCTGTTTCGATTGGAGCGGAAAAAGTCTTCGAAGTGATGGTGACGCGGGCTGGAACGCGAAACCGGTTCGCGAGGCGCCGGCCCGAGTGTGACGGCCTTGTGGCCGAGGGGCATCGTTGCTTCTTGTGCTGTCGGAGGCCGTGGCACACAATCGCGGCCGTCGTCGGTCGCGTCCGGTGGTCCTGAAACAGAAGTGGTTCCATGGCTCTACGAACTTTGGCGTGCAGGTTCTCGCCCGCCGTTTGGCTTGCCGCCGTTGCCGTCTGTACCTCGGTTTCCGCTGAAGAACCCGGTCGTGGTCAACGTTGGGTGAGAAGTCATCCGTTGACGACAATGGCTCTGACGATCATTCCGGAATCGTGCAACCCGCAACAGTACAAGGACGCCAATCTGACGACGACACTGGCGTGGAAGCAGCGAGAGAAGCTTCTCGAAGGCAGTGCGGGCGTCGGACTGCCGTGGCATCTGCATCTGCGGCGAGCCGTCTTGAGCAAGAGCGGTCTCACCGATCAACTCAAGACACGACTCAAAGGCCATGTTGGCAAGTACAAGGGCTGCTCCGGTTGGCTGGTCTGGGACGAACCGAACCGTGTGGAGATGTTTCGTGCTGCGGAAACCGTGCGATGGTTGAAGAAGACGTGGCCCAAGACGCTGGTCTATTCCAACGCCTACCCGATGGGTGCCACCGCGAACCGATACTATGGAGGCAAGCCTCCAGCCGACGGGTACAGCTATGAACAGTACCTGCGGGACTTCTCGAGGATCGTCGGTTCCGATGTCGTGATGTACGACGCGTACATCTTTCGCGAAGGCGGCGGGACCGGCAATCCGTTTCCGACCATGAACACGGCTCGCAAGGTGGCGTTGGAACACGGCAAGCCGTACTGGTCGTTCGTCCAGTCGCACTCTGACAAGCGGCGAGGTTACCGCATGCCGAGCGAATCGGATGTCCGCATGCAGGTCTTTGCCCATCTGACGAGCGGCTTCACGGGGATTGGTTATTTCACCTACGAAGATCAACAGGGGCCGGCGATGATCAGCAATGCGACTCGCCAGCGCCGCCCGATCTATTACCACGTCGCACGACTGAACCAGGAAGTCCTCAACGTTGGACAGGCATTGCGGTTCCTGAAGAGCACGGATGTGAGATACGTCGCTGGTCCCGGCAACCAGGTGCCCTCCGCCGCGACAGCGTGGAAGCCCGGCGCGGGTGGGGACCGGCTCATCAGGTCGATCGTCATCGAGGGAGCCACCCGGGAGCCGAGCCCATGGCGAGACATCCTGGTTGGGTTCTTCAAAGATGATCAGGGAGGTGACTACTTCATGCTGACCAACCTCTGGCATGGCGAGGGGATGTCGTCGGCCCGGCGAAGCGTGACCGTCACGTTGAAGTTGCAACCGGGTGTGTCAGCGATCGGACGGCTATCGAGAAAGACGGGCCAGGCGGAAATGCTGTCCGTCAAGGGCGACGAGTTTGAAGTGACGCTGCCGGGCGGTACCGGTGAACTGCTGCGTTTTGGGTCGGCGGCATTTCCGGGACTCGATCGGAAGAACTGACCGAATGGCCCGGCGGTGTTCCGGGCGAGTGGCCGGGCTACCTGTCGATTGGAACGTTGAAGTAGTTGTCCTTCTCGTAGCAGGACATTTTCCAGGCTCCCAGCACATCCCAGGAGTCGAGATGATTGGCGGCGTTCGCCAGGCCTCGCCCCCCGCGGGCCACCGCGTCGGCGTCGATTTTTCCCAGTGCCAACTTCTTGTCATAGACGAACTGCCACTGGTGCCACACTGTTCCTGACCATGGCCCGGATGTGCGAAAAGCGCCATCGCGGGCGTACCAGGTTTCCTTGCGGCTGACCCAGCCAAAGTCCTTCCAGCCGGTGATTCCGGTGTTGAATGGTCGATCTCCCCAGTCGACCGCCAGCGACCGGCGGCGGTAGTCGAGCACGCGTTTGGCCGCATCGATGCGAGCTTGAAGATACTGATCCGGAGTGAATTTCGTGGGATAGGAGTGGTAGCGGAGCATTGCGGGTCGTCCACCCTGCTTGTACTCCAGCAGGGCACGCCGGACACCCAGCATGGCGTTGACCACTTTGGAAGACGTGTGGGAGTAGAGGTAGACGTTGTTGCGGCCCGGCGGGATCTTGTACGCCCGTGCCATCCTGGCCATGTCCCGCACGCCGGGTCGGTGCGAGTGCATGAACCGGCCGTACTTGCGTCGCTGCTGCGGGGTGACCGGCCAGTAGGGAATCATTTTGAACGCGATTTGCACACAGCCCCAGTTCGACCCGTCGGGCAAGAAGGCGTCTGGCAACCCGGGGCGGTACTTGAGACGAGGATAGGACGGGGCGTCCATCCAGACTTCGTGGATGGCATCCCAGTCGGCCATGTTGTCCGGCTCCAGGTCCTTTTGTCGCATGCGTTCGAGCGTGGCGTAGGCTCTCTTGAGCAGTTCCATGTGCGCCTTGTCGCCATCCATCAGGAACAGCCACGTCAGTAGGGGCCCGACGTGCCAGGCCGTCACCCGGGTGTAGGGCAACTCGATCTCGTACTGTCGAGCTCGCGCCGGTCTGCCATCGCCGTGATACTGCTGCCCCCAGCCCACGACGTCGCCTTCTCCCAGGTTGGCCTTGGCCAGCCACGGCCCGAGACGGCCAAGCTTGGCCACGTACTTCTTGTTTTTGGTCAGGTGGTACATCATGACCATGATCTGGAAGCTCGCATTCGTGGCGCCGTCATTGAATGAGATGGCCCCGTTGCGCACGCCACTCGAAGGCGTCGATCCACCAGGAAACAGCCACTGGTCGGGCCATCCTCCAGCGTGGCTCTGGGCCGAAAGCAAGACATCGGCCGCCCGCCGTGCGGATTCCATGTACTTCTTGTCTCCGCTCAGCTTGTGCGCGTAGAGCATGATCCAGAACGGCCGAGTGACAAAACCGTCCTGGATTCGCATCATGCCGTTCCCCTTGTTGCCATAGGCCCAGTGTCCCCGGGGAAGCTGGTTTCTGAGAATGCGATCGGCGCAGGTGAGCCCGGCTTCGAGGTACTTCTTGTCGCCAAGTATCTCGTGGGCGCGGAAGAAGCCGATCGCGGCTTGTCGCAACTTCGCGGCATCTCCACCGGCGTAGTCATCGGGAATGCGGGGAACTTGGCTGTCGAGCCACGATCGGATGGCCAGGGCCACACGGTCTCCGAGGTTGTGTTGCCGCCGGCCAGTGAGCATCATCGCCGCGACATCCATCCGACGCAGCAGTTCCTTGAGTTCCGCCTGCTTCGCCGCGCGTTGTTCGTCAGACAGTTTGGGGAAGTGAACGGTTTCACCGCCAAACAACCTGGCTCGCTCCTGCCATGACAGTCCCTTGCTCGAAAGGACATCATAGGACAGGTCCTTGTAGTGGCCGGTTTGCTTGTCCATGACCAGCGTTTGAGCCACGGCGGCGTTCGGCAGCAGCAGCGCGATCGCTGCCAGGGGAAAGAACGGTGTTGCGAGGCGCGGCGACATGGGCTGGCCCTTGCGACTGGAATTCGATTGTCATGTCCACAAATGAACGGGAATCGGGACGAACCGTTCGCCCGATGCCGACGGTCAGAGAACCTAACAACGGGGATCGACGACCGTCAAACTGGACATGCCGATCGGGGCGGTGCAGGCCGACAAGGCGATCCTGCTACCGGGTTCTGTGGCTTCTCTCGTGTCCGGAGTCGTCGGCGTCTTGAGTCGAGAGCTGGTGTCGTGTATTTCAGGTGATTGTCCACGCCGGGAGGAGGCGACGACGTGCCGTCGTGGATCTGCCTGGACGGCCCGCAAGAGCCATGCTGGCCATGGAAACTGACTGTTGAGGACTATGTGTCGATGATTGCCCAACTCAGGACAATTCTGCTGGCCGGTTTCACCGCAAGCCTGGCGGTGTCGAATGCCACCGGGGAAGAACCGGTAGGTGTGGTCGTCGAGAAAGTGAAAGGCAGTCAGCCCACGCGGATCCGTCTCGAGAACCGTTTCCTGAAACTGACCTTCGATCCGGCTCGTGGTGGTCGATGCAGCCGGCTGTTGATTCGGGCAACCGGCGAACAGGTGATCGGTGGGGAAGATGTTTCCGGCATGTTTCTCGACCACTGGGCCAAGTACTCGTGGCCCAGTGCGTTGATGCACTTGCCGTACAAGTACGAATTGGTGAAGGAAGGCAAGAGCCGTGCCGGCGTGCGGCTCTGGGTGAAGGTCCCGAAGTTCGGTGGTGGACAGGGGACGCGGGATCGTGCCGGGTCGCTGAAGATCGCCACGTCGCCGGACCTTGTGGGACTCACCGTGAGGAAAACCATCTGGTTGAATTCTGCCAACGACACCATCGAGATTGATCAAGAAGTGATCAACACAACCATGCAATCACGAGCGGCCGCTCTCTACATCCAACAGAACCTCTCGATGAGTGGCAGTCATTACAGCGACAACTGGTATCTGCCTTCGACAAGTGGTGTGCGAGTCAATCTCCAGCCGGACAAGCGGGGAGGGCGGGCCATTGGGCCCGACTGGATCAGGGCTCCTGTTTCCGGTTGGATGGCCGTCAAGGATCGCAGGACCCAACACGGGATGGTCTTCGCATTCGACTACAACTATCTCAACAAGACGTACACCAGTGGCGCCACGGGTGAGTGGTTCCTTGAGCCGGTCCCGATCGGTCCCGGCAAGTCGTTCCTCACCACGTACGTGATCAAACCCGTCAGCGGCTTCAAGGATTTCGTGTACGGATCACCTGCACTTGTGGCTGACATCCAGGCCGATGAGGTGGGGCAGGGGCGAGTCAAAATTACGCATGAGGTCATGGCGGTCGGCGCGGACAAGAAAGATGTCACCGTCGAGTTGCAGGTGATCGGATGGAAGAGCAAGAAGCTCCTCGCCGCAAAGGTGTTCCAGGTTCCACGGTTGTCGAGCAAGCGGTTGCAGCACCAACTTGTCTTCAAGCCGGCCACTCTGGCCGATGGGCTGGTGATTTCAGCCATTGTCCGTACGGGAAAGAAGGAGGAACGGTACGAGCGGTTCTATGCGGGGGATCGTGCCGAATTGCAGGCTCGCACCAATCTGTTTGCCACCGAGGGTGGCGGCCTGCCGAGTGGAAGAGGTGATCGTTATTTCCTTCCACAGCCTCGCAAGCGAAAAGAGTTCGACAAGCCCGACTTCGCGAAGCTTCCGAAACGCGATCCGAAGCGTTTTCGGTGCCTGGTGGTGTTTGGCCTCTTCACTCATATCCTGAATCTCGATGACGCCGTCGCCGGTTGGAAGCATCGAAGTGGCGACACACCGGTCGAATTCACGTGGGCGAATTGTCCGCCGAACGGGGTGGAGACGTTTCCGGGCACGTATCAAGAACTGTTCCAGTTCGACCTGTTGGTGTTGTCCGACGTGAACTATCGGGCGATGGGTGACGTGGCGATGGAGATGGTGTGCGATTATGTCGAGCACGGAGGCAGCCTGCTTGTCGCGGGAGGGCCGTACGCTTTCGGTAACGGAGAATTCCAGGGAGCTCGTTTCCTCGATGTTCTGCCGGTGCGATTGCGGGGCCCATTTGATCTCAAGTGGGCGGGCAAAGGGAAATCCTGGAAACTGATCAGCGATCAGCCGCAGCATCCTCTGCTCAAGGGAGTCCGGTTTGATCAATCGCCGCGTGTGTTCTGGCATCACTTCGTGACACCGAAACCGAATGCCAGGGTTGTCCTCAAGGCGGGGTCGGAACCAACGCTCATTCTCGGACGCTATGGCAAAGGCCAGGTGGCCGCCCTGACGCTGAGCCCCACTGGACTGGCTGGCAAAGGGGAAGTGGCCTGGTGGGACTGGGATGGCTGGTTTCCGCTGGTTCGAAATCTGTTTGGCTGGTCGAAAGAGGAGGGTCGGCAATGAGGTGTTCTGGATCGAGCCTGTGCCGTTGGTCATCCTTACTGATGGCCTGTTTGCTCCTGGCACTGTTCCCAACGCTGCTGCCAGCCGTTGAAGTGCGCAACAGCAGTTTTCGGGAGGCTCGTGGCACGACCCTTTCCGCAGAAGAGGTGGCTGCAATGCGGAAGAGGGGCTGGAAGTGCCCCGATGCGAAGGACTGGCCACATTCCTGGGGGGGCCAGGGATCAAAAGTCACCGTCGAATTTCCGCTGAGCGGAGGGCGAGGCAACGACGCGTTTTGTCGGTTGTCTGCCACCAATTCAGGTTACGTCAACGGCTATTGGGGGAAGGTCTTCAAGCCCTCACAGATCCTGACATTCTGGGCGAGAGGGAAGGGGACCCTGCGAGCGGGCCTGATGGCCTACAAGTTGTCCGACGATCACAAACGGATCCTGCCGGGCGGTCGAATGCCCGCGTTGGAAGTCGTGATCAATAGCAAGGAGTGGGTCCGTTATCGGTATCTGATGAGGAAACCCAGCTATGAACTGACCGGGCACCCGCTGTTTCAGACGCTCAAAGGGACTATCGATTTTGATGATGTGGACATTCTTGATTCCGATCCCGCGCTGGATGCGATTGTCGCGGAAGAGAATCGCCTTTACGGCAAAAACGCGCTGGTGGAGTCCTTGAAGCGAGTTGTGAGCGATGCGACGTTTGCGGATCGGCTTCAGCAGTACCGAGCTGCTGTGCGGGCTTTCGCGTCTGCCGAGGAGCGTGTCTCTGCTCATCTCTTGAAGCCCATGCGTCGGTACATCGCCTCGCTGGGGCCATAC
>Ga0209034_10001684_pt1 | contig 10597 bp, 10 predicted proteins | sample MarorgKNORR_S2LV_2_FD_188219 | JGI IMG/M metagenome (GOLD analysis project Ga0209034, IMG submission 188219) | Marine microbial communities from the Southern Atlantic Ocean, analyzing organic carbon cycling - 250m_A/KNORR_S2/LV (SPAdes) (version 2) | ecosystem: Environmental > Aquatic > Marine...
GGTGGTAAGATTCGCCCGTTGTTTCTCTGTAGCGTAGTTTTTATTTTCTGGGGCATTTATCGTTACAAATATTCTAGGATCTCAGTGATTGTTTTACACGGCTTTGGAGTTCACCTGTGGTGGGCTTGTCCTTTTTTCAAATGGTATTTTTAAGGTAAGCGTCCTTCCAGAAGCATTCTCGGGTTGGTTTCAAATAAATCAATCGATGATTTTTCTCCGATTAATTTCGTAACAACACTGAACGAGTCGCTGAGAATCGGCGATCTTGGCGGTGTGTTCGCGTGCATTTCTGAAGCGACCACGTGGGCCATACCGTGCAAAATAAATTGTTCTGCTGTTTTTTTTGCTTCATCACCGAATTGTCCTGTTAAACTGCCGGATGCGATCTGCACGACCGTACCTTGTTCGACTAGTTGCTGGAGGCGCTTTGGTTTCCGCTGGAATTCGATATTCCTCTCAGGGTGTGCCAGCACTGGCACCAGCCGTTGTGTTAGGAGTCTCCCAATTACATCTTCCAGGAAAATGGGCAACCGTCCAAAAGGAGGCTCAATCAACAAAAAACGTGTGTGATTCAGGGTATTGGCCTTACCGGAGTCGATCAGGTCAGGCAATGAAGGCGTTAGATGATTACACGTCCCTGTTAATATTTTAATGTTTGGAATATTCTCTTCCGTAGAATCACTCCGCACTGAGTTGTTTAGTAGATCTGCTATTTCATTCACTTTGCCAGAGGGATACTCCCCAATCTCCATATCTCTTGAATGGGGCGTCGCTACGATCGTGGTAGTTCCGTCTAGTGCTGCTGTACGGGCCATTGGAAGACTTTGATCTAATGTAAGCGGGCCATCATCTAATCCCGGCAGTATATGCGTATGAATATCGACTCTTGGCAAATGGGGTTCCCTTTTTTATGTGCGTGCGGTCAGCATTCGAAATGTTTCGCCGTACTCGAAGTTATAGTTCCTTGCTTCTTCCATGTGTTTCTTTCTTATGTTTAGGCCTATATCAGAGCCAAAAGATAAGCCCGGGATCTGACTTTCATGCTTTGCAAGAGCTTCGATTTTCGTGTCTACAGAATCGGTAACATCAATGATTATGTTGGGTTGATCGCTTCCCCAAAAAAATAAGTGCTTGACTTTGTAGGGCTTGATTTCATCGGTAAGTTGCTCTGGAAAATGTAGATGGTCTCGAGCGTAAGGGTAAACAGCATCTTGCACAGTTGTCCCAACTTGTCGATGATCACGGTGTTGGAATTTGTGTATTCGGTGTTGGTCGTGAGTTAATACTATCTCCGGGCGATATTTTCTCAATACGTAGACTACCTCCCCAAGAAAAGTGCGATTAGCTTCGAGCTCACCATCAGGATGATTTAGCACAATAATTTCGCCCACGCCGATAATGTCTGCGGCTGCACGTTGCTCGGTTGAGCGAATACTCACAATGCGGTTGGAAGTCATTTTAGTGTCGTTACTGCCGCTGCTACCTGTCGTACACTGAACATATGTAATTTCACACCCTGCTGAAGACCATCGAGCGGCGGTAGCCCCGGCTCCGATTTCAGCATCATCTGGATGGGCAAAGATAACCATTGCTCGTTTCGGTATATCCTGGATAACATCGTGTTTTGGCATTTGATTGTCCATCGAAAATGTGTGGGTCATATGTTCTCCGAATCAGGGCGTCCTGAGCATTAAGCCCTTGTCTAGTAACTATGATAACGACCTTAGGTAAGTGTTCAGGGAATGCCACGATTATGCAGCGGAAAATTTACGCTAGATATAAACTTCTAAACAGCCTCCAGTTAATTGTCATTTAACTCAAATGCATAAATAGTTTTTGTAATTTAATCCTGTATCGGAGATCCTATGTCAACGGTTGCCAGTTCTGATCCTGAGATTGCTCAGGTTATTGAAAATGAACAAAGGCGTCAGCGCCATCAGCTCGTCATGATTGCATCTGAGAATTACACGAGCGCAGCAGTACTGGAAACTACTGGTTCTGTTTTGACCAATAAATATTCTGAAGGTTATCCCGGGCGTCGGTACTATGCAGGATGTGAAAATATCGACGTGTCAGAGCAGTTAGCAATTGAGCGAGCGAAGCAACTTTTTGGGGCTGAAAATGCCAACGTGCAACCTCACTCGGGTTCACAGGCAAATATGGCTGCATTTTTTTCTCTTGTTGAGCCCGGGGATCGGATCATGGGAATGTCACTAAACCATGGCGGACATTTGACTCATGGCTCTCCAGTTAACTTTTCAGGAAAACTTTACGAGTTTGGCTTTTATGGTGTGAACGCGGAAACCGAAGCACTGGATTACGAAGAAGTGCAACGTCAGTGTGAAGAATTCAAGCCAGCAATTGTCATCGCAGGATATACCGCATACCCGCTACAAATTGATTTTAAAAGATTTCGGGAGATCGCTGATTCGATTAATGCGACTTTGCTGGTTGACATGGCTCATATTGCAGGGCTCATTGCTGGTGGCGTACATCCTTCACCTGTTGAATATGCAGATATTGTCACTAGCACAACTCACAAAACGCTTCGTGGACCTCGTGGTGCCATGGCGTTGACGACTAAATCACTTAGTCGTAAGTACAATTCAGCGGTATTCCCAAATATGCAAGGTGGTCCGATGCAACATGCAATAGCAGGAAAAGCTGTTGCTTTTAGAGAGGCGATGCAGCCGGAATTCAAAAAGTATGCTGGACAAGTTGTTCAGAACGCACAGGTGCTTGCAAATGGATTATCTACAGCAGGCTTGCGAATTGTGGCTGGAGGTACAGAGAATCATATGTTGTTGGTTGACACTCGATCAATCGGGATGACGGGTCGTCAAGCGGAAGAGGCTCTAATAACCGCTGGCCTTGTGGTAAACAAGAACACAATTCCGTTTGATCCTGAATCACCAATGGTTACTTCAGGAATTCGTATAGGCACCCCTGCTCTTACCTCGAGGGATCTAAAAGCTGAAGATATGGAAAATGTTGCGGGGTTTATTATCGAGGCTCTCAATGCTCGAGATGATCAAGTTAAATTGGCTAATATTGGGGTTGAAGTTGCCAAATTCTCGTCTCGTTTTCCTGTTCCAGGCTTAGATCGATAGCACGCTTGTGTAGTTAATTCCCATATTTGGCAAATAGGACCGGCATTGTTGTATGAAATCTATACAGTTGATCCGCTCTGACGTGGTAAACTGAACGGGTTTCGCATTATTTTGAGAAGAGTATGGTGGATTTTTGAGAAAGTACGAATTGGTTTGGATTCTTGGTGGTGATGTTGATGAAGAGCAAGGCGCTGAGTCTATTGAAAAAATCACCTCGCTTGTTGCTGATGCAGGCGGCGAAGTGACGGGTACTGATATTTGGGGTAAACGTGCCCTCGCTTATCCCATTAAGAAAAATAGCGAAGGCTATTATCTTCAGGCAAATTTCGAAATAGATGGGCCGCAGGCTCAGGATTTCGAGCGCGCTATTTATGCTGATCAATCGATTATCAGACACTTGTTGGTTAGGGACGAAAACCCTGTTGCTGTTGCTGATGAAGAACCAGAAGAATAGGACTTTCTGTTATGGCTAAGCAATGGATCAATGTAATTGAATCTTAACCAGATACTCCTCATCGGACGGGCGGGAACCGACCCTGAAATGCGTTACACTCCAAGTGGGACGCCCGTCACTAATTTTCGGCTGGCAGTTAGTAATAACAGGCGCGATGCTAACGGAGAGTGGACAGAGGATACTGAGTGGTTCACTGTCACTGCATGGGAACGTCAGGCAGAGTCGGTAAATCAGTATTTATCTAAGGGCCGTCGGGTTTTTGTGGACGGCAGACTGTCCACACGACAGTACACTAGTAGCTCTGGTGAGGCTCGTACGTCCTTAGAAGTGCGAGCATTTAAGGTTGTTTTTCTTGATTCACCAAGTGGAGAATCTACTACTGCTACTGAGGGTGTACCAACGGAAGCACAATCTTACACATCACAAGGATCAGGTTCTCCAGAACCTAGTGAAAACAATTTAACAGAAGACGTGGAGGAACTGCCCTGGTAGTAGTTCCCATGCGGGGTTTTACGGCTATGAAGTCCGATGGTTCCGCTGTCCGTTCCGCGAGGTAAAAAATGACAACTCAGCGAACAACGCAAGGTGCGCGCCCAACATTCCGACGTGGAGGAAGGCGCAGGCGTCAGTGTTTTTGTAAAGAATCCAAAGTCGATTATAAAGACGTATCTAATATCCGCAGGTTTATCACCGATAGAGGACGTATTGAGGCGGGGAAGAAATCGGGTAATTGCGCTAAATGTCAACGAACATTGACGCTTGCTATCAAACGTGCCCGCCACTTGGCATTACTTCCATACGCACCGCATCACCTACGAGTAACTGGCGAAGTTGCAGTAAGTGCCAAGATTGATGAAGAAGATGAAGCTGTAATTGACGCTTCCGAAGAATCTGAGGAGATTGCCGAATCGACTGAGCAAACTCAAGTCGATCCTGAGTCACCTGCTGCGGATACAGAACCGGAATCAGAATCAGAAATTCAATCAGACGTTCCAGCAGCGATTACCGAAACCAAAATCAAGGAAGATGAAGAGGATCCAGAAGATTCAGGTAACGCGGAATCTGAACTTGCAGAAACTCCAAATGTTGAATCTCCTGATAGTGAAGAAGATAAATAGTTTCTTCTTATTGCAAGTGCGAAGTTCATATGCCAAAAACGCATACTTATCAGTACTTCGACTGATGCATTAACTGAGCGTCTAATATGTCCAAAGAAGATAACAGCAAAGACCCTAACGACTTTCCAAAACACGAAGAAGCAGTCGGCGGAGTACCAGGTGTATCACTTGAATATCAAGCCGGTAGACGAAGTATTACGAATCGTGGTGGCGTAACACGTCGACAGATGGTTGCTGAAAAGCAACAACTTCAAATTCGCTCCCGCCCGTTCATTATCGGTGCGATCGTAGTTTTATTTGGGATTTTGACAATTCCGGTATATGCATATTTCCAGAATTATGTGTTTCCGCCACGTGAGTTAGCTCTCAGGGTGGCTGGTATGGAATATTCGCGTGGTGACGTGGTGAATTTTATACGTTTCAATCAGAGGATGAGCGAGAATTTAGGAGTACCGTTTGAGGTGGGGAATTCATTGTTCGATGCATTGCAAACTCTCCAAGAAAACGAATTGTCATATCAGTTAGCTGCTCGCTATGGTATTACTGTTTCTTCAGAAGAAGTTGACGATCGTTTAAATACTATTTTGGGTTTTGTTGCTAAGACTGTTGCTGAACGAGAATCGCAAGAGTACAAGGACAATATTGAAGAAGCGAAACGCCAGTTTATTAACCGAATTGAAATGGATGAATCTGTTTTTCGAGATTTTATTCGAAAAAGCATGTTCAAAGAGCGTTTACGCGCGGTGGTAGCCGAAGAAATACCGCGTGTGCAAGCACAAGTTCATCTTTATGAGATCATTTTGTTTGATCGTGATGCAGAAGTGCGTCGGGCTATTGAGCGTGACTTGGTTTCGGGCAATCCTATTGAAAATGTGATTCTTGAACATTCCCAGGATCCAAATGTTCGACGTGACCTTGGGGACCGTGGATGGTTTCCATTTGGTGTGACAACCGAGATTGATTATTTATTATTCGGTCTTGACGGTGAAGGTAACCGACTTTTACCGATTGGTCAGTTAAGTGAGCCCCGGTATGTTGAAGAATCTGACTGGTGGAGCTACATGCTAGTAGCTGAAGTACAAGACGCCCGTGAGGTTAATGAAGATAACTTTGAAGCCCTTACGACTCGGGGTATGACGATTTTCTTTAATGAAGAGCGTAAGAATTTTGATCTTCACATGGTTCTTGATAGTGCCATTTTTGAATGGGTTAACGCGCAGATAAGGCTATCAGCTTTATTGCCAACTCCTACTCCGGTTCCATATGGGGACGGGATGCCGCAGATGGGACCATAGTGATGGGCGTTTCTGGTCAAACGAATGTTTCGGCAGTCGGTGTTGGATTACTTGGATTAGGTGTTGTTGGATCAGCCGTTGCTAAGGCTTTACTGTCACGGGATGAATCAAAAGAGCGCAAAATTCCCTTGGCTCTGGTGAGTGCAGTAGTTCGAGATCCAAATAAGTTACGATCGATTGACCTTGGTCAATCGATCGTAACGGATGATCCACAAGCCGTAATTGATAACAACAGCGTTTCAATTGTTGTGGAGCTGATGGGTGGAGAAAATCCGGCCTTCGATTACATTTCCAGTTCTCTAAAAGCGGGTAAACATGTTGTAACGGCCAACAAAGAAGTTATGTGCAAGAGGGGGAACGAACTTCTTCGTATAGCGGCTGATAACAATGTTGAATTGAAATATGAGGCTAGTGTCGGCGGCGGTATACCAATTATCGGTCCTCTAACAAACGATCTGGTAGCGAACAGGATTCAGAGCATCCGCGCAATTATCAACGGAACTACCAACTTCATTCTCACCAAGATGGCGTATGAAGGAGCAGACTTTGATGATGTTTTAGCCGAAGCCCAATCCCTTGGATATGCTGAGGCTGATCCGACTGCGGATGTGGATGGATTCGATGCAATGTACAAGCTTTCTGTTTTAGCCCGTCTGGCTTATCACACAGAAATGCCCGTTGAAGGTATTCACCGTGAAGGCATACGAGATATTCATAGCAAAGACTTTAGATATGCGGGTGAATTGGGTTTTACGATTAAGCTGTTGGCAGCAGCGCAAGCGAGTGATGAATCAGGACTGTTGGCTCGAGTGCATCCGGCCCTGATTCCCCTTGAAGTTCCAATGGCCTCAGTGAATGGCGTCCTAAATGCTGTTGAAGTAGAAGGGGACTTAGTTGGTTCACTATGGTTCCAAGGACCTGGTGCTGGTGCTGAACCGACCGCAAGCGCTGTGGTAGGCGATATTTTGAAGATTAGCGAAAGTTCTGGAATTAATTCTTATGATTCAGCAACTTTCGCCCCATTCAACATCATTCCCATGAATGACCATGTTTGTCAGTATTACATGAGGCTTACGGCATCTGATCAACCGGGTGTTTTAGCCAACGTCGCAAGAGTTTTGGGTGACGCAGGTATTAGTATTAGTGCTGTCTTGCAAAAAGATACCGATATCGAAAAAACACAAGCCGACCTGGTGATAATGACTCATCCAGCACGCGAAGCTAATATGCAGACAGCCGTAAGTTTGATTAGGAAACTTGAAACGGTTATTCAATTGGATAACCTCATACGCGTTGAGAACTATGCGGGCCGCTTGTAATAGATGTAATTGATTTCAGTTTTAATTAGGAGAGACCTTTCGTTTGTTGATGTTTCCAGGTGTAATTGACAGGTATAGAGAGTTCTTGCCTGTTGATGATGCTACTCCGACGGTTTCACTCGGTGAGGGTAGTACGCCGCTCGTCAGGTCTCGCAGCATTAAGGACTCGCTTGGGTGTCGAGAACTTTATTTTAAGCTCGAGGGATGTAACCCCACGGGATCATTTAAAGATCGTGGGATGGTCATCGCTATTGCCAAGGCTTTGGAGGCGGGCAAGACCCGTATCATTTGCGCTTCTACCGGCAACACGAGTGCTTCTGCAGCCGCTTATGGGGCAAGATATCAGCTGGAAACTCTTGTGCTGGTTCCTGCTGGTGAAATAGCAATAGGTAAGTTAGCTCAGGCCATGGCTTATGGGGCACGTATCTTAGCAGTCAACGGGAGCTTTGATGATGCGCTGACTACAGTGAAAGGAATAGTTGAATCTTGGGATATTGAACTGGTAAATTCCCTTAATCCCTATCGTATCGAGGGACAGAAGACAGGCGCTTTTGAGATTGTGGATGAGCTTGGAGGAGTTCCAGATATTCTTTGTATTCCAGTTGGAAATGCTGGCAACATTACTGCTTATTGGAAAGGTTTTAAAGAATATCGGGGAATTGGGCGGATTAAAAAAACCCCAAAAATGATGGGGTTTCAAGCTGCTGGTGCTGCACCTATTGTGCGTGGTATGCCTATACCGAATCCTGAAACTATAGCTACGGCGATTCGTATCGGGAATCCTGCCAGTTGGGAACAGGCCGAAGTCGCGAGAGATGAATCCGGAGGTTTGATCGATATGGTTGATGATAATGAAATTGTCGATGCATATCTTCGTTTGGCGCGTGAGGAGGGTATTTTTTGTGAACCAGCCTCTTCTGCGTCGGTTGCCGGATTACTGAAGCTACCTGAGCTTGATGTAGATTTGACAGGGAAGACAATTGTTTGTGTTCTTACCGGTAATGGTCTGAAAGATCCCGGGACGGCTGAGAAACGTGCGCTTGTGGAGTTGGAATATGTTGAGCCGGATGTGGGCTCAGTGATGAATCTTTTAGCAAGTGGTAATTAGCCGATTAATGCTGCAAATTGCAATTAGGTATTTTTTGTAGGAAGAAAACTTTTCAAATTGACTTGTTGTAGCGCTCAAATCCAAACGGAAACTTTTGAAAGCCTGTCATTTGAATGGCAAAACATGATTCAAGAGCGGTTGGAATCAACATTCTTTGATCAGCAAGTTTGGCATAAAGTTTGGTGGTCCGAATTCGGAAATGATTTTCAACTTAAGGTCTTAGCTGCTTATTCAGATTCGGGAAGCGTCGAATTGATTGCTCCGTTGATGGTTGATGGCAACGAGATAAGCTTTCTTGGAAGCACTGATCTTGTTGATTATCACGATTTTTTGTTCAAAGAACCCTCAGATGCTAACTGCATACAGTTATTGATGGAAGTTATTCATGGGATGACGGAAATCAACAAAATTTCCCTGGAATCGCTCCCTGAAAGCTCTTCTACAATAATTCGATTTCGTTCATATGCAGAGCAACTTGGTTGGCAAGTCGAGATTGCTCAAGAAGATGTTGCTCCTCGTATCGAATTACCTTCAACCTGGGATGATTACATGACGAACCTGCGTAAGAAAGATCGTCATGAATTGCGTCGTAAGTTTCGCAGACTTAAGCAAGCTGGTGATGTGAGACAGGTTGAATTGATTTCCCCAAATGACGTTGAGAATGCTATGGGTGATTTCATACGTCTACACCGTATGAGTACGGCAGGAAAAGAGCAGTTCATGACGGGTCAACGAGAACGTTTTTTTCGTAATGTTGCTGTTGAACTTGCTAAACAAGGTTTGACTAGGCTTTGTTTTCTTGAAGTTAACAATGAGCGGGTAGCTACTTCGTTGTCATTTGTTTGTACAGGGGTACGATATTTATATAACAGCGGCTACAATCCCGCTCATTCTAATTTGTCGGTTGGTTTATTGAATCATGCGTTGGCAATAAAATCTTCTATTGAGTCAGGGCATCGAGTTTTTGACTTCATGCGTGGAAGTGAAGCTTACAAGTATCATCTAGGGGGTATTGATCGGCAGATTTGTGCTCTCACTGCTTTTCGTCAATCTGACAGCATGAATTAACACATCTACTTTATGCGAATTGCTTTTATCACGGTCCACGGATGTCCCTTACGCCAGGCTGGCGACAAGGATTCTGGCGGGATGAACATATACATACTTGAAATGGTCAAGCGGCTTGCTGCTCGTGGAGTTAAGGTCGATGTGTTTACCAGACACCATGATTCGCTTGATCCTCAAATCGTAACGCTGGCACAGGGTGTTAGGTTGGTGCATTTGCCTGCAGGGCCACCATCTCTCGATAAAAACGGTGTTTATGAATTACTTCCAATATTTGTGGCCCAAATGCGAAGGTTCTGCATTCTCAATAAACTTAACTATGACTTGATAAGTACGCATTATTGGTTGTCTGGACTCGTTGGAATGCGCTTGGCATTTGAATGGGATGTACCACACGTTACAAGTTTTCATACAATGGCGGAGATGAAGCGGCGAGGTCGCCCGGAAGAGATCGAAATAAGTCAGAGGGATGCATCCGAATCTGAGATAGCTTGTTCGGCCGCGTCTGTAGTCGTTTGGACTGAGGATGAAAAAGAAGCCATAGTTAATTATTGTGGTGTTGACCCGGTCAATGTGAGTGTCATTGCACCTGGGGTAGATCTGAGTCGTTTCCGCCCAATGTCACAACGCTATTCTCGGGATTATCTTGGATATGGCCCAGAGAAGAATATATTGTTTGTTGGGCGCCTTGAGCCTCTCAAAGGTATTGATAATTTGTTTAGGGCTGTTGCGAGCCTTGAAAATTTGAAATCGATAACTTTGAGTGTCGTTGGCGGGGATGGTAATTCACAGGAAAAAAGTAGGCTCGAAGCACTGGTTCAGAAAATGCAATTAAATCAAACGGTTCATTTTCTTGGTCCGATCCCTCAAGAAGAATTACCGATACATTACAACGCTGCTGACGTTTGCGTACTACCTTCTTATTACGAGAGTTTTGGTTTGGCTGCGCTGGAGGCTGCTGCTTGTGGTAAACCGGTGGTAGCGTCTGAAGTTGGAGGACTTCCAGCGATCGTTAGTCACGGAAGAACCGGATATCTTGTACCACCCAAGCGAATGGATGTTATTGCTGAGCGCTTGTGTGAATTATTGGAGGATGATTTACTTCGAGTCCAAATGGGCGCAGCTGCC
>Ga0209034_10001685_pt1 | contig 10593 bp, 5 predicted proteins | sample MarorgKNORR_S2LV_2_FD_188219 | JGI IMG/M metagenome (GOLD analysis project Ga0209034, IMG submission 188219) | Marine microbial communities from the Southern Atlantic Ocean, analyzing organic carbon cycling - 250m_A/KNORR_S2/LV (SPAdes) (version 2) | ecosystem: Environmental > Aquatic > Marine >...
CCCGCCGCTCGCCTCGTGCTGCCAGCCCGGATTCCCGGTCATGCGCTTTGATCAGGACGGAAACCTCGTTGACGCATGGGGCGGGCCTGGGACCGAAACCGGCGACTATACATGGCCAGAGTCAAACCACGGAATCACCGTGGACAACATGGGTAATGTCTGGATCGGCGGAAACGGCGGCCAGGATCGCCACATCCTGAAGTTCACCAGCAGCGGTGAGTTTCTCGGCCAGTTTGGTGAACCCGGAGCGGCGATCGACAGCAACAGCGACACCAATTTCGGCATGGTTGCTAAGGTCTCCTTCGACGAGGAGAACAATGAAATCTATGTAGCCGACGGATACGGCAATCAGCGAGTTGCTGTTCTTGATGCTACGAGTGGGGACATGAAACGCTACTGGGGAGCATACGGGAACAGGCCTACCGACGAGCGTCCACCGGCATATGTCCCAGGTGAGACACCGCCGCAGGACTTCCGGACTCCTGTCCACTGCGCAGACCGGTCCAACGACGGCATGGTTTACGTATGTGACCGCCCGTCCAACCGGATCTCGGTGTTTACAACTGAGGGTGAATTCGTCAAGGAATCAATCATCGCTCCAGCAACGCTGTCTCAAGGTTCAACATGGGATGTCGACTTCTCACCAGACCCCGGACAGCAGTTCATGTACATGGCTGACGGTCAGAACATGAAGGTCTACGTGATGGACCGTGAGTCTCTTGAAGTGCTCTATAGCTTCGGGGACGGTGGCCGCCAGCCAGGGTTGTTCTTTGCGCCGCACTCTATTGCGGTCGACACGGATGGCAACATCTACACCACCGAAACCTACGAAGGGTCACGGCTCCAGAAATTTGTGAACATGGGAATGGGCCCGAACCCCGGTGGAGACATTGGTCCAGCATGGCCCGCAGACCGTAAGAGCGGAGAATACGGATGGCGGTTCAACTAGCCTAAGTCCCGCGCTGCAGAAAAATGACGGTCCCACCCCAGAAGGGTGGGGCCGTCATTTTTTATAGAATTCACAAACAGCTGAAACGAACTAAACGATCATACGCTCGTGAAGCAGAGCTTTAGCTAGTCTGCAATAAGAATAACCATCGCGGCCACTAACACGGCCACTATTAGAATAGTCCCAACGATAAAATTAGCCCCGGATTTGCCATCTGAGATGGCTTCTTCGGCACCCTCGACGCTAGGCAAGACCTCTTCTTCTAGACTCTCCACCTGAAGTGGCAATTCACTGAAACGCTCCAAGCTAGCTTCAGGGCTGTGGGAGAGGACGTCCGGGGAGGGTGGAGTATCTCGAGGCACCTGACCATACTCAGCTATAGCAACGGAAATATTGTCATCACTTCCGCTTTCGAAAGCTGCTGTAACTAGTGACTTCACTGCATCCTGCGGAGCTACCGACTCGGCGAACAGTTTCCTCAGCTTTTCATCATTAAGCGTCTTATACAAACCGTCTGAACAAATGAGGAAAGCGGTGTTTTTCTGGACCATAGAGGGGCCGACAACATCGACCTCAACTTCGGCTTGCGTACCAATAGCACGAGTAAGGACGTCCTTCCATGGAGTCCGCATTGCCTCTTCCTCAGACTGGCCTTGTTTAATCGCTTCAGCCATAAAGGAATGATCCTCGGTCAGTTGTCGAATCCCATCAGAAGAGATCTGGTAACCACGGCTATCTCCTACGTTGGCAATCATGTACTCACTACCATCTAGGAGCAGAGCTGTGAGGGTAGTTCCCATGCCCTCCTTACCGGGCTCAGTACCACCGGTGTGAACGCGCTCATTTGCTAACCGAAAGGCAGCAGCGAGGCCCTCTCCATCACCCAGTGCTGAGACCAACGTTTCCAGTGCGAGAGCACTAGCCACTTCCCCTGCCGCGTGTCCACCCATCCCGTCCGCCACCGCAACAAGGGTTCGCCCGTCCGGGAGGTTCTCTGCAAAGACCGAATCCTCTTGATATGGTCTTCGCCCTGCAATTGACTCAATTGAGAGCCGTAGCTGGTCAGCCAACCGTCCACCCGTAGTGAAAAAGGAAGGTCAGGAAGCGCATACAGATAGATCTCCTAGTGAGATGGAGCAAGAACGCTCTTGGTTCTCCAAGAGCTTAGAGCAGGAAAGATAATTCACATTGATTCGGACTAACCGATCTAGCATCTAGAGCCCTGTTACTGCTGTTGTTCATTGGACCGGCGTCACCCAAAATCATGCCGTCATTTCATTCCTAGTCCAAAGACTCAACCGCTTGAAGCCCGGCTAGCGGTTGCGCCGTCCCCCCCTTCGCTGGAGCTTGGCGCTACCCCTAAGAGAGTAGATAGCATGTTAGATGAAGGACCCGACCCTGAAGCCACTCAGCCGAACTTCCGGCGCACCCTGATACAGGTGCTAATCGTTCAGGTCGTGGTTCTTGTACTTCTTGGCTTCCTCCAGATTCTCTACACCGCCTAGCTAGATATGCATTGGATCAACTGGGCGATCGTGATTGTGTACCTCGCCTATGTCGTAGTTGACGGGATCCGGAAGTCGAAGGATACGGATACCATCTCAGGCTATTTCGTAGCTAACAAAAGCCTTGCTTGGTGGGTCGTTGGCCTAAGTGTAATGGCCACACAACTCTCTGCCGTCACGATGATTGGTACAACAGGACAGGGAGCCACAGATGGGATCCGCTTCGTCCAAATCTACTTTGGGCTGCCCCTAGCAATGGTGATCCTAGGCGTGACTATCGTCCCAATGCTCCATGGCTCTGGTGTTTACACAGCATATGAGTATTTAGAGCGAAGATTCGATGCAAAAACTCGGTCGTTCACTGCCCTCCTCTTTCTACTGTCTCGCGGTATGTCGTGCGGCACGATTCTCGCCGCACCGGCAGTTGTTTTCAGTGCTATCTTCGGCTTGCCACTTGTCTGGAGCGTAGCGCTGATCGGTGTTCCGACCGTGATTTACACCATGATAGGAGGCGTACAAGCTGTTGCTTGGGCGGACGTCAAGCAGATGGTCCTGATCATTGTAGCCCTGCTTGCAGTCATGGTTGTGCTTGTGATTCAGATGCCGGTTAGCCCCCATGATGCTCTTCGGATCGCTGGCTCTACTGGAAGGCTCCAGGCTTTCGATTTTTCATTTAATATCAATGAGACTTACACATTTTGGTCAGGTGTCATCGGTGGAACATTCCTGATGCTCTCGTATTTCGGCACTGACCAGAGTCAGGTGCAGCGCTTCCTCACAGCCCGGTCTGTCAACGAAGCTAAGAACTCGCTTCTTATGAGTGCCTACTGGAAGATTCCATTGCAGGGGCTGGTACTAGTGGTGGGAATTGGAGTATTCGTCTACTACCAGTTCGTGCGGCCTCCGTTGCTCTATAACCCTACCCATGAGGCAGCGGTAGTAGCAGATCGCGGTTCAGCCTACTCCGCCCTCCAGAGTCGTTATGCTGATGCCTTTACCCTTCGGGAGTCTGCAGCACTCGCAGTGGCCGATGCTGATGAAGACACTCATCGCGCCGATGCTCTAGCGACTTTTCTCGAGAGAGAGGGCGAAGTCGAATCTATCCGAGCTGAAGCACTCATGCTCGCAGGTGAAGTCACAGACGAAGCAACCAGTGACGTCAATTACATCGTCCCCCGCTTCGTGTTGTCGGAGTTGCCAATTGGCTTAGCGGGACTCTTCATCGCAGGTGTGCTAGCGGCAGCAATGTCGTCGATAGCAGCCGAACTGAATTCGCTTGCTACTGCTAGCGTGATCGACTTTTACCGTCGCTGGGTGAATCCTGACGCCCAGGATTCCCATCTACTGAGAGTCTCCAAGGGTGCAACGGCGTTTTGGGGACTCTTCGCATGTATGGTTGCCACTTATGCCGCTACGCTCGGCTCCCTCATCGAAGTTGTGAACCGCTTTGGATCATTCTTCTATGGCTCAATCCTTGGCGTTTTTCTATTAGCGATGGTCCCTCGGGCCAGAGGGTCGGGTGCCTTCCTGGGGCTTATCGCAGGTATGACAACTGTAGGATACTTCAACTTCAGAACCGATGTTGCATATCTATGGCAGAACCTTATCGGCGCCGTGGTAGTACTCTTGGTCGGGGTCGTGCTTGGTAGCTTCGGAGAAAAGAGTGGAAGCGAAGCCTAGGGACGTTACTGCCGCGTCGCGTAGGCCCTCCAATCAGCAGCATCAACTGAGATCAGATTCGCGAAAATCCGGTATGCTCCTGGTACGCGAGCTGACCATTGCCGGAAGAACGAGAGGGCTGTAAAAACGAAGATGCCGTCACCGACTTGGGTTACAAGCAAGGAACCATGGCGTGGCTCTTCCCCAGGGTCATTAAGCTCCAGAAGAGGCTCGTATGAGTCATCCCATTCTGATGCGAAGTACAGGCCACGCTCTTGAACCCATCCCTCGAAATCGTCCTGCTCGATACGGTTGGGGGATGTGAGTATGGGGGCTTCTGGGTCTAACATACGGATTGGTGCCGTCTCGTCGGCCACACGTGGGGAGCCCCTGCCGGTCTGCAAGGGTCTGGGAGCCAAGTTTCCAAATGGGCCGCGGTTGTACTGAGCTACAATGGTCCCCCCTGCACGCGCGAAATCAAGCAACTGGTCGCTCGCAGCCTGAAGAGCTTCACGCGTCTCATAGGCTCTAACTCCAAGTACAATCGCGTCGAAAGCAGTAAAATCTCCAGCCCGAAGCTGATTGTCGTTAAGAACTTCGACTCCAACTCCTAGTTGACGGATTGCCTCTGGCCCACTGTCCCCCGAACCCATCACATAGCCTACGTGCAGGCCTGCAGCGACCGACACTGGGACTACTGTCACCGTCACCTCGGCCGGAGAGAATAGAGCAGCACGTTCAATGTGATCGTAATCAATCAAAGAGTAGCCTTCGGAATACGAATTGCCTTCATCCGTCCTCGCCTGGACTTGAAACACATACTCTCCAGCGGTGGCACTGCTAAATGGAGTGATACGGAAAGTAAATGTGCGCTCTGAGCCCGCTTCCGGAAGCTCAAAAGCATGAGAATTCGGGGTAGCTGACCAGCCGTTAGGGATCTGCAGAGACAACTGACCGCGACTACCTCCCTCTGCTTCGTTCCGCAATACAACCGATACTGACCCTGGCTCCGAGCGGCTAGCCGGCCATACGATCCCCCGAGGGATCACCTCCACCGATACACTCGGTACGACGAGTACTGGCTCCTCGAACTGCCCCACGCCAGGATCAACACCCACGTAGCGCCACGACGCGGATGCGGAGGTTCGTGGAGTCACGGACTGACCACCAAGCTGTGCTTCGAATGACACCGAAGCAGCCACGGGTTCAGGATCACGAGGCAGACCCCAGAGATCTGGTTCGTCAGGCCAACGATACCAAGCACCATCGCGATTTTCACGCAGGTAGTAGAGCTTTGAGAGGTCTGCGTCAGAAGGCACATTGACATGATACGTCCAGGTAACAAGCGAGCCAGGTGTGACGGAGCCATCAGGCCCAAGACCCTCAACAGACACCTCTGAGACGTCCCAGCCAGAAACCACATCGAGATCAATAGCAGGTTCGACAAGGCTGAATTCGCTCGCATTCCATACGCGGGCCATCACAGTTGCCACCTGGCCCGGAACGACTAACTCATCATCTATGATGAGGTCGAAACTAAGACCGGAAGCAGCCATAAAGGCTTGAGTCACTAGTTCAATCTTCCGAGCAAGTGCCGTATATAGCTCTGTGTCACCTTCGCCGTCCGAAGCCTCTAAAGCCTGTTGAAGATGCCTGAGCGCCTCACCTAAGTCGCCCGCGATAACAGACGGGTCCACGCCAAATCCTCCCACGGCCCGGCGAACCGTAGTGCGATAAGATTCGAGGTGCCTCCGGGTCGCAGCCGCCTCTGCCGCAGGTAAGACTGCCGCGAGACCTACTAGCGTCGTATCGACACCCTCAAAAATCCCTCCGTCTTCCCCGCCCACTTGACTCTCAATAAAACGGACGCCAGTTGCACGAAGTCCAGGCGCCTGGATTGCACCCATATCTTGAGAACGATGCTGGCTCCGACTCTCGCGGGAGAGTTGATACAGCGAGCGCCCCAGTAGAGGATCTCGGGATCCCATCTGAATCTGGATCGCGTCGGCAGGCGGATCGCCACCGCTTCGGAAAAAACCACGGGCTGATTCGTATAGTTTTGCCGGAGCCCAGACCTCTACACCCCGCGAAAGCTGACCCGAGAAGCGACTCGGATCTCCAGCAGCCGAAAAGGCCTGCCTGGCCATAATACCCGCTGCCTGGTGCTGTCCGTGCCCATCCTGTGGGGTGCCACTGAAAACCGAGACGACCACATGAGGTCGAAATTGCCGGATAACCCATACCACATCAGCGAGCAATTCTTCGTTTGGCCATAAGGACAAAGCCTCGTCCGCGCTCTTCGAGAAGCCGTAGTCAAACGCTCGCGTGAAGAACTGGGCGCCGCCATCCAGACTCCGGGAAGCCACGAGCTCGCCCGAGCGGATGATCCCCAGGCCCTCGAAGAGCTCTGGCCCAATCAGGTTCTGTCCGCCACCACCTCGTGTCAGAGAGAGATAGGCGGTCTCGACACCCCAGCCGCGTGCCAAGGTAGTTAAGAGGCCCGTATCCTCGTCGTCCGGATGCGCCCCGATCATAAGAACGCGCTTCACACCATCTAGCTGCCGGAGAAGGAGGCCCGTAGCAACTGCACCATTGCCCTCCATCGATTGCGCGGCTAGCGGACTACTAATCACCAGCCCTGTTAGGAGGGTCACGAAGAATCGATGAAATCCTCTGGTCCTCATATGGATTCTAGCCTCATTTTACCACGCTGTTCTGAACACGGAGGCAAAAGATAGACCTGCGACGTACTACGGGAACACCTGAACTTATACGGACTCCTATCCCTGAGCCTGCCCCTGCTAGGGTGATAGTCTAGATCACTGCCTGTTGGGAGTCCAAAGCTCGGAATATGTTGGGCACGCTTATGTCACTGTATAGAGCCACCTATCACTGATAACGTGCCGGAGCGCATTGAATGGAAGAGCAGCGGGCCCACTGGAGTTCCAGTACCGGCTTCGTACTCGCAGCAACAGGTAGTGCTATTGGCCTAGGCAACCTCTGGAAATTCCCTTTCATCACTTGGGAGAACAACGGGGGAGCCTTCGTCCTCGTCTATCTTCTCTGCATCGCTGCCGTCGGTCTCCCGATCATGATGGCAGAGCTGCTTATCGGCCGAAAGACGCAGAAAAGTGTGGTGGGCGCGCTAAAAGAAGCCGTTGGCCCCGCATGGGGAATCATAGGGCTCTGGGGAGTGTTGTGCGGCTTTATACTCCTTAGCTACTACACGGTTATTGCAGGCTGGTCACTCTTCTACTTCACACAGACGGCTGGCTGGACTGTGGGCGGTGTGCCCGAAGGACTCGTTACTGGGGATCTCTTTGGTCAGCAAGTTGCAAACAGCCCACTGCAACTGGGACTTTCTTTGCTTTTTAGCGTGGCGACTGTGTCGGTGGTGTACTTCGGCGTACAAAAGGGCATCGAGCGCATTGCTCGGCTCTTTCTCCCAATACTTTTTGGTATTTTACTGCTCCTTCTCGTAAGCGCCCTCGGTATGAGCGGATCAGGTGAGGCACTAGCCTTCATCTTCCGTCCCAGCTTTTCGGAGCTTGAGCCGGAAGGCGTCCTAGAGGCTCTCGGCCACTCATTTTTCACACTTTCGCTTGGTATGGGAGCGATGGTGACGTACGGCTCCTACATCAGCAGGAACCAGTCAATCGTAAAAGCCTCGGCGATGATCGTCTTGCTCGACACAGTTATTGCCCTAATAGCGACCGTAATCATGTTCTCAGTCATTTTCTCAGTCGCAGGGATGGCTGAGCAGGTCGGAGGGTCCACGGTAGGTATGCTCTTCATCTCGTTACCTGAGCTCTTCTACAACGAAGTGCCCTTCGGCACCGTATTAGGCCCGCTTTTCTATGTTCTAGTCACACTAGCTGCCCTGACGTCGACCATGTCCCTACTAGAAGTCGTGACGAGCTACGTGATCGATCAACATGGGGTCCAACGTCAAACAGCTACAATCGCATGTGGCGCTACCGTGTTCGTATTCACGATCTTCGCAGCAATTTCTTTCGGCAATGCTCCGTTCTTCTCTACCCTAGCTCTTTTCGATGGAAAGACAGGCTGGTTCGAAACCGCCGATCACTTTGTGTCAAATTGGATGTTACCCACTGGCGGCCTTGCTGTGACACTCGCAGCTGGTTGGTTCATGACCAGACAATCAACAGAGTCCGAACTCGTAGACGGCACGGAGCCGCATTGGTTCAGGTACGAAGCCTGGCGTCTGTTCATCCGCTTCGTAGCACCTCTGGCAGTTACCGCAATCATCGTCGCGGTATTCTTTTTTGGTGCGGACTTCAGCTAACCGGATGATTCGGAGAGGTCATCGTCAAGCTGAACCGGTAAGACCCTCTCGAAGATCTGTGTTTGGCCTGTCATTCCTAGTCTTTGCGACTGCCCTTGCGGTCGTGCCTCAAGTAGCAGCCCAAGTGAATTCAGGCCGTGCGCCGAACGAAGGGGCATCTCAAAACGCTCTGCTGCCCACGGAATCCTTCGGCCTCCTTCCAAATCGACCCCGGGTCACCCCCACGAGGACAGAGACAGCACCTCTCATCGATGGCATTCTGGACGATGAGGTCTGGCTTACTGCCGCTCACATCACCGAATTCACCCAGCAGCAGCCACTCGATGGGGCACCAGCCACCGAGGCAACAGAGGTCTATATCGCCTACGATTCTGACCATATCTACTTCGGGTTCCACGCCCACTACGAGGACCCCTCGATCATGCGATCGAATCTTGGTGAGCGAGACCGAATGTGGTCAGATGACCTCATGACAGTCTACTTCGACACTTTCCTAGACCAACAAAGAGGTTACGACTTTGACGTAAACGGGCATGGTGTGCAGGGCGATGGCGTTATCTCTGCAGGTGGCGGAAGTGGCAGGGGCGGACCGAGTTCCGATCCGATTCCACGGGCTGATCGTTCCTGGAATGCCCTCTTCGAAACAGGTGGCCAGATTGTGGAAGATGGTTTCACTGCTGAGATGGCCATTCCCTTTAAGAGTTTGCGTTATCCCCAACCGGCAGCAGGAGAGCCCCATCGATGGGGCTTCCAGATTGTCCGTGAGGTGAAGGGTAGGGACCAAGAGAACCAGGTCTGGGCACCTATGTCTCGGGATGAGACTAGCTTCTTCGCCCAAATGGGCCTACTCGAAGGGCTCACCGAGCTTTCTACCAGCCGTAATCTCGAGATCCTTCCTACTTTCACGACAATCAATTACGGCGAAATCAAGCCAGGCCTTACAGGAGGGCCAGCCTTCGATAACCAAGGCGCGGACCCAGACGCCGGAGTGAACCTTAAGTATGGGATAACATCGAACATCATTGCTGACTTCACAGTGAATCCGGACTTCTCCCAGATCGAGTCGGACCTACCTCAGATCGAAGTGAACCAACGGGACCCACTCTTTTTCTCTGAGCTGCGGCCCTTTTTTGTCGAGGGTGCTGAGATCTTCAGCATTATCGCGCCTGTAACGCTTGTGCACACCCGAACGATTGTCGACCCTGACTACGGGGCGAAGATATCCGGACAAGTCGGCCCGTTTTCAGCAGGTGCACTCACAGCTAACGACCGGGCTCCTGGAAAGCTGGAAAATTCTAGCGATCCTGCATTCGACCAAAGGGCACAAACATTTATCGGCCGGTTACGCTATGACCTTTGGGGCGAGTCAAACGTCGGGGCAATATTCACCGATAGAGAATTCTTGGATGGGCACAGCCGTGTTGGTGGCCTGAGTAGCTACTTCCGGATTAGCCCAACAATCATCGGTGATCTGACCTCTGTTCGATCTTGGAACAAAGAACCTGGACTAGAACAGCGGCAAGGGCACATGACCTCTACACGTGTCGCCCAGACTGGTCGCAACCTGGGATGGACTCTATTCGGATACCAGATATCTCCCGACTTTCGTACTAAAGTTGGATTTGTCCGGCGGCGTGACCAACGCAACATAGGCTCAACCGTATCCTATCGATTCTGGCCTGAGAGTTGGGTGATCAACTGGGGGCCCAGTGTCAGCTACCGTCGGAACTACGACTTCGGTGGCATCCTTCAGGATGAAAGCAGAAGCTTCCGGATGAACGTGCAGTTCGCACGAAACATAAGTGTTAACGGTAACTACAACTGGAACTTAGAACGTTGGCATGGAATCGATTTTCTGCGGCAGGGTTTTTCTCTAGGCGGAAACGTAAATATGAGCCGCAGCTATTCCTTTGGTGGCAACTTCTCGACGGGAGATCAGATCTTCTATTCAGCACCACTTCTCGGGCGCCAGGTCAACTGGAGTATCAACGGAACCGTGCGACCGACCGATGCTTGGGAGACAAGCCTCAGCCTTCAGTCCCGCAAACTCAGGGATCCGACTGATAACAACACAGAGCTTTTTTCCGTCAATATCATCCGAGCACAGACGTACCTGCAATTTACGGAGCGGCTCGGCCTGAGAAATATCACCGAGTTCAATACTGATGATGAGA
>Ga0209034_10001686_pt1 | contig 10592 bp, 8 predicted proteins | sample MarorgKNORR_S2LV_2_FD_188219 | JGI IMG/M metagenome (GOLD analysis project Ga0209034, IMG submission 188219) | Marine microbial communities from the Southern Atlantic Ocean, analyzing organic carbon cycling - 250m_A/KNORR_S2/LV (SPAdes) (version 2) | ecosystem: Environmental > Aquatic > Marine >...
AGTAATACTCCCCACACTTTTTATTAATATTATTTACTAAAAATAGATTTTAATTATTTGTTATAAATTACAATGAGAATATAATACAATAATTAATATGAAAACACTATTAAAAATAATCTTTAACATTATAGTTTATCCTATTCTTTGGTTTTTACAAAGTGGGATAATTTTAGGAATTTTTGTGGGAATAGGTTTGTGGGATCCTATGGGTCCTGTTGGAGGAACACCAGGGGTTGTTGGATTGATTTGTTTTTATACATCTTATGTTATTTTAAAACAAATCCATAAGATTAAATTTATAGAAAATTTCTTCAAAAAAAATTAAAGGAAATAGTATAATAAAACTTTAACCAATTCTTTCGTAACAAAATATATTACGAAAAAAATAATAACACTAAAAAATAGTTTTTTAATTTTTTTCATCTGTTATAAATATAGAGAAACAAATTGGTTTTGGATATCTGGTATCTATAATTAAAAAATCCAATCAACTGAAAATGAATTAATTGGAAATTTTAATCTGTCGGGGTGGCAGGATTCGAACCTGCGACCTCCGCGTCCCAAACGCGGCGCGATAACCGGGCTACGCTACACCCCGAAAATGAAGTGTGCAAATTTATAAAAGAAAATTCATCTAAAACAATGGTTATGTCAAAGAATATTATTCAAAATAAGATATTTATCATTATTTATTGAATAGGATTTTTATATATTTAAATATTAAAAAAAAAGTATGAAAATTTCAACTACAGAAAATATCCCAGGAATGACAATTACTGATTCTTTGGGTATTGCAAGAGGAAGTACAGTAAGAACAAGAAATGTAGGTAAAGATATTATGGCTGCATTTAAAAATCTTGTGGGAGGTGAAGTGGCAGAATATACAAGATTACAGGCTGATGCAAGAGAAGAAGCTCTTCAAAGAATGATTAAAGATGCCGAAAATTTAGGTGCCGATGCTGTTATATGTGTTAGATTTCAGACATCAGTAATGATGGCAGGAGCATCAGAACTACTAGCCTATGGAACAGCAGTAAAAACTAAATAAATTTATTTTTTATACTTCTCAAACCAGGCAGTAATAGCATTTACTTTTGCAATTAAATTACTAGGCCTAGCAGCAATACCATGACTTGCTCCAGGAATTCTAACAAGCATCGACTCAACATTATTAAGTTTTAAGCCAGCATAAAACTGTTCACTCTCTGCCATAGGCGTTCTAAAATCTTGTTCTCCCGTCAATAGCATCGTAGGCGTCTTAACATTTCCAACATATGATATAGGTGATCTTTTCATATACTGATCAAGATTATCCCAAGGAAGACCAGGAAACCAGTACTTATAAAAAAAAGATACATTATCAGCGTAAAGCACAAAACTGTACCAATTAATTACTGGTTTTGCTACCACCGCCGCATTAAACCTATCAGTCTTACCAACAATCCATGAACTAAGCACACCACCACCACTTCCACCGGTAACAAACAAATTATCTTTATCTATATAGTCTCTTTCAAGCACATAATCTACTCCAGACATTAAATCATCATAATCTTGACTTGGATAATTATGATGTATCAAATTTCCAAATTCTTTGCCATAACTAGTGCTACCTCTTGGATTTATATATAACACCACATATCCTTTGCTAGCGTATAACTGAACCTCTGCAGAAAATCTAAATCCATAATTCGTAAATGGTCCACCATGAATTTCTAGAACTAATGGATATTTTTTCTTAGAATCAAAATGTGGTGGTTTAACAAGCCATCCCTGTACTTTTCTTCCATCATAGGAAGATTCATACCAAATCTCTTCTACCTTACCAAGCTCTTTATAATCAAACAAATCTTTATTTAATTCAGTAAGTCTATTTTTTGATCCATTATATCCTACTGCCAAATCTGAAGGATTATAAACATTACCATATGTGAAAGCATACCTTCCATTTTTTGATATACTATACGTTCCTCCACTATATGGTCTGCCTAATGACAACCCTCCAATTTCATCTACTATATCTTTTACTTTACCAGAGATAGACATGTATGCAAGCTTTGTCATCCCCTTATCATCATACTGAAAAAATATTCCATTACCATCTCCTGACCAATTTATGTTACTTATATCTCTGTCAAAATCTTTAGAGATATTTCTTATATCTTTCCCATCACTTTTCATAACGTATAAATTGTTCTGTTGATATCCTAAATACTTATCATCAAAACCCAAATATGCTATACTAGAATTGTCAGGAGATACCTGTGGGCTTGAATCAGGACCAAGTCTAGAAGTTAGAGGTTTAATTTTTTCAGTTTCAATATTTAAAAGATATATCTCAGAATTATTGGGTTCTAAATCAGAATTTTCATGAAGATTAGCAGAAAATAACAACTCTTTATTACTGAGCCACTTTGGAGAACCAACATTTTTTTGAAAAAAAGTTAATTGCCTAGGGGTTCCTCCCTCTAAAGGAAGAGTAAAAATTTGTGTATTACCTTGTTTAACATATCCTCTACCATCATTCCTATAATTTATATCATCTATCTCAATTGGCGGTTCATTCCATTTAGCACCTTCAGGCTTTTCAGGCATTTTAATTAAATTATTTTCAGACTCTTTCACAAAAGAGTTAAAGGCAAGATATTTATCATCATCAGACCAATCCACGGATCCAATAGAACTTTGCATATTAGTAAGTTTTTGAATAGACCCCTGATCAAGTCTATAAATATATAATTGAACAGAACCGTCAGAATCCGATTTGTATATAAAATTTTTTCCTGAATTAGACCAAATAGGAGAAAAATCATTTTTATTACCCGTAGTTATAGGGGTATTATTTGTTCCATCAAAATTTATCATCCATACATTAGAAAAATTTTTATCGGTCATAATATCCTTAAAGTTCCTAACATATAAAATTTTTTTTCCATCAGGAGAGATGTGTGGATCCGATACATATTCTAGACTAAAAACGTCTATAGGCTCTAATTTTTTTGAGGATTGAGAAAATGAAATGTAAGAAAAGAAAAAGAAGAAAATTAGATAATATAATCTATTGATAAATTTGGTTTCCATAATATTTTACTATATTTAAAATTGTCAGAAAATTGAGTTAATATTTAAATGTATAAATTTTATAATTATGAATAATCAAATAAGCAGAAGAAATTTAATAAAACTTCTTGGAGTATCAGGAATAGCACTTCCTCTGAGTGGATTATCAAAACCAATTGAGAACAAAATTTTTAAAAAACCAAAAACTGACGATCCAATAAAATTAAGCTCAAATGAAAACCCTTACGGACCATCACCCAAAGTAAGAAATGCTATTATAGACGCTTTCGATGAAGCATGTAGATATCCTTACTCACGAGTTGCTGAGCTTGAGGCAATGATAGCAAAAAAAGAAGGAGTATCTCCTGACATGGTATTAGTGACCGGTGGATCAAACGAAGCTCTCAGAGCAACAGGAAGACATTTTGGGATAGAACAAAAAGAAATTATCGCTTGTAAACCAACATACCTAGCACTATTAACATATGCTAAAGATTTTGGATGCGATATAAATTGGGTACCACTAGATAAAGATCTAAAATATGATTTAAATGAAATTTCAAGGAGAACATCTAAAAATACGAGCATGGTATTTATTTGTAACCCTAATAACCCTACAGGGACAATGGTCGGATCTAGTGAACTTGAAGATTTTTGTGTGTCTACTTCAAAGCAAACATGTGTCTTTGTAGATGAAGCGTATTATGATTATTCAATATTAGATGGATATCCAACAATGATAAAACTTGTAAAAAAAGGTCATAACATCATTGTGTCAAGAACTTTCTCTAAAATATACGGACTTGCAGGTGTTAGAATAGGATATATCATTTCAAATCCAGAGAGAATAGCTAATATTAAAAAATGTACTATGGCAGGGACTAATATGCTTGCAACACATGCAGCCATGGCAGCATATGATGAAACAGATTTTTTCGAGTATAGTTTGAATAAAAACAAAGACGCACTAAATTATTTCTATGGACTCTTTGAAGAGCTTAATCTTGAATATAGAGAATCACATACAAACTTTGTCTTTTTCAAGACTGGAGTACATATAGACAAATTTGGAGAGTATATGAAAGAAAGAGGCATCCTTGTTGGAAGACCATTTCCTCCTTACTATGACTGGTGTAGGATAAGTACGGGGAGAATTGAAGATGTTAAAATTTTTGGTGAAAAATTAAAAGAGTACTACTCCTAATTTTATTAGAATTTAAAGTAAAAAAAATGAAAAATTTTATTACATATTTGATATTTTTTTCTCTACTTCTTTTTTCTTGTTCAGAAAAAGAAAATTCCAGTACTCCCAACATAGTAATCATTTTTATGGATGATATGGGATACGGTGACATTTCTAATTTTGGTGCCATAAATTACAAAACCCCTAACCTTGATAAACTTGTCAATAATGGCATGCTCTTTACCAACTTCTACTCTGCACAAGCTGTGTGTAGTGCCTCTAGAGCTGGATTATTAACAGGCACATACCCTAACAGAATAGGAATAAGTGGTGCTTTAATGCCATACTCTAATATAGGGATACATACAAATGAAAAAACAATTGCTGAAATTGTCAAAGAGAAAGGATACGCTACAGCAATTTTTGGAAAATGGCACCTTGGTCATCACAAAAAATTCTTACCTACTAATCATGGATTTGACACATACCTAGGAATACCTTACTCTAATGATATGTGGCCAGTAGATTTTGATGGTAACCAAATACCAGATACATCTGATTGGAGAAAAAAAAGTTATCCTCAACTTCCCTTAATTCAAGATTTAGAAAAAATTAAAGAAATAAGAACATTGGAAGATCAATCGACACTTACAACTCTGTACACAGAAAAATCAGTTGAGTTCATAAACAAAAATAAAAACAATCCTTTTTTCCTATATCTTCCCCATTCTATGCCTCATGTACCAATAGCTGTTTCTAATAAATTTCATGGAAAAAGCAAACAAGGTCTCTATGGTGATCTAATGATGGAAATTGATTGGTCAGTTGGAGAAATAATGAATGCTCTTAAAAAAAATAACATTGATAAAAACACACTTTTAGTTTTTACAACTGATAATGGACCATGGTTAAATTTTGGTAATCATGCTGGATCTACAGGAGGACTTAGAGAAGGCAAGGGTACAAGTTTTGAAGGAGGACAAAGAGTTCCAACTGCAATGATGTGGCCAAATGTAATTCCAAAAGGAAAAATTGTAAATCAAATTGCATCTACTATAGACTTACTTCCAACAATAACCCATATTATAAATGGAAATTTACCTAAACACACAATCGATGGAGTTAACATTTTAAGTCTTCTCGAAGGAAAAGATGATAATCCTAGAGACCATTTCTTATACTACTATGGAAATAATAATCTTGAGGCTGTTAGAAAAGATAATTGGAAACTAGTTTTACCTCATAAATCCAGATCATATAAGGGTGTTCTTCCTGGAAATGATGGCCATCCAGGAAAATACAATAGAATTCAAACTAAACTTGAATTATATAATTTAAGAAGAGACCCTGGAGAAGAATATAATGTAATTGATTTATATCCAGAAATAGTTAAAGAAATAGAGGAATTAGTTGAAAAAGCCAGAAGAGATCTAGGTGATAATTTAACTGAAAGAAAAGGTAACAACATAAGATCAGTTGGCACATTATAATTGTTTTTTTATCTTTATTATCGTTAAATTTTAAAATGAAAAAATCAAAATTCTGTATACTACTTTCTATATTTTTTTTCTTTTCATGTAATGAAGAAAATGATCTATCATTGAATGAAATAGATAACATTTTAGACACTTTTGAAGAATACGTATCAAATGATAACCATTCATCAGATTATATTTATGATCAAAATAAGCTACACAGATTTGATTTGTATTTAAGTGATGAAAATCTTGAAAAAATTAACAGTGATCCTGCTGCAGAAAATTATGTTGAAGGGTCTTTAGTTTTTGAAAATGAAATAATCAATGATGTTGGAATAAGATATAAAGGATCTATTGGTGCTTGGGTAGGATGTCTCTCTAATGATGACTGGACAAATCCAAGTGGGTACAAAACCTGCCCAAAACTTTCAATGAAAATAAAAATTAATTGGAGAGATGATAAAACTTTTTATGGTCTTAAAAAACTTCAATTTCATTCTCAAAATTTAGATCCATCAAAAATGCATGAAAGACTTGGCTACTGGATGTTTAGAAAATTTGGAGTTCCTACAGCAAGATCAACTCATGCAGTATTATATATAAATGGAGAATTCAATGGGATATTTGCAAATACTGAAAATATTGATGGACCATTCACCGATAAACACTTTGAAAATGGTGATGGAAATCTCTATAAAGAAGTCTGGCCAATTAATAGTAATGGCACAGTAAATAGTGCAAACTATTTTATAGATGGTCTAAAAACCAATGAAGAAATAGCGGATGTTTCCAAAATCATAAAATTTGGAACAGAAGTTCAAAATGCAAGTAATAATAATATTCATCAAATTGTAGATAACTGGATGGATATAGATCAATTTTTAAAGAACATAGTCGTTGACAGAAGAATTGCAAATGATGACGGGTTTTTACATTGGTATGAAAATGATGAAAATTATTATTCCAGTCATAACTATTATTGGTATGAAAGTGAATTAAATGAAGAAATTCAACTTATTCCATGGGATCTTGATAATGCTTTTGAAAATTTAATTACTGACGTGAATCCTGTAACCCCAATCAAAGATGAATGGTATGAAACCACCGCAAATTGTAATGGATTTCGACATGGGCTATTTTTAATAAAACAAAAATCTGCCGCATGTGACAAAATAATAGGTAGCTTCATCACTTATAAGGATAGGTACGATAGTCTTGACAATGTATTTAAAGAACAATACTTTAATATGAGTAATATTAATAATCTTTTATCTCAATGGTCTAACCAAATTGAAGATGCTATAAAAGAAGCAAATCAAAAATTTGGAAATGCTGAAATTAATGTAACTAATTGGAAAGGTGAAATTGAAAAATTAAAAACACAAATTGAATTATCTTTAAACTAAATGAAAAAATATACTATACACATATCCTTACTCTTCTTGTTTATAACTATTTCTTGCAAGAATAAAACAAACAATATCCCTATAAATGAACATAAAATTCAGTCTATGTTATGGCAACAAAATGCAGCTGAATATAGAGCATTATGCTATCAAGCATTCAATTTTGCTACAGTAAGACTTGATAATATTTTAGAAAATCAAAATGCTGATAAACCTCTTGCAATTATAGCAGACATAGACGAGACAGTTTTAGATAACAGTCCATACGATGTCATGCTGATTGAGTCAGATACTAGATATGAAAAATCTTCTTGGATAGAATGGGGAAAGTTAGAAATTGCAAAACCAGTTCCTGGAGTACTTGAATTTTTGTCCTATGCAAACAAAAAAGGTATCGAAATCTTTTATATCTCAAACAGATATAATGAACAGCTACTAGAGACGAAAAATAATTTAAAAAAATTAGGATTTCCGAATTCTGATGATAACCATATCCTACTAAGAAAAGAAGTTAGCAGTAAAAAAAGTAGAAGAGCTATGATTAGCAACTCTCATAAAATAATAATGCTACTTGGAGATAATCTTACTGATTTTTCAGAAGTTTATGACAACAAAAAAACTAAAGAAAGAAACCATTTAACTGATAGTCTAAAACATCATTTTGGAAATAATTTTATTTTATTACCAAATCCAATGTATGGTGACTGGGAATCTAAAGGAATTTATGAAGGTGAAAGCTGGAACATTATGCAAGAAGACTCTATCAGAAGATCAAAAATCATCTCCTACTAAACAAAATTATCTAAAAAAAGTACACAAATTTAATTTTAAAAATAAGATGATTTATCTAGTACAACAATAAAAAAATTATTTTATCTACCAGTATAAGGAATTCTTCTAGTTATTTTTCTCATTAATACATTTATTAAATCTTGAGCATCAGATCCTAAGCCACCTTTTACTTTTTTAAAATAATTAACTACTAATTCATCATCTCTAGTATCATAAAAATCAAGATTACAAACAGCACTTGATGTAGCTCCAAAACCACCCAATAAAACTCCAATTGCTATTCCAGCAGCAGCTGACATAGGTTTTGAGGTTTCAAAAGTTCCCATAACTACGCAATCGACACCTAAAATTTTTCCTAAATCACTTGGTAGATGTTCTATAAGATCATGAACATCTAAACCAGCTTTTTTTAATAATGCATTAGTCTTTAAAGGAGTCTGAATGTTTCCAATAAAATCTCCTCTTTTTTTTCTAGTTAAAAACCAAGTATGCATAGCTTTTTGAATATCTAAAGCTTCATCTTTTTCCATTTTAATAATCTGGTCAGAAGTAAAGTCTTTTAATTGTTTTGGTCTTAGCTTTACTTGCACTTCTAAAGGTAGAATTGCAATTGTTTTAGTATTAATTGCATATTGCTTTGCATCAGGATGTAAATACAATTTTGTTTGAGCAAATGAATCTATAGCATAAAAAACAAGTAAAAATGTTAGTAGATATTTCATAATAATAAAAAAATTTATATTTGGATAAATATTTCAATAATAAATTTAAACAATGCAGGCTATAAAAACATTAATTTTTCCTTTTTATATTTTTTTACTTCTTTCATGTACAAATCTAGCTGAAAATGAAAATAAATTTTCCTATTTCTCAGAACAATTTGCAGACCTTAAAGTTTTACGTTATCAAATACCTGGATTTGAAAATTTATCTCTAGATCAAAAAAAACTCGTATACTATCTTACAGAAGCCGGTCTAAGTGGAAGAGATATTATGTATGATCAAAATTATAGACATAATCTAAAAATTAGAAGAGCACTAGAAAATATTCATATTTCTTATCAAGGAGATAAAAATAATAATCAATGGAAAGCATTTGAAATTTATCTTAAACGTATATGGTTCTCTAATGGTATTCATCACCATTATTCAAATGATAAATTTATTCCAGGATTTTCTTCTGAATATCTTCAAGAGCTTCTTGCTGAAACAAATATAAAACTTGAAAAAGAAGCATTTAATGTAATTTTTAATAAAGAAGATGGTAAAAAGGTAAATCGCGATGCAACAAAAGGAATAGTTAAAGGCTCAGCAGTTAATTTTTATGACCCTGATATTACAGAAAAAGAAGTTGATACTTTCTATGAAAATTTATTGGTTCCTAACCCTAAAAAACCTATCTCTTTGGGATTAAATTCAAAACTTGTTAGGGTAAATGGTGAAGTAGAAGAAAAGGTATGGAAAAAAGGAGGTATGTATTCTGCATCTATTGAAAAAATTATTCAAAATCTTGAATTAGCTAAAAAATATGCTGAAAATGAAAAGCAAGCTGATGCATTTGACCTATTAATTAAATACTATGAAACTGGAGATCTTGAAATATGGGATGATTACAATGTAGCATGGGTTGAAACTACTGAAGGAGATGTAGATTATATTAATGGTTTTATAGAAGTATATAATGACCCTAAAGGATACAGGGGTTCATATGAATCAGTGGTTCAAATAAAAGATTTTGAAATGAGCAAAAAAATGTCTGCCATTTCAAATGAAGCTCAATGGTTTGAAGATAATTCTACAATCATGGATGCTCATAAGAAAAAAAATGTTGTTGGAATATTATATAACACAGTGAATGTTGCTGGTGAATCAGGAGATGCTTCTCCATCAACTCCGATAGGAATTAACTTACCTAATGCAAATTGGATTAGAGCAAACCATGGATCTAAATCAATCTCTCTTGGAAATATTCTTTATGCTTATAGCAATGCAGGTAGTTCAGGGAGATTAGAAGAGTTTACGTATAGTAAAGAAGAAATAGAATTAGAAAAAAAATATGGAAAAGACGCAGATAATTTACATACAGCGCTCCATGAAGTGATTGGTCATGCTAGCGGCCAAATTGTAGAAGGAGTTGGTACACCTAAAGAAACATTAAAAAGCTATGCCTCTTCACTAGAAGAAGCAAGAGCTGATCTTGTAGGTTTATATTTTATTTCAGATAAAAAAATGGAAGATCTTGGAATATCACCTTCAGCAAAAGATATGGGGAGAACAAGTTATGATGGGTACATTAGAAATGGTTTAATGACACAGTTAATAAGAATTAAATTAGGAAATGATGTAGAACAGTCACATATGAGAAATAGACAGATGGTTTCTAAATGGGTATATGAAAAAGGACTTGAAGATAATGTAATAGAAAAAGTAGTCAAAGATGGAAAAACATATTTTGTGATTAATGACTATGAAAAACTAAGAGAGTTATTTGGAAATCTTTTACGAGAAATACAAAGAATAAAATCTGAAGGAGATTTTGAGGCTGGAAAAAATTTGATTGAAAATTATGGAGTAAAAGTAGATCAGAAACTCCATAAAGAAGTACTTGAAAGGAACAGCAAATTTACTTCAGCTCCATATAGTGGTTTCATCAACCCTGAGCTGGTACTT
>Ga0209034_10001687_pt1 | contig 10591 bp, 9 predicted proteins | sample MarorgKNORR_S2LV_2_FD_188219 | JGI IMG/M metagenome (GOLD analysis project Ga0209034, IMG submission 188219) | Marine microbial communities from the Southern Atlantic Ocean, analyzing organic carbon cycling - 250m_A/KNORR_S2/LV (SPAdes) (version 2) | ecosystem: Environmental > Aquatic > Marine >...
CGCTGCCCCTGTTGGGCTCCAATGGAGCCGGACAAAACGAGGAGGGCTGCGAGAGTAACTGCAGACATAACAAAAGAAGGACGTGAGACTTGCATAGGTGCCTCCTTGGATATCAACTAGCAGACTTTCCATGCAAGAGATAGCGGACTAATCATCAAGGCAAGAAGACCTTAAATTCAAGATCTATTCGAGGTTGAAGTTGCCGTACCTCATGTGTTGGGTCCCGCTCAGGATGTTGCCTAGCTGAAGTGGTGGCTCCACCATTGCATCCTAAAGTCCTCATGAAGACTCCAGACCTTAAAGGACGTCACTATGTCTGACGCTAGACCTTCTAAGATTGTGTGTATCGGCCTTAATTATGTGAAGCACGCTGCTGAACTTGGGGCACCTCTTCCGGAGGAACCACTGATCTTTTTTAAGCCTCCCTCGTCGCTGATAGACTCTGGAGAGCCTATCGTTATGCCAAGGGCTTCAGAGCAAGTGGATTTCGAGGGTGAGATCGGTGTTCGGATCGGAAAGCGGGCACGTAATGTCGCAGCGGCTAGTGCCTGGAATTATGTGGATGGGCTCATGGCGCTCAACGATGTCACAGCACGGGATCTCCAGAATAAAGATGGGCAGTGGAGTCGCGCGAAAGGGTTTGACACGTTTTGTCCTGTCGGTTCAGTGGTTCCGCTGCCCCAGGTTGATTTGGACGCTCTTTCTGTAAAGACGCGCGTCAATGGCGAGGTTCGGCAAGAGAGCGGTGCTGACGACATGGTGTTTGATATCCCTACTCTTATCGAATACGTAAGCCACGTTATGACACTTGAGCCGGGAGATCTGATTGCCACAGGTACGCCGCATGGTATCGGTCCCTTGAAGGAAGGTGACGAGGTGGAGGTGGAAGTCGGGGGCGTCGGGTCGGTCGTCAATCCGGTAATTACCGACATCTGATGCATTATACCAGCGAGCGGTATAGGCAGTTGCCCGGTTACCCACTCGCGGGAATCAGAGAGCTTCGCAGCCACATCGAAGAGACTGGGGTCGAGGTGATCGACTTGGGTTCCGGCGACGCAGAGCTTGATCCACCTCCTTCGGTCGTTGCAAGACTTAGGGAGGTGGCAGGCGACCGTTCGCACTCTCGCTACGCTTACCAGAGCGGGTTACCAGCCTTCCGTGAAGCGATTGCGCGTTGGATGGCTCAAAGGTTCGGGGTGGATGTAGACCCTTGGAAGGAAGTCTTGCCCTTGATCGGTTCCAAGGAGGGTCTCGCTCATCTTCCTTTCGCATTTGTTGGGCCTGGGCACGCGGCGATCATCCCAGACCCAGGATATAGAGCTTATATGGGAGGTGTCACACTCGCGGGAGGGGACCCTCACTTAGTCCAATTGAAGGCGTCGAATGAGTTTCTTATACCGTTGGATTCTTTGCCTTCAGAAGTCTCGGCGCGCGCCCGTATTCTCTATCTCAACTATCCTAATAATCCAACCACTGCAGTTGCGCCGGACGACTACTACCGGGAAGCGATTCGATTCTGCCAGGATCACGGAGCGGTGCTTGCGCATGATCATGCGTATTCAGAGATCGCCTTCGATGGGTATCGACCCAGGAGTGTCTTAGAGTTCGACGGCGCGAACTCTGTTGCGCTTGAGTTTCATTCTGTTTCTAAGACATACAATATGACCGGGTGGCGCCTCGGTTGGGCAGTAGGAAACCGAGAACTGATCTCTGCGCTGTCCACCGTGAAGACCTTTATGGATACAGGTCAGTATCTCGGGGTGCAGGCTGCGGGGGTGGCTGCACTAGAAAGTTGGGAGGTGTGGGTACCTGGGAACGTGGCGACTTTTCAAGTGCGCCGGGACAGAGCAGTCGCGGCTTTCCAGCGTGAGGGTTTCAAGGTCACTTCACCGAAGGCAACCCTCTATCTTTGGATTCCTATTCCTACCCTTGAGTCTTCAGAAGAGTTTGCCCGGAGAGCACTCAAGGAAGAAGGTGTGATTGTATTGCCAGGAGCGGCCTTGGGTAGCGGTGGCGAAGGGTATTTCCGGGTGGCTCTCACGGTTGCTAAGGAGCGACTAGAAGAAGCTGCGGTGCGACTCGGAAGACTAATGTGATCTGTGATATCCTCGGTGTGAGGCGAGGAACTGGGCCCAATAACGGGGTTAAGAAAGCAGATGAATAAGAAGGGTGGCAAGGAAACAGCCTCCGAAGAGACCGGCTCTCCATGGTTGGGATCAGGATCTCGACCAGTGGTTTGGGGAGCCTTCGCCCTCTCTGCGGCGCTGCATGTCTTAGGAATACTTGCCTATCCCTATCTGTTCCCAAGTATTCAGCCGGGAGCTGCGGTCTTTCGTTACCCTGCAGAGTCTGCGGATCCTGGTGGTATTGAGGTGCTTCGAATTGTTGAAGTTGACGCTACGCAGGACCCTGAAAGTCCTGAAGATCCAGAAGAAATTGAACCTGTCGAGGCCGAGGCAGCGGTTTCGGAACAGGACTTCAGTGACGCACCTACCATCGAGCTCACGCGACCAGGCTTAACTGCCGCTGAGAGGCTTAGGCCTAGGCTTACAGATCGTAGGCTTTGGGCCCCACTACCACCCGAATTCAGCCGTCTTACGCTGGAACAGCGTGAGGAGTTATTGATCGCAGGGCGACTGGCTGAATGGATCGACTCCGTTTCAGTAGAGGCCGCTGCTGAAGCACGCTTCACTGACTGGACATTTACTGATGGTGACGGTGACCGTTGGGGTATTTCAGATGGTCAGCTACATCTCGGAAGTGTGTCGTTGCCGATTCCAGAGTTTGCTGCACCACCAAGTGCAGCGAGGGAGTACTTACTGCAGTGGGACGAAATTGCCCGACAGGGCAGCGCCATTCGTATTCAAGAGTCCGTGCAGGACCGAATTGATGCGATTCGGGCGCGGCGTGACCGAGAGCGAGAGCTAGAGCGTGAGCGTTCCGAAGTTGAAAACGATTCAACGAGGACATCGCGTTAGCCGGTTCCGAAGCTTGAGGTGGGGAGCCATCTTTCCGCCTAACCCCCCGCTTCCCATTAGTACGGAGCCTAATCGAATTGACTGAGGAGCTTGCGCCGCGTCTCAATCCAGCTGCTATCGAGCCTGTTCAGTATCGCAGATGGATGGAAGGCGGCTTCTTCCATGTTCCTGCCTCTACTGTGTTAGAGGACGGTAGGGACCCGTACGTGATTGTGATTCCTCCACCGAATGTTACTGCTGCCCTTCACATGGGCCACGGGCTCAACAACACTGTTCAGGACGTAATTGTTCGCTGGCAGCGAATGCAGGGTAGGGCAACCCTATGGGTCCCTGGCACCGACCATGCCGGGATCGCTACCCAGAATGTGGTAGAGCGCTTGTTAGCAAGTGACGGCTTAACGCGTCAGGACCTCGGTCGGACGAAATTTGTCGAGTCCATTTGGGATTTCGTTGATGAAACTGGCGGTCGGATTTTAGAGCAACTGAAATCCATCGGTGCTTCATGCGATTGGGAACGGACACGGTTCACGCTGGATGATGACCTGGAGAGGGCAGTTCGAGAGGTGTTTGTCACGCTCTACGAAAAAGACCTCATCTACCGGGGTGAGTACATAATCAATTGGTGCCCTCGCTGCCTGACTGCGTTATCAAATGAAGAAGCAGAAGGGGAAGATACCGAAGGCAGTTTATGGCACCTTCGATACCCTCTGAGCGAGGGTGTTGCAGAAGTCGCAAGGGACGCCGCAGGGGCTGGAGCAGATGCGATAGGTCGGTTGGATGATGGTCGTTGGTACCTGACCGTTTCTACCACACGACCTGAAACTATGCTGGGTGATACCGGTGTAGCGGTCAGCCCTGATGACGAGCGCTACCACGGTCTGGTGGGTTCTGAGGTCCATCTTCCACTGACAGGACGGACCATTCCGATCGTAGGTGATAACTTCGTGGATCCAGGTTTTGGATCTGGAATGGTGAAAGTAACCCCGGCTCACGATCCGAACGATTTTGATATTGCTGTTCGTGCGGGCCTCCCATCTCTGGATATCATGACGCCCGATGCGCACATGAGTGACGCAGCTCCAGAAATGTTCCGAGGCATGGATCGGTTTGAGGCGAGGAAGAAGGTGCTCGAGCATCTTGCATCCGAGGGGCTTCTAGCTGGTGAAGAGGAGTACACCCATTCTGTGCCACACTGCTATAGGTGCCAGACGATCGTGGAGCCGCGGGTTTCGGAGCAGTGGTTTGTCAAAATGAAACCGCTCGCTGAGCCAGCGCTCACTGCTTCGCGGGATGGAACGATCACCTTCACCCCCTCGCATTGGCAGGGTGTCTATGAGCACTGGATGGAAAACATCCGGGACTGGTGCATATCTAGACAGCTCTGGTGGGGGCACAGGATCCCTGTCTGGTATTGCTCGTGTGGGCACCAGATTGTGGCCCGTGAGGACCCGACTGAGTGTTCAGAGTGCGGATCCATTGAACTCGAGCAAGATCCTGATGTTCTGGATACGTGGTTCAGCTCACAGCTTTGGCCTTTTTCAGTTTTCGGTTGGCCTAACGAGACCGAAGACTTGAAGGCATTCTATCCAGGCCACACGATGGTTACGGCTCCGGAGATCCTGTTTTTTTGGGTAGCTCGCATGATCATGATGGGCTACGAGTTCCAGGGTAAGCCACCGTTTACACAGGTATATCTACATGGGACAGTCCGCGACATGCAGGGGCGTAAGATGTCCAAGTCGCTTGGAAACGGGATTGACCCTCTAGAGGTGGTCAACGCCTTTGGTGCTGATGCCATGCGCTATACGATCATAAGCCAATGTGGGGCTGGATCGGACATCCATCTCGATCATGAGAACATAGAACTAACGTTCTCAAGCGGTCGTAACTTTGCGAACAAGATCTGGAATGCGGGCCGGTTCGCACTGATGAGCCTTGGTGCCAGTCCTGTGAAGCCAATAGAAGAGGTTGCTGATGCTCTAGAACTCGAAGACAGGTGGATTATATCTCGAGTGCAAAAGGCAACTGCCGATGCGACTGATGGGCTTGAGCGGTTCCGCCTACATGAGGTGGCGGAGGGTTTGTATCACTTCTTCTGGGGCGAGATCTGCGATTGGTACCTAGAGATAGTCAAGTCGAGGTTGGTTTCAGATGCTGATCAAGCGAGTCGAGAGGCTGCCCGCTCTGCACTTTTGGTGGTCATGGACAGTGCCCTGAGGTTGCTTCACCCCATCGTACCTTTTGTAACTGCGGAGCTTTGGACTCGGCTCCCTTGGCCGGACGATCAGGAGCGACCTGAGGACCTGATTGTAGCACCTTGGCCGAAGCCAAATAACAACCTCATCTCAGAGGCATCTGAAGGCCTTATGGCGAGCCTCCAGGAGCTGGTTATTGAAGTGCGCCGGCTCAGAAAAGAGTACGGGGTACCAGAGGGACGGCTGATCGGGATCCATCTGAGTGGTGTGACAAGCGACTTCATGACGACTGTGAAAGGTCAGTTGGCTGCACTAGAGCAGTTGGCTGGCGTACAAGGAATTGAGATAGACGAGGGCGCGGGCGCGGGGGCTCACGGAGTACTGTCAAATGGGGCTGAACTATTCATACCTCTTGAAGGCGTGATCGACCTTGATCGTGAACGGGAACGACTTAATGAGGCGATTGGGCGGCTAGAGGCACTACTTGAGGGAGCGAAGAAGAGATTAGAGAACGAGGCCTTTGTTTCTAAGGCTCCGAAAGAAGTCGTTCAAAAGGAGCACGATAAAGCTGCACAGCTCGAAGAGCAGAGGGTCAAGCTTAGGGTCAAATTAGATGGGTTGGAGGCCGCAGGGCTCTGAGTGCGAGTCGGGCTTTTGGGCCAGCAGGAGCGCTTTTGGCCGGTACGATTGTGGGGCTCACTGGTGCTTGTGCGAGCCAGGAGGTCCCTACGGGTGGTCCCCAAGACCTGCGGCCACCTGTGGTCGTTCGAACGGATCCGGACACTTTCGGTGCGCTTGAGAACCTCGGCGATCAGGTAACGTTCCACTTCGATGAGCGAGTCAGCGAGCGGGCAGCAGGCGGTGACCTTGAAGACGCGGTGAGTGTTTCTCCAAGTACAGGGGACATACAAGTGCGTCATGGCCGGAGCTCGATCAGCGTTGAGATCGAAGGTGGCTTCCAAGCAGGCCTTGTTTATCGCGTGACACTTCTTCCGGTATTGAGTGACCTTTTTGGAAACCAGCTTCGAGACCCTTTTGAACTCGTTTTTTCAACTGGCGGAGAAACATCACCCACAACCCTGGCCGGTGAAGTTTGGGATCGCATCACAGGCCAAGGGAGGGAGGGGGTTATTGTGAGGGCAGTTGGTGAGGACTCTCTGGTGCATGTAGCACGAACTGATGCCAACGGAATCTTTGCCTTCCGGTATCTTCCTAGCGGAACCTTTGTTTTGACTGCTTTCGAGGATCTTGATCGGGATGGAGACGTAGGGCCCATTGAGGTACAGGGCTCGATTGAAGCACAGATTGAAGCACTTGATACGCTGCTAGTGGATATTTCTGTCCTGGCACCGGATACCACCCCTGCCATAGCTACAAGTGCAGAAGTATTGGACTCGGTAACGATCTTCGTCGAGTTTGATGATTTCCTAGATCCTGAAGTTTCTGTGGACCAGATTGGGCTTATCATCACTCAGCCTGGTGGAAGTGCGCCAGCGATCACCCGGCTCTTTCACGAGCATCAATACCGTGACTTCGTGGAACTAACGAATGACTCGCTAGCTCGGATTGATTCTCTGGAGGCAGTGGATCAGGAAGCATCTGGAGGGGACACACTCGCCTCTGATTCACTCCCTCAGGACTCTCTTGCAACCGCAGGTGTCGGCACGAGCACACCTTCTCTGGCGACAAGGGAAGGACCACCAAGTCTGCCCGGAGGAACCCAGGCCTCACCACCTGGACGATTGCTTCCAGGTCGTAGAGTTGTGGGTCAACTCGACTTGCCAGTGGAAGCTGGAGTCGAGTACCAGGTAACTACGAGTTTCGTCGTAAATATGAATGGGATAATGGGTGGTGGAGGTGAGGCCATGTTCATTGTGGAGTCACTTGTGCCAGATACGGTAGATGTTGAGCCAGACCCCTCGGCGATCCAACCTGACACCGCTTTAAGCAGGTGAGAGATCCTCGCGCATCGATTCCGTCTGTAGACAGCTTGGTTACATCCGAAGCATTTGAGGATCTTTTGAGCCGGTACCCGAGATCAAGAGTCGTCGAAGCAACTCGAAAAGCAGTGGATGACCTTCGAGTTCGGTTTGCGGAAGGAGATGAACTCTCTGATATAAGCGCACCGTCTACCTATGCCACTATCGCGGAATTGATACTGTCTTCCGCTGAGGTGCCCTCTTTACGCCGGGTCGTTAATGCGACAGGGGTGGTTCTTCACACAAACCTTGGAAGGGCACCTCTGGCGGCATCCGCACAGCAAGCGATGGCCACAGCCGCTGTCGAGTATACCAACTTAGAATACGACTTGGACGAGGGGGCGCGTGGCTCCCGTTATTCGCACTGCGTTTCTCTCCTCACAGAACTTACGGGGGCCGAGAGTGCCCTAGTTGTTAATAACGCAGCGGGCGGGCTCGTTCTTATAATGAACACACTCGCTAGGGGGTCAGGGGTTGCCGTCTCGAGGGGTGAGCTGGTCGAGATTGGGGGTGGATTCCGGATCCCTGAGATAATTGAGCGTTCAAGTGCAAAGCTTTTCGAGGTCGGTAGCACAAATAGGACACGCTTGCCGGACTATGCTGAGGTGCTAAAGACTGGCGGTGTGGGAACAGTGCTTAAAGTACACAGATCGAATTTCAAAATCAGCGGTTTCACTGAGGAAGCGACGCTTCCGGACTTGGTCAAAATCGCGGCCGAGCACAAGGCATTTGTCGTGCATGACTTGGGGTCCGGCCTGATGATTCCTGCTGACCAGGTTGGCCTGCCCGAAGAACCAAGTCCCCAGGACTCTTTAGAGGCGGGTTGTGACCTGGTCGTCTTTTCAGGAGACAAGTTACTTGGGGGGCCGCAAGCAGGCATAGTACTGGGTCGGGAAAACCTCATTGCTCAGTTACGGGCCAATCCACTTTGTCGGGCTTTGCGCGTGGATAAAGTCACCCTAGCTGGACTTGAAGCCACATTGAGGCTTTACCGTGATCCTGATCAGGCGCTACGGGAAATTCCCACGCTTCGGATGCTTTCGAGCGATTTCGAGGAACTCGCGGATAGGGCACAAACTTTAGCTGACCAGTTAACTGCAAGTGAAGTGGATTGTGAGGTTATTGAGGTTGGCGGCAGTGTTGGGGGAGGAACTTATCCAGGTATTAAGCTCCGATCCTCGGCGCTTCAAATAGCTGCGCCGAGCGTTGCCGACTTGGGGATGTTGTTAAGAAGCGGTGATCCCCCTGTAATTGCACGGATCTTGGACGACCGCTTGGTGCTAGACGTACGGACTGTACTCCCCAATCAGGAGGAAGATCTCATAAGTAGGGTGTCCGAAGTCCTATCAAATATGGGGGACCTGTGACTTTGTCAAAGCCAGCGGTGTTCATCGACCGAGATGGCACGGTGACTGATGATTTTCCAGCAGCTGCTGACATGATTCTAGAGCAAGCGGCCCGTTGACCTTAAATTTCTCCGCCGGTAGCTTCTGGCCACCAGTACTGAGAAACATGCGTGTACAGCGTGGGTACTCCACGCCTACACCTAGGACATAGTAGAGGAGGAGCCGGTGCCATGGTCACTATAACTCGCACGGCAACGGAAAAGGTTCAGGGTTTTATCCAAGAGCACGGCGTCGATGATGACGTTGGCCTCCGTGTAGCAGTGCTGCCTGGCGGGTGCTCCGGATTCCAGTACGGGCTCAACATCGAAGATGCGCCTGAGGATGACGATGAGATCCTAGAAATGAATGGTGTCAGACTGTTCGTTGACCCATTCAGTGCCCAGTATCTCGATGGCGTTGAGATTGATTATGTAAGCGGTATGATGGGCCAGGGCTTTACGTTTAGTAATCCCAATGCTACCGGTGGGTGCGGATGCGGGAGTTCGTTTACCGCCTAACGCCCCACTGGGGCTGACATGGTGGAGGTTCGGACTTTCACCGGTGGGGCATTCGGTGAGAACGCATACCTGACGGTCTGCGATACAACCGGGGTGGCCGCAGCCGTGGACCCTGGAGCGGACTCTGCCCGTTTAGCGAACACGATTCTGTCGGAAGAGTTGGACCTTCAGGCGATCCTACTCACGCATGCTCATTTCGACCATGTCGAGGGTGTTAGCACGATCCGCGAGGCGTTTCCAGAAGTTCCGATATGGTTGCACCCCGAGGCGCTCGAGATGTACCAAACTTTCCCCGACCAAGCGGTCAGGTTTGGTATGGTAGCCGAGGCACAACCAGAGCCGACTGACGAGCTGCTACACGCTCAACAGTTTGAGCTTGGCGAAAGCGCATTTGATGTCAGGTATGCCCCAGGTCACGCTCCAGGTCATGTCATTTTAGTTGCAGAGGACACGAGTATTGCATTAGTAGGGGACGTTGTCTTTCAAGGATCAATCGGCCGGACCGATCTACCGGGTGGAGACTTCCAGATGCTGATGAGGTCTATCAAAAGTCAGGTGCTTACACTTCCTGATCATACAGTCTTGTATCCTGGACACGGCCCCCCAACTACAGTAGGGGCTGAGCGTATCGGAAACCCTTTCTTGATTTCACAGTATGGAGGAGAGTTGGCGTGAAGCTGCGGGCCGCAGTCTTCGCGTCAGGCGGTGGTAGCAACTTCCAGTCTCTTTTAGATCATCAGGACGCTGAAGGTTCTTGGGAGATAGTTCTTCTTGTGAGTAACCGTGATGGCGCAGGTGTTCTAGGGCGGGCGAGGGCGGTGGGTATGAAGACTGAGGTTGTGAAGACGGACGGGCGGCTTGCTGCTGATGTCGCTCGCGATACGCTCGATGTGCTCGCCAACTATAGTGTAGATCTGATCTTGCTAGCAGGGTACTTGAGACTCGTGCCTGAAGCAGTGGTGACACGCTACCCACAGAGAATTCTCAATATCCATCCAGCCTTACTTCCTGCGTTCGGTGGTGCAGGAATGTACGGTATGAATGTGCACCGAGCGGTCATTGAGTCCGGGAATCCAGAGAGTGGTGCGACAGTCCATTTCGTGGATGAGGAATACGACCGAGGATCCATCTTCGCTCAGCGAAGCGTACCAGTAAATGCGGACGATACTCCGGAAGACCTAGCGGCCCGCGTTCTTGAGGCAGAGCACTGCCTCTACCCTGAAGCTGTCGATCACCTCTGTGAGGCCATCTTCGCAGGGCGAAAACCTACACCAATGACCTTACCTGAGGAGAAGCGATGAAGCGGGCGCTCTTAAGCGTGTCCGACAAGAGCGGGATTGTGGCATTTGGTCAGGTACTAAGCGAACGTGGCTGGGAGCTAGTTTCGACAGGAGGGACTGCTAGAATTTTGCGCGAGGCGGGCCTTCAAGTGCTGAGCGTCTCAGACGTAACTGGCCATCCAGAGATGATGGATGGGCGGGTTAAGACACTTCATCCTGCCATCCATGCAGGGCTCCTAGCAAGGGAAGACCGCGA
>Ga0209034_10001694_pt1 | contig 10570 bp, 9 predicted proteins | sample MarorgKNORR_S2LV_2_FD_188219 | JGI IMG/M metagenome (GOLD analysis project Ga0209034, IMG submission 188219) | Marine microbial communities from the Southern Atlantic Ocean, analyzing organic carbon cycling - 250m_A/KNORR_S2/LV (SPAdes) (version 2) | ecosystem: Environmental > Aquatic > Marine >...
GGCAGGTTCGACGTGGAGGCAGTCTGGGCGTACGGGAACCGGTCGGTGGTCGTGTAGCCGTCCACCACGTAGATGATCCGGCCGTCCACCAGTACCGGGTAGGGATCGGCGTCGAAGTGGAGGAAGGGGGCCAGCTTCTCGACCCGGTCGCGCACGTCGCGCACGTAAAACACTCGGGATTCCCCAGTGATGAAGTTGGAGATCAGCGGCTCCAGCTGGCCGAACCGCAGGGCGAACGCCGCTCGACGGATCGTCGAACCCATGGCCACGCCGCCGTCACCGCCAATGTCGGCGTACCGGACGGTTCGCGTCTCCTGGTTCTCGTCGGTGTAATCCACCTCGTCGCGGCTGGCCCCGACCACTGCATACCCGCTGAGGCCCTCACCTACGTACAACTGGGGCCGGTCCAGAACCACCTCCACCGACGGGTCGATGGACACCGGTAGGTCCCCGACCAGAAAGTCCGGGTCGCCCGAGCCCTTCACCCGGCTGACCGGAGCCATGGCCACCCCGTAGCCGTGAGTGAACGCCACGTGCTGGTTCTCCCACGACCGGGTCTCGTTCAACTCCAGCTCACGGGTCCCAAGCAGGACCTGGGTGGTCTCCCCGCCGATGGTGTACCGGTCGGTGTCCATCTCATCAGTGAAGGTGTAGTACTCGCGCTCCCCCTGGAGGCGGTCAAAGGTCCCCTGGACAACCAACGGATCCAGGGTGCGGATGTTGCGAACTGTGCCACCGTGGGCCCGCAGGTCGGCTGCCGTCACCTCGTTGTCGAAGTCGGTGAGCTGCACTTGGGTGATGCTGTCCAAGCCGAAGGCCAACCGTGTCGCCTCAATGTTGCGACCGATGTATAGCGCCTCCTTCTCCGACTCGGCTGGCTCCACCCGGAGGCTCTGGATGACCGCCGGGTAGATGTTTCCGATCACCAGGGCAACGAACGCCCAAAGCCCTACGGCCAGGGTGGGCAGCACCCAGCCTCGGCGACGGATGTTCACGATCAGCAGGACCACGGAGAAGAGGGAGATGAGGATCAGCAGTTGGATGGCCGGTAGCTGGGCCTTCACGTCGGTGTAGGTGGCCCCCATCACGGCCCCCCGGTCTGAGGTGGTTAGCTCGAACCGGGCCAGCCAGTAGTCGGCGGCTCGCACCAGGGCGATCAGAGCCAGGAGTACCGACAGGTGGGCCTTGACCTGGGGTTGGACCCGCTCGCCGGCAGTCTGCAAGCGGATCCCGCCGTTGATGTAGTGCAGGATCGTGGTCACCACCAACGTCACCATCAGCGTGGCGAACAGCCAGCCCACCACGAAGCTCAGGAACGGCAGGCGGAACACGTAGAAGCCGATGTCTCGGCCGAACTGGGCATCGGTGACGCCGAAGTCCACGCCGTTGGTGAACAGCAGCCACTCCTCCCACCGGCCCGATACGCCCAGTCCGGCGACGAGGGCAAACAGGCCCGACAGGACGAGGCGCACCAGCCCTCGCCGGCGACCCACCAACAGGTGGTAGCCGCGCAGCAGGTCCTCCTCCGGCCCGGGTGGCCTGACGCGGGGAGCCAGGCGGTCGGCCACCGTCAGGTTCCCGTACAGCATCCCGAAGAACAGCAGAGTGAACAGGGCTACCAGCACCACCTGGGCACTCAGGACCGAAACGAACACGTCCTCGTGGCCCAGGGCGTCGAACCACAGGTAGTCGGTCCAGAAGCCGGCGATTCCTCGCAGGGAGAGCAGAAGAACGAAGAACGCCGATACGACTCCGCCAACTATCAGGCGGATCTTGCGCGACCCCCGGGGCGGTCGCCGGCGACGAAGGAGGAAGGGACGCGGCCCGGGCGGTGGGGCGTCTTCAGGCGGTGGGGCGTCTTCAGGGCGCATGTGGGGAGCCTACGGCCGACACGCCGGACCGAGGACAGCGAGCCGAACTCTCACGACGGGGACGGATCTGCCATGCCCCCCGGTATGTGTTGTGGAAGCTCGATGACGCCTTGCCTCACGGAAGCGCCAGGTCGGTGGTGTAACCCCCGTGGCGGGCTAAGGCGGCCAAGGCGTCGGCCAGGTTGTCCACTCCCTCGACGGCCAGGTCCCCGGCGTGGTGTCGGGCGTCGGTCAACTCGCCCGTCGGCACCAGCAAAAGGTCGATCCCCGCCTCCCGGGCCGTTACCACCTTCTGGATGATCCCGCCGATCGGGCCCACGTTGCCGTTGATGTCAATGGTCCCCGTCGACGCCACCCGTAGGCCCCCGGTCAACTCGCCGGGCGTCACCAGGTCCAGGATGGACAGGGCAAGGGCCAGGCCGGCCGAATTGCCGCCCACCCGGCCGGTGTTCACGCGCACGTCGATGGGGAGGCCCTCCACGTCCTCCCACCGGGTCTGGGGGACTACCCCCAGGAAGCCAATCGACGGATCGTCCTCACGGGCCCCCAGGACAACCTTGACAGTCCGGGACGGTCCACCCCGGACCGGTTCCACTTCCAGAGCCACCACGTCCCCGGGGTGGTGCGTCCCGATGCCCGCCACAAGGTCCTTGACGACCCGGATCGGCTCGCCGTCCACGGCCACGATCACGTCGTCGGTGGTCAGCAGCCCGATGGAGGGTCCTGTTACCTGGGCCAGGCCCACTCCGGTGGCCTCGTATGGGTCGACCCCCAGGTGGCGAAGGGCGGCGGCCACTGCCGTCGACTTGGATACCCGCATCAGGTCCAGGTTGAAGACCCGATTCTCGTTTCGGGTCCGATCGCCGAGGACCAGATCCTCCTCGAGCAAGGTCAACGAACCCCTGATCCGGGCCTCCAGGTACTCCCAGCCGTTGACCGTGGAGTCCTGTCGGACCGTGGTGAAGTACACCTCGCCGACCGGCTCGAAACGCTGGCCCACGGTGACGACCACCCGGTCGCTCAGCGACTGAACGGACCCGGGGCTGAACACGAAATAGGGCAGCCGCACGAACGTCAGGAGCAGGGCGGCGGCTACCCCGAGGAGTACCAGGAACCCGACCAGCATCCGTGGGCGCCGTGCACCGCCCCCGTCCGCGGGGCTCTTCACGGGTAGGTTGCTCGTCGTGGAGTTGCCGTTCCCGCCGCTGGACGGGTCGATCTCGACCCCGGTGTTCGTGTCCTGGTCGTTGATGGTGCTGGTCCTGGGCGCCGTCGGCTACGGGACGATCCGCCGGTTCTCGCCGGTGGCGGCCCAGCCTGCCACGGACACGACCCGATCGAGCATCGGACTTCGGTGCGGCTCCGGTCTCCCCGACCGGCCAACGGTTCGCCTCCTGCTGGCCCGCCGGTCGCAGATTCCCCCCGCAGGGGACCTGGAGTTCGCTGTGGACCGACCGTGGAGTCCCGGGGCCCGCCTGGGCGTCTGGTTCCAGCCGCCCCGACGGGTGGTCACCGGCCGTCGGGCCCATATCCGCTGGTGGCACCGGCTTCGTTCGTTGGTCTTGCTGACCGTCTTCGTGGTGGTTGCTGGGGTGGCCACCGCCACGATCATCGGCCTCGTGGTGTTCCTTTCCGGGTTCCTCCTCGAGCAGGCCATCGGCTGACCGTGGCCTCAGCCGGTCCGGACGACCGGATCCCGAGTGGCCGTCACGTTCACCACGGTGCCGCCCCCGACGCGGAGGTGGCGATCCGGCGGCGCCGGGCCGTCCTGGCCGGGCACCACGGAGACCCTGCTGGAGCTCGTGCCCTGCTGTCCGATCCGGAGCCCGTGGTGCGGGCGGCCGCCCTGGGTGCTCTCCACCGCATGGCGGGGGACCGGACGACCGACGGCCTCCGCGATCCCGAGTTGGCCAACGGCCTCACGGACCCCGATCCCGCGGTTCGGCGACGGGCTCTCGAGGTCCTTGCCGGGCGGGCTCCCGGCAGCGACGTTCACCGGGAGGCCCTCGTGGCTCTGCTAGCTGACGGCGACCGGTCGGTGGTCGAGGTGGCCTGCTGGGCGGCCGGCGAACACCCGGAGTGGTCTGACCACACGGTCGGTCCTCTCTCCGTCGTTGCCGGGACGTCCAAACCGGCCGACGGCCACGACGATTCTCTGTGCCGCGAGGCCGCAGTGGCCGCCCTCGGCGCCGTCGGGCATGCGGGCGGACGGGCGTCCGTCCTAGCCGGGCTCTCGGACCGTCCGACCGTCCGGCGACGCGCCGTCCTGGCCCTGGCTTCCTTCGAAGGGGATGACGTGGAGGCGGCCCTTCGGTCTGCCCTCAACGATCGGGATTGGCAGGTCCGGCAGGCCGCCGAGGACCTCCTGGGCGTCGAGCCGGAAGGGCCACCGACCGGGGATTCCTAGCGACGGCCCTCCATGAACATGGCCCGCATCGCCTCGAATGACTCGATGCACTGGCCGGCTCCCATCACTACGCACTCCATCGGCGTGGCCACCGGAACCACCGGGACGCCGGTCTCTTCCGACAGACGGGTGTCGAGCCCCTGCAGGAGGCTCCCGCCTCCTACTAGGCAAATACCCTGGGCCAGTAGGTCCTGAGCCAGTTCGGCCGGCGCCTGGGCCAGGCAGGCCACCACGGACTCCACTATGGCCGACACCGGTTCGTCGATGGCTATGCGGATTTCCGCTGGCGTCAAGATCACCGTCTTGGGAAGGCCGCTCATGAGCTCGCGACCCTTCACTTCGGCCCGCCCCTCGTCCGGAGTAGGAGCCGCTGAGCCAATGTGCCACTTGATCTCCTCGGCGGTGCGCTCACCTATGGCCAGCCCGTACTCGCGGCGCACGTAGGCCTGGATGGCGGCGTCGATGTCGAAGGAGCCGACCCGTACCGCCTCGAGAGCCACTACGCCCCCTAGCGAGAGCAAGGCCGACTCCGAGGTTCCCCCACCGATGTCGACCACCATGTTCCCCACCGGCTCACTGATCGGGAGGTTGGCGCCGATGGCCGCCGCCATCGGCTGTTCGATTAGCTGCGCATCGGCGGCCCCGGCCTTTCGGGCCGCCTCGGTCACCGCCCGACGCTCCACGGCGGTGATGGCCGACGGCACGCAGACCAACACCTTGGGACGGTTAAAACGGCTCACACCGACCCGTTCCAGCAGTAGACGGACCATCCGCTGGGTGACCTCGAACTCGGTGATGGCCCCCTTGCGTAGTGGCCGCTTGGCCACAACGTGCTCCGGGGTCCTCCCGATCATGTGCCAGGCCTCGTCACCCATGGCCAGGACGTCACCCGTCCGCTCGTTGATGGCGATCACCGACGGCTCGGCCAGCACCACCCCCTCTCCGCGGGCGTAGACCAGCGTGTTGGCCGTCCCCAGGTCGATCGCCAAGTCCCGTGCCACGAAGGGTTCCTAGCCGTCCCGCTGGTCTTCAGGCCGACCCGGTTGGGCATCCCAGTCCTCCCGGCCCAGGACGCGGAGGCCACCGTCGCCGTGTACCGGCGTCGCGGAGCCCGGCGACGACGACCGCAGGGACCGCAGCGTGCGCCGCAACTCGTTGGGGTCTTCGACCGTGGTCCGTGGCCGGCTGAACAGCCACACCACGATCGAGAGCACGACCGCCAGGCCAGCCCCCCCGATCAGGAATAGGACGGCCGGGTTCACTGTGCCACCCCGCCGACCGGGCCGTTTGACCCCTCGACGTCGACAATGTGCTGGGCGTCCGTCCCCCAGCTCTCGCCACCGTCCCACGTTTCGCTCTTCCAGATCGGAACGGTGGCCTTGAGCGTGTCGATGCACCAGCGCCCAGCCTCAAACGCCGTGTCCCGGTGGGGTGATGACACGGCCACCACTACGGCGGCCTCACCAACCTCCAACGGACCGGTCCGGTGAACTAGGGCTACACGGCCCAGGTCCGGCCACCGCCGGCGAGCCTCGTCGGCGATCCGTCCCAGGCGAGGGACTACCTGGGCGTCGTAGGCCTCGTATTCCAGGGCCGTCACCCCGGGGCGACCCTCGGCGTGGTCGCGTGCGTTTCCGCAGAACACGAGCACCGCACCGCAGTCGGGTCGGGCGACCCAGCGGATCAACCCTTCAACCGGTAGTGGGTCCGCTGTGAGTTCCAACCGGGTCTCGGGATCCGTCTCGTCGGACCTGCCCGGGTTTGCTGTCATGGGGCGCAATCGTACGGTGCCCAACGGACCGGCAGGTCGCAGCGTCCAGTCCTGTCCGGAAGCCTCCGGTACCGTCGGCCCACCCGGTGACGACGTCACCTTCGCCGATCGACCGACCGGCCGCGTGCCAACCGCAACAGCAGCCAGACCAGTCCCACGGCCAGGATCCCCGCCCCAACCAGCGACGCCTGCTGGCGGGCCCGGGCGTCCATCCGGTCCAGGATCCCCGGCTCATGCCCGGCCACGTAGGCCTCCTCGTTGGAGTGCGACGGCTCCCACCCCAGGTCGCGTAGGCGGTCGTTGGACACCACCCACGGGTGCACCGAGTATGGGAAGACCCCAGGGGGTGCCGGCGAGAGGCCGACAGCAAACAGCACCCGGCCCACCAGCACAGCCAGGCGGCCCGGAAGGCGCAGGCGCGGACCCGGCCCTCCCAACTCGGCCATCACGTCGACACCGATCCAGCCGTCTGGTGCCACGTTCAGCGGGCCGTTGTGACGGGCCTCTACTGCGCACACCGCAGCATCGGCCAAGTCGTCGCTGTGCAAAAACTGGCCGAGGGGTTCTCCCTCGTCGCTGCGGATCGACGCTGCGGCTCCCACCACGCTGGCTAGGCCCCCGGGGCGTTCCTCGGCGACCGTCACCGCCGGTCGTAGCACGGTCAGGATTCGCGAGCCCGACGAACCGGCACCGGAACCTTGTCCGCCCCCGTCGGCCCACGCTGTGGCCATCTCCTCTAGACGGGCCCGGTGCACAGCAAACAGGAAGTCAGGGCACGGCCGCACCGGCGCGTCCTCGGTCAGCGGAACCGGGTTGTCCGGCCAGGCGCCGTAGACCATGGCCGAGGACCTCACCACCAGGTGCTCAACCCCCACGTCGGCCGCCGCAGCCAAGAGGCGCTCCATAACGGCCAACCGGTCGTGGCCGGTGTTGACTCCCAGATCAGCCGCCGTCACCCCGGACGCCAGGTGGACGACGGTGTCAGCCTCGACCAGGAGATTACGTAAGTCGGCCACCGCCAGGTCCACCAGCCGGATCTCCACTCCGGGAGCGGGCGGAACGCTGGAGCGACGGTCCAACCCCAAGACGTCGTGCCCGGTAGCGGCCAGGCGGGCACAGACCCGGCGCCCGACGGCGCCGGTGGAGCCCGTGACGACGACCCTCATCGGAGGCCTCCGAGGGCCCGACTACCGGGCCCCTCCAGACCCGCCGGCTGGGCTCCTACCCGCAGGAAATGCGCTGACTCCATCGCCATAGAGTGCCCGTGTGAGCCCCGAGGATCCACCACAACCTCCCGACGACCGGGACCGCCCCGGCGGCGACGCCGATCCTTTCGCCGCGCTCTTCCAGGCCTTCGGTGTAACACCCGGCAGCGGTATACCAGGCCTCCCCAGTATGGGCGGCTCCGGTGGACAGGATCCGGCCCGCCAAATAGCCATGGCCGTCGCCTCCGAAGGGACCAGCGAGCCGAACGTGGAACCTGTGGTCCGTATGGAGTACGAGTCGCTGGTCCGGGTGGCCGAACTCAACGTCGCCGACCGAACCGGCCTAACGGTGTCCCGTTCGGGAACCTTGGGCGTCCGACCAGTTACCCGGGCCGGTTGGGCCTCGGCCTCCGTCGACGCCTACCGCCCCTACCTGGCCCGCATGACAGAGGTGCCTGACGATCCGGCGGCCGGCCTGTCAGCATTCGGCCCAGGAGGTATCGAGGTGGTGTCCGACGACCCCACGACCCACCCGTCGGCAGACTGGCTGTCCGGCCTGGTGGCCGCTATGGCCCCTCTGATGGCCTCCGTCACCACCGGGACCATGGTCGGACGGCTAGCCACCCGGAACCTCGGCTCCTACGACCTCCCCATCCCCCGGGAAGGGGACGAGATCCTGGTTGTGGCCCCTAACGTGGCCGCGTTTGCTGACGACTGGAGCCTCCCCGCCGAGGACCTCCGGCTCTGGATCTGCCTCCACGAGGTCGCCCACCACGCGGTACTCGGTGTCCCCCACTTACGGGCCGTCCTCGTTGACCTGCTGTCCCGGCACGCCGGGGCGTTCCGCAACGACCCGTCGGAGCTCCAGGAGCGGTTAGGCGACGTGGACCTCTCCGGTGGTCCCGAAGCCCTGGCCCGCCTCCACGAGGTGCTGGACCCAGAGATGGTGCTGGGTGCAGTCCGCTCCCCCGAACAGGAGGAGTTATTGCCCAGGCTGGAGGCCTTGGTTGCCCTGGTCATCGGCTATGTGGACCACGTGATGGACGACGTCGGAGGCAGCCTCATCGGGTCGTACCGCCAGGTCACTGAGGCTGTCCGGCGACGGCGGGTCGGCACCGGGGAGGCCGACCGGTTCGTGGAACGGATCCTGGGCCTCGACCTCACCCAGGAACAGGTCGACCGGGGGACAGCCTTTGTGGATGGTGTGGTGGACCGCAGCGGGGCCGACGGCCTGGCCCGGTTGTGGTCAGACAAGAGGCACCTGCCCACTCCGGCTGAGGTCGACGCTCCTGGCCTCTGGCTGGCCCGCATCGACCTACCCGACAACGGCTAGCCCGCTTACCGGACTCTGGTCGGTTGCGGTGCGGCGCGCCGACGAAAGCCAGACGGTCAGGAGGTGTCGCGCCGCCAGAAGCCCAACTGCCCGTCTGGCCGGTCGGGGTCCTCCGGGGTGACGACCGGCGGTGCCGGACGGGTCCCCTGACGGAACCACCAGAGGGCGACCAGAATGGCCACGGCCACCATGCTGTATCCGTGCTCCACCTGGAGGGGGAGGAAGACGGCCAGAAAGGCCCCCACGGCCCACACCAGCTGGAATCGGCCCTCAAAGCGGGCGAACGACCGGCCGTGGTTGGCACCCGGGGCGTCGCGTTGAACCAACGAGTCGAACGCCAACTTGGCTGTTCCGCTGCAGAAAGCCACCAACCCGCCGATGACCACCGCCCCACGCAGGCCGCCCAACCAGGCCGAGAGTACCGAGCCGGCACACCCAAGGAACAGGACACTCAGGATGATCCGCTCCTCGGACAGCCGCCGTCGCACCACCGGTGCCAACCGGGCGCTCAGGAACGCCCCGACACCCACCGAAAGGAGCACCAGGCCGAAGTGCCAGGCTGGCGCGGCAGGGCTGCCTAGGACATCCTGACCCCGCACCAGACCGGTGGACGCCCCGGCCGCCCGTCCCGCGCCGTCAATCGGCACCCCTTCCGCGCCGCCCCGGAACTCGAAGGCCAAGAGAAATGTGGTGAAGCCGACTACGGCCCTGAATGTCCCGATGGCTACCGAAGCGGCCCGGATGCCCCGCTTCCTAAGCTCGGCCCGCTCGCCGGCCGTGGCCGGAGCGGGCGCCACCACCACCTTGGGGAGCCGGAGGGCGAACAGCAGAGTCAGGGCGTAGGCCCCTACGGCCACCATGGCGGGAGCCGTCGGCCCGACCAGCAGGGCGAGACCACCGATCCCAGCGCCCACCATGCTGCCCACGGCGCTCAGGAGGGCCAGCTTGGCGTTGGCCTCCACCAGCTGTAGGTCGTTACGGACCAGCGACGGTACTACCGCGCTCTTGGCCACCGAGTAGCCCTTCTGGAGAACCAGTAACCCGAAGGCCAGCGGGAACAGCAGCAGGCCGTCCAGGTGAAGAACCATCTGCCAGGCAACGACGCCGCGTCCCAGGACGGTGAGGAGGATCATCCCCCGCCGCCCTCCACGCACGCTGTCGACCAGCGGGCCAATCAGGGGGGTGACCACGGCGAAGGGGGCAATGGTTAGTACGAGGTAGAGGGACACCCGCCACCGGGCAGCATCCGGGTCGATTGAGAAGAAGATCGAGCCCGCTAGGGCGACAGCGACCATGGCATCGGACACCGCCCCGAACACGTGCGTCCGGGCAAAGCGGGTGAAAGGACTAACGGTGATTCGGGGCCTGTCAGCCGGAGAGGATCCTGCCCCCAATGCGTCACCGTCCACGGCTCGGAGGCTACGGGGCCCCGACCCTAGGTGTGGGGGCTGGACTACCTCTCGTAGCGGTAGCCGATGCAGCACCCATCGGCGACTCGAATCCGGTACCGCGGCTGATCCTCCACCCGGGCCCTCAGTCGGAGACTCCGCCCGAATCCGGCCGGCCCCGCCACCCTGTCGCCCACTCGTCGAGCGGAAGGTCCGCTGATGCGGCATGGGTTGGCGCCAGTGAAGTAACCGTGGCCCAACCTTTTCGCAGCAGGTCGCTGTCCGAACCCTCGGGCACCGGCAGGTCGTTGGCCACCAGGTCGAGGCGAAGGCCGACCTCATCCTGTCCGGTGATAACGGTCCGCACACCTCCCACTGGTGCTAAGTCGGCCCACCGCAGGCCCCTGGTTTCCGACGTCGGCCTGTCCGGCACGTTGAGGTTGAGCACGGTCCGAGGTGGCGCCTCGACTATCCAGGACACCATGGTCTGGGCCAGATCGGCGGCCGACTGCCAGTGGGGTTCGCGATACGGCCCGAGGTCGCCGTTTCCGGACGGGGCTACGTCCAGGCTGACCGCCAAACCTGACCAGCCGAA
>Ga0209034_10001695_pt1 | contig 10570 bp, 8 predicted proteins | sample MarorgKNORR_S2LV_2_FD_188219 | JGI IMG/M metagenome (GOLD analysis project Ga0209034, IMG submission 188219) | Marine microbial communities from the Southern Atlantic Ocean, analyzing organic carbon cycling - 250m_A/KNORR_S2/LV (SPAdes) (version 2) | ecosystem: Environmental > Aquatic > Marine >...
ACTTGCATACGCTGCTTTATTAAAGCTTTCTATGAGTTTCTGAGATTCATCCCAGCTAGACCATATTTTTTTTTCCTGATAGAAATCTATTTTCTTCCACATCAACCCTTCCTGCAAATCAGTCACTGTACCATCATCATTGTCCTTAAATCTTGTGTCGTTTGAGGGAGCCAATGGCGGCCTTTCTTCAGTCATAGATAAAATCTGACCACCAAATATCTCATCAGTGCTATCTTCAGCCTGCAAATCTCCAAGGCCTGCAAAAAAAGTTACCAGAAATAAAATGACCCACCTCTTGTGACATCGCATTTTTTTATGGATTGTCATAGGGTTTATTTTTCACGATCACTCTTCTTGAGGCGCCCAGTCAGGTTCCCATGACAGGCAAATTCCGGAAGGATTATGAAATTGCCCTGGGTCTTTCCCAACAATACCCCATTTGGCCATGAAATTTAGGTCAGGATCAAATTTCTGAATTCTCTGGTTTATAGTATCGACTACAAATACATATCCATAGGGATCTTCTACTACAGAAGATGGACAATTAAACTGACCGTCCCGTTTACCTCCCTCACCAATTATTCCAAGAGAGTGGCCTTCCCGATCAAATAGCTGCAGGCGATTTTGACTTTTTTCAGCAACGATAATGGTTCCATCTCGGCGAACAGTTATTCCTGTAGGAAAATTCAGCCTCCCGGGCTCAAAACCATATTCCCCAAATTTCGATAGGAACTGCCCGTCTTCGTTGAAAATTTGAATACGCTGGTTGTCACGGTCAGCAACATAAATATTTCCCTCTCGATCTAATGCCAGACCAACAGGAAATTTCATGAAACCATCAAAATTCCCAGCATAACCGAAGCTAAGGATAAACTCGCCATTATCATCGTATCGCTTCACGCAATGGTTGGAAGTGTCGGCTACTAGAATGGTTCCAGTGGGTTCTGCCACAATTTCTTCCGGCATATAAAACTTTTCCTGCCCCCAGCCCTCTGTGCCAAACTCAAAAAAGAACTCTGCGTCTGGATCAAATTTCTGGATGCGATGGCATCCTGTATCTACGACCCAGATATACCCTTCCAAATCAACGGCAATCCCACTTGGGGTTTTAAATTCTCCTGGGACATAAGGGGGTCGTGTTCCTCCAGAAGTACCAAAATGCTTTAACGACTTTCCATTGCCGTCAAATTTCTGTATCCGATCATTTCCCGAATCGGCAATCCAAACATAAAGTTTGCTATGATCAACCTTTGGTTGTTCTTCAGGAAGAGTCTCTCCAGTTACTACAACCTCGAGGGCTTCCGAATCTTCATTTTCACTGGTTTTTTCTTCAGCCAATTTTCAAACCCTTTCTTTATGCCCTGCTGTCTGCATTCAATAAGGCTCCAATAGGAAAGAGCCCCGTAAGGGGCTCTTAAAACCATATGCCTGCAACTAGACATTAAAACCTAAATTTTTATTTTTATCTCGCAGATAATTTATCAATCACCTGCCGATTGAATCTATTTTCTACTTTAAAAGAAATCCTTTTACATCGAGAATTTGATATTCAAAATCACAGGTTTTTTGAAGGTCGTCTATTCGTTCATTCCAATTCTTTTTGAAATTGTCCAGACTTTCAGATTTAGGTTTCTTTTTCATTAAACCTACTTCTCGGTAGAGTGGTTTAACCATATTCTTATGAACCAGCTGAAGAATATTTCTCAAATTTAAAATACATTGCTTGGTCACTGCTTCGCGGGTCACGCCATCTACTTTTTCAAGCAGACGCAAAAAAGACTGGATAGTCGTCAGCTGAACGGTATAACTTTCAGCCAAACGATGGTCATACTTCAATCCGCAATCAATAAATGCAGGCATCAAATACATACCAATATGATGATCAAATTTAACAGAAAGAGTGATTAGCTTTTGAAGGTAATCAACCTCCCTTAAATCTTCTTCTTCATCTTCACCTTCTGCGAGTTCCTGAGCTGCCTTCTCCTTTTCCTTTTGCAGTTCAACTTTAATCTTCTCTAACTCACTCAAATCTGAAAGGTGATCTACCTCTTTTTCTTCCGGTGCCTCCGAAGAATCTGGTGTTTCTTTAGTTTCAGTATCTTGGTCGCTCAACACAAATCTCCTTCCTTACAGGGGTAAATCAATAAACTAGTATTTTTAAAAGAGTTCTGGGAATGTCGTCAAGTATAATCCTTTTCCATAAAGACTGTCAACCAGCGTCACGCTGAAGCCAGAAGGTCAATTCTCGAAAAATCAGCGAACCCCGAATTTAGGGTACAATTTCAACCTATACAAGTGTCGAATGACTGGCCCTGCGCCGAGCAGTTGACAGGGATTTTGAATTGGATATATGCTAATCTGTATAAAATCCAATAATTCTTTAGTTGAAGTCTGTGCTATTTTCAAACTTTCCAAAAATAACGGTTTCTAAAAAGGAAAAGAAATGAAAGTCGCTCTCCTTTTTCCGCCGCAATGGTATCCCAGCCAACCCTATCTGGCATTACCTACGCTAAAAGCCCACTTAGAATCCCGAGGCCATGAAGTGGACCAGTTTGATTTAAATATTGAATGTTACGATATTTTTCTATCGCGGAAATATCTGGAACACTGTATCAAAATTATTAGAAAACGCCTTGATGATCCCACACGTGCTGTTGAAGATCAGGAAGTTCGACCTGTTTATAAAGATATCCTCTCTGATACAGCCTTTTTAGAGTCTGTTCTCAATCAAGTAGAAGATGCAAAAAATGTATTGAAAGATGAAAATCGTTTTTTCCAGTTTGATACCTATAGCAAAGCTTACACAAACCTAAAAATTGCAATGCAGTTGATTTCCTACACCCACCACCCAAGCCGTGTGGACCTCGATTCATTTTTCATGCAAGGGAATCCGGAGGAAAATTTGTCAGGAATATTGAGCGCAACGGAAGACACCGTGCGAAATCCCTTCCTCCATATATTTGAGGAACACCTGACTCCAAAAATACCATGGGACGACTACGGCATAGTTGGGCTTTCCATTATCCATATCGGGCAGGTAATACCTGGACTTACCTTGGCACGACAACTACGAAAACTTTATCCGAATTTGCATATTGTGGTGGGTGGCAGTGTCTTCAATCGTCACGCTGATTTACTCGATGATAAGCAGGAACTGTTTAAAGAATTTTTTCACAGCCTGATTGTATCGGAAGGAGAATTACCGCTTGACCAGTTGGTACAACATCTAAAAGAAAATAAATCACTTCATACAGTCCCAAATCTGATTCACCTTGAAGGTGATAAGGTAATCCGCAATCCAAAATCTGAAGCATTGCCTTATGAGGAACTTTCCTGCCCAACATTTGATCAATTACCACTGGAAAAATATTTGATGCCTTACCCCGTGCTTCCTTATATGTCTAGTCGAGGGTGTTATTGGGGAAAATGCACCTTCTGCACCCACAGCTTTATTTACGATTCGCATTACAGAAAAGAAAATGAAGTAAGAGTCGCTGAAGAGCTAGAGCATCTTTCAAAAAAATATAAAACCAAATATTTTACCTTTTCTGACGAAGCCATTTCTCCTAACGCATTTAACCGGATGTCAAAAGAAATTCTAAAACGCGGAGTCGAAATGCGTTCATTGGGGATGCTTAAATTTGAATCGAGCGAAAAAGAAACTCCTGAACTTTTTGACGATATTTATCGCGCCGGATTTCTTATGCTCTTTTTCGGCCTAGAAAGTGCGAATGACCGCATACTTTCAGTGATTGATAAGGGCTGTGACCAGGAAACGGAAAGAGCCGTGTTGAAACACAGTTCGGAGGCAGGAATATGGAATCACCTTTACCTATTCTTTGGCTTTCCAACAGAAGAGAGAGAAGAAGCAGAAGATACCATTAAATTTACCATCGAAAATTCAGAAGTAGAAAGTGGCATTATTCACTCTGTAGGACAATCTATTTTTGCCCTAGAAAAAGATTCAGCAATCTATCATGATCCATCCAAGTTTAAAATCGATCGAATCATTCAAGACCCCGAACGAGATTTGGCAATTGTATTTGATTATGAAATAAGCACTGGAATGCCACGGGAAGAAGTTTTGAATGTTTACGAAAATTTCGACTCCATTATTGAAGAGCACTTCCCATCCCGCAAAATTTGGAACTACCTTTCGCGTGAACATTTCCTGCTCTACCTCGACCATTATGGCAAGGAAGAGATATTGAACATGGCGCCTACAACTGTAGAATGAAAATAGATGGTCTTCGCCCCAGTTGACAGCAGGGTATCAATCGCCTAGAATTAAGTACTTCTTTTATAAACAATTGAATTAAATAAATTTGGAGAGCGTGTTTTATGGCTAAAGCCGGCAAACCAACAGATTGGATCACAATGAAAATTGATCCAGAAATTTTTGAAGAGCTAGGCGTCCGTGATCCCGAAGAAACCAAACGGGAAATGGCTATCAGTAAAAAATCCCGTCAAGTACGTAAAGAGTTGAAAACTGACCCGGACAACCTGGAATTACAATTAGAGCTCGCTACTCTTTTAATTGATGGCTGTAATTATGAAGAAGCTATCAAACAACTCAAACTCATCCGAAATAAAGACCCGAAAAACCCACGCGTTTATAAACTATTGGGTACCGCATATGTCCTTTTTAATCACGATGAAGAAGCTTTAATAGAGCTCAATCGTGCGCATGAATTGGACCGCAATGATCCTGAAATTTTATTCAATCTGGGCGGTGTTTATCTGCTTAGAGATATGTACGAGGCTGCAGCGGATGCTTTTGAAAAAGCAATTAAAATTGACCCGACTGACACCACCGGCTATGCCAACTTAGCTGCAGCGTATGGCATGCTCAAGGCATACGACAAAGAGATCGGTGCCCTTAAAAAGGTACTGATGTTCGATCCCGAAAATAAAGAATTACGAGCCGCGTTATCTAACGCTTATTTTAACTCCGATCGTTTCGAAGAAGCGATTGACGCCGCTATATGTGTCGTTGAAATAGACGAAAAGGATACGCAGGCTTATTGTAATCTTGGCAGCTGCTATGCAGCTCAAAATATGGTAGATGATGCCATCACAGCCTTTAATAAAGCCAGTGAATTAGCCCCAGACTACTCCTTGCCCCATACGAACCTGGGAACCCTTTACGCCAATATGGGACGCCCTGAAACAGCCATAAAAGAGTTAAAAATTTCGGTAAGTCTAAATAGCCAAGATGCAGGAGCATGGATGAACCTTTATGCCTGCTACAAAGAAGTCGGCTTGATGGAGGAATCGCAAAATGCCTTCAGTAAGTATGAAGCCATCCTCAATGCACCCGAACTACAACAAGCGCCTGGGGGAGATAATCCTTCCAACATACCGGGTGGAGTATCCCAGACAAGTAAATTGGCAAGCGGTTCTGACTTGAGAGAGGATTCTGCCGGGTTGGAATCCTTACGCGAAAGCGGCGGCGAATAATTCTAGGCTACCTTCCATAATGCACTCCCCCGACCTGATTGCGCTTGGGGAATTCAAGCCCTCAGACCAATGGCAGACTCATGTTAATTCCATTTTCTATGGGATCAAGGGGCCTGAAATTCATAACCATTTCCAAACCTATGTTAGCCTCGACCATCGGTTGGCGCATGCCCTCGCTGAAGATTTCTTCAAGCATACGGTAGGAAAAAAACCAGAAGACCGAGTTTGGACCATCCAAGAATGGGGAGTAGGCAATGGAAACCTTGCAGGTTGTTTCCTAAGTCGCCTTCAAGAAATTGATTTCAACCAACAAGTCTATCCATTCATCCACTACATTCTTTGCGATGAGTCCGAAGAAATTCTGAAAGGGGCAAGAGCAAATCCTCGCCTTCAGAAACATGAAGGGAGGTTTTCCACGGTCAAGATTAACGCAGAACATCTAGACTGTTTCCGGTCAAAATCCGTGACAAAAATAATCTCAAATGAAATATGGGATGATCTGGCTACAAAAGTTCTACTTAAGAAGGAAAACCAGTTTTACGAAGAATACCTTTGCCCGTATCTCCCATCCGATTTCCCAGGTATCAACGAAAAAATCTTTCTACAACAGTTTCAGAACAAAGATCTTCTTGAGCTGGCCCAGCGGCCTTCGTTTCTTGAAGCAATCTATTGGGAACGAGATTTTCAAAGGGTCGAACTCAGCGATTGGCCTTTCTCAAATACTCTACAAAAGCACAGCCAAAATCTCAAAGATGAAATACCCATGCCCATCAACACAGGAGCTTTCGGTGCATTAAAAAAAGCAAGGGAACTCCTCGCACCAGACAACCTAGGCTATACCGGATTCGATTATGGAATGCTCGACCTCAAAGACCTGAATCAAGAAGGGCGACCTTATTTTAATTTATATGGCGGGCAATATACTTTCATGGTGAATTTTCCTTTATTAGAGGAAGTGGGACGTGAGATTGGTTTTTCTGAAGTAAACAGAGAATATCAGAATGATTTTGTCAAACGTAGTTTGGATGCAGAAGTGTTGGGGGTTGTCGACCTGGTACAAAACCATCCTCAGGTTGCGAATATGCCTGGTTGGGATCGGGATATTTTAATGCTTCGTACCTTGCAGGCTTTAAACGCGGTATATCACAGTCCCTACTCGGGAAAACTTGAATACCCACCCATGCCAGGAACCCCCAAAAAACAACGGAAACAAATTTTACAACTCGTTAAAAACCTTAGTGCCCGTGGTGTTCCCGATACTGTTGCCTATGTTACAAAAGAAGAAGTTTTTGCAGCCCTGAAACCTTTAAGAAAACTGGGTTACCGGGAAAAGGACATCGAAACTGCCTTTCACTCTCCCCCACAACCCGTTTCCTTCATCCATATTCAATTCAAAGATTAATATCCTTTGTAAAATTTGATAGCCTATATAAAAGAACTAAATCTTTATGGAGTCTGTTAGTGCTCAGCATATTTGTCGAAACCAGTTGTAACCGCTACAACCGTGACGAATGTATTTCCTGCCACGTTTATGAACCACTGATGGAACATCCTGTTTCCGAATGGCATCTGACGACAGATCAGGCGAGAAATATGGCCGAAAAAATAAAAAACGTAGAAGTACTAAATACTCTTGCTCAACAGGAAATCAACCTGACAGGGGGAGAAGCATCGCAAAATCCGGATATTGTAGAAATTTGTAAAATTTTTCAAACAATCACTCCACATGTTTGCCTACATACAAATCTAGATATCCTTTCGGAAAAATCAAAACGCTGGTCACGACTGGTTGACATAATGAAATTGAATGCAAGGGTTGATATCACCCTTTATCCAACCGTATGGGAAAGTTCACAAAAACTATTTCTGGAAAAAATGTTGGAACTGCAAAACAAACTGATAGTAAATGTGGTGTATGAATCCCTGCCTGACTTAAAAAACCAGATTGGCTTACTACTAAAATTTTTTAAGGATAAAGGTATCACGCATGTTACCGAATTGCTCCAGACCTATGCTCAAAAAGTGGCGGTTCTGGTGAGTGAACATCCGAACTGCGATGAAAAACTATTTACCGTTCATATGGGAGACACGGAAGCGTTTGCTAGCCAACCCGATTTTATTTTCGGTATCAGTCTTTTGCCTGCGTTTGATGTGGATAAAAACGGTTTTCGGGCTATGGCCTCCTTGCCTTTTCCCCGGGACAAATACTTAATTGGCTGCCCCGCGGCCCGTGGGTCAATTGATATTATGACGATTCAACAAAATGGAGAGATGACACCCTGCTGTGATGTCGGAAATCTGAAATGCCAACCTAAATTTGGCAACGTCTTAAAAGACAGTCCAAAACAAATCATGGAGACGATGGATACATCTATGAAGTTGCTAGCTTCAGGAGTCAGCAAAAACCATGAAAACATCAAAGCCGGAAAAGCAGGTACTCAGGTTGAAGAAGGTATCCCTCCTTACTGTCAATAATCCTGACCTTCAAACTTTTAGAAGACTGATAAGAACCTCGATCATAGCATTAAGTTTATCGTGAACTTTTTGGTTTTCTAACTTTCCATCCTTAAAATCTTCATCACTGGAGCAGACCACTGGCTGAACAGACAACACCTGGGATTCATAGGCAAGAATTTTTGCCAGATCCGCAGAAGCTAGATAAGACATAGAACTCCCCGTGGTACAAAGAATACCAGCTACCTTGTTTTCCATTGCCGAAGAAGTAATATCTATAAGGTTTTTTAAGGGACCCGAAACAGAATAGCAATAAACAGGCATCCCAATAATCAACGCGTCTGACTCCTGAATCATTTCATAGGCTTTCTTTGTATCAGAGCCATAATCCTGTAATTTGCGACCATCACAAAACTGTATCTCAAAATATCTAAGGTCTAGAATCTGGCAGTCAATGCCATCGAAGCGATGCAAAATTTTTTCTGCTTCCTGTGCCACAATCGCTGTTTTGGATTTGGGATTTAGACTGCCTTGGATGATAACAACTTTTTGCATATTAATATCTAAGAAAAAAAGAAACGGCTTGCACAGTAACTGCACAAGCCGTCGACTTTTATTATTTGTTTCACAATTTTTTAAGAAGAAAAACTACTATCAGACAGAAGGAAGTTCTCCCGGAGGGACTTCGTCCTCCTCATCGTCAAGGAAGTCATCCTCATCATCATCACCGATCAATAAGTTTTCATCGTCAACAACAAGCTCCTCAAATTCTTCATCAGCCTTGTCTTCTTCTTTCGGATAAGGCAATTGATCCCAGACCATGACACGAGAATTTCCTCGGTCTGCAATGAATAATTTAAAATTTGGCTGAGGCTCCTCTTCCTCTCCCTCTGCAACAGTAGCCAAAGAGGTTTCGTCCTCTTCGTCATCATCCGGCATTGGAATTTCGCGAAGACCTTCTTCTTCTTCCTCTTCCTCGATCAACAACAACCCAAAAGGATCGTCCAAAGTACTAGCCGTTGCTTCGCCTTCCACGCCACGGTTTGCCTTATTATCGTTAAAGCTGGTTTGTCCGATCACTAAATCAGGGAGCTGACCGTTTTCAGTTGGCACTTCTTTCCAATATAAAACACGGTTGTTACCCGTATCAGAAACGAACATCCCCATTTCGCCGACCACCACATCAGTAGGGAAATACAAACCTTCCTGACAAGCGCGTTTTGCACCTTTCCCAGAATTTGGATCTCTACTTAAGAAATCTTTTTGCCCGACCACCACATCTGCAGCCACGCCTGTTTCGCGGGGAAGTTTATTCCAGATTAATACTCTGTGATTACCCTGATCAACTACAAAAACTTTTTCACTTTCAATATCGAAGAAAACGCCTGTAGGGAAACTAAGAGTGTCGGCACCCACGTTATCAAACTCGCCTTGATTGGGCCACCGTTCATCCATACCCCGTTGCCCTATAGATACATCTGCATTCCAGCCATCGCTAAAAGGAATTTTATTCCACAAAAGCACACGATGATTATCTTTATCAGCAACAAAAATATGTTGGTCATCACTTGTATGAATACCCATTGGGAAAAATAATGAACCTGACCCAACAAAACCACGTCGGTTGGCTTCGTTATCATCCAAATTATCTTGTCCTAATACTAAACTAGGAGCTTCACCGTCTTCCGAGGGGATCCCTGTATAACGAACAACACGATGGTTCCCGCTATCAACAACATAGAGTTTACCATCAATCACCTGAAGGCCGGCAGGTTGAGAAATTGTATCTTCCTCTGCTTTACTTATGGTGAATCCATCCAAGGATTCATCACCCAGACCTGAAGTCATTTCATCCAAGGTCGTGGTCATTCCACGATTTTCCAGACAATCTGCAAAATCTTCCTGGCCTAAGACTAGCGAGCACGGCTCGCCATTTTCTTCCGGAAACTGTTCCCATATAACAACCCGATGGTTTCCACGATCGGATATAAACAGCATGTCTCCAAATTTTTCCACATACTGAGGTTCACTTAAAGTATTGTCACCTGGATCATCGGCGCCCCTGTTAGATTGCGTCATAGAAAAATCACCCTGTCCGATGACTAAACACGCACCAACCTCCTTAACTTCCTCAGGAACTTCCTCTTCTTCCTCATCCATTTCATCTAACTCTAGCTCATCATCTTCAGACACGGTTAGTGAGTCTTCTGATTCTGTCTCCTCCAGCTCTTCTTCTTCTGACATGAAACCGTTCTCCAAGTTATTTTAAAACTAATTATCCGAAAAAAAATTAACCTCTCCTCGGCAGAGGACTATCAATTTACTACCTTAAAAGTCAAACCGAGTCATAAGTAATGATAACAACTCACCAAAGTCTTCTCTCCCCGTTAGGCATTCAATTCGGAGACAGCGGAACCTTCAAACGTTGCCACATTGAGATGACCTTGCGTCCATTTCGATCCTGATGCTTCCCATCCCAAACCGCAAATGCGACTAATACTGGAATTTTCCGCTGAAAATGGATATCCCATTTATTGATTGTATCCAGGGTACGGGAAAATACTACACTCCATTTGCCATCTTTCCAAACACCTTTTCCAAGAACATTCTGTTTTGTCTGCGGCTGAGGTGTCAGAGTCCCGAAACCCTCTGCATT
>Ga0209034_10001696_pt1 | contig 10565 bp, 7 predicted proteins | sample MarorgKNORR_S2LV_2_FD_188219 | JGI IMG/M metagenome (GOLD analysis project Ga0209034, IMG submission 188219) | Marine microbial communities from the Southern Atlantic Ocean, analyzing organic carbon cycling - 250m_A/KNORR_S2/LV (SPAdes) (version 2) | ecosystem: Environmental > Aquatic > Marine >...
TTGCCTCATCAGTTAAATTTACATTTTCAGAAGAGAATTGACTATTAAATTTATTAATTAAATTTGTAAAATCTATAAGCGTATTATTATCTAGTGTAGTAAATGATGATAACTTATTTTTGTTTTGATCGGATTTAATAGAAATTATATTTTTTGAACCAGATTGTTTGAACTGATATTCTAATTCTCTTGTCGTCAAATTAGGGTTTGTTGTTACAGCTACAATTCCCATTCTAAAAGAAGCTAATAATAATATTACGAAAGGAAGGCAATTTGGAATATTAATTAATAATTTGTCATATTTTTTAATATTATTATGTTTTAAATAATTACAAGTTTTAGATATTAAAATATCTAATTGACTGTATGTAACTGTTTCTTCAATATTTTTATCTATATCAACAAAAATTAATGCAGTTTTAGATGGATTTTCATTAGCATGTAATTTTATTATTGAATCTAGATTTATAATTTCACTACTATTCATAATACCTAAACTAAACAGAAATTTTATAATATCATGAGTTCATATTTATTTTGTCCTTCTAACATACAAAAATATATAGATAATGCAATTAATAGCAATGCGACTGTTATAGTCCCTGACCTAGAAGATTCAGTACCTGACAGTGAAAAACTTAATGGCTTAGATAACATTTTAAATATATTGAAATCAGATTCTATTAAAAATAAAACCATTATTCCGCGTATTGATACTTCTTACTTAGATATTGAATTACAAGTAAGCAAAATTACTGAACTTGATTTTCATGGATTAATTATTCCTGACGTTAAAAATACTCAGTCAGTTAAAAACGTAATAAAATATATTAATAAAAGCAAACTTGAAAAAATATCTGTAATTCCTTTAATTGAAAGTATTGATGGGATTAACAATTTAAAATCGATTATTCAAGATAATAACATTAATACTATTGCATTTGGAAAATATGATCTTGGTTTAAGTTTAAGAATTGATAGTGAAGAAGCTGATAAATTAATTGATTATATTAAACTACGCTTTGTTTATGATTCATTATCCTTATCATGCCTCCCAATTGATACTCCAGAATTAAATATAAATAATATAAATCTATTTAAAGAAAAATGTATTATTTCTAAATCAATGGGTTTTAAAGCTAAATTTGCTGTACATCCAACTCAATTAGATATCATCAATGATATATTTAATACGTCCGAATATAATAAAGATGAAATCATTTTTATTATTAATAAATTTGAAAAATTATCCGCGGAAGGTATTGGGACATTTAAATATAAAAACAATATAATAGATCTTCCAATATACAAACATTTAAAAAACATATACGGGAGTTAAAAATATGACCAAATATAAATCAGATGATGATATATTCGTATTATTTGCCCACGCTAATTATCAGTTAGATATTGGATTCAAAAAACTTAACTCACCTCATAAATCTTTCCAGGTATATAACTATAATGATCTTCTTTCTAACATATCTAATGCAGATGTATTAGTAATATCTGGTTTATGGCAAAATGAATTGATTGATAAGGCAAAAAATTTGAAATATATTCAGCTTACAGGTGTGGGTTATGATGGATATGATTTAAATGAATTGAAGAACAATAACATAAAACTTTGTAACGCAGTAGGATTAAATAGAATAGTTGTTGCTGAACATACTATCAGCCTCATATTAGCTCTTTCGCGTTTTTTACATATTGCAAGAGATAATCAATTAAAGAAATATTGGGCTCCGTTTATTTCTGACCCATTAGAAAGACAATCTGAAATTAATGGTAAGACTGTAGTTATATTTGGACTTGGAGATATTGGGAATACTATAGCAAAGTTCTGCAAAAGTTTTGATATGAATGTTATTGGTATTAAAAGAAATACTGATATAAAATCAGATTATACCGATAAACTTTTACATACTAGTAAACTTCATGAAGCTGTAAAAGAAGCTGATTTTTTAATTATAAGCAGCTCTTTAAATGAAGAAACTAATCAAATCATAGACAAAAATGTGTTTAACAATATGAAGGACACTTCATATTTGATAAATGTTGCCAGAGGCGGATGTGTAAATGAAAATGATTTAATTGAAGCATTGAAGAATAATAAAATAAAAGGTGCTGCATTAGATCATTTATCTACAGAACCACTTGATATAAATAATCCTTTATGGGATTTTGAAAATGTAATAATTACTCCACATACTGCAGGTGAAACTCCAAATTATGAAACAGTAATACCTGAAATATTAATAGAGAATATTGAGCATTTAAAAAACGATAACGACAATTTACTTCATAGAGTTGTATAAGTTTTCAAAGGATATTTTTGTTCCTTCATCTAAAAACTCTAGATCAGATCCGTAAGTAAAACATTCCGCACCCTTAGAAACAAATTCCTTAGCTACATCTAAAGATCCTGCAAATAAACCGGGTATTTTATTATTATTTTTACAAATATTGATTATTTCTTCCATTTTATCTTTTACTAATTGTGATTTTGGTGGAAAGTTCGGTACTTCTCCCATTGAAATAGCAAGATCAGATGGCCCTATCATTACTCCGTCCCATCCATTATGAGTACACATTTCAGATAAATTGTTCAAACCTTCTAATGATTCTATTTGAGGAAATAAAAGCTGTTTGGCATGAGCATTTTTAAAATAATCTTCATATGAGTTATAATTTTCACGTAATCTGACTGGCCCCCAACTTCTATTACCAATCGGTTTATATCTAGCAGCATCAATACAATTTTTTAAATCTTTCATTGTATTGATCAAAGGGACTACCACAGCATCAGCTCCAATATCGTACGCTCTGTTGATATCGGAAAAATTATTATGTGCAACTCTTATCCAAATTTTTTTATTTGTATATTTATAAATTGTTTCAATAACAAAATCTGCGGTTTCCCATGTAAATGCTGAGTGTTGAAAATCTAAAAGCAAGAAATCAAATTTACCTTTTGCAAGGGAAATTATACTTTCTTTGGTGGGGTTAAGAATTAAGGTTCCTACAATCATAAGTTAGTATTAAATTTCTTTATAGATATTAATACTTTAGTTCCTTTAGATAATTCACTATTAATTTTAATAGTACCATTATGAGATTCAATTAAATATTTTACAATAGATAAACCTAAGCCACTTCCTCCAGATTGCCTGTTCCTAGATTTGTCAGTTCTATAAAATCTGTCAAAAATATATGGTAATTCTTCTTTAGGTATACCAGTACCATTATCAACAATTTCTAAAATTAAATTCTTTTTATCTATTGATGTATTAAAGGAAATTAGTCCTCCATCATCGGTAGCAAGTATAGAATTATTTATAATATTAGTAACAATTTGAGTAAATCTTTGAGGATCATAATTTATTGTTATATCAGAATTAATGTTATTAATAATATTAATATTTTTACTTTTTGATCTTAATCTGAAATTGTTTATTATCTCAGAAATTTTATTATTAAGATCAAAATCTGAAATGTTTAAACTAAGCATTCCAGATTCAGCCAAAGATAAAGTGCTTAAATCATCAATAATTTTTGATAATGTATTTACTTGGTAATCAAGAATTTGTAATGTTTCATTGTCTGGTTTTATTATTCCGTCTGACCATCCTTCTATATATCCTTTTAAATTAGTCATTGGAGTTCTTAATTCATGAGCAATATCAGCTATCATGATTTTACGTTGTTCATCTAATTTTTGTAATTCAGACGCCATATAATTAAATGCTGTCACAATCTCACTCAGTTCTCCTGAAACTGATTGATCAACTCTTTTTGTAAAATCACCTTTACTTAAATATTTGGATGTATTAACAATATTAGTTATTGGATTTAACGTTCTCCGCGAAATTATCCATATAATAGCAATGGAAGTCATTATTGCAAGAATTCCAATAATGGCAATGGATTTAACTACTTGATTTACAATATTGGATATAGGAGGATCTGTTTGGATCAATTGATCCTCTTGAGTATCAGTGGCGGAAATTGCTTGTATAGATACTATTTGAGGTTGATTAACTTCAACAACCATGCCTCCCAATGATGTCGGTATAACTTTAAATATTGGATTTCGTCTAGTATCTTTGATGCTAAGACCCTTAGAGGTATCAAATACTTCAATATTATTCTCATCATATAATTTAATATTAGCACCAGATATTTTTGAATAATCAATTAATTTTCTTTGAACATCTCTTAAACTCACTGTTTGTTCATTAGTTATTGAGTCTAATAATCTTTGAATCCTTTCAGCTTTTAATTGATTATATTCATTCTGAATATTCTCAGATTCAATTTTAGCTACATGTTGTAAATAAACACCCAAAGATAATAAAGTACCAACTAAAACCACAGAAAAAGATACAGTAATTTTGAAAACTAAACTATTAAATAATTTCAAGAAATTATTCTTCATCAATTAGCCTATATCCTAAACCATATACAGATTCAATATATTCATGATGGTTGTCATCAATTCTAAGCTTTTTACGTAAATTTGCAATGTGAGTGTCTATAGTTCTATCAAAACCATCAAAATCCATTCCAAAACAAGTATCTATAATTTCTTGCCGTGAATAAATTTTCCCTGGATAAGAACAAAGGTTTTTAAGTATTTCAAATTCTTTTGGTGTCAGATCTACTTTTTTGTCATTTAATTTGGCCATTTGCAAATCTATATCAATATTAAGGTTTTTAATCTGTATATATTTTCTTTCGGCAAATAAATTTTGTTTATCTATCCTTCTAAAAACAGCTTTAACTCTTGACACTAATTCTCTAGGACTAAATGGTTTTGTAATATAATCATCAGCCCCAAGATCTAATCCTTTAACAATATCTGATTCAGTTATTCTTGCAGTAAGCATAATTACAGGGGTATTAAATTCTAATCTGTATTCCTTAATAAATTCCAAACCAGACAATTTAGGTAACATTAAATCTAATACAATTAAATCGTATGAGTTTTCAAAAGCATTTTCTAAACCATCTTCACCATTATGAACTACTTCTACATTCCATTTTTCATTTAAGAAATATGTAGAAACTAATTGAGCTACACTTTTGTCGTCTTCAATTATGAGAATATTTTTTGCCATAAGATTATTATCTTTAAAAATAATTAAGAAAGTATTAAGTTTTTGCCTCAATAAATGATTTTATTCTCTTCATTCCTCGATCCACATCATCACTACTTAAAGCACCATAAGCTAAACGCATATACGACTTCCATTTTGCCCCAAATATCGAACCAGGTAAAACTAAAACAGATTTTGAATTAATTAACTTTTCTGTAAAATCCCAAGAATTTGTGTTATTTTTCAATTCAACAAATGCGTAAAAAGCTCCATTGGTATGAACCCAATTTAATTCTGAGATATTAATTAAATTAGATATTAAAATTTCTTTTGAAGATTTTACTGAATTCAAATTTGTTTCTATTGCTAATTTTTCATACTTAATTAAGTTAAGTAAAATTTGTTGGGAAAGTGAAGACGCACAAATAGATATTGTATCTTGAATTTTACACAAATCATCTATGTAATTAGATTTAGTTGCTATATAACCTATTCTTAAACCTGTAATTCCAAAAGTTTTAGAAAAACTACCTGTAATAATTATGTTATCAAAAGTTTTTAATAGAGATAAATAATTCGAGTCATTATCTGAATGTATATATTCATAATAAGTAATATCGAATATAACTTTTATATTTTTTAACTTACAAAGTTTAAATAATTTTTCGAGGTCATTATTTTCATAAACTGCTCCAGTTGGATTATTTGGAGAATTAATTATTATAGCTTTTGTTTTATGTGTAATAGAATCGGCGATATTATCTATATTTAACTGAAATCCTGATTCAGGATCTGAGCTGATTTCGATTGGATTTGCTCCAATCATTTTTATAGCCATAATATAATTGAAATATACAGGACTTATAACCAATACTTCATCATTTTTATTTAACAACAAAAAAAGTGATTTAAAAATAGCACTGTTGGCACCTGGTGTAATAATTAAATTTTCATCTGGGTTTACATTGAAACTTAATTTTTTAGAAAGCGATTCAGATAGATAATTTCTTAATTTAATATCACCTCTAATATCTGTGTATTTAAAAGTATTAGAATCATCAAACATTTTGAAATCAATGTTTGCATATTCATTAGGAGTGTATCTTGGAATACCATGACCAAAAGAGATTTTTTTATTATTAGTATCAACTTTATCTAACAAATGATTAAAATAATCAATTGGAGGGGATTCAACTTTACTTAAATTTGAGTTCATTTTATTTTTTCATTTCGAAATTTAATTTATCAATCGCATCATTATCTAAATTGAAATATTTAGCTTCTGGGTGATGAAAAACTATAGCACTTACAGAACCTTCTGGATCCATCATATATTCTTCAGTTAGTTCAACATTAATATTTTTAGTCGGATTTAAAAGATCCCATAATATTTTTTGATCTTCAAGTCTTGGGCAGGCAGGATATCCAAATGAATATCTCTTCCCAATATATTTAGCTTTAAATATATCTTGATTTGTTATATCAGGTGAATCTTTTATCCCCCACATTTCTCTTATTTTTATATGTATATATTCTGCAGATGCTTCCGCTGTTTCTAGTGCTAAAGATTGTATTATGTGAGATATAAGAAACTCTCCTTTATTTTGATATTTTTCAGCTAGTTCACGTATGTCTGGGCCATATGTAGATACAAACATACATACATAGTCATCTTTGTCTGATGTAAGGGGATGAACATAATCACTTAAACTAAGCATATCTTTGTCCGTTTGTCTGCCAAAAGTAAACCTTGATATTTCGCTTTTAGAGTTTGAATCATAAATGATCAAATCATTATTGTCGGACTTTGTTTTAAAAAATTTGTACACAACTTTAGCCTGAATATTTTCATTATCTTTCAATATTTTTTTAACTTTATTTACACTTTCAAATAAATCAGCAGCTTTTTTAACATTCATTTTCAGATCATTTGTGAAATTCCCTCTATATCCTAAATGTCTGTTATATAGCATTGTAGGGTTAACCAAATTCCAAACATCTTCTATTGGTAAAACGATATTATGGATTTTTAAATCTGGGGGTTGAGGTATGCTGTCTAATTGTTTAATAGGATTTTTTATCAAATTGGATTTATCAACAATTACTTTAGTTGTGCGAGGAATCATATTAGATTTAAAATGTTTGATTTTTTTATCAACATCAATTAATAATTCTTCTTTACTTTTAGTATTATTTAAATCATTTACGATATCTAATCCTGACATAGCATCTTTAGCATAAATAACTAAATTATTGTAATTAGGGAATATATTAAGATAAGTAAATTTTTCTGTTAATGCTGCTCCTCCAACCAAAATTGGTATGTCTATTTGTTCATTAGTTAGATCTGAAACTGTATCAACCATCATTTGAGCTGATTTAACTAATAATCCTGATAAACCAATATAATTAGGGTTATATTTATTGTAAGCATCAATTAATTCTTGAGAATTAACTTTAATACCTAAATTAATAACCTTATAACCATTATTTGTAAGGATAATATCCACTAAGTTTTTACCTATATCATGAACATCGCCTTTAACAGTAGCTAGCATTATAGTACCTTTAGATGTAATATCAGCTTTTTCCATATATTGTTCTAAATAAGATACAGCTGATTTCATAACCTCTGCAGATTGTAAAACTTCAGCTACTATTAATTCATTTTTACCAAATAAATCCGAAACAACGTCCATTCCATTCATTAATGGACCATTAATAATATCTAAAGGTGCAATTTTCTTTAATCCTTTATCTAAATTTGGTTCTAATTTATTTTTAGATCCATTAATCACAGATTCTTTAAGAAATTTATCCCATGGAATATTTTCCTTTACTGTTTTGTTTACAGGAGTAGATCTGAAATATTCAACAAATTTGTCTAATGCTTTTTTAGAATTGTTAAAAATCAATTCATTAGAGAGGTTTATTTCTTCATCTGACAAAGCATTAAATCTTTTTAAATTTTGAGTATTAACTATTGCATAATCTAGTCCAGCATTTAAACAATGATTTAACATAACAGAATTCAAAACTTCCCTGCCATTGATTGGCAATCCAAAAGATACATTTGAAATACCTAATATAATTTTAGCCGTTGGTAATTCTTTTTTTATTAATTTAATACCCTCGATAGTTTCTTCTGCGGATTCCAAATAATTGACATCACCTGTACCTATAGGGAAAGTGAGTGGATCGAATATAATATCATTCGGGTTTAATTCATAATCATTTGTTAAAAGATCAAATGATCTTTTAGCAATTTCTAATTTTCTTTCTCGTGTTATTGCCTGAGCTTGATTTTTATCTTCATCAATACATCCAACAATAACAGAAGCACCAAAGGATTTTATAATCGGGGAAATTTCATTAAATTTTTCCTCGCCGTCTTCCAGGTTTACGCTATTAATAATAATTTTGCCAGGGCATAATTTTATTGCTTCCTTAATGACTTCAATATCAGTTGAATCTATCATTATTGGAGCTTTAATTTTTGAAGTTAATTTTTCTAAAAATTGTTTTATATCATCTATTTCATCTCTGTCAGGGTTTTGTAAACAGACATCTATTACATTAGCTCCAGAATTAATTTGTAATTTCCCAATCTCCGAAGCTTGGTCAAAATCATTGTTTTCTATAAGCCTTTTGAATCTTTTTGAGCCTAAAACATTAGTTCTTTCACCAACTAATATCGGTTTAGTAGACTCATCAACATACAAAGATTCTAAACCAGTAACAAAGTGTTTTAGATTCGATTTATTTTTATTGGTATCATAAACAGTGTTATGGTTTTGAACTAATGTGTTTAGTTTTGAAATATGGTCAGGCACAGTACCACAGCAACCACCTATAACATTGACCCACTCATTTTTTATATATTCTTCTATGGTTTTTGAAAATTCTGTAGGAGATTCATTGTAATTACCATGTTCATCAGGTAATCCAGCATTTGGAACTATAGAGATTGGGTGAGAAGATATTTGACTCAATATTCTCAAATGCTCTCTCATAAATTTAGGTCCAGTGGCACAATTCATTCCAATCCATAATAAATCATTATGTTTTATTGTTAAATAAAATGATTCAATATCTTGTCCACCTAATGTGGTGCCCATATTTTCAATAGTGCATTGAACTGCAAAAGGAATATCATTTCTATTTAAATCAGATTTTGCTAGCGAAATGCCTTTAATTGCAGCTTTTACATTTAAAATATCTTGAGAAGTTTCTATTAATAAAAAATCAGAACCACCTGAAATTAAACCTCTTGCTTGAATTCTGTAATTATCAACTAAAAGATCAAAAGTTATTTCCGCTGATTTTATTTGATTTAAACTCAAAAGCTTTGTTGTAGGTCCCATACTCCCTGCAACCAAAATTGAATTATCGGAATCGTTTATACTAGATTTTGCTATTTTAGCTGCTTTGAAATTTATTTCTTCAGCTAAATCAGATAATTTATATTCATCTAAAACAATAGGAGTTGCACCAAAAGTATTTGTTTCGATTATATTAGCCCCAACATCTATAAATGATCTGTGAATATCTTTGATATATGTCGGGTTAATAATATTTAAATATTCATTGCATCCATCTAAATGATCCCCTCCAAAATCTGAAGCAGAAAGATTAAGATTTTGTATAGAGGTGCCCATGGCACCATCTATTAATAATATGTTATCAAAATTAATCAAAATATAAAAAATCCTTCACTTTTAATAAAATGAAGGACAATAAATTATTCGTTAACCTCTTTGTTCATTATGAACCTCGTCTAAAGCACCTTAAAAGGTTGAAAGGTTGCTGAGTATAATACTACTCTCCTTCACGATAAAGTATATTTTATCATAAAATTAGATTATTAATATATGAATAACTACATTCGTACTTTCAAAAACATTAAACATAAAGAAGAAATTAGTATTAGAATGCCTGAATAAATTATAGTATATTGCATCCCAATATTATCAGCTATAACTCCGCCAATAACAGGGGAAATGAGTCCTAAAGACATAGCTCCCCACATAAGAGCAACAATAGTTGATTTCATATCCTCCGATTCTTTTTTATTAATCCTTGCAATATCTAAGCCTAAGGATACAAAAATAGTTTGAAGAGAAAATTCAAATATTCCCATAAGTAATAATACAATTGGAATTACAGGTATAGACAACAATTTTATATCGTTCATAAAAGGTATAGTTAAACACATAAATCCTAGAAATAATAAACTCGGAATCAATAGAGTAAGTGGGTTGGATTTATCAACTATAATTCCCAAGAGTGGTTGAGTGATGGTTCCGCTCGCTCTCATTAATGATTTATATATGGCTATTCGATTAATAGAATATTTCCAATTTTCCAAGAAAAACACTGGTAAGAAAGTATCTAAAGTTGATTCTCCCATTCCTCTTATTGCAGCCGCTATAATTAGTATAATTAATAATTTATTAGTAAAAATTA
>Ga0209034_10001698_pt1 | contig 10553 bp, 7 predicted proteins | sample MarorgKNORR_S2LV_2_FD_188219 | JGI IMG/M metagenome (GOLD analysis project Ga0209034, IMG submission 188219) | Marine microbial communities from the Southern Atlantic Ocean, analyzing organic carbon cycling - 250m_A/KNORR_S2/LV (SPAdes) (version 2) | ecosystem: Environmental > Aquatic > Marine >...
CACCAGGGATCGTTAGCGTGCACGTGAGGGCAAAACAAAGAAAATTCCTTTTCATGCGTTCATCATACGCACCTTAGACGATGCCGTCGATGTGGAAGATGATCCGGAGAGGTATACGTCACCCAGGTCCAGGTTTTACAAAATCTCTCTTTCCTGATCTAAGCCCGATAAGCTAAGTTGACCACGATTCATCCATGTCAGATTCTGACTGGACACACCGGAGGTGAGCAATGCGACGCAGTCGTGAATTTAAGATCGGTATGGCTTTTCTCGTGCTTGCATTAGCCCTTGGCATAGGGTCCGCATGCATGAGTGATCAGCCTGGGTCTACCGCGATGGCTGGGGACGGAGACGTACCCCTCTTTGAGGTCGATCCGATGTGGCCTAACCCACTTCCTAACCATTGGGTGACCGGCTCGACCATCGGAGTTGGAGTGGACTCGCGTGACCACATCTGGGTCATCCATCGGGAAGGTACCCTAGCGCCAAACGAGACCGGAGGGGTGGGGGATCCACCGAGGTACGAGTGCTGCGTTCCAGCACCACCCGTCCTGGAATTCGATCCGGATGGCAACCTGGTTGGTAGTTGGGGTGGTCCTGGCGACGGTTACGACTGGCCGATGTCAAACCACGGGATCACCGTCGATCACATGGACAATGTCTGGATCGGTGGCAACGGCATTAACGACAAGCACCTCCTGAAGTTCACTCGTGACGGTCAGTTCCTTCTTCAGGCTGGCGAGCCCGGAGTCGGCGCGGACAGCAATGATCGCGAGAATTTTTTCCGGGTGGCAGAGGTCGAAATCGATGCTGATGCGAACGAGGCCTACGTTGCTGACGGTTACGGTAACCGGCGTGTGGCCGTGCTCGATATGGACACGGGGGTCATGAAACGTTACTGGGGTGCCTATGGAAACACGCCCCACGACGACCCGATGCCAGCCTACAGTCCTGACGATCCACCGTCACAGCAATTCCGTAGCCCAGTACACTGTGCTCAGCCGTCCAACGACGGACTCATTTATGTTTGTGACAGGGCCAGCGACCGGATCCAGGTCTTTCAACCTGACGGGACTTTTGTGAGCGAGGCATTTGTAGCCCCTGAAACCCTTGGTTCAGGTTCAGCGTGGGATCTTGCTTTCTCGCATGATCCTGAGCAGGCGTTCATCTACCTTGCAGATGGCGGGAACCAAAAGGTCCACGTCATCAATCGTGAGAGTATGGAAGTTGTCACGGAGTTCGGGGACGGTGGCCGCCAACCGGGTCAGTTCTATGGCGTACATAGCATTGCTGTGGACTCACAGGGTAACATCTATACGACTGAGACTTACGAAGGAAAACGGCTCCAGAAGTTCGTGTTCCAAGGATACGGGAGTCCGGCTCGTGACCAGGGAGTTGTGTGGCCGTCTGACTGAGGCTTGCCCAACTGGTTTCCTGGGCCGATCAGGATGCTAGCCCAGGCTTTTATGGATGATTGGCTTCCGAGGGTGGTGGCGACCGTTAGCGTCGCGCGAAGCGCCACTACCCTCGGGATGCTCCTGCTTCTCTCAATGCTGTTGTGAGCAGGATGAGAAAAAGGACACCCTAAGGCTCCACAGGATGGTTTTTCTGGGGCACGATATGGTGTCAGCCTAAAACACTGCTTTTCTAGCGCTGATCAGCCAGCTGCCTGCACTCCTTCCTTGAGTGAAGCTACTAGCCGGGGAAGCTCAGCTTTCGAAGTTGCGCATAACGCGATCCGTGCTGCACCGGGAGTGGGCAGTACAAAGACCCCTTCGTCGCGCATCACAGCTGCGGTGCGCTCCGAGTCAGGTGTCAGGACCGCCGTGAAGAAACCACTTTCGTAGCGGGGTGTGTTGAGTCCAGCTTCAGTAGCCAATCTATTGAAAAGTACTATTCGCTCGCCGAGCAAATCCACCAACTCCTGACGCTCTGCGTCAGCGCGGGCCCGGAGTTCTGAATCCCTGATCAGTTCAGTCATGGCAAGCTGGCCTAGATGAACACAGTTAGACCAGGTGGCTCTGCATGTGTAACCGAGCGCATTCTTGATTTGACTGCGTTCACCCTCGTCTCTATGCAGGGCGATCAAAGCACCAGTCCGAGCGCCGTACTGGCAATAGGATTTCGAGGCTGTCCAAGCTGCTAGTACAGTGGTCGACGTCAGTAGATCTGGTACAATATCGATCCAAGAAGTCGCTGCATCCCCTCCGAAACGGAAATACGCAATATCGAAGAGGACGGAGACCGGTGCTCGCTTTCCCGCTTCCTGAAGCACGTCACTCACTTGCTGCCATTCTTTCAAGTTCAGTGAATATCCAGTTGGGTTGTGGCATGGGAAGTTCAGTACCACAAGTACGCGCCCCTGAGTCTTGATATGTTGGTCGACGGCCGAGGCTAGTGCCTCAACATTGAAGGAGCCATCGTCATTGAACATCTCAAAGGTATCGAAGCCCCTCCCGGTGTTATCGGCGATGCCTGGATAGGGATTCCAGTGGAAGCTGGTTGCCAAGAATTTCTGACCGGGCTTAAGGAAGTTTATGACTGCCTGATAAATGGCCCCGGTCCCTCCAGGCGCAGCGGCTGAGATTGCCTGCTCGGCAAGTGGTCCTTCCCCGAAGACGTCTGCTATCACGGCGCTCAGGAATTCCGGTTTTCCCGACACCGGTGCATAGCCTGCACACCCAGCTCCCTGAAGCCGCTCCATGGTTTCTAGAACAGACGGCATTACAGCTAGCGTTCCGTCCTCCATTGCCAGGGTCCCCAGCGTGGAGTTGAGGATTGATTCGCCCTGGGCAGCTCTCGCCATAGCAACCTGGTTGAGTGCGAAGACCTGGTCATCACCGAACCGGTCCCGAGCTTCTTGGATTACGGAGGTTAGAGTCATTGTCCGCTTCCTAAGTCCCCGCTCAAGTCAGCGTAGGCGCGTCTTATGGCTGTCTCACGCTGGCTGCCGGCGAGAGTCCAGTTATCAAGGCTACCTAGGTTCGCGCCTCCGAGGGCATCATCGACAGAGGCACCCTCCTCGTAATATGAGTCAGCCCCATCGATCACGCCCTGAATTGCGCGCCTGAACTGTTCGAGTTCTTCGGACAGCACAGCCGGAGAGTCCACAAAGCCATGGCCTGGCACATATGTTTCAACGTCCATGGCCTGCGCTGCTTCAATGACCTCAATCCACTCATGCGGATAGGCTGAGCGCATCAAAGGAAAGACCCTGTTAAGGAATACCTCACTCATGAACAGGATGCTCTCCTGCGGCAAATGGACTAAGAGGTCACCTCCTGTGTGAGCGCGGCCAAGATGGAGTACGCGGATCTCCCGGCCACCCATATTGAGAGCCAATTCTCCTTCGACTATCTCCTCCATGTTTGGCGCGTTCTCGCCCTGTTCGAGTGCAGCGGCAGAGGTTGGGTGCACCAAGAATGTTGCATCTGACGGAAAGGCCGAGTTTCCACCGGAGTGATCTGGGTGGTGAGAGCCAACAACCACGCGTGTGATTGGCTGCTCGGTCACACTCGCTATTTGGTCGATCAGACCCTGCGTCGCTTCAGCGTTTCCTTGGCCATCTGCAACGAGGACTCCGTCGTCTGTTACGACGAACATGCTCACCGCAGTGATCTGCTCGCCTCCGAGGGTCATTAGCTGCTCATAGGAGTAGACTCCGTCGGCGAGTTCGTTGACCCTTGGGAAGTCTCCTCCACTGTAACCACGCTCTGCTGGGTCCGCGGTTCGTACGACATCCTCGACAGGAGCTTCTGCGGCAGCGGGAGTGCCGGTGTCCTGTTCAGCGGGCTCAGATCCACCACAAGCTACTGCTAGGATCAAGGGAAAGATGAAGAGGATTGGTCTGGTAGCCATATATCATTTATCCTGACTTGAAGCTGTACTGTTCTGAAAGGAAACTGAGGCACACAATGATGAAAGCTGCGTCTCTTGTCACGACCTGAGAACCTGGCGGCTAAGGACCGTGTATCATTAGCAGTCGGAAACCTAAGGCACTAAGGAGCATGACCACATGCAACGCTCCACCATTCTCTTGGGATTAGCTGTCATTTGGGCAGCTACTGCTGCTACGCCAGGATGGACCCAGACACGGAGACTGCTTCCTTTTTAGCTATCTGCGTTGGGCTTTCCAGGCGTCGTAACGCATCCGCAGCGCAATAACCGGATTTGCGTTCTCATTAGGCTGAATATTCTCGTCCGTCACGTTGAGAAAGACCAGGTAGTTCCCGTCATTGAAGGAATTTCCCTCCGGGTCGTCTGTATTGGCGGCGAGTAGGTACGCCACGTGCGCGTTCTTTCCATCGCATGGGGCACCTGGCAGTGGCCCTGTCTCGCAGGTGCAGCGACGGTCGCCACCCTTAGCATCTGCGGCCTCCATGGCGGCCATGACCTTGTCCAGCATGTTCCCTTCAGCCTGCTCGAGTGCTTCCGCCGCGGAATAGACGACCTCGTCAGAGGCGAGGATGTTGCCCTGGACGGAGTAAAAGATTTGCGTGCCAGGAGCTTGGCCTTGGTACGAGAGAGAGGCGACACCGTTCTGAGTGCCTGAGAATCCTATAGATCGACCCTGAGCATCTACGATCGCGAACTGTCGGCGCTGTATGTCGGGGTCGGCACGCAGTAGGTCTAAGATGATTCTAGGCGGACTTCCAGCTTTCAGTTCTTGGTAGATCAGCGTCTGGTTAGAGCGCGAGCGGTCTACTCCAGCTTGAGCTGCAGCGACACCCAGACCGGGTACGATAATTGCTTGGATGTCCATGAGTCCGTCTGCTGGAAAGCCCCGCAAACTTTCTTGTGTCACACACGTAGCCGAGGCAATCACGATTTGTCCCGTGTGTGTATCAATCGCGATCACGGACCATGTCGCTGACAGTGATGCAGGAAGTAGTGCAACCAACGTCATAAGGGCTGCAGCCCGGCTGAACGATCGCACCCCTAGCGAGTCTCCTCTTCCTCTGCGGTGTTCGCCTCGCTGAAGGCTCGTGCAAAGGCGTCGAGCTGGTCAGTGAGAACACCCTCCACTGTCTCTTCCAGATCTTCAGAGGCGACTACGCCGACCGCCGTGGAGTACCACGTCACAGTTTCAGCCAGCGTCACCTGGGTATCCCTAATCATCTGGGTGGCCTGCTGCACGCGCAGTCCAACACTGTATGCGAGTGTGTCCGAGAGACTGTTGTCACCCTTGGCACAGTCTACCGTGATTCGGAGCTCTGGAAGCCCTGGGTGGGATAGCATATCCTCCTCAGTCAGGAGGCCCACTTCGGTTTGCAGTAGCTGCAGCGCCGCGTTCGTCTGAGCATTCGCCGCAGTAACTCCCACTGCTTCACAAGCAGCGGAAGCTTCAGCTCGGATAAATACCCCTCCAAGTCCCTCGAGAGTGTACCTGTTCCATACCGTATCTTGGGCACTCAGTGGCACTGGGGCTGTAGCTACCACCAGCGCCAGCATTATTAGCGTCCTAGGCCGCACGCCCTGCACCGGTGATTGTTTTCGGAACCCAATTTCTCGAGTAGTGCGATAGTTGCGGGGTGCGGTTGAGCCCGTTGCTCAGGACTGTTCGCCAGGTCCGCTGTTGTTTGGCCTCGGCGACTTACTGTGGTTACATCTGCGCCTTGGCTTACGAGATATAAGATTGTCTCGTTGTCTCCTCGAGCCGCTGCATGGTGGATTGGTGTGTAGCCGTCGAGATCCCGCAAGTTAGGGTCGACCCCTATCTCCTCTACAAGATATTTCACGGCTGGCAGCCAGCCGCCAGGCACGCTCCGATGCTGCTGTGCCACCCGGGAAGTCCCGAAGCCAACCCCGGAAGCCGCATGAATCGGGTGCACACCGGGCCCTCCGTCTGGGACAACGGGAAGGCCGGATGGATCTAACGGCTCAGGCTCATTGTTATCAGGGTTACTGGCAACGTCCGGATCTACAACGCGGCGTCGACTAGGAAGCTTCGCAGTCCAGATGTTTGGGTCTGCCCCATACGACTTGAGTAGCCGCATCGCGTTAACGTCAGCTGCGTAGGCTGCTCGCCAGAACGGGGTTGCACCTGTAAAGTCGACACCCATGCGGCCGGCGTTATAGGCTGCATACCAGATGTGAGTCTGTGTCCGCTGGTTAGGATCTGCACCTAGTTGGAGTAGCAGTTCCATAAGCTCTATGTACGAGGTCTGTTGCGACCGAAACATCTGGGGTTGTGGGTACCAGGTCCGAAGCGACCACTCAATGTTGAGGATTGCAAAGAGCGGACCTGCTCCATCGTCACTGACGATATTGGGATCTGCACCGGCTTCCAGTAGCTGTTGGGCTAGATCGTAGTTGCCATTTATCACTGCGACCAGGAGCGGGGTAGATTTATCACCCACAGAAATCTGATTGATCTCAGCTCCAGTCTCGACCAAGATTTTCGCGGCATCTATATGGCCCTCACGTGCCGCGTAGTGGAGTGCCGCGAAGCCGCCTTGCTGACCGATCTGCTGAGCAGATGAGAGCCTTGGAAACTCTAGAGGTGGAGGTGGCTCTGGGTCTGAGACAGACTCCTGTTCGGGGCTGGCAGCGGACGAGTCCGGAGGGGCTTGAGCAGGTACTCCAGGTGTGTCTGTGGTGGGTTGTGCATTGCTAGTTTGGCCACCTTGGTTGTTGTCCGCTTCCTCGTCCTCTTCTTCATCGGGGGGCTCCGCCGCCTGGCGTATCCTCGTACGCTGTCCCCGCTCATCTGAGTCGGCTTCGGAGATTGCTTCGTAGTCCTTTATTTCAGTAGTTATAGACGGGTCCGCTCCTGCTTCAGTCAATGCTCTGACTGCCGCAGTGGCATTACGAGCTGCAGCGAATATTAGCGGCGTTCGGCCGGAGAAGGTGTCGCGTGCGTCGATGTCCGCTTCATGATGTGCGAGTGCCGCGATAGCTAATGCCGAATTTGCTTGAGCGGCAAAGTGGGTTGCCGTCACGCCGGTTGTCGTGAAGCGGTTGGGGTTTGCTCCTGCCTCTAGTAGCTGGCTTATAGCTTCGGCGTTGCCGTTCCTTGCCGCGAGGTGTAATGGCGTGTAACCGCCAAGCCGTGTTAAAGGTCTCACGGTGGCACCTGCGTAGAGCACGAGTTCTATGATCTCGAGGTCATTGTTCATCGCAGCCCAGTGCAGAGCGGTAAGCCCGTCGGGCTGAGCTCCATTTGCGTCGGCTCCCCTCTGCAGCAATGCTCGGACTTCCTCCACATCGCCTCGTTGTGCCGCATCAGCGACCGGAGACTCAAACGGGATCGATGCTGAGAGCACTAAGATGCTTAGTGTCACGATGCTTCCCCTTAGGGCATGCCTCATCGTTGTTTCTGACACCATGTCTTCTCCGGCACTTAGACTGAAAAGGTACCGTTGCTATCACCGAACGTCTTGAGATCCTTGACACCCAGCTTATGCAGCAGGGCCAGCATGACGTTTGCCATCGGTGTGCCCGGACGGGCACGAAGATGCTGTTCCCCCTCCAGCAAGCCGTTTGCACCGCCTGCCAAGAAGAGTGGGCAACGGATGTGGTTATGTAGATTACTGTCCGCCATAGCAGACCCATACATGATCATGGTTTTATCAAGCAGCGTTGCATCTCCTTCTGTGACACTCTTTAGTTTCTCAAGGAAATAAGGAATGAGTGACACGTGGTAGGTATTTATCTTTGCAAACTCGCGGACTCGTTCCTCTCGACCGCCGTGGTGCGACGCCCCATGGTAAGGGGAAGTGGATCCGCTTTCGGGGTAAACCCTTGGTGAAGCATCGCGGCCGAGCTTGAATGAGAAGACCCTAGTCGTATCTGCCATGAAGGCGAGCACTTGCAGATCGAACATGAGCCTTACGTGCTCATCGAATGAATCTGGTACGCCGACTGGCGCTTCGGGAATCTCACGTCGCTCGCCGCTAGAATTCTGTTCTTCGATGCGTAAGATCCGCTGCTCAAGTTCACGGATGTTGTTCGTATACAGATCGATGCGGTGTTGATCCGCCACCCCTAGCTGGCGACGGAGTCCACTGATCTCGCCCATAACCCAGTCAAGGATGCTCCGGTCAGTGGCAAGGCGCTCTGCTCGCTGCTCCGGAGTTCCGCCAGCGCCGAAGAGTTGCTCGAAGACCGCTCTAGGGTCCCGGATCATGGGAAGTGGTTGGCTAGGAGAGGCCCAACTGATTGTATCAGTGTACGCGCACGCATAGCCGTAAGCGCAGCCACCGGACTGATCCAAGTGTTCGATACTCAACTGCATGGATGGGATCGGGGTCTCATGCCCAAATCGTTGCGCGTAGATCTGATCCATGGAGGTTCCGACGAAAAGATCTGACCCTTCTGTTTGCTTTGGGTGCGCTTGGGTAAGGAAAACAGCAGCTGTCCGAAAGTGGTCCCCACCGATCTCCTGCGCAGAAAACGCATCAGCCATTCGGCTGTCTGTATCGCTGACAATTGTCAGATATTTCCTGAACGATTCGAGTGGCTCCATGCTGCTTCCACTCAGATCAAACTGACTGCCTTCCTCTTTAGGTGACCAGAGTCCGAGGGACGCTCCCAAATCATTGGAACCTGCGGCCCCATGCACATTCTCGATGCAAACCAGGCGCGTGCGTTCCTCCGCCCTATATGCTGACACAGCGGCGGCGGCCCGCCCTGCAGGGACCATTGCGTCAAGAAGCGGAAGCCCCAACGTGGCCCCCACACCTTTCAGCATAGTCCGTCGTGAAATGTGTTTTCCGGAGATGAAGTCCATGATCAGACTCCGTTTAAAGTTTGTGTGTTACTAGTGTCTGGTGCTCTGCTCATTCTAAATGCGGGGCTCTGGACAATTCCTAGAACAAACGAGGAGAGGCGGTAGTCATTCTCCGCGGCTTCCTGCGTGATGCTCCGGATCGTCGGCATGTCCCAGTACTCGACCCTACGACCGAGCCCGTACGCCATCATGTTCTCAGTGAATACGCGGTAAAATACTTCGGGTCGGCTCAGTAAGGCTTCTCGTAGGTCGTGCGGGCCGTCGAGTGGTGTGCCGTCATATAGCTGACTTGCCGGGTCAACCAGGTTTCCGGCATCCCGTACTCGCCAGGCCCCGGTGACATCGAAATTCTCTAAAGAAAGCCCAATGGGATCGATTACCTGATGGCACGATTGACACGCCGGGTTGCTCCGGTGCTCCTCCATACGCTCACGCACTGTTAGAAAACGTCCGTCCGCTGTTGCGCCTGTCTCGTCTAGGTCGGGTACGTTCGGGGGAGGGGGTGGAGGTGGCGCACCAAGCAGCACCTCAAGAACCCATTTGCCACGCAATACTGGAGAGGTTCGGTCAGCATGAGAGGTCATGGTAAGAATGCTGCCGTGTCCCAGTAGTCCCCTACGCGTCTCGTCGGGATAGGCGACCTTCCTAAAGTCTTGGCCTAGAATGCCAGGAATGCCGTAGTGTCGAGCAAGGCGCTCGTTTGCAAATGTGTAGTCTGCGGTAAGGAGGTCCATGACCGGTCGGTCGTCCTCGACTATATGCGAGAAGAGGAGTTCCGTCTCTCGGGCCATTGCATCGGCCAAGGTCTGGTCAAAGTACGGGTAGCGCAGTGCGTCTGGATGAATCTTCTCGAGGTCTTGTAGACGCAGCCATTGGCCAGCGAACCTCGGGCCGAGTGCCTCAGCTCGGGGGTCCGATAGCATGCGGTGGACCTGTCGCTTGAGTTCATCTGGATTGGATAGGTCACGTTGGTTCGCGAGATCGACTAGTTCCTGGTCTGGAGGTCGACCCCAAAGGAAAAACGATAAGCGTGATGCGAGGTCTACGTTGCTGATCTCATAGATTTCTCCAGGCTTCACTCCGTCAGGTGTCTCTTCGAGTCGGAAGACGAAGTGAGGACTTGCAAGCACAGCCTGAAGAGCCAACCGAATGCCACGCTCGAAGCCGCCCGTGGTTGCGCCTGTGTCGTAGAAGGTCATGAGACCGGCTATGTCACTATCAGTAGCGGGTCTCCGGTATGCGTTAGAGGCCAGGTTGGACAAGATGCCCTCGGCACATGGCCGCTCCTCGACAGGCGACGTCGGACGGCATGTGAATATCGCTCTCCGTGTCGGTGTCTCAGAAATTCCTGTGACCTCAAATGGCCCGAGAATGGTTATACGCTGCAGGTGTTGCTGAGAGGTGATACCGTAGCCGACGCCGATCTGTCCATCCGCAAGCGTATGGTCGATCGGCCTGATAAGATCATCAACTTCGCCCTCGAATTGGCGGACAAATGCGGCTGTCACCCGGTGAGGTCCCGCCTGAACCTGTATCGAGTCTGTCCGGATATTGAGCCCGGAAGGCTCCGATGCTCGCATCCAACGGTCAATCGGGAGGAGGGCTACACGCTCACCATCCAGGGATACTTCAATCTGCTCTTCCCCATATGTTCGACCGAAGACTTCTCCTTCGACGGCATCGTAAGGCATGATATGAAAGACGTATTTGCCATCGGCCGGGAAGTTATGGACGACCGACAGGCCGCCACGGGTTCCGAAGGGCGCACCCTGGACCCTGTCCCTTTGTGATGCAATTCGGGGGACACGGTAAATTGTATTTT
>Ga0209034_10001705_pt1 | contig 10535 bp, 9 predicted proteins | sample MarorgKNORR_S2LV_2_FD_188219 | JGI IMG/M metagenome (GOLD analysis project Ga0209034, IMG submission 188219) | Marine microbial communities from the Southern Atlantic Ocean, analyzing organic carbon cycling - 250m_A/KNORR_S2/LV (SPAdes) (version 2) | ecosystem: Environmental > Aquatic > Marine >...
CTGTAATCGATGTTAAACTGCAAGTCTCCCTCAAGCAGATCACCTTCTTTCAACGACGGGTATTCGCTATACATTCCTCCCTTAACTGGATCTCCGATCGCAAAAGCCAGACCTCCGGAACCATGATCAGTCCCTGAACCATTATCCTTCACTCGCCTTCCAAATTCAGTGAACACGAACATCAATACGTCCTCGGATACGTCGTGTTCAGCTAGATCAGCATGGAAGTCAGATATCGCTTGTGAAAGCTCTGTCCAGAGTTTCGGATGTACAGGTCCTTGGTTAGCGTGTGTATCATATCCTCCATGTTGAGTATAGAAAATACGGGTCCCTAAATTGGCATTTAATACTTTCGAGATACCTTGGAGATTCTTACTGATAGCATTATCAGCATATTCTATTGAAGAAACATATCTATCTGGGGCAGTCTTCAGGATATCCGCTCCCTTTAACGCATCCAAACCTGTTTGCCCTAGATAGTCCATGACCGGGCCAGATCCTATAGCTGGAGCGTACATCCTTGCAAACACATCAAGAGCATCCGTTCGGTCCGGTTCTTCTGATATACCCGTAAGTACACCATAAGTCTCCAGAACTGCGACCGATGCTACCGGGACTCCCGGAACCGCTAACGCCCTAGGGAGCCCTCTTCCAAAATTAACCCCCGTAAGCACGTTTTCCCCGTTAGGGTCTATATCTCTAATAACTCGCCCAAGCCAGCCTTCAGAGCCCTGCTTGTCGGGTTCGCAAGTGTGCCAAATATCCATAGACCTAAAATGAGATCGATTGGGATTCGGATATCCAACGCCCTGGATCAATGCCACTTTACCTTGATCGTATAAATCCTTGACAGGTCGCATAGCAGGGTTGAAGCCAAAATTATCGTCAATAGCGATAACTTCGTTCTGGGGAATTGCCACGGTGTTACGGTTTTCGTAATACAGTGAGTTTCCATATGGAATGAGCGTATTGAGGGAATCATTTCCTCCGGTCAACTGAATAACTACCAATATGGGATCTCTTTTCGTTGAAGTCACTTGTCAGTCTCCTGCCATTTTCATACTGCAAGGAATTAGCTACGAGTATAGCAGATGGACCTACTGTTAACTATAGGTTGCGCTAACTAAGCTTAATACAAGATCAATCGGCACCTACCTATCTTGACTAGAATGTTGAATCGCCAGTAAAATTGGAAGAATGTATCGGAATAAGATTATTTAAGAATCCCCCTAAGGAGGACTCTATGTCGATAACCATGGATGGAGTCGAACTCGGCGTCGAGATAACGGAAAAAGCTGCTGAAAAGATTAAATATTTCGCTACCAAAGATGGAGTTTCCAATAACGTCGGCCTCCGCGTCGCGGTCAAAGGTGGCGGATGCTCGGGCATGACCTATGATCTAGATATTACCAACGAGGAACGTGAAAGCGATAAAGTAGTAGAACAATTCGGTGTCAAGGTCATGGTAGACAAAAAAAGCTACATATACTTAGTTGGTACCGTGTTAGACTTCTCAGACGGATTGAACGGCAAAGGTTTCACCTTTGAGAACCCTAATGCAAAAAAGGCCTGCGGATGCGGAACATCTTTCAGCGTGTAGATTAGCATTGCAGCAATAAAAAACGGTGCCCCCGTGTAGGGCACCGTTTTTTATTTTCGGACCATTGTTAAATAGGAGACAATTATGAACCAGAAGGATTCATACGATCCACAACCTCAAAATACGACCAACCATTTCGGATGGGAAATTCCTCGATGTTATCTAGATCCCAAGACAGAATTCATCGCAGCTCAAACCGATGCAGTGGTACATAACTCGTCTTATGTCGGCCGTTTAAAAGCAACTGGTCCTGATACCCTTGACCTCATCAACCGTATGTCTACCAATCAAGTATTAAATTTAGGTCATGACCGATGTGCACATACTATATTGACTACAAACCGCGGTAGAATTTTAGATCTCATCCATGTTATTAATACAGACGAATCCATACTGGTCCTTACTAGCCCAGGGGAGCAGCTCAATGTAATCAACTGGTTAGATAAATACACCATCATGGAAGAAATCACAGTTGAAGACCTGACAACATCTACCCGCATGATTACCCTTATAGGTCCCAATTGCATTTTAAATCTGGATAGCCTAATAGGTTCCAATCTGCAATCCTTGGAGCCCTATTCCACCCAACTTGTTAACATATCCGACGAGATAGTCCGTATTATAAAAAAGCCTCTTGGTGATATTCAAACAGTAGATTTAATTATCGAACCACAACAGTTAGACAAAATCTGGGATACGATATTAGATTCCGGTACATTTCTGCCAATGGGGATAGATGCGTACGAATCTTTCAGAGTCGAACATGCAATTCCCGGCCATAGCAGCGAGATGGGTGAATCCTATAATCCCTTAGAGACTGGGTTAATCGGATCTATTGATTTTCATAAAGGCTGTTATATAGGTCAGGAAGTTATAGCCCGGCTTGATTCTTACAAGAAAATCCAAAAGCATCTAGTTACACTAAGTATACAAAGTGATCACGACATACCCGCCGGTGCAGACCTGGTCTGTGATGGGCAATACGCAGGGAAAGTGACTTCCATTGCCCTGAATCCCTCTACCAATAGACTGGTTGGGCTTGGATATATTAATACTGCTAATGCCCAAATAGGAACGAAATTGGGACTAGATGGCTATGATTCGGATACAGCTGAAATCACAGGACTACCGCAATTATTTGGGGCGGGCGAGTAGTTCATATTTAGCCAGGTCGACTAACCACTTCGATCTCTCCTTCCGAATTAGCAGCCATTAACGATACAAAATCGTATCCTCGCCGTGTCAGTTCCTCAGTACCGCCTTCTCGGCGGTCTAGAATTGCTATCACTTTTACTACCTTACATCCATAGGATTCTGCAGCTTCAATAGCATGGAACAATGAACCCCCTGTTGTACAGGTATCATCCACTATCGCGACTCTGTTTCCCGGGCTGATATGTCCTTCAATTAGTTGGGCTGTACCGTGCTCTTTGGTTTCTTTCCTGACTATAAACCCGGAGATCCCCTTACCCTGCGCGTAGCTTGCCAAAGATACTGCTGTCACTATCGGATCAGCGGCTAAGGTAGGTCCACCGATTGCCTCAACTGATGATTCCTTTATTAGCGGGAGCAATGACCGTCCGATCAAATCTGCTCCTTCCGGATTTAAACTCAATAACCGACCGTCAAAATAATAACTGCTCTTCTTTCCAGAAGACAATGTAAAGTCTCCATACTTTAAAGCACCAAGCTCTACAGCTAATTCTAGAAGCCTTTGAACGACTTTAAATTGGTTGGCTGGAGGCTGTTGCCCCTTAATTCCATATAAACCCTTAGAATATATGTATTCCCCCACTTCATCAGGAACCCTGTACCTTATAGATGACCCATCACGAGCCATTTCTCTTATCCTAGTACCACTAATATCAAGCATTGGTATATTAACTAAAGTAATTCGGCTACCGATATTTTTGAATCGCATCAACTGTTCATCAAGTATCTTAGTATTACCGAACCCAGGTCTATTTGACACGGCGAATTCACAAAGATCTATAATATCCTCCGCATCCTTCCATTGGTGGAAATTAGCCAAGGTATCAAGTCCTAATATGAAGTAAATTCTAGTGTCTCTTCCGAGTTGCTGGTGTAGATATCTGAGGGTATCGATTGTATAAGTGGGGCCGGATCTGTCTATTTCTATTGATGATACTACGAAGCGAGGATTCGATTTAGTAGCCAATTTGACCATCTCTAGCCTATGGAATCCGTCCGTTATATCAAGGCTTTCCTTGAGCCATGGCTCTCCTGTAGGGATAAACCAAATTTGGTCCAGTTCGAGCCTACTCAGAGATTCTTCAGCTAATACCAAATGCCCTATATGAATCGGGTCAAATGTCCCACCTAATATCCCTATACGCATATCAAAACCACTCCATCTCTGTTCTACCAATACGTATAGTGTCCCCGGCTTCAATCCCGGCTTCTTCCAACCGCTTGGCGAGACCCATCCTAGTCATTTCCCTCCAAATCTGTAAGACGACCCGATAATCCCTACTATCAGCTGTCGCCGTAAGACGCTCTAAATGCTCGGACTCGACGATAAACATTCCATTGTGGTGAGTTATCGTAGTAGGTTTAACTGGGCGCCGAGGAGACTTGAACAACGGTATTTGTTCATTCTCCAATACCGCTTCAGACTCCTCAATCTCAATTCTCTTCATTTCTTCTAATTTGGACAGCACATGTGACAGAAGTTCTTCAACTCCTTCTCCAGTCGCCGCGGATATGAAAAAAATCGTCTGCTTACCAGCTATATTTTGATCCAATAACCTTTCTATATTTCGTTCTTGTTCTCGTACTTCCGTTACATCAATTTTGTTTACCGCTATGATTTGAGGTTTTTCGATTAGCTTAGGACTAAATTGAGTCAACTCATCGTTTATCATCAGGTAATCTGACAAGAGATCATCAGAAAGGCCGTCTAGCAAGTGTATATACACCCTAGCCCTCTCTGCATGCCGTAAAAATTGATCTCCAAGGCCAACTCCATCATGAGCACCTTCTATAAGTCCTGGCACTTCCATCATGACAAAACTTTTATTGTAAACTTCAACTACTCCAAGGATTGGTTCTATAGTAGTAAAAGGGTAATCGGCTATTTTAGGTCGGGCGGCGGAGCAATGGGATATAAGGGTAGATTTACCAGCATTCGGTTTGGCCAATAATCCTACATCTGCGAGTAGTTTAAGTTCCAAATTAAGAACAACAGATTCTCCTGACTCGCCCTTTTGAGATAACAGAGGCTCTTGATTTGTAGAAGTAGCAAATCGTGTGTTACCCCATCCACCTTTACCTCCGATAGCAACTAGAAATGGATTAGTATCCGTAATATCTGCTATAACATCATCGGATCCATTTGAATCTCGTTTACGTATAACAGTCCCTAATGGAACATGAATTTCAGTATGGTTACCATTGGAGCCGCGCTGATTTTTTCCCTTACCGTGGATTCCGCGGTCCGCATAAATAGTGCTATTGAACTTCAAATGTAGCAAGGTATTTAATGAATCATCCCCGATAAGATAAACACTACCACCGTCGCCACCATCACCACCGTTTGGACCACCTTTAGGCCTAAATTTTTCACGAAGAAAACTTATACACCCATCACCGCCATTTCCAGCTTTTATATTTAAACGAACAGTATCAATCATAGTAATTCAACGTATAACATTAATAATAAGTCTGTGGATTAGTTGATAACCTATATTAGGTAGTATGTGAATATTAGTTGACTGTTTCTATTCTATCATGGGTAACTTAACAGTTAATGTGGAGAAGAAATAGTCAGTAGTGGATAACAAAAACGTATTATAGATAATAAATAGAATGAAAAGAATTGATAGACCTAATCCACGGCTAATGGGGTATTTGTCCACTGTAAAGGCTAAGTTATCCATATAAAATAAGAGGTTATCCACTACTGTGAGCTGGGGAATTGTTTAATCAGGTGAAGAGGGATTCCTTAATTGTAAGAACATCTTGTCTTAACTGGTGATCTTCATTTATTTCGGCGTTTATCTTGCCGGCTCCGTGGATTATTGTAGCGTGATCTCTCCCACCCAATATGCGACCTATTTGGGTAGGTGACATCTCTAGCTCATACGACAAGAGATACATCACTATTTGTCGTGATAGAGCAATATTTTTTGTCCTTCTTCTCCCTAATATGTCTACAGTCTCGATGCCGAAGTATTTTGATACTTGGTCAATGATCTTGTCTGGATCTATAGAATGTCTAGCGGCATCTGTTGCCAGGTCTTGCAAGACATTAACTGCCAATTCGATCGTGACAGGTATATTCATCAAATCCGAATAGGCAACTACCCTGTTTAGGCTACCCTCTAGTTCACGGACATTTTTTTGAACTCGTTTTGCTATGAATTCTATGATGCTCTCTTCAATATCTAGCTCAAGGGATTCCGCTTTCAAAGAAAGGATAGCCATTCTTGTCTCTAAGTCTGGGGCTTGTATATCGGCCATGAGACCCCATTCAAATCGCGACCTAAGTCTATCTTGTAGAAGGGCTAATGCTCGAGGTGGACGATCCGAAGCTATAACTATTTGCTGCCCGGAATTGTGAAGGTCGTTAAAGGTATGAAAGAAGCCTTCTTGAGTTTGCTCTTTCCCGCTCAAGAATTGAATGTCATCGATTAGTAATACTTCAACGCTTCTATATTTATTTCGAAATTGTTCAGCTGTGCCGTTCCTGATAGAAATGATGTATTCGTTGGTGAATTGTTCGGATGATACATAAAGAGAGGTAAGACCAACATCGGAGCTTGCTTGACCTATGGCGTGCAAGAGGTGGGTTTTGCCCAGACCGACTCCAGAATAGATGAATAATGGATTGTACATATTTCCCGGTGATTCCACGACTGCTTGAGATGCGCTAAATGCTAGTCGGTTAGAGGTCCCTACTACAAAGGAATTAAATATGTAGCGAGGGTTGAAACTTATGGCTGGGCTTGGATTAGAGACTTTCGGACTTTCAACGGACGGCTCGACAGGATTTAAGGAAGACTCGGTGGGGTCTGACACCAGAGAACCCATTTTTACTTGGAACTGAACGCTAGTATCGATACCTAAAACTTTCGTGATTGCTTTTTCGATCGACTGGTACATTCGTCGTTCGAGCCATTCCACAAACCAGGCAGTTGGAACTTCAACAATCAGTTGGTTGTTTTGATAGCTGATCCCTTCAGTTGGTCTTAGCCAAGTCTCAAAAGTCGTTCGAGTAGTCTGAATTTGGAGTTGACCAAGTGCAGCTCTCCATATTTCCTCTGCTGAGAACGAACTATGCTCTTTCGACTTGTTTAAGGTTCCACCAATGGAGACCATTTCACTTTCTCCAGATTCTGATGACGAGTTAGATTAGCAGTTTTGTTCCGATGTATCTAGTGGCTGATCTGGAATGCTATTAACATAATCTTCAGATATAAATGTGTATTCAGGTCCACTTTAAAAAGAGGAGAACAATGTGCCCTGTTTCCAAAAGACACACTGTTTTCAAACCCGTCAGGAAAGAGGCGAGAATCCCAGCATATTTGGTCATGCACGTGGATAGCTAATTAATCTTCTTCAGGGTGCGTAGTTATGAATTTGCCGGCCTTGGAAGGGTCTAAGTGCGGAGCTCTGACTTCAGTCTGAGCTTGTTCTTCTTGTAATCTAACCGTCACACTACTGTCATGTTCAGACCAGCCCCTATTCATAGCTTGCATGGCGATCTGTTCAGCAAGTGTGGACATAGGCATAGGTACGTCATATTCTCTGGCTAATTCTGTCGCTAGCGAGATATCTTTATAGGCCAAATTTAAGGCGAAACTAGCTGGTTCATATTCACCCCTGAACATGGTTTTTACTAACCCCTCATGGAGGACACGCATTCTCCCTAATGACCCTCTCCGTATGCTTTCCCACAATGGTTCTGGATCAACGCCAGCCTTTACTCCTAATGTCAGTCCTTCTGCTATCGCTTGCCGGACGCTGTGCCCGATCATGTTGTGGACTAATTTACAGACGGATCCGGCCCCTATTGATCCCGCGTAGAATACTTTATCTCCAAACGTGTCCAAGATGGGCTTTATACGGTCAAATATCTCTTTTTCTCCTCCAACCATAACCGCTAGGTTGCCACTCTCTGCTCCGGTCTTACCCCCGCTTACCGGAGCGTCAAGGATATGAACGCCTTTTTGACGAAATGTGGGCTCCATTTCCCGTATCAAGGAAGGCCTACTGGATGATAGATCTATATAAACACTTCCGGGTCGAATACCTTCTAGGACTCCTTGGTCACCTAGGGCTACTTCCGCAACCTCTTTAGGCCCCGGAAGTGACGTGAAGGTAATATCGCTTAATTCCGCAACCTCCGATGGACTATTGGCTAATCTGGCACCGCCTTCCAAGAGGGGCCGAGCAGTCTCCTCGCGTAAATCGTAGATCACCATTGGGTGTCCAGCTCGTTGGATATTAGCAGCCATTCCTCCACCCATGTTTCCTAGTCCAATAAATCCTACAGTCTCCATGCTACCTCCATAGGGTAAGTTTTTGTCTAATCGTATTTTAAGAGGGATGGTTTTTGAGGGCAACCAGATGCCTTGTTATTGCTTTGTGCCGATAGTAGAATGAGCCATCTTCCTGCTAGGAGTATTTGATATGTACAATAAACCCATGCTTAGTCTTGACCAAACCCAAAGAGCTATGCAAGCTATGATCGAACAAGCTACCCGGGAACCGGATAGACCTGTAGCGATGGCCATAGTGGATGATGCAGGAAACTTGCTGAGTTATGCAAGAATGGATAAATGTCGACCTAACCCTCAGACTTTTGCTATCCGTAAAGCTTATACATCGGCTATGTCGGGACAAAATTCTGCTGATTATGCAGAGCGTCTGAAGAGCCAAGGTAGAACAGTCGGGGATTTTGGTAATCCTAATCTGGTGTCTGCGCAAGGTGCTGTGGTCATCTTAGACCCGGCAAGTGGGGCAATACTGGGTGCTATTGGGGTAAGTGGATTAAGTTCTCAAGAAGACGAGGATCTATCACAGCTGGGGGTAGATGCATTAGGTCTTTAAGCTTGCTAAAAATACCGTAAACTGGTCGGCTGAATGCCTAGCCATGTATAGGTAATATGATTACGCTATGAGTATTCTTGCGATCGGTTGAGGGGAAAGCATGGCGACTATGACTATACAGGGGGCAGCCGAGTTTCTGGGAGTTTCTGAAATTACGGTTAGACGAAAGCTTAAGTCTGGTCAACTTACAGGACAACAGGAGGAGGCCCCTAACGGTCGTTGGTGGGTGGAAATCGCTGAAGAACAAAGTAATTTTGGAGTTCACACACCGGAGAGCGTCAAGAGTGACCCCAATATCGAATCCCACGATCCTTTGCAAATTTTGAAAGACCAAGTTGCTAACTTACAACATCATCTTGATATCAGAGAAAGGGAAGTAGGAGAGCTTCACGTAATAATTCAGCAACAAGCATTGGCCCTGCCCCCACCAGCCAGTGTTAAAAGAAAATGGTGGTATACGTTATTATCTAATAAATAAGTGTATGGGACCTATTTTGTATCGCAAACTAACATTTCAGATCAAAGTCAGAGATCGCGAAACATCGAGATCTGGATATCCTGGAAAATCTAATTTCCCGTGATAATGTGTTCGCACACTTGGGCACCTTTCCATACTTCTGACAAGATCGCGGTCTCAATTTTGGTGTGGAAAGATTGTACTCCGATCCCTAAGGGAATTGCGGTGATGCCGGTTTCATTAAAAACATTTGCATCAGATCCACCACCACTTTTAGCATATTCAGGAACTAACCCTAATTTGTCGAGCGCAGATGATACCGTTTTAACTGCGGAATCATCAGGGTTTATGTCATAGGCTTTGTAACTGTTACGTATTTCCACGGATATTTTTGATCCGGTGAATTCGGTTTCTACTTCTTTACAAGTATTTAAAAAGGTTTGCGAAATCTCTTCTAACTTGTTATTGTTGCGACTTCTAATTTCGCCGTCTAAATAAGCGGATTCAGGGATTATGTTTCGCTTGAGGCCTCCCTCAGCCCGCCCAATGTTCGAGGTCGTCTCTTCATCAATTCTTCCGAGCGGCAGACGTGTTAACACTTGACCGGCTAATACGAGGGCAGATAACCCGTTTTCGGGTTCTAGCCCTGCATGAGATGCCCGTCCCTGAATATTTATACTCACTATATTTTGGGAAGGGGCGGACAAAGTTAGTCGATCTATTGTCCCTTCTCCATCCATGACTACTGCGCGAGTTGCAGTCACTAATCCGAAATCTAGATTATGTACCCCAACTAAGCCCCCCTCTTCAGCTCGGGTAAAAACTACTTCGACGGGGAGGTGTTGTAGGCCTGCTTGAATTACAGATTCAAGTGCTTCTAGGATTATGGTAAGGCCTGCTTTGCAGTCTCCTCCTAGAATGGTGGTTCCATCGGACTTCAGAAGATCGCCTTCTATGATCGGGATGATTCCCCGACCAGGTTCAACGGTGTCAAGATGGGCAGATAGAAGTATCGGATCTCCGACTCCCGGGAGAGTAGCTATCACGTTGTTGAAGGAATCGTGTTTTACGGTGAACCCTAGATTTGTTAATCGACGGGAAACTTCCGAATCGATCTTATCTTCTTCTCCGGTTGGACTATCTATCCGAATTAAGTCAATTAATGTTTGGGTCAATCGTTCTTTGTTAGCCATGAGTAGCTCCTAATAAAATCATTTGATTCGTGATTGAGACTCCTGTGGGTAGTCTCCCTATCTACTTGATCACAATGGGACAGCGCAGATACCATTGATTTGGTTCCAATAGACCTTCGGAGTTCTGACAGATTAAACGATCACGTTATTGAAGTAAAATAGATGGCCAATATGGGTAGCCCGTGTGTATACTACCTTGTGATGGATATAG
>Ga0209034_10001706_pt1 | contig 10525 bp, 8 predicted proteins | sample MarorgKNORR_S2LV_2_FD_188219 | JGI IMG/M metagenome (GOLD analysis project Ga0209034, IMG submission 188219) | Marine microbial communities from the Southern Atlantic Ocean, analyzing organic carbon cycling - 250m_A/KNORR_S2/LV (SPAdes) (version 2) | ecosystem: Environmental > Aquatic > Marine >...
CGAGTTGGGTAATATCGTTCTTGTGCGGGCGTAGTTCAATGGTAGAACCTCAGCCTTCCAAGCTGATGATGTGGGTTCGATCCCCATCGCCCGCTCCATATTATCAAGGCAGTGAATCTGCCCACATAGCTCAGCAGGTAGAGCGCTTCCATGGTAAGGAAGAGGTCACCGGTTCAACTCCGGTTGTGGGCTGAAAATATTAATAACATAACGATCAAATAAATTTAATTTAATAAGGAGTTTAAAGTTATGGCTAAAGAAAAATTTGAACGAAATAAACCACATATCAATGTTGGTACTATCGGTCACGTAGACCATGGTAAAACCACATTGACGGCTGCTTTGACTAAAATCAGTGCTGCTAAACATGGCGGAGATGAATCTGCTTTTGACGATATAGATAATGCTCCTGAAGAACGCGAAAGAGGTATTACTATCGCAACAGCTCATGTCGAGTATGAAAGCGAAGGTAGGCATTATGCTCATGTTGACTGTCCTGGGCATGCTGATTACGTTAAAAATATGATAACCGGTGCTGCTCAAATGGATGGAGCGATCTTGGTAGTTTCTGCAGCTGATGGTCCAATGCCTCAAACAAGAGAGCACATTCTTTTAGCTCGAAATGTTGGTGTTCCCAATATTGTTGTTTACCTCAATAAAGCAGACCAAGTAGACGATGCAGAGCTTGTTGAGCTTGTTGAGATGGAATTGAGAGAATTGCTATCAGAATACGACTTTCCTGGGGATGATATACCTATCATAACTGGTAGTGCTCTTAAGGCTTTGGAAGGGGATACTGGTGACTTAGGTGCGGTAAGTGTTGAGAAACTTGTCGCAACAATGGATGAATATTTTCCAGAACCCGAAAGAGCAATTGATGGTGATTTTTTAATGCCCATTGAAGATGTATTTTCGATTTCAGGAAGAGGTACAGTGGTTACAGGTCGGATAGAAAGAGGAATCGTCAAAGTTAATGACGAGGTCGCAATTGTTGGTATAAAAGACACCCAAAAAACGATATGCACTGGTGTTGAAATGTTCCGAAAGTTACTTGACCAAGGACAGGCTGGCGATAATGTTGGTGTGTTGCTTCGTGGGACTAAACGAGAAGAGGTTGAGCGAGGACAAGTACTTGCAAAAACAGGCAGCATAACACCGCATACAAAATTTGAAGCTGATGTTTATGCGCTTACCAAAGAAGAAGGTGGCAGACATAAGCCTTTCTTTAATGGTTATCGTCCACAGTTCTATTTTCGCACAACTGATGTAACTGGAGCTGTCACCCTAGCAGAGGGTAGTGAGATGGTGATGCCTGGTGACGATACAAACATCACGGTTGAGTTAATTGCACCCATAGCTATGGAAGAGCAAGTACGTTTTTCAATCCGTGAGGGTGGGAGAACTGTTGGGTCTGGTGTGGTAACAAAAATTATAGAGTAAAGCGACAAAAGGCCAGTAGCTCAACTGGTAGAGCGGCGGTCTCCAAAACCGCAGGTTGGGGGTTCAAGTCCCTCCTGGCCTGCCAGAGCTAGAACCCATTGGGATCAATATTATGAATGATAATGTAGGACAACAACAATCAAGTTTTCTTGATATAGTTAAGCTTTTAGGATCGGTTCTGGTTCTTCTGGCGGGTATTGTTTCCTATTACTATTTAGTTCAAGTATCAATACTCTTTAGGGTTTTAATAGTTTTAGCATCGGTCGTTGTTTCCCTTGTAATTTTTTTCCAAACCTCAAAAGGTCAAGCACTCTGGGAATTTTTCCAAGGGTCAAGGATTGAAATTCAAAAAGTTGTTTGGCCAACAAAACAGGAAACATTCCAGACCACATTAACGGTCTTTGTATTTGTTTTAATAATGGGCATATTCTTTTGGTTACTTGATTTCTTATTGCTTTTTCTTACAACGGCAATTACTTCGTAGAAGTCAAAGGAGATATTTATGGAATACCAGTGGTACGTTTTACAGGTCTATTCGAATTACGAAAAAAAAGTTCTGACAATGCTAGAAGATAGGAGTAAGCAATTGGGTCTATCAGAACAATTTGCTGATATTGTTGTTCCAACTGAAGAAATTGTTGAAATGAAAGGAGGCCAGAAAAAAACCAGTGAAAGAAAATTTTTTCCTGGCTATGTTTTAGTCAATATGAATTTAAACGATGAAACATGGCACTTTGTGAATTCCATACCCAATGTAATGGGGTTTGTAGGCGGAACTAGTGAAAAGCCTGCACCTATTTCGGATAGGGAAGTGATGGTTATATTAAATAAAGCCGAAGATGCTGCTAATGCACCTCAACCGAAAATAACCTATTCACCTGGAGAGGTTGTGCGAGTCATAGATGGTCCTTTTAATGATTTCAATGGTGTTGTAGAGAAGGTTAATTATGATAAAAATAAGCTTTTTGTAGCAGTGCAAATTTTAGGAAGAGCAACACCGGTTGAACTAAATTTTAATCAGGTGGAGAAATCCTAATAATAAATTGAATAATTGCACTTTTTGAGTAGAAGATTGAATGGCAAAGAAAAAAAATAAAATAGAAAATGTTGTAAAATTGCAAATCCCTGCAGGGCAAGCAAACCCAAGTCCTCCTGTGGGTCCTGCTCTTGGTCAGGTTGGTTTAAACATCATGGAATTTTGTAATGCCTTCAACGCAAAAACAGCTGATGCAGAGCCAGGTATTTTAATTCCTGTAGTTATAAACGTTTATAGCAATAAAACTTTTACCTTCATAACAAAAACCCCTCCAGCATCAACTCTACTAAAAAAAGCTGCCGGTATTGACAAGGGAAGTGGCGAACCAAACATAGAAAAAGTGGGAAAGATTACTCAACAACAATTGAAGGAGATTGCCGAAATAAAGGCACCTGATTTGAATGCCATTGAGATTGAGGCAGCTATGAAGATTATAGCCGGAACAGCAAGAAGCATGGGATTAGAAACAGAAGGTAAAGACAATGAATAAGCCATCTAAAAGGATGAGCGTGAATCGGGAATCCATAGATTCCAGTCAGCACTATAGTCTCGATGAGGCCATATCCCTTCTGAAGAAAACTAGTAATGCAAAATTCAATGAAACTATTGATATAGCAATTAATTTAGGGATTGATTCTAAAAAATCAGACCAAAATGTAAGAGGATCTATGATCTTACCGCATGGTACCGGAAAGACGTTGAGAGTTATTGTCTTTGCTCAAAATGAGCAAGTAGATGCAGCACAAAATGCTGGTGCTGACGAAGTTGGCCTTGAAGATTTAGCTGAGAAAATAAAGTCTGGTTTCAGTGACTTTGATCTAGTAATAGCAACTCCAGACGCGATGAGGGTTGTTGGGCAGTTAGGGCAAATACTTGGCCCAAAAGGAATGATGCCTAATCCGAAAGATGGAACAGTTACAAAGAATGTTGAAGATGCTGTTATTAAAGCCAAAACTGGTCAGATAAGATTTAGAAACGATAAAGGTGGAGTGGTGCACTGTCCTATAGGGAAAATAGGTTTTACAGAAGCATCAATAAAAGAAAATCTTCAGTCTTTGTTGGATGAGATTGCCAAAAGCAAGCCATCTTCTTCCAAGGGTGCTTTTATTAAAAAAGTAACCGTTTCATCCACAATGGGACCAGGAATAACAATTGATCATAGCTCGCTCTAAATTTATGGGTACCAATTATGTCTTTAAACATTGAAGAAAAGAAAAGCGTAGTTCAGGAACTGAATACAATAGCAAGTTCATCTGTTTCTGGTGCAATAGCCGATTATAGTGGACTTAATGTCTCTGAGATAACTGAATTACGAACAAAAGCTAGAGAAGCAGGCCTCTATCTTAAAGTGGTGAAAAATACTTTGAGCAAAAGAGCCTTTTTAGATACAAGTTTTGAGTGCCTTACTGAGAACTTAAAAGGACCTATCATAATTGCGCTTTCAGAAGATGATCTGGCTTCACCAGCAAGATTATTTAAAAACTTTAGTAAAGAATACGAACAGCTTAAAACTATCAGTTTGGCTATAGATGGGAACACTTTTCCTGCCACCGAATTAGATAGAATTGCACAATTGCCAACCAAGCAAGAAGCTTATTCAATTATTGCTCGTCTTTTGCAGGCACCTATAGAAAAAGCAGTTAGAACTTTAAAAGAAATTCCAACTAAATTTACAAGAATGGCAGTTGCTGTCAAAGATAATAAAGAAAAGGTTTCATAAGGGGATTATTTTATATAAAATGTCCATCCTTTTGAGCTCATTAAGGAGAATATAATGGCTAAAAGTAACGTAACATCAAAAGAGGAAGTTTTGGAAGCGATTTCAAAAATGTCCGTCATGGATCTTGTCGAATTGATTTCCGAAATGGAAGAGAAATTTGATGTTAGTGCATCAGCACCAGTAGCAGTTGCTGCAGCTGCAGCGGGCGGTAATGGAGCAGAATCATCTGACAAGGAAGAAGAACAGACTGAATTTGATCTTATTTTAAAGAGTTTTGGCGACAACAAAATTGCTGTCATCAAAGCTGTTAGAGCTATTACTGGTCTTGGGCTCAAGGATGCTAAGGACATGGTAGAAGGAGCACCGGCAACAATAAAAGAAGCAATATCAAAAAAGGAAGTGGAAGAAATGACAAAACAGCTAGAAGACTCGGGCGCTGTTGTAGAGCTGAAGTAACTTAAACTGATAGCTCATAGTTAACTCTACATGTATTTTAGATAACACAAACACACACTCAGTAGATGGGTAGGTGTACTGCTGTGTGTGAGTATAATTAAGCAAAAAAATAATATGACATATTCATTTACTGAAAAAAAACGTATTCGTAAGGATTTTGGAAAGCAAACATCAGCACTTGATGTCCCCGATTTACTTTCAGTACAGCTAGATTCTTATGGTGTTTTTTTGCAAAAAGATGTTGAGCCAGAAAAAAGAAAAGATATTGGTCTACAAGCAGCCTTTAAAACATTGTTTCCTATCGAAAGCTTCTCTAAGAATGCGCGTCTTGAATTTGTTAGTTATAGATTAGAAGAGCCAGTTTTTAGTGTTAGAGAATGCCAGCTTAGAGGATTATCCTACTCAGCACCTCTACGAGTTAAAACAAAATTGATAACTTATAACAAAGAAACTAACAAAGAGACAGTCAAGGAAGTTAAAAACATAAAAGAATCTGGCGATACTACAGATGTTTATTTTGGTGAAATTCCTTTAATGACAGAACACGGAACCTTTGTTATCAATGGTACAGATAGAGTAATTGTATCTCAGTTGCATAGATCACCAGGTGTATTCTTTGATCATGACAAGGGGATGCAAAGTTCAGGCAAACTGCTTTTTTCAGCTAGAGTTATACCATATAGAGGCTCATGGCTAGATTTTGAATTCGATGCCAAAGATGCAATTTTTGCACGAATTGATCGTCGCAGAAAGATACCTGTAACTATTTTGCTTCACGCATTGGATTTTTCGAATGAAGAAATACTAGAAACATTCTTCAACAAGGACAAATTTAGAATATCAAAGAAAGAAATTCAGCTGAAGATAAATACAGATCACCTAAAAGGCTCAGTTTCAGATTTTGATATTAAAATTGGGCGAAAACTAGTTGTTCGTAAAGGAAATATGATCAATGTAGGTCATCTGAAAAAACTGAAGGATCTTTCAGGAAAAAACCCCTATATGAATGTACCGGTAGAGCATCTTCAAGACAAGATCCTTTCACACGATATTATCAACAAAGAGACAGGAGAGCTTTTGGCATCTGCAAACGACATACTCACAATTGAAACAATAGAGCTTCTTTTAGATAACAAAATCCAAGAAATCGAAACAATCTATATTAATGATTTAGATCATGGTTCTTATATATCAAATTCTCTTAGAATTGATCCATCAACCTCAAAGCTAGAAGCACTTATAGAAATATATAGGATGATGAGACCAGGAGAACCACCAACAAAAGACTCATCAGAAAATCTTTTCAATAACCTATTTTTCAATCCAGAACGATACGATTTGTCTGATGTTGGAAGAATGAAATTCAACAGAAGAATTGGCAAAAGCACAGATACTGGTTCTGCTATTCTCAGCAAAGAAGACATTATTGATGTACTTAAAACTTTGATCAATATAAGGAATAGCAATGATACTGTTGATGATATTGATCATTTAGGAAATAGAAGAATTAGAACAGTTGGGGAAATGACTGAAAATGCATTTAGAGTAGGGCTTGTTAGGGTAGAAAGAGCGGTAAAAGATAGGCTTAGCTTAGTTGAAACCGAAGAACTAATGCCACGAGATTTAATTAATTCAAAGCCAGTTTCTGCAGCTATAAAGGAATTTTTTGGCTCGAGTCAATTGTCACAATTTATGGACCAGAATAATCCTCTTTCTGAGATAGCTCATAAAAGAAGAATTTCTGCCTTGGGACCAGGAGGCTTAACCAGAGAAAGAGCGGGCTTTGAAGTTAGGGATGTTCATCCTACACATTATGGCCGGGTTTGCCCGATTGAAACACCTGAGGGCCCGAATATTGGTTTAATCAACTCCTTAGCTCTATATGCAAAAATAAACAAGTTTGGATTTTTGGAAACGCCTTATCAAAAGATTGTTAAGGGCAAAGTAACCAAAAAAATAGAATACTTATCTGCCATTGATGAGGGTAAATACGTAATTGCTCAGGCTAATACTAAAATTAATTCAAAAAATCAGCTAGAAGAGGAATTAATTTCATCACGATACAATAATGAATTCACATTAATGCCAGCAGACAAGATCGACTATATTGATGTGTCACCCAAACAGATTGTTTCCATTGCAGATTCTCTTATACCATTTCTAGAGCATGACGATGCAAACCGTGCCTTAATGGGTTCCAATATGCAACGTCAAGCTGTTCCTACTCTTTTAGCTGAAACCCCTCTTGTAGGAACAGGTATGGAAAGAATTGTTGCAACTGATTCGGGTGTAACAATAATTGCAAAGCGAGGGGGTGTTGTTGACTCTGTAGATGCGTCAAGAATTGTGATTGCAGTAGATGATGAGGAAACTCAATCTGGAGAGTCAGGTGTGGATATTTATAATCTGACTAAATATACGAGATCCAATCAAAATACTTGTATTAACCAAAGACCTCTAGTCAAAGTTGGAGATGAAATTAGCAGAGGAGATGTTATTGCTGATGGAGCTTCAACAAGCTTAGGAGAACTAGCTATTGGTCAAAATTTATTGGTAGCCTTCATGCCTTGGAATGGCTTTAATTTTGAAGATTCTATTCTGATTTCTGAAAAAGTAGTCAAAGAAGATAGATTTACTACGATTCATATAGAGGAATTGCAATGTATTGCAAGAGATACAAAGTTGGGATCAGAAGAAATTACAGCGGATATTCCAAATGTTGGAGATTCTGCATTGAGAAAATTGGATGAATCAGGAATAGCTTACATTGGTGCAGAAGTAGTCGGAGGAGATATTTTAGTTGGCAAAATTACCCCTAAGGGAGAAACACAGCTTTCTCCAGAAGAGAAATTACTGAGAGCTATTTTTGGAGAGAAAGCGAGTGATGTTAAAGACACATCACTGAGAGTACCTTCTGGGATGGACGGAGCAGTTATTGATGTTAGGGTCTTCTCCAGAGAGGGAGTGGAAAAAGATGAACGAGCTAATATGATCGAAGCTTCCGATCTAGAGGATGTGAAGAAAGACTTAAATGATCAACAACGGATTATGGAAGATGACATTTATAACAGAATAGAAAAACTATTACTTAATAAAATGGCAAAATTTGGTAGAAAGAAAAAGAAAATAAATAAAGATGATCTTGATACATTAGATCGTGATCAATGGCTTGGAAAGATCAGGCTAACGGATAAAAAGAATAATTCGAAATTAGAAAGCTATTATCAGCAATTAAAATTACTTGAGGAAGATTTCCAAGCCAAGTTGGAAGCAGCAAGAAATAAAATAGAAGCATCTGATGATCTTTCCCCAGGTGTACTCAAGATGGTCAAGGTTTTTCTAGCCGTTAAGAGAAAGATACAGCCAGGCGATAAAATAGCTGGTAGACATGGTAATAAAGGGGTTATATCTAGGATAGTACCTGTGGAAGATATGCCCTATATGGAAGATGGAACACCAGTTGATATAGTTTTAAACCCTTTAGGTGTGCCTTCAAGAATGAATGTTGGACAAGTTCTAGAAACACACCTTGGTTGGGCTGCCAAAGAACTGGGAATAAAGATACAGGATCTTTTAAAAGATAATACTGCTAAAAAAACTAAGAAGATTAAAGATTTTCTTAGCAAGATATACAAATCTGGTGCAAAAGGTTCAAATGTCAATTTATCTAAATTTTCTAATGATGAAATAATAGAATTAGCAAATAATTTGAAGCATGGAGTTCCCATGGCTACACCAGTATTTGATGGTGCTCACGAAACTGAAATTAAGGATTTATTAGAACTAGCAGAACTTCCCGTCACTGGACAAACTACATTAATCGATGGCAGATCAGGAACGCAGTTTAATAGACCTGTAACTGTTGGTTATATGTATATGTTAAAACTGAATCATTTAGTTGATGATAAAATGCATGCAAGATCAACTGGACCTTACAGCCTTGTAACCCAGCAACCGCTGGGCGGTAAAGCCCAGTTTGGGGGGCAGCGATTCGGTGAAATGGAAGTTTGGGCGCTTGAAGCATATGGCGCCGCTCATACCTTACGAGAACTGCTTACTTTCAAATCAGATGATGTGCAGGGTAGAACAAGGATGTACAAGCAAATTGTGGATGGTACTAACGAAGTTGAAACCGGCATGCCTGAATCATTTAATGTTTTAATGAAAGAAATTCGATCGTTGGGTTTAAATATTGATTTGGTTGAAGATAAATCTGGCGAACAACGAAAATAAGGAACAGCTTTTATGAGAAATCTTCTAAATATATTCAAACCAAAAAGCCAAACTGAAATTTTTGACTACATTAAAATAGGCTTAGCTTCTCCAGAAATGATCCGATCTTGGTCATTCGGTGAGGTAAAAAAACCTGAGACAATTAATTATAGAACTTTTAGACCAGAAAGAGACGGTTTATTTTGTGCAAAAATTTTCGGACCGATCAAAGACTATGAATGTTTATGTGGTAAATACAAGAGACTAAAACATAGGGGAGTTGTCTGTGAAAAATGTGGCGTAGAAGTTACTCAGAGCAAAGTGAGAAGAGAGCGAATGGGACATCTAGAATTGGCTACACCAGTTTCACATATTTGGTTTTTAAAATCTCTACCATCTAGAATTGGTTTGCTGTTGGATATGACATTGCGTGAAATTGAACGAGTTTTATACTTCGAAGCATATCTGATAGTAGACCCAGGAATGACTTCACTCAAGAAGGGCAAGCTACTTTCTGAAGATGAATATATTGAAATGTTAGAAGAGTTTGGAGATGATTTTACTGCCATGATGGGAGCAGAGGCAATTCACAGTGTCCTTAAGGATTTGAGTCTTGATGATCTTGTGAAAAGCATTAAAGAAGATATGGACGCCACCTCGTCTCAAATTAAACTCAAACGTCTCGCCAAGAGATTAAAATTAGCAGAATCACTATTTAAATCAGGTAACAGACCGGAATGGATGATTTTAAAAGTTTTACCAGTGCTACCACCAGATCTTAGACCACTTGTACCTCTAGATGGGGGTAGGTTTGCAACTTCAGATCTTAATGATCTGTATAGGCGAGTTATTAACAGAAATAATAGATTGCAAAGATTGTTGGACTTAAACGCTCCAGAAATTATTGTTCGTAATGAAAAAAGAATGCTTCAAAAATCAGTTGATGCATTGCTTGATAATGGAAGAATGGGCAGAGCTATAACTGGATCAAATAAACGACCACTAAAATCACTAGCTGATATGATTAAAGGCAAGCAAGGTCGATTCAGGCAAAATTTGTTAGGTAAGCGTGTTGACTATTCTGGACGTTCAGTAATAGTCGTAGGACCAACCTTAAAACTACATCAGTGTGGTATACCTAAGAAAATGGCTCTGGAGCTTTTTAAACCATTTGTTTTTTCTAAATTAATTTATCAAGGAGAAGCTGCAACAATTAAAGCGGCTAAGCGACTTGCTGAGGCTCAAGGACCAGAAATATGGGACATTCTTGATGATGTCATCCGTGAGCATCCTGTTTTATTAAATCGTGCGCCAACATTACATAGACTTGGTATCCAAGCTTTTGAACCTGTATTGATTGAAGGCAAAGCAATACAATTGCACCCATTAGTTTGTAAAGCCTTTAATGCAGATTTTGACGGCGATCAAATGGCGGTCCATGTCCCACTGTCTATTGAAGCTCAACTTGAGTCTCGTGCTTTAATGATGTCTTCTAATAATATTTTATCACCCGCTAATGGCGAACCAATTATTGTCCCTTCCCAAGATGTTGTTCTTGGTTTGTATTATATGACTCGAGAGAAGATTAATGATTTAGGAGAAGGAAAAATTTTCTCAGATGTGTCAGAGCTTCAAAGAGCTTACGATGGAGGATATATAGG